>Ga0081539_10006186_pt1 | contig 11631 bp, 12 predicted proteins | sample TabmetS4T2R2_FD_71023 | JGI IMG/M metagenome (GOLD analysis project Ga0081539, IMG submission 71023) | Tabebuia heterophylla rhizosphere microbial communities from the University of Puerto Rico - S4T2R2 | ecosystem: Host-associated > Plants > Roots > Rhizosphere ...
GCGATTGATAACGGGGGTCGGACGGGTCCATGCTATCCGGGTCTGACGCGCGCTCATCGATCCGGGTTTGCGCCACCTAACTCCGGCGGCATCGGCGGTGCGTTGACGTACTGACCGAACTGCATTGGCGCCAACGGCGGCGCGTCGGCGAGTACCTCGTAACTCTGAAGCACGCCGCCATCGTCGAATCGTAGCACAAGCGTGCGTGCGCCGGGGCGTTGCTCGATCATGAAGCATAACGGCCAGACCCAAATCCCCCGAAGTACCTCCCATGTGTACGCCAAGACCCGCCCGTCCGAAGTTTGCGCCGCCGGCGGCCCGAGGATAGTCAGCACCTGCTCGCGACTCGTCGCGCCGACGCGCACGGGTTTGCGCGACTTCGCCTGCCCGACCTTTTCGATCGGCGGCGGTCCGTTCACGGGCGAGTTGAACGTCGGGATGAAAAAGCACCCGCCGAGCAGCAGCGTACCGATGACGATCAGCGTGATCGGCAAGAGCAGTCGGGGGTGGACAAGCCGGCGAGCCATGTTAGTGCAGGCTAGTCTATCGTCGCGCCGCGCGGCCGCCAAGTCCAAATCGCCGCGACCACTCCGCCCGCGCACGCGATCTGGATGGCGCTGAGCCCGAGGACCGGCTTGTCGCTCGGCTTGATGAACTCGACCAGAACGCGGAACCCAAGGTATCCAACAACGAACCAGCGGAAGCGCTCGCCTTCAAACTCCGGCTGTCGTCGGAGCATCAGGATCGACGCGGTAAGCGCGAGGAGGAACACGATCTCGTAGACCTGCGTCGGGTGTCGGGGGATGCCGTCGCCGAAATCGACGGCCCAGGGGAGCGACGTCGCGACGCCGTGCGTGTGGTCGGGCAGGCCGGTCAGGAAGCAGCCGACGCGGCCGATGGCGATGCCCAGGCACAGCGGGATCACGAACGCGTCGCCGGTGCGACGGGTCACGCCGAGGATCTTCTTCACGATCTCGACGCCCAGCCACCCGCCCAAGAGGCCGCCGACGATCGTCTTGCCGCCGATCCAGACGGCCGGGTCGGCGCGGTGCGGCCAGTATTCCCGGAACGATTCGAGGAACGCGAGCACCTTCGACCCGAACAGCGCCCCGAACACCGCGCCGACGATGACCCAGACCGCATGCTCGGCAGGAAGAGTTGTCGGACGCTGCGCCCGCACCGCGCGGCGCCGCTGGAAGAGGTACGTCTGAAAGCCCACAGCATAGGCCGCGAGTTCAAGCACGCCGTGCGCGGGCACGGTTCGACCAAACAAAGTGAACTCGACGGGGAAGGTCATGCGAGTGTGATGTTACCGGAACAGCCGTGCCGCGGATTGCGCTGACGCGGTGACATTGGTTCGGGCTTTAGCTCATGCGGATGGCAGTTCACGAGCCGCGACCGTGAGGGAGCGGTTGGCCCCCACCGGGGAATACCGCATCCCTTACGGTCTCGGCTCGTGGCGTACCCGAAACGACCGCTACATCCCGGTGCTGGCGCGAACCACTTCGCGCTTGAATTCGTACCCACCTGCGGCACAATGCCTCGCTGCGTTGACGCGTACGTTGACAACTGATCGTCGGCCAATGGACTGGCCGATAGACCGAATGGCGCTCCCGCCGCGAATGGGGGGCGGGACGCGAGTTATTCGGCGAACATCGGCAGCCTCGCACTGCCGGTGCGCCAAGGATGGGCGACCCATGGATTCCTTCCTGATTCACGGCGGATCTCGACTGAAGGGCAAGCTCGAGGTTTCCGGTTCCAAGAACAGCGCATTGCCGATCCTCGCGGCCTGCCTCATGGCCGAAGGCAAGACCACGCTGCACGGCGTGCCGCGGCTCAGCGACATCAGCTCGATGATCTCGCTGCTCGGCGCGCTCGGCTGCCGGGTTCAGCGCCACGACTCGACCGACTCGACCGTCGCCGGGCCCGCGCTCAACGGCCCGCTCGACATCGAGGTCGTCGACGAGCAGCAGTGCCACGCCGAGTACGACATCGTCAAGACCATGCGCGCCAGCATCTGCGTTCTCGGACCCTTGCTGGCCAAGCGCGGGCGGGCGATCGTCTCGATCCCCGGCGGCTGCGCGATCGGCGACCGGCCGGTCGACCTTCACGTGCGCGGCTTGCAGAAGCTCGGCGCCGAGTTCCACACCGAAAACGGCAACATCGTCGGCGAGGTGCGCGGCCGGTTGAAGGGCTGCCGCATGTACCTCGGCGGCGCGCAGGGGCCGACCGTGCTGGGCACGATCAACGTCCTGTGCGCCGCGGCGCTCGCCGAGGGTGAGACGGTCCTCGTCGGCGCGGCGTGCGAGCCGGAAGTCGTCGACTGCGCCGAGATGCTCATCAAGATGGGCGCGCACATCCGCGGCCACGGAACGCCGGAGATCCGCATCGTCGGCGTCGAAAAGCTCTGCGGCGTGCAGCACCGGATCATCCCCGACCGCATCGAGGCGGGCACGTTCCTCATCGCCGCCGCTATCACCAACGGTGAGTTGGAGCTGGTGAACTGCAACCTCGATCACCTGATCGCGGTGGTCGATCGCCTCGACGAGGTCGGCGTGCGCGTCACCAGCGACGAGAACGGCCTCGTGCGCGTCGCTTCGACGCGGCGGTTGAACTTCATCGAGATGACCACGCAGCCGTTCCCCGGTTTCCCGACGGACCTTCAGGCACAGCTCATGGCGCTGCTCTGCTTGGCCGACGGGATCAGCGTGATCACCGAGCGCATCTTCCCCGACCGCTTCCTGCACGTCGGCGAGCTCAACCGCATGGGCGCCCGAATCCGCAAGGAAGGCCCGACCGCTATCATCCAAGGCGTGAAGGAACTGGCCGGCGCGCCCGTCATGGCGAGCGACCTGCGCGCTTCGGCCGCGCTCGTGCTCGCGGGACTCGTCGCCAAGGGCACGACCCGCGTCGATCGTGTCTACCACATCGACCGCGGCTACGAGAAGATCGAACAAAAGCTCGTGGCCGTCGGCGCGAACATCGAGCGCGTGAAAGAGCAGGCGACAAAGGTCGCCGTCCCCGCGATCGTCGCGGCGTAGCAGTCCGGGTTTGTCGCACAACGCATCCACCGAAGCCCACGGCCCGGCCGTGGGCTTTTTCATGACGCGAGGTTCTTCTTCAGAAACGCGATCGATTTCTCCCACGCGTCTTTCGCCGCCTTGAGATTCCCATCCCTGCCCGACTGCTGTCGCAGGAAACCGTGGCCCGCGCCGTCGTAGACGTTGGTCTCGTAGGGCTTGTCGAGTTCCTTCATCGCTGCCTTGGTCGGCTCGACGGTCTGAGTGACGCGCGCGTCGTCGCCGCCGTAGAAGCCGATGACCGGGGCGGTGATCTTCGAGAGCGCCTCTTTCTCTTTCGGCGCGGTGCCGTAGTAGACGAGGGCGGCGTTGAGCTTGGGCTGACGCGAGGCGTAGAGGAAGCTCGCGCTGCCGCCCCAGCAGAAGCCGATCGTCGCGGCTTTGCCGTTGGCCGCGGGCAGCGCGATCGCGTACTCGCGCACGGCGTCGAGCCGCTTGACCTGCTCGTCGGCGGACACCTTGCGGATCACGTCGCGCACGTTGTCGCCGAGTTCCTCGCTCCCGCCGCCTTTAGGCGCCATGCCGCTCACGAGGTCGGGCGCCACTGCGACGAACCCTTCGGCCGCCAGTTGGTCGGCGACCGACCGCACCCAGTCGCTCAGGCCGAAGATCTCGTGGATCACGATCACGACGCCGGCCTTGTCCTTGGTCTCGGGGTAGACGACCCAGGTGTGAATTTTCGTGTCGCTGCCGGGCATCGCGACGTCCGCCCACTCGCCGTGCCGCGGCGAGTCCTTCAGCACTTTCGCAGCGGTGTCCGATGACGGCGGTTCGACGGCGCGGGCGATGGTGGAGGTGACGACCGTCAGCACGAGAGAGATCAAGGCTGCGTTGCGCATGGCGAGCTCCTCCTCTATTTCTGCGTCGTCACCGGCACGTTCTCGATCACGATCGGTTCGTCGCCCGCGGACCAGTATTCGGTCAGCGTCATCGACCGCGCCGCGGCTGTGCCGCTGGGTTTTAATACTAGGTCCACCGCGCCGGCGTTGAGCAGCGCGTCGGCGAGGTCGGGCTTGAGCGACGTGCCCAGGCCGTAGCGCGTCGTCGCTCCTGCCGGAAACGCGAACGAGCTGAACTTCGTCTCGCGCTTGCCGGCGTCGCGTTCGCGAAGGAACACGTCGAACGCCACGGGCACGGGAATGTTCTTCACGTCGAACTGGATCTCCAGCGACGTCCAGTGCTCGTCGCGCTTGTGGACTTGTACGCCCTGCGGGCGGAGTGCGTCGCGGATCGCCAGTAATTGGTTCGGCTCCTGCGCCTCGATGACGGACGGCTCACCAGCGGGCAATTGGGCGAACGTCGCCGTCAGCGGGATGTCGAACTCGGTCACCGCGCGGCCGCCCTGGTCGTAGGAGACGAGCGCGTGCACGACGCAGCGGAGCGTGTTCGGTCCGTCGCGAAGGTGCGCGCGGGCGACGTCTTCGGCCTCGATCGTGTTACCGCTCGATCCGCTGGTCGATCCGCTGAAGCCGAAGCGGCTGCCGTTGTCGCGGCCGATTCTGAAGTCGCCGAGCTCGGCGGCGTACGTCAGGTCGATCCACAGCCCCCCGAACGACCCGCCGCCGCCGCGCCAACTCGGCCCGCCGACGCGGAGCTCGCAGGGCACCGGGTCGCCGCGCCGCACGCGCGGGCGGACGCGCAGCGCGATCGCGTTCTTGACGGCGTTCTGCGCGTACGTCGTCCACTGTTGCTCGCTGAGGGTGTTCGTACGCTTGCCGATCGATTCGAGTAAGTCGCCCCAACCCGTGTCCCACGTCGCGCTGGCGTCGGCCTGTCGGGCGAGGATCGACTCGACCAGCGCCGCGAGTGCCGGCCCGTCGAGGGCGCCGTTGCTCACGCGATTCTGCATCTCGCGGAACGCGGCGAGACGGGCGCTCGCGCTCGATCGGCCGGCGTCCAGCTTGAGCCACCAGAGTGGCTTCAACTCGTTCAACCTATGCGAGCCCAACATCGCTCCGACGCCGGTCCCGATGATTGCGAGGGGAATCAGCACGGCCGCCGCGCCGGCAACGATCAGGCCGGGTCTGCGGTGACGCTCGCCGCGCACGACGGCGTTCGGTCCGGTGACGTCCGTTCCACACTCACTGCACCGGGCGCTGTCCGCCGGCATCCCCACGAGGTTGAATCCGCACCGTTTGCAGTGGGGCTCGTCCCCGACGCGCCGACCTCGCCAGCCTTGGGCGACCATGGCCACGCCGAGGGTCAGCAGCATGGCCAGGAACAGAACGAGGAGCATCGTTCCTCTCATACAATCGACGCGTGCCACCCGCAACGCCCCATGTCCTGACGTACGACACGCTCCCGGCGCAGAGTCGCCTGCGGCGGGAGGTGTCGCCGGACGGGCGGTCGATCACGATCTCACTTGCCGCGGGCGAGGTGACCGCAGTTCAACGGGCACGCGCGCTGCGCGCGACAGCGTTGTCCAGCGCGATCATGTGCGCGATCCTGCTCGTGCCCGTCGTTGCGGTCGTCGGGCCCTTGGCGCTGGACCCACAACGGCGGGCGACGCTGCTCTACCGGCCGGTGTTGTTCACGCTGTTGCTCGCCGGGTGCATCGTGGTCGCGACGATGTTTCTGCTCGTGTGGAACGTCCGATCGGGTCAACTGCTGGATAAGCTCGCGCGGGCGGCGGCGCAAGCGACGGTCTTGTGTTCACGCGACGACAGGACGGTATTGATCGAAAGCACGGGCCCGCTCGGGTCGGTCAGTTCGAAGCTGCGACCGTGTGGCGTGCGCGTCGCCCGCTGCGCAGGGGGAGCGCTCTACGGGTTGGAGATCACTTCCGAAGATCAGAATCGCTGGACGCTCTTCATCGGATTATCGATCGAGGAACTGCGCTGGATCGCCCGAGCCGTTCGCCTGTGACACGGGCGTCCCGCCCGTGCCGAACAGTCCGCGCACGGGCGAGACGCCCGTGTCACAGGCAAGCAGCTCACCCGCCGCCGACGAACGTGACGATCTCGATCTCGTCGCCGTCCTTGAGGGGTTGGTCGTACTTGTCCGACCGAACCAATCGTCGGTTCAGCTCGATCGCGACCTTTTCGGGCACGAGGTTGAACGACAAGACGAGCTGCCGCAGCGTCGTCGCGTCGGCCACCTCACGTTCGTCGCCGTTCACTTTGATTTTCATGATTCGTTCGCGCGCGAGAGAATCACTTCGGCCCGCGGAGCGCGACATCGAGGTAGACGATCGCCGCGCCGAGGAACGCAAGCGCTACTCCGACCCACGCCTGGATCCGCTGCATGAGCAGCGCGGCGGGCAACGGCCGCGGCAGCTTGCGCATCTGCCAGATCACGACGATGCCCAGGAACAGCGCCACCGCCGACCCGTAGATCGGGAACGGGATGAAGCGGTCGGCGACGGAGTACGAGTCTGCGCGCTCCAGTTCGGCGCGCGGATGACGACTGCCGGGCAGGAAGATGAATACGACCGACGCGAGCAACACGATTAGCCCGCCCCACGCGGCCGCGAGCGCCACCCACGCCGGAGCGGGCGTCGGTTCGGCGGGCGTCCGATAATCCTGCGAATGCAGCGGCGATCGGAACTCGTCGGGCATGGTCATCGTCAAAGGTAGGGCAATCGGGCTGGCGCAACAAGGTAGGTCGGCCACTCTTGGCCGACATCGACGCGCAGCGTCGATTCTCTTCCGGCGATCACATCGCGGCTGCGCCGCGAGTCGGCCAAGAGTGGCCGACCTACCGACGCCAGAAAAGCCGTGCGGGCACAACCGACGGCGGATAGAATCCCCGTGCCACGCGAGGACGTCCGAGCGCATCCCCACACAAGGCCAACACCGACGCGAACCGCACCCGTTGTGAGGAACCACCGCATGCCCACGTTTCACCGTATCCTCGTCATCGTGTTGACGGTCCTCGTCGGCGCGTCGGCAAGAGCGTACGCGCAAGCGGAGCCCGCGCCCGTCCTGCCCGGCCGTCCCGACGCGGCGGCGCCCGCGCCGGCCGACGCGGAACTGCTGGGCGAATCCTACAAGAGCATCGCCGCCGGCATCGAGTTTCGCGGGCCGGCAGACTGCAAGGCAATCCCTCGCACGGGCGCCGACCTGGTTACCTACGTGAACGAGGCGCAGCGCTGGTCGCTGAAGGTCAACCGGCTCACGTTCGACAATCCGATCGAGATGACCTATCACCCGCAGGACCCGGACAACAAGCAGAGCCGTGACGTCAACGGGTTGTTCCAGGAGACGATCGACACGCTGAAGACCGATGCGCCCGGCATCACGCTCTACACCTCCGACCGCGAGATCCAGCAGAAGGGCCCGCTGGACGTGGGGTGGATCAAGGGCAAATACGTCGTCGGCAAGGACACGAACCTGGTGCTCATCGCGCTCGTGCGCGAACGGCCGGCGGACGTGAGGCGCGACGCGTCGTACGTGTACTACTCGTTCAACTTCAACGCGACGTTCCCCGATGTGCCGAACGAAGCCGACCTGCGGAAGGACCCGCGCGCGATGCGCGCCGAGCAGATGTTCAACGCGGTGATCGGCACGGTCCAGGTCCTGGACCAGACCGTCATCCGCGAAGACCAGAACCGCCGGCTGTTCCGCACGCGCGGGCTGATGGTGAACCTGACCGAGCCGCGGCTGACGGCGGCACTCGCGCCCGAGACGTTCCTCCGCGTGATCAAGGACGGCAAGGACATCGGTTACACGTACACCGTCGAGGAGACCGGACGCGACCTGCCGCGGCGCGGCGGGGCGGGCGGGCAACGCGAGGCGCTCCAGGCGGCCAACGCCCCCGAGGGCGTGCTCGTCGGCGTGCGCTCGCGCACGTTCCCCGAGCCCGGCACGCAGATCGATGCCGAGAGCTGGTTCTGGTCCAGCTTCGACCGCCGCCACGAGAAGTTCACGACCAGTTCCAACATCCGCAAGGCGCCGGAGACCACGTCGGAAATCTTCCGCGAGATCGGCTGGTGCGACACGCTCACGAAGCTGGTGAAGGACGACTCGCTCCTGCCCGGCCAGGAGCGCATCGGCCGCGACCGCGCGGGCGTCGACAAGAGCCAGCCTGCCGTGAGGCAGACGGAGGTCACGTCGCTGCACGTGAACTATTCGGGCAAGGCCCACGCCGGCGAGCCGCTGCAGCGCGACCTGCCGCCGTTCTACCTTCCGCAGGCGGTGGGGCACCTGCTGCCGCGCGTGCTGGCGAAGATGTCGCCGGGCAAGACGTACCTCTTCGCGACGTATCACAGCGCCGCCCGCGAGGTGATGATGCGCTACATCGACGTCGACGACATCGAGAAAGACTACACGCTCGACGGGCAGCGCATCCGCGCGATCGCCGTGAGCGACCGGATCGGCCTCGAAGGCGTCGTCACGACGCACTACGTCACGGCCAACGGCAAGTACCTGGGCAGCGTGAACGCCAGCCAGAAGATCACGATCCTCCCGACCGACGCGGCGACGATCTCGCGCCTGTGGAAGAACGCGGACCTGACCCGGCCGGCGGAGGTTGAAGAGAAGCGATAGGAATGACGAATGACGAAACCAGAAACCCGAATGAATGACGAATGACGAAATCCGAATGACGAAGTGCGCGTAGCTTGGTCATTCGTCATTCGGGCTTGGTCATTGATTCGTCATTCTGGTTTCGTCATTCGTCATTTGCGCGGCATCACGATGTTATCGGACGTGGACTTGGCCGTTCGCGTCCCGGCACTCCGATATCCGATAATGACCCACAGCTTATGCTGCGCGCCGCCGCCAAGATCATGCTGCTCGCCGCCCTCGTGTTCGGGGGATCGGCGGGGATCTGGTATTACCAGGACCAGTTTGCGGCCTCGCGCAAGATCCAGCAGCTCGAGACCGAGAAGAAGGCGCTGGAGCAGGTCGTGAAGCGGCTGAGCGACGAGAGCCGCGTGGCCGAGATTCTGGTGACCGAGCAGAAGCCCGACCCGACGACCGGCGCGTTGATGACGACGCTGCTGTTCGTCGAGTACACCAAGGGTGATCAGAGCCTGCCGCCCAAGAGCTTCACGATCGAGGGCAAGCTCGCGCACGTCGACGCGATGGTGATCAAGTTCGACCACGACTTCGTCACCAAGGGCGACCCGCTCCGCGGCCACAGCATCGCGCTGTTCACCAAGATCTACGGCGACAAGCAACCACCCGCCGACGCCCAGCACATCGACCCGTCCGGCGGCGTCCCCGAGATTTACCGCGACGCGGACCCGCGCATCACCGAGTTCGAACAGAACCTCTGGCGAGATTTCTGGCGGTTGGCTGATGACGACAGCTATCGGAAAGAGAAGGGCGTCCGCGTCGCAATGGGCCAAGGCGTGTGGGGGATGTTCGAGCCGGGGAAGCTGTACCGGATCACGCTTGAGACCGACGGCGGGTTGAACCTCACGTCAACGTCGGTTCCCGGGATTTATCGGGAAGCGCTGAAGATTCACTGACCGGCAGCTGATAAAAACATAAAAGACATAAAACATAAGGAGCGTCAGGTGTCGCTGGCGCGGCGGTTGGAGCGACGCTCGGTCGCAATCATCTTGAGCGCGAGGCGAACGATTTGCGTCGTCAGGTCGATCCGATGTGCGACGACAGCCACCGGCAACAACCGCCGGAGCTTGTAGTACCAGTCGCGCGTCTCCCGCGCGGATCCGGCCGCGTATTCGTAATAGGTCGATCGCGCCTTCCCGGTGTCGCGCGAGTAGCCTTCGCTGATGCAGGAACTGATCTTGCTCGCGGCGCGACAAAGCTGATCGGCGTGGTGCGCGCTTCGTTGCCGGTGGTGAAGACGCTCGGTGTCCGACCAAGCCAGGTCGCTCAGGAACAGCGCCAGGCGATATGCCTTCACCCGCCAAAGCGTGTCCGCTTTGATCTCCGCCGGAACGTCAGCCTCCCAATCCTCGAATGTCATTCACCCTCTTTATGTTTCATGTCTTTATGTTTTACTATTCTGCCCGTGCCGTCGGCTGCGACGCCGGCGTTCCGCCTTTGAACAAGAACATCAGCATCGGTTCCATTCGCGCTTGCCAGGCCGGTTCGTTGTACTCACCGGCGACCTCTTCGTAGAAGTAGTCCTTCCCCTTCTGAAGCCCGGCGGAGTCGAACGCGGCGACGAGTTCTTTCGCGTCGGCGAGCGCGTTCTGTACCGTCTGCGGGTTTGACGCGCTCGTGTGATCGGTGAACGGCGGGTAGCCCGCGCCGCCGCCCTTGGTGCCCATGTCGACGTAGAAGCGGGTCTGCTTCATCCAGTCACCGGCGAGGTCGAGCTTCTTCATGCCGTCGGGACCTCGCAGCCAAGGAGAGCAGACCGCGACGAAGCCGAACGTTTCCGGCTTGGCCTTCGCGGTGTAGAGCGCGATCAGGCCGCCCATCGCGCCGCCGCCGACGCCGGTGTTGGCGCGGTCGGTGAGCGTGCGGTAGCGCGAGTCGATGAACGGTTTCAGTTCTTCCACGAGGAACTTGGCATACTGATCGCCCTTCGCCTTGGCCGCGTCGTCCGCGAGTCCCGGCGGCGTGAACTCGATCGTGCGGAACTCGCCGGCGTTGTACGGGCCGACGATGATCGCCGGTTTCACCTGGCCGGAACTCATCAAGCGTTGAGCGGTTTCGTCGAGTTGCCACTCGTAGCCTTCCTTGAACGCGGTCGCGCTGTTGAACAGGTTCTGGCCGTCCTGCACGTACAAGACCGGATAGCGCTGGTCCTCGTTTTCGTCGTACTTGGGCGGCAGGAACACGATCACGTCGCGATCGAGTCCGAGCGCCTTCGACGGGAACTTCGTGTGCAGCACCACCGCGCCGGTCAGCGTGTTGCGGCCGGGCTGGCTCTTGCCCTCGTCCAGCCACGACGCGACCGCGACCTGCACCGGCTGGTTGTCGGCGGCCGTGCACGCGTGGTTGGGGATGTCCTCACCCTTGCCGCCGCGCTCGACCGTGCCCCAGGTGCCGCGCGTCACCTTGAACGAGTACTCGCGGCCCCGCTGGAGCTCGAACGTGCCGGCGTAGTTCCCGTCGGACTGCTTCGTCAGTTGTTTGAATTGCGTGGGCTCCCAGTTGCCCAGCGCAGGCGCGTTGCCCGAGAGGTAAAGCGGCTGGTTCTCGGGTGTTCCGGCGGGCGGCTTCACGACGAATCCGACTTCGATCATCTGCGCCTGGTCGCTGCGCGCCTTCAACTCGGCGACCTCGTTCTCGGCCTGGCGCGTGCGGTTCATCGACCAGGCGACGATTCCGAGCAGCGCGACGACGAACAGGCCGAACAGGACCGAAAGGGTCTTCTTCATCTTCGGGGAGAGCATTGCGTTTTCCTCGCTCGAACGCCGGTAAGTGGACGGGATCACTTCGATGATACCTCCGAGCGCGCGCAGCGCAAACAAGAAGCCCGGCGGTTAGGGGGTCCGCCGGGCTTCGACTCAAACACGAAGTCTGAGGTGAGGTGTCCTGTGAAGGTTAACGCGCTCGCTCGCGACGGCGCGCGCGCCGGAACGTGCCCGGGCCAATAAGCCCCCCCCACCCCGCGCCCGCGGGCGGGGGACGGACCGCCACCAGCGAAGGGCCCGGCCCCCCCGCCCCCCCCCCCACCCTCAGTG
>Ga0081539_10006187_pt1 | contig 11631 bp, 10 predicted proteins | sample TabmetS4T2R2_FD_71023 | JGI IMG/M metagenome (GOLD analysis project Ga0081539, IMG submission 71023) | Tabebuia heterophylla rhizosphere microbial communities from the University of Puerto Rico - S4T2R2 | ecosystem: Host-associated > Plants > Roots > Rhizosphere ...
GGGCGGGGGTGAGCGCCCGGGGCTCGGGCGGGGGGGCCCTCTGGGCCCCGGGGGAGCCCGGGGGGGGCGGCGGCGGCGCCGCCCCCCGCGACTCCGTGCTGACGGCGGAGGAGCGCGAGGCCGGCGAGGTCATGATGATCTGCGTCTCGCGCTGCCGCTCCGCCCGCCTCGTCCTCGACCTCTGACCCGACCTCTGACCCGACCTCTGAGCCGACCCGCCGACCGGATCCGCGAGCAGGGCCCGACCGTTGGAGCGCACGACATGAACCCGCTGCCGCAACGACCGACGAGCTTCCCCCGCAACGCCTGGTACGCGCTCGCGACGAGCGAGGAGGTGGGCCGCCGGCCGGTCGCCGCGCGCGCCGTCGACACGCCGTTCGTCCTGTACCGCACCACCGGCGGGGACGTCGTCGCGCTCGAGGACCGGTGCGTGAACCGACCGTACCCACTCAGCCGCGGACGCGTCGTCGGCGACCGGCTAGTCGACGGGTACACGGGCTTCGTGTACGGGCCGGACGGCGCCGTGCTGAGCGTGCCGTCGCAGGAGCACGTCCCGGTCGGCGCCCGCGCGCGGGCGTACGCCGTCATCGAGGCCGACGGCTTCGTGTGGGCCTGGCCCGGCGACGCCGCGCTGGCGAACCTGCGGCCGGCGCCGGAGGCCGCCTGGCTGGCCGACCCCGCCTGGTCGACGTTCGGCGAGACCTGGACCACCCGGGCCTCGGCCCTGTTGCTGCAGGACAACCTCGCCGACATCACCCACGTCGCCGTCGTCGACCCCGGCGTGACGCCGCCGGCGCTGCAGGACACGCCGCCGGCGCTGCAGGTGGAGGTGTCGCAGACCCAGGTCCGCTTCAGCCGCGAGTTCCCGGCCGCACCGGTTCCCGCGTACCAGGCCGAGCTGCTGGGCCTGCCGCCCGGCGCGCGGTACCCGCAGCGGGAGGAGGGCGCGTTCCTCTCGCCCGGGATGTGGGTGGACCGCTGGAGCGTCGACCTCGGGGACGGGCGGCCGGTGCCGCCGACGTTCGTGTTCACGCACGCGATCACGCCGGTCGACGCGCGGACGACGCGGCACGCCTGGCGGGTCAGCCGCAACTTCGCCCCGGGCGACCGGGCGCAGGGCGTGCTGCTGCCGATCTTCCGCGGCTACTACGAGACGGTCCAGGAGATCCTGGAGACGATGCAGGACGTCCTGGACAACGACGGCTGGCGCCGCGAGGTCCGGGTGAGCGCGGACGCCGCGATGCTGCAGGTGCGCAAGATCATGCGCCGCCTGGTGGCGGAGGAGACGGACGCGCGGCCGTCACCTGCTGCTACTGCGCGGTGATCATGCACGATGAGAACGCCGTCACCTGCTACTGCGCGGTGATCATGCACGATAGGAACGCCGACTTGGGCGCGGAGGTTCGCCTTGCGCCGAGGGGGCGTTCCTATCGTGCATGATCACCGCCGGGTTGCGGGTTCGCCTTCACCCTTACCGGGAACGTCTTTATGCCGTTCACGAAGTTCGATCGCACTCGGGTGACCTCGCCGGCGAGCTCGATGTCGGCCAGCCTCGGCAGCAGCTCCTCGAACATCAGGCGCACCTCCATCCGCGCCAGCCCGTTGCCCAGGCACAGGTGCGGGCTGCCCCTGCCGAACGTCAGGTGGTCGACGTTGCGGCGCTCGACGTCGATCCGGTACGGGTCCGGGAACGCCGCCTCGTCCCGGTTCCCGGACGCGAACCACATGACGACCTTGTCGCCCTCACGGATCGTGCGACCGCGCAGCTCGACGTCGCGGGTCGCCGTCCGCCGGAAGTGGTAGACCGGCGAGGCCCAGCGCAGCAGCTCCTCGGTCGCCTCGGGGATCCGGGACGGGTCCGCCTGCAGCCGGCGAAGCTGGTCGGGCTGGTCCAGCAGGCCCAGCATGGCGTTGCTGATCGCGTGCCGGGTGGTCTCGTTGCCGGCGATGACGAGCAGCAGGAAGTAGTTGTCGAAGTCCCGGTCGCTCAGCGGGACGCCGTCCGCGGGCAGCTTGTTCGCGAGCAGGCTCACCAGGTCGGTGCCGTCGCCGCCCCGCCGCTTGTCGCGCAGTCCGCGGCCGTACTCGAACACCTCGGCCGTCGTCGGCGACCGGAACGGCAGGTGCTTGTACCGCTCGCTCTCCGGTGAGTCGAGCCGGTGGCTGGTGTAGTCCGGGTCGGTGTTGCCGACCATCTCGTTGCCCCACGCGATGAGCTGCCCGGTGTCGCCGGACGGGACGTCGAGCAGCCGCGCCAGCACCTGGATCGGGAAGTCCGCGCTGACCCGCGTGACGAAGTCGAACTCCGGCTCGGCCAGCGCCCGGTCCACCGTCCGCCGGGTCAGCTCGCGCAGGAACCCCTCGTAGTTGCGCATCAGGTTGCGCGGGCTGAACTCGCGGGCGATGAGCTGCCGCATGGCCAGGTGGCGCGGCCCGTCGGTCTCGAGCATCGACCGCCGGACGTCCATCAGGTCGTCGTCCACCTCCTCGAGGTTGACGAACCGTTCGGACGTGAACGTCTCGGCGTCGCGGTCGACGGCCCAGACGTCCTCGTAGCGGGTGATCGCCCAGAACCCCGAGCTCGGCGCCGGCTCGGGGTTCCAGTGCACCGGGTCCTCGCGGCGGAGCGTGTCGAACTGCCCCCACGCGAGGTTGTCGCGGAAGGCGTCGATGTCCGACAGGTCGACCTGGTCGAGGGGCACGGGCTCCGGCTGGGTCATGGACGGGCTCCTGGAACGCGGGCTGCGGGTGGCACGAGCGGTGGGTCCGGTGCGGCCCTCGGGGGCTCACAGGTGGTACGTGTACTCCCGGAACTCCCAGTCGGTGACGAACCGGTTGAACCGCTCGATCTCGTTGCGCTTGTAGGTGAGGAAGGTGCGGACGAACTGCTCGCCGAGGACGTCGGTGAGCTCCTTGTCCTGCTCCAGCGCGTCGAGCGCGGTCGCGAGGTCGCCGGGCAGGCGGGCCGACCGGCTCTCGTCGTAGCCGTAGCCCTCGAGCGGCGGCGGCGGCTCCAGCTCGTCGCGGATGCCGAGGTACGCCGCGCCGAGCAGCCCGGCGACGGCGAGGTAGGGGTTCGCGCTCGCGTCACCGAGCCGCACCTCGAGCCGCGCCGCGGACCCGCGCTCGGGTGGCACGCGGACCATCGAGCTGCGGTTGTCGAGGCCCCAGTCGACGAGCCAGGGGGCCAACGTGTCGGGGCCGAAGCGCTTGTAGGAGTTGATGGTCGGGTTGCTGACGGCGGCCAGCGCCGGGGCGTGCCGGAGGATCCCGGCGACCGCCTGGCGGGCCGTCGCCGACAGCCCGTCCGGGCTCGCGGGGTCGTCGAACCCCGGCCGGCCGCCGTCCGCCGACAGGCACGAGAAGTGGACGTGGAACCCCGAGCCGCCCTCGTCGTTGAACGGCTTCGCCATGAACGTGGCGAGCTTGCCGCGGTACCGGGCCAGCTCCTTGACCGCCGCCTTGAAGCGGTGCGCGCGGTCCGCGGCGTCCAGCGCCTCGGAGTGCCAGAGGTTGATCTCGAACTGGCCGGAGCTGAACTCGTGGTTCGCCGCCACGACCTCCAGGCCGTAGTCGCCGAGGCTCCGCAGGGCGGAGAGCAGAACGTTCTCCGGGTCGCCGCGCAGGCCGGAGACGTAGACGTTGCCGGCGCCCTCGCCGTACCGGCGCCAGCCGTTCGGCGCCTGCTCGTGCGGCTCGAGCACGTAGAACTCCAGCTCCGGCCCGGCCAGCGGGGTGAGGCCGAGCCGGCCGAACCGCTCGACCGCCCGCCGCAGCACGGCCCGCGGGCTCTGCTCGGACGGCGAACCGTCCGGGTTGTACATGTCCGCGATGCAGTGCGCCACGCCCGGCTCCCACGGCACCCGGCGCAGCGTGTCCAGGTCGGGCACGGCGAGGACGTCGGGCAGGCCGTCGCCGAGCCCGCCCTCGATGTCGACGACGTCGCCCATCGGCGTGGTGCCGTAGACCGATCGGCAGAACGCCACGCCGTTGCCGGCGGTGCGTGCGAACCTGTTGACGAGGAGGTCGCGGCTGCGCTCGGTGCCGATGAGGTCCGCGTAGCCCAGGCGGACGACGTCGACGCCCTGCTCCGCGAGCTTCCGCTGCCCCTGCTCCAGCCGGGCTCGGTCCACGCGCATGCGATACCCTCCGGCCGGAAATCGTTAGGCACCGAACAATAATCGGGGATGTCCGTCCCGACAAGGGCTCCCGCGCCGGCGGCGACCGGCGATATCGTTCGGAGGCGAACGATATCCGGGTCCTGGAGGGCGGCGTGTCCGAGGTCAGAGGCTTCTTCTACCCCCGCACGGCGACGGGCGCCGCGAGCCTGGTCCCGCCGCCGCCCTGGTACTACTCGGGCGACCTCCTCACCGTCGAGTACCGCACCGACCCGGCCCGGGTGGCCGAGCTGCTGCCGCACCCGCTGCAGCCGGCCGAGGAGGACCCCGGCGCCGTCGCGCTGATCTGGGCGGACTGGCAGTCGTGCTCGGCATCCCGCGAGGAGCTGCTGGACCCGGTGCGCAGCCAGTACAGGGAGGCGTTCGCCGTCGTCCGCTGCTCCTTCCGGGGGACGACGTACTCCCGGTGCGTCTACATCTGGGTGGACAAGGACTTCGCCGTCCTGCGCGGCATCCACCAGGGCTACCCGAAGAAGCTCGGCTCGATGTGGCAGACCCGGCCGCACCCGTTCCCGCACGCGGCCGCCCGGGTCGGGCCGGGCGGCGTCTTCGGCGCCACGCTGGCGTCGGGCGACCGGCGCCTCGCCGAGGCCGTCGTCACGCTGCGGGAGGAGTCGCCCACGAACGGGTTCGTCAACGCCCACCCGATGGCGCACCACCGGTTCCTGCCGGCCGTCGGGCGCGGCGCCGCCGGCGACGCCTTCGCGGAGCTGATCTCGACGTCGGCGGCCTCGTTCGAGGCGGGCACGGCCTGGCGTGGCGACGCCGAGTTGCGGCTGCTGCCGTCCCCCACGGAGGAGCTGGACCGGCTCTGCGTCGACGAGGTCGTGGGCGGCTACTTCCGCCAGGTCGGCGTCGTCTGGGACGGCGGCGCCACGCTCGAGCGGCTGACGCCGTGAGCCCCGGCGCTGCCGTCGGGCCGCCGGGGTCCGAGACGTAGGATCGCCGCCATGCCCGACAAGGAGACCCTGGCCGAGACCGAGGAGCTGGTCAGCGCGCGGGTCGGTCACCTCTCCCTCGACTTCCCGGCGGCGCACGCCGTGTCGAGCCTGTACCGGGCCGCGAACGCCGCTCGCTCCTACCTGACCAACACCGTGCTGCGCCCGCACGACCTGACCTGGACCGGCTTCGTCGTCCTGTGGATCGTGTGGGTCTGGGACGGGCGCGAGACGCGCGAGGTCGCCGAGTCCGCGGCCATCTCCAAGGCCACGCTGACCGGCGTCGTCCGGACCCTGGAGGCGCGTGGGCTGATCCGGCGGATCCCCGGCCAGAAGGACCGTCGGCTGGTGAACCTCGAGCTGACCCCGGCGGGGGCCTCCCTGATGGAGGACCTGTACCCCAAGTTCAACGCCGGCGAGGCGCAGCTCGTGACCGCGCTCTCCCAGCGCCGGCTCAGGGAGCTGACGCTCGGCCTGCGCCAGATCGTGCAGACGACGGAGTCGCGCTGACCCGCGAGTGTGGGGCAACGTGCTGCTCCGAGGGGCTCATGACAGCGCTTTGCCCCACACTCGCGCGGTGACGTGCGGCCTCGGCCAGCGCGCCGAAGAGCGCTTGTTGCGCGGGCAGCCGGGCGGCGCCGTCCTCCGGATGCCACTGGACGCCGAGGAACCAGCCGGCGGCGTCGTCCAGCTCGACGGCCTCGACGACGCCGTCCGCGGCGAACGCGACCGGCCGCAGGCCGGCGCCGAGCGTGTCGAGGCACTGGTGGTGGTAGCAGGAGACCTCCAGCTCGCCACCGGCGAGGCCGACGACGCCGGCGAGCCGTGAGCCCACCGCCGCCGTCACGCGGTGCACGCGGTGCCGGTGGTCGCCGGCACCGCCGCCGAGGCCGGTCATGTCGGTGCGCAGGGTCCCGCCGCGGGCGACGTTGACCACCTGCAGCCCGCGGCAGATCGCGAGCAGCGGGACGCCGCGGGCCAGCGCGAAGCGGGCGACGGCGAGGTCGAACGCGTCCTGCTCGACGTCGACGTCGTAGGCCGTCGCGTCGTCCGGCCGCCCGGACCAGAGGCCGGACACGTCGCCGCCGCCGGGCAGCAGCACGCCGTCGGCGAACCGCAGCCGCCGTGCCACACCGGCGACGTCGACCCGGCCGCCGGGCGCGTGCGGGTGGACGGTGACCGGCTCGCCGCCGGCGGCGAACACCGCCTCCGTCAACGCCCGGGCGGTGACCTCCGCCGCGTACCGCAGCGCCGCCGCGCCGCGCGAGAACCGCGCGGGGACGGCGATCAGCGGCCGCACCGCACACCCTGTCCGTGATCATGCACGTCGTGGAGGTTCGCGCCCACCTCGGCCACCCTCAGCCGCCCGCCGGCTGCGGCTTCCGGATGCCGCGGAACTCCCAGTCGCCGCCGAGCGCGGTGGAGAGCACCTCCTCGCTCTCGCTCGGCTGCGCACCGACGTCGGCGCGGATCGGCGTCGGGCCGGCCACGACGTGGTTCCGCAGCGTCCCCAGCCCCTCGACCTCGACCTCGACGACGTCGCCCGGGTACACCGTGCGCGAGATCGCGGGCGTGCCCGACAGCAGCAGGTCGCCGGGCTGCAGGGTGATCGTGCGGGCGATGTCGGCGACGAGGTAGTGCATGTCCCACTGCATCTCGTCGGTGGTGCCGTCCTGCCGGACCTCGCCGTTCACGAGCGTGCGCAGCCGCTTGCCGCGGAAGTCCCAGCCCTCGACGACCGCCGGGCCCACGGGGCAGAGCGTGTCCGCGCCCTTCACCCGCAGCATCGAGCCGGCGTCGGTGTCGCGGAAGTCGTGGAGGCCGAAGTCGTTCGCGATCGTGAAGCCGCGGACGTAGTCGCCGGCCTCGGACGGCGCGACGTTGCGGCAGGTGCGGCCGATGACGATCGCGATCTCGCCCTCGTAGTTCAGCCACCGGCACCGGTCCGGGCGCACGACCGCGCCCTCGTGCGCGTTGAGCGCCGAGACCGGCTTGTGGAAGTACGTCGGCGCCGGCGGCAGCGCCGTCATCAGCTCCTCGACCCGGCTGCGGTAGTTGAGGTGCACGCAGACGATCTTGGACGGCGTCACCGGCGGCAGGTGGACGGCGCCGGCCACCGGCACCCGCCGCCCGTCGCCGGCGACGAGCTCCTCGCCGTCGCGGACGACGTCGACGGCGGTGCCGTCGAGCAGGACGCGCCGGTGCTCGCGCGTCACTGCGCGCCCTCGAGAACGGTGGCCCGGGCGGGCGGGAACCCGCCGTCCGGGCGGTCGAACCAGAGGTGCGCCTGGCCGGTGCCGACGGCGTTCTCGTACTCGCCGTACTGGCGGCCGGGGGCGGTGCAGTCGCCCTCGCCGAGGGCGCCGACCATCATCAGGTAGTGGCCGAACCGGGCCTCCGGCTTGTAGCGGAGGAACTCCGGCATCGTCTCGAGCACCCGGGCGTGGTCGCCGGCCTTGAACCAGGCGAGGCGCTCGTGGTCCGCCCGGGCGGCCTCGGGGGTGAAGATGTGCTCGACGCCGGCGGCCTCGTGGTCCCGGAGCTGCCGCAGCGGCCAGAACGTGTGCGACAGCGCGCCGGAGGCGACGAGGACGACCCGGCGGTCCGACGCCGCGATCGCCTGGCCGAGCGCGCGGCCGAGGCGCAGGCTGTCCTCGACGTCCGCGGTCTGGCAGACGCCGATCGACATCCAGCGCTTCTCCGGCAGGCCGCGGCCCAGGAACTCCCACAGGTTCGTGGTCGCGTAGAAGACCGGCAGGTAGTGGTCGTCGATCGCGGTGATCCAGGTGCCGTTCGCGTCGGCCCTCGCCGCGATTGCGTGGGCGAGCTCGGGGTCGCCCGGGAAGTCGTACGGCCGCCGGCACATGCCGCGCGGCAGCTCCTCGGACGTATAGAGGCCGCTGCGCCGGTCGTGCGCCGTGACGACGAACTCCACGGTGGTCGCCCAGTGGGAGTCCAGGACGACGACGGTGTCGTGGTCGAGGACGTCGAAGACCTCGCGCCGCAGCTGCTCCAGGCCCGACACCAGCGTGCTGTCCTGCCCGTGGTTCAGCTCCCGGCGCTCCGCCTCCGGCAGGACGATCGTCGGGACGTGCGCGAGCAGCCCCGCGCCCACGACCTCACCCATGGCGCCCCGCCTCCCCGGTCGTCGGGTCGTCGCCGGTCCACCCCGCGGGGGCGAACACGGAGTTCTTGACGTCGCAGTAGAAGTCGAACGACCACGCGCCGCCCTCGCGCCCGATCCCGGAGCGGCCGCTGCCGCCGAACGGCGCGGCGAGGTCGCGGACGAAGAAGCAGTTGACCCACACGGTCCCGGCCCGCAGCCGCCCGCTCACCCGCTCGGCGCGCGCCCGGTCCCCGGTGACGACGGTGGCCGCGAGGCCGTACGCCGTGTCGTTCGCCATCGCCACCGCCTGCGCCTCGCCGGCGAAGGTCTGCACGGTCAGCACCGGCCCGAAGACCTCCTCGGTGAGGATCTCGCTGCCCGGCGGCGCGTCGCGCAGGATCGTCGGCGCGAAGTGGAGGCCGCCGAGCTCGCGGTTCGGGCCGCCCCCCAGCACCGGGCGGGCGCCGTCCCGCAGCGCGCGCTCGACGAAGCCGCTGACCCGCTCGAAGTGCGCGCGGCCGACCAGCGGGCCGACGTCCGTCGCCGGGTCCCGCGGGTCGCCCTGCCGGAGCCGGCCGGCGCGCTCCACGACCCGCCGCAGCAGCTCGTCGGCGACGTCCTCCTGGACCAGGACGCGGACCGCGGCGAGGCAGACCTGCCCGGCGTTGTCGAACTGCTCGACGACGAGGTCCACCGCGAGGTCGAGGTCGGCGTCGGCGAAGACCAGCAGCGGCGACTTCCCGCCGAGCTCGAACGACAGCGGGACGACGTTCGGCGCCGCCGCCGCGGCGATCCGGCCGGCGGTCGGCACCGAGCCGGTGAACGCGATCCGGTCGACGCCGGGGTGCGCGGCGAGCGGCGCGCCGGCGCCGGGCCCGGTGCCCTGGACCACGTTGAGCACGCCGGGCGGCAGGCCCGCCTCGTCGGTGACGTCGGCCAGCAGGGACGCGGTCAGCGGCGCCCACTCCGGCGGCTTGAGGACGACGGTGTCCCCCGTCGCGAGCGCCGGGCCGATCCGCCACGTCGCCAGCATCAGCGGCGCGTTCCACGGCGTGATGACGGCGACGACGCCAGCCGGGTCGTACGTGACCCGCTCCCGGTGGCCGCGGACCTCGAGGTCGGGGTGGCCGAGCTCCTTCTCCGCGAAGTCCGCGAAGAAGCGGAAGTTCGCCGCCACGCGCGGCATGACGCTGCGGCGGTGGCTCCGCAGCAGCGACCCGTTGTCCCGCGTCTCCACCCGGGCGAGGTCCTCGACCCGCGCCTCGATCCCGTCGGCGACCCGCCGGAGCACCGCCGCGCGCTCCGCGACCGGCAGCGCGGCCCACGCCGGGAAGGCGGTGCGCGCCGCACCGACCGCGGCGTCGACCTCGGCCGGCCCGCCCGCGCTCACCTCGGCGATCACCTGCTCGTCGACCGGCGAGACGTCGCCGAAGCCGGCGGCCGACGCGACGCGCCGCCCGCCGATCCAGTGGCGGGTGTCGACGGCGACCCCCTCGACCAGGGCGTGTCCCGGGGCGCTGCGCCCGGTGCTGCGGCTCGGCTCCAAGCGGTCCTCCATATCGTTCGGGTCCAAACGTATGTGGGCGCCGTCGAGCCGGTCAAGGACGGACGTGATCACCCCTTTCGCCGAGGTCGTTTGGGCCCTAATATCTCGCGACAACCGTACTGGCCCAAACGAAAGGCCCGAGATGGCGAGCACAGATCAGGCCGGGACCGGACGCGACCTCCAGCCGGGCCCCGAGCCGACCGCGGAGACCTCTCTCGCCAGGAACCGGCTCGGCGTGGCCGGCATCGTCTTCTTCGTCGTCGCGGCGGCAGCGCCCCTGGTCGGCATGACCGGTGCCGTGCCCGTCGCCATCCTGCTCGGCAACGGCGCCGGTGCTCCCGGTGCCTACCTCGCCGTCGGCGTGGTGCTCCTGGTCTTCAGCGTCGGCTACGCCGCGATGAGCCACCGGGTCACGAACACCGGCGCGTTCTTCGCCTACGTCGGGCGCGGGCTCGGGATCGGTCCGGGCGTCGGGTCCGCCTTCGCGTCCCTCGTCGCCTACCTGACCGTCCAGCTCGCGGTCTACGGGTTCTTCGGCGCCGTCATGGCCGGGCAGATGGCCGACAAGGTGGGCATCGACCTGTCCTGGTGGGTGTGGACGCTGATCGCCTGGGCGCTCGTCCTCGGCCTGTCCGCGCTCAGCGTCGACGTCGGTGCCAAGGTGCTCGGCGTCCTCATGATCCTCGAGGTGCTGTCGCTGGCGCTGGTCTCCGCCGCGGTGCTCCTCGGCGGCGGCGGGCCGGACGGCCTCGACGTCGGCGCGTCCTTCTCCCCGGGCAACGTCTTCGCCGGCGGCTTCGCCGGATCCGCGGGCATCGCGCTGGCCTTCGCCTTCGCGTCGTACATCGGGTTCGAGGCGACGGCCATCTACGGCGAGGAGACCCGCGACCCCAAGCGGAGCGTGCCGGTCGCCACCTACCTCGCCGTCGTCCTCATCGCCGTCCTCTTCGCCGCCACGTCCTGGGCCGTCGTGAGCGCGCTGGGCAGCGGCGCCGTCGTCGACGAGGTCGCGAGGCTGTCCAGCGTCGACGGCCAGCCGCTGAGCGATCCGGCCGCCGTCCTGTTCTCGGTGGCCCGCGAGCACGTCGGCGGGTGGCTCGCGACGCTGATGAGCTGGCTGGTGCTGTCGAGCCTGTTCGCCGGGCTGCTGGCGTTCCAGAACAGCACCGCGCGGTACCTCTACGCGATGGCGCGCGCCGGCGTCCTGCCGCGGGCGCTGGACCGGGTCAACGGCCGCGGCGCGCCGCAGGTCGCGACCGTCGTCACGTCGGCCGCCTCGCTCGTCGTCATCGTGATCTTCGTCGTCGCCGACCTCGACCCGGTGCTCAAGCTGTTCACCTGGTTCAGCGCGCTCGCCGTGCTGGCCATCGTCCTGGTCGAGATCCTGGTCTCGGTCTCCGTCGTCGTGTACTTCCGCCGGGACCGCTCGGACACGCGGGTGTGGAACACCGTCGTCGCGCCCGTCCTGGCGGTCGTGGGCCTCACGGCCGGCGCCTACCTGCTGATGTCGCGGTTCGGGCTGCTGGCCGGCACCGCGGCGGAGGGCGTCGACCCGACGACCCAGTCCTGGGGGCTCTCGGCCCTCGGCTGGTCCCTCCTGCTGCTGCCGTTCCTCGCGTTCGCCGTCGGCTGGGTGGTCGGCGTGGTGAGGACGAGGTCGGAGAACGCGGACGCGGTGGCGGACCTGGTCTCGTAGCCGGCCCGAACGGGCGCCGCCGCGGGGTGCCACGCCTTGTCGCGGCTGGTGGGGCCGGTCGAGGTCAGCGCGACCGGCGCCGCCAGCTCCGCGGCGAGCAGCTCGGCCAGCTCGGCGGGGGTCGCCGGCGCCCGCCCCAGGGCCCGCCCGCCGCCGCCCCCCCCCGC
>Ga0081539_10006188_pt1 | contig 11630 bp, 6 predicted proteins | sample TabmetS4T2R2_FD_71023 | JGI IMG/M metagenome (GOLD analysis project Ga0081539, IMG submission 71023) | Tabebuia heterophylla rhizosphere microbial communities from the University of Puerto Rico - S4T2R2 | ecosystem: Host-associated > Plants > Roots > Rhizosphere ...
TCTCCTGTTCGTTGGCAACGCGGCGCTTTCCGGCAGCGCGGCGGCTGATGTAAACGCGCTTCTGCGTTTGTGACTTCGTGTTTCCAAACGCCGACAACAGGATTGACCGCACGCCGCGAATCGTTTGTTCGCGAAAGTGACCTGACGGTGCGGTGTGAGTCGGCATCAACAGGCTGCCGCACTCGAGCACTTCATTTTGTTTAATGAAGTCGACGCTCTTCACGCCGAAAGCATCGAGCGACGCGCGGACGAAGTCGCGCCTTTCGAATTCCCACGGCAATGTGAGCGTGAGTTCGTGGAGGCGGTTGCGCATGACGAAGAGTCGTGGCAGCGCGTCGGTGAGCCAGTGAAAATAACCCTTGCTCCAGTAGTCCGTGATCCAGAGCACTTCCATCTCAGCGCTCCGGCGATGCCGCATAAAATAGTTCGTCGCGAGCAGCTTCGCGATGCTGCTGCGTTTCCAGTCTTTCAACTCAAACGAATACGCAAACGACTCCGGCAACAGCTTCAAACCCTTGAGGATCAATCCTTCCGCACTCACCAGCACGTCGCGAAACCGCAGCAGGTACGTTGACGGGATGTCGTGCTCCAGTTCGTGCTGAAAGAGACTGCGGTCGCGCTCGTCGAAGTTACAGGGTAGCCGGCGCTTCGAAACGGCGGCGGGCAGGATCGTGGCGAGTACTTCTGGAACCGGGTGCCTGGCCATTTGCACTAACCCGCTGAGCGGTCGATAAGAAAATACTCGTTGATCTTGTCGAGCACGATGACGTTCTGCGCGCACAGCTCGTAGCCGTGAGTTCTCAGCAGGCCAACGATGGGGGAACTGGCGGGATTGAGCGCTTCGTCTTCAACCACGACGATTCGCGGGCGAAACTGCTGCCAGTCGTTTGACTCCAGCACTTCGAGGTCGTGTCCTTCGACGTCGACGTTCAGGAAATCTATGGCTCGTCCTTTCGGCAAATGACGTTCGAGAACTTCCGCCAGCGGCACGGTGGGAATCGAGATCTCCGACCGCACGTGCTCGAGCATCTCGATTTGCTTGAGAAACTCTCGCGAGAAACTGTTCATCGGCGAGTTGTCGCTGATGAAGTAGTAAGTGAGCGAACCGCGCTCGCGCGAGATTCCGACTTCGAGATTGACGTCACGCGGACGCACCCGATCGAAGTGCGCCTTGCTGCCGGGGCGTGCCTCGACGTTGATGCCCGACCAGCCGTTCAAATAGAAGAAGTAAGTATTGGAGAAGAGCGTCGGATGAAAGGCGCCGACGTCGACGTAGAAGCCGTTCATCTTGTCGGAGCCGAGCAGGTGTCGCAGCACCATGTCCTCGCCGGCGGATGAGAACGACGGCGCGTATGAGTCGTAGCCTAGCAGCAGTTGCTGAAGTGATCGTTTGAGATTGAGTGGCAACCAGCGCCTGGTGAGCGTTCGGAAGTTGAGCATGGTGTCGTCGGCAGTCCGTGTGAATCTAAGGTACTTGTCTGCCGCGCGCAAGACGCTCGACGGCTAGCGGGAATTGGGTCGTTGCTTGACGGAATTCTGAACCGTAGGCTAGTCTGCATCGCGGTCGGTTTTACTGACCACCCACTTCCCAAATGGGGCCGTAGCTCAGCTGGGAGAGCGCATGACTGGCAGTCATGAGGTCAGGGGTTCGATCCCCCTCGGCTCCACCATTCAGATCGAAAATGGGATTGTTCAGTCTCGTTTTTGAAATCGAAACTGCCCTCTAACTACACCGTTTCCCCAATAAACCTCGAATCCCAACTGGCACGACGGCTGCATCTCGCCCCGCGTTTGCTGCCGCAAACTCTCCGTTGCTCAGTTCCGAAAAAGGGAAACGAAAAAATGGACGTCCTGCTGAAAGACCTCGTCTATTCACTTCGCATGTTGCTCAAACGACCCGGCCTGACGCTCGTGGCGATCATGGCGATCGCCCTCGGCATCGGCGCCAACACGGCGATCTTTTCCGTCGTCAACACCGTTTTGCTGCAACCGCTTCCTTACGATGAACCGCGGCAACTGGTAAACCTCGCCACTGAGCAACGTGACCAGGCGCTCGACGGCCGCGGCACGTTTTCCATCGCCGATTTGCTCGATATTCAACAAAGGTCGAACACCCTGGAATATGTCGCGACCTACCAGCGCAGCGGCACGATGCTCACCGAAGGCGGCGAGCCCGAACGCGTGATTGGCGCCGCCGTCAGTGCCGACTACTTTCCGCTGCTGCGCGTCAAACCGCTGCTCGGTCGGGTTTTCACCCGCGACGAAGACAAAGCTGGCGCACCGCCCGTCATCGTCCTCAGTTATTCGCTGTGGCAAAGACGATATGGCGGCGACCCAAATATTGTGGGCCGCGAAATAAAGCTCGGCGGCAAGACGACGGTCGTCGGCATCCTGCCGGCGGGTTTCAAATTTCCCATCAGCGATGATCCGCAGGACTACTGGGAGCCGGTCTTCAACGGCGGCTGGATCACCACAGAAATGCGCGAACAACGCGCCAACAGATTTCTCCAGGTGATTGGCCGCATGAAGCCGGGTGTTACGGTCGAGCAGACGAAAGCCGATCTCGATCTACTTTCGCGACAGATCGAACAACAATCACCGGAGACAAACACGAACATCGTCTTCAACGCCGTCTCGATGCACGAGGACGTCACGCGCGATTATCGCAGCGCGCTGCTCATCATGCTGGGCGCAGTCGGGCTGGTGCTGCTGATCGCCTGCGCCAACGTCGCGAACCTCCTGCTCGCGCGCGCCGCCGCGCGACAGAAAGAGGTCGCGATCCGGATGGCGCTCGGGGCGAGTCGCTGGCGCATTGCCTCGCAACTGCTCACCGAAAGTTTGCTGTTATCGCTGGCCGGCGGCGGTTTCGGCTTATTGCTCGCAACGTGGGGCATGAAGCTGCTGGTCGCGTATGGCCCAGCCGACGTGCCGCGTCTGCACAACGTCGGTCTCGATCGCTACGTGCTGTTCTTCACGGTGTTTGTTTCAGTGTTAACCGGAATTCTGTTCGGGTTGGTTCCGGCGCTGCAGACGTCAAAACCCGATCCGGGCAACACCCTCAAGCTGGACGGTCGTGGTCTAACGCATGGCCGCAACCGCATGCGCGGGGTGCTGATCGTGGCGGAGGTTGCGCTTTCGTTGATGCTGCTGGTCGGTGCGGGTCTCTTAATCAATAGTTTCTGGCGCTTGCTGCGAACTGACGCGGGCTTCAATCCGCGCAGCGTGCTGGCGCTCGATATCCCCCTCGGTGCAGCGTACAAAACAGGCGAGCAGCGTGCGACCGCCTTTCAGCAGCTCATAGATCGTTTCAAGAGCGTGCCGGGCGTTCGTGATGTTTCAGTGGTCAGCAATATTCCGTGGACTGATCGCGATATCGAACTGAGTTTCCAGGTCGAGGGCCGTGCTCCGTATAAACCAGGCGAAGAAGCGGTGGCTGATTACAACGTCGTCGGTGCTGACTATTTTCGCACCATGGATATCGCTGTTCTGCGCGGCCGCGTCTTTACAGCTGCCGACAATGCGACTGCGCCGAAGGTCCTGGTCGTCAGCAACGAGTTCGTCAACCGCTATTTCCCGAACGAAGATCCGATCGGCAGACGCATTATTTTCGACGGTAACGATAAGACCGCGCGTGAAATCATCGGCGTGGTCGGCGACGTTCATCGACAAGGCCTTGATAGAAACGTCCAGCCGGAAATGTTTCTCTCGTTCGTGCAGAGTCCCGAGCGACGATTGAATGTCGTGGTCCGCACTGAAGCTCGCGATGCGTCGCAGTTGTTACCAGAGCTGCGCGCGCAGGTGAAGGCATTCGATCCAAACCAGATAATCTGGCGCACGCAGACGCTCGAAGAACTTTTGGGCAAATCCGTCGCGCCACGACGCTTCAACATGATGCTCCTCGGCATCTTCGCGAGCGTCGCGCTGATTCTCGCCGCGGTGGGTCTTTACGGCGTGATGAGTTATTCCGTGAGCTGGCGCATACATGAGATCGGTATCCGCATGGCGCTCGGAGCCAACCGCGCAGACGTGTTGGGCCTTGTCGTACGACAGGGAATGACGATGACGCTCGTTGGTCTCGCGTTGGGATTGATCGGCGCGTTTTCGCTGTCGCGCGTGTTGAGAAGTTTGCTGTACGGAGTATCGCCAAGCGATCCGCTGACGTTCGCGGGAGTGTCAATCGTGCTTTTGATGGTCGCGCTGCTGGCTTGCATCATTCCGGCGCGCCGCGCCACGCGCGTCGATCCGATGGTGGCGCTCAGAACGGAGTAGACTGTGATTTCGCTCAACCATATGCCTGCATTTCCACCCCACGTCCCACGCACGCTGATCGCGGACGATGAACCCGATATCCTCACCGCGTTGCGCTTGTTGTTGAAGAACGACGGCTACGAGCCGGAGACGGTTTCGTCACCGGCTGCGGTGCTCGAGGCGATCGAACGCCGGCAGTTTGACGTTGTCCTGATCGACCTCAACTACGCTCGCGACACGACCAGCGGCCGCGAAGGCATCGATCTAATCTCACGAATTCACGCCCTGGATCCGTCGTTGCCGATCGTCGTGATGACGGCGTGGGCCACCGTCGATCTGGCGGTCGAAGCGATGCGTCGCGGTGTCGGCGACTTCGTGCAGAAGCCGTGGGAGAACGCGCGCCTTTTGCAAACGCTGCGCAAGCAGGTGAAGCACGCACGCGCGCGCCGCACCTTGCAGGGCCGGCTGGCCGAAGGCCGCAAGACGGACGCGCAACTCAAGCGCGAATTGAACGAAGCGCGCGAGCTCCAGGAAAACCTGCTCACGAATCCGTCGCTGGACCTGCCCGGTATTGAAATCGCCATCCAGTGGCAACCGGCCACCACAGTCGGCGGTGATTACGTCGCGGCCTTCGAGATCGACAACGAACACGCGGCGTTGTGCGTTGCTGACGTGGTCGGCAAGGGGCTGCCGGCGGCGTTGTTGATGTCAAACTTCCAGGCGGCGTTGAAGTCGTTGGCGCTGCAATATTTTTCCCCCGCAGAGTTGAGCACGCGCCTCAACCGCGTGCTCTACTCAAATATTCCGCTGCACAAATTCATCACCGCTTTCTACGGCGTCGTGGACGTTTCGAGGCGCACGCTGACGTTCACGAACGCCGGTCACAACCCGCCGCTGGTCGTTCACGCGGACGGCGAATGTGTTCGACTCGATGCGGGCGGCAGCGTCCTCGGCGCATTCCCGGATCTCGATTTCGCACAAGGCGAGATACAACTGCGCGCCGGCGATCGCGTGCTGCTCTTCACGGACGGTTTGACTGAGGCTGTAGACGAGAATAACGAGCAGTTTGGCGAGCAGAGGCTGAACGATCTGCTGCGCGAGCATCGACACTGCACGCCGGAAGAACTGAAACAGGTCTTATTCGACGCCGTTGCGGAATTCTGCGGTCAGAATTTCTGCGACGACGCCGCGCTGATGATCGTCGGCATCGACTAGCTGACTTCTATTTATCTGCCCAGATCGCGCCCAAACCGGCATCCCACAGCTTCTTGTTCAACGCCGGAATGTCGCGGTTCAGAATCTCATCCGCGCGCGCTTTCAACGTGGCCCACTGTGCGTTCAGCTCCCTCATTCGATCCAGCGACGGCTGATTTACACGCGGAATGTCGCTCTCCGTCGCATTGATCATGAACAGATAATTCGCGGTGAACTTGTTTGGAAAGTTTTCGACGTCGTCGTACGCCTTCGACTTGCGCTGCACCATGTCTTCGTCCCACGCCTTCATCTTCTTCAGCAGCGCCTCGCCGTCTTTCTTCACCGCACTGTACTTCTCGCCCGCCGGTAACGACTTGAGCAGCGAATCCAACTGGTTCTGTTTCTCGAACAGGCTGTTGACCAGCCGGTGCATCGTCGTCAACTCTGTTTCCATGCTCGACATCGTGCGGTGATACTCGGCGTACGTGGCCGCGTCGGTCGGATACAGCGGGTTCGCGAGAATCTCGGCTTCCGTCGAGAGCGATTGCGCGGGCGTCTTCAGCGTGATCGTGTATTTGCCCGGCACCCCTTTGTGTCCGGCAAAGCCGCCTTCGATGCGAACGTTCGGGACGCCAACCATCGTCGGGTAACGCATGTCCCACACGAACCGGTTCAGGCCTTTGTTTTTCGTCAGCAGCGGATCGGGCCGTGGTCCGGCGTCGTAGCGGACAAACTTCTCGTCGGCTTTCGAGGAGAAGGTGCGCACGACGTTTCCGCCCGCATCTTTGATCTCCATCGTGATGACGTCGTCTTTTTTCAGCTCGGGCAGTTGGTAGTAAATGACCACGCCCGTCGCGGGATTCACGCCACGAAACGTGCTCGCACCCGTAAACTCGTCGTCTGTTCGGTCGAGCTCGCTGCCGCCGTTCACGAGATAAGCACCGTCCGGCCGGTAAAGCGCAAACGACGTTGGATTGCCTTTGTACTGCCGCAGCACGCTCAAGTTGTCGAGGATCCAAAACGCTCTGCCCGAGGTTGCCGCGATCAGATTGTTCTTGTGTACACGCAGATCGGTGATGGGCGTGATCGGCAGGTTCAACTGAAACGGCGACCAGTCCTTGCCGCCGTTCCACGAAATGAACACGCCGAGTTCGGTACCCGCAAACAAAAGGTCGCGGCGCACGTCGTCCTCGCGCACGACGCGCGTGAACGCACCCGCCGGCAGACCGTTCGTGATCTTCGTCCAGGTGTTGCCGTAGTCGGTGCTCTTGTAGAGTCCGGGCGTGTGATCGTTGAACTTGTAACGCGTGGTCGCAATGTAAACCGTCGCTTTGTCGTGCGGCGACACCTCGATCGAATTGATCAGACACTCGGCGAGCCCCTTCGGCGTTACGTTCTTCCAGTTCGCGCCGCCGTCGCGCGTCACGTAAACGAACCCGTCGTCGCTGCCGGTGTAAATCACACCCTTCTCGTGCGGCGACTCCATGATGTAGGCCAGCGTGCCGTAATTCTCAGCGCCGACGGCCTCGTTCGTGTAAGGGCCGCCGCCTTTGCCCTGCTTCTCTTTTTCGTTGCGCGTGAGATCCGGCGACACTTCTTTCCACGTGCGGCCCAGGTCGCTCGTTTTCAGCAGAAGCTGCGCGCCGTGATAGAACGTGTTTGGCTCGTGCCTGCTCCAGATGATCGGCGCGTTCCAGTTGAAGCGATACTTGATGTCCTTCGCGTCCATGCCGAGGTACTGAATCGGCGCGGCCATCACCTGCGTCGACGCGCTTGCTTTGACGTCGAGCACCTCGATCGTGCCCTGGTAACTGTCGCCCATCACGTACTTCGGATCGTCCGGATCGAAGGCGAGAAACGCACTCTCGCCGCCCGCCGAGGCGGTCCAGCTCGCCTCGCCGATGCCGCCGCTGCCCAACTCACGACTCGCAATCGAAACCGACGTGTTGTCCTGTTGCCCGCCGTAAATCCGATACGGAAACTGGTTGTCGACATTGATCCGGTAAAACTGCGCGGTCGGCATGTTCATTTCCGTGCTCCAGCTCTTGCCGCCGTTGAACGTGATCGCCGAACCGCCGTCGTTCGAGATGATGAAGTTGCTGGGATTGTCCGGATTGATCCAGAGGTCGTGATAATCGCCGTGCGTGCCTGACAGCGTTTCCCACGTCTTGCCACCGTCCGTCGAACGCAGCGCCGACGCGCTCATCACGTACACTGTGTTTTCATTCTTCGGATCGACGAAGAGCTCGATGTAGTACCAAGCGCGTTGCACCAAACGGTGATCGTTTGTGACGCGGCTCCATTTCTTGCCGCCGTCAGTCGAAACGAACAATCCGCCGGCTTCCTTGTCCGAATCGCTCTCGATCAGCGCGTAAACTTTTTCCGGGTTCGAACGGCTCACGGCGATCGCCATCTTGCCCATCTCTTCGGGCAAACCCTCTTTCAACCGTTGCCACGTCTCGCCGGCGTCGACTGACTTGTAGAGTCCGCTGCCGGGGCCGCCGCTGATCACTTTCCACGGCAGACGCCCGTGTTCCCACATCGCGGCATACAGAATTCGTGGATTGTTCATGTCCAGCGAGAGTTCGGCCGCGCCGGTTTTGTCGTCGACGAACAGAACGTTCTTCCACGTCGCGCCGCCGTCCGTCGACTTGTACACGCCGCGTTGCGGCGAGTGGCTGTACAACGCGCCCTGCGCCGCGACCCACACGATGTTTGGATCTTTCGGATGAACGATGATGCGGGAGATGTGCTGCGTCAGTTCGAGCCCGACTCTTTTCCACGTCTTGCCGGCGTCGGTTGATTTGTAAACGCCGTCGCCGCTGTGCGTCATCACGCCGCGCACCGCGTGTTCACCCATGCCCACGTACACAACGTTCGGATCGCTTTCGGAAACGGCGATCGCGCCGACGGAGCCGGTCTTGAAATAGCCGTCCGAGACGTTGTGCCAACTGATCCCCATGTCTTCGGTCTTCCAAAGACCGCCGCCGGTCGTGCCCATGTAATAGGTCTTCGGATCACCGACGACGCCGGTGCCGGCATTCGACCGTCCGCCACGAAACGGGCCGATCGACCGCCACTTCACGACCTTAAAAATATTGTTGTAATCATCCGGCGCAGGGGTTTGCGTCGTTTGGGCTGACAGGCTGACTACACAGGTACACAAGACGAGCAGGCAAAGCAGGTACTTGGGCATGTAGGTTCCTCATCCGGCAAGATTTTGCCGCAGATGATACACAATTCTCAGCCGCGTTCGATCTCTTCGACCACCAGCTTCGACATCAAGCCGTTCGCGACGAGCTTGATTCCCTGTTCGTGCATTTGGGAGAGGAGTTGTTTGGCGTGGGCGTCGATAAAGCTCACGTCGGTGAGGTCGACGACGGTCGGGAGCGGTGATTCGCCGGCCACCGCGCGGCGCCAGCATTTCTCCAGCTCGCCCACGCACGGCCCTACAAGCCGTCCTTCAATAAAAAGACCGACAGTGCCGTTATTGACTCGCGTTGTAATTCGTAACACAGTCGTACTCCCGCTGCGGCCTTGAGCAAGCGCCCTGCCAGAGTCTCGGTAAACAAATCGACCGCAAATGCCGTTAAAGTCGAGCAAAGACGTGACGGCAAGCTGCCAAATGACGGTATATCGTCATCGCGGTTGCTCACCGCTACCCCGTCCAGTATGCTTTTCGCGCTGGGCAATAGAACAGGAAGTTACACGTGAACACATCTCCCGCTCCGCTCGCCGTCGCAGACGAACAAACGAAAAAATACCTAACGCTCCTCGAACTCTCGAAAGCCATCGCCTCTCATCGAGACCTTTCCGGGCTCTTTCACGATCTCGCTTGTCGGTTGCAGAAACTCGTCGATTTTTCACACCTCGGCGTGATGCTCTACGACGCGAAGCACAACGTGATGCGGTTTCATCTGCTGGAAACGTGCGAACCGGCCGAACAGCAAACGCCGCACGAAGTGCCGATGGAAGGCTCGATCGCGGGTTGGGTTTGGGAGCATCAGGAAGCGGTGGTCATTCGCGACCTCGAACAGGAAAATCGTTTTCCCTACGCGAGGATCCTGCTCGAGCGGCCAGTGAAATCCATTTGCAGCGTGCCGCTGACGACCGCGCACCAGCGCCTAGGCGTCGTCAATTTCTGGACTGACAAAACCGGCGCTTACGACGATCTGGATATCGAGTTCGTCAAACTCGTCGCGGCACAGATCGCCGTCGCTGTCGAAGCACAGTGTTACCAGCACAAGCTCGCGCGCGAACGCGATCGTTCGCAATTGCTGCTGGAAATCAACAACACGCTGATCTCGAATCTGAACCTGCGCGAGTTGCTGTCGGCGATCTCGAATTGCCTCAGGCGCGTGCTGCCGCACGACGCTGCCGGACTCACTCTCTACGATCCGTCCATCAACAAGCTGCGCGTCACGGCGCTCGACTTTCCCACGGACGAAAACGTTTTCATCGCGGACGAGATCATGGATCTCGACGGCACGCCCGGCGGCCGCGCGTTCACCACGCGTCAGCCCGTAATCAACGACGGTAACCATCCGCCACATCCGCTCGCGAAACGCACCGGCCTTAAATCGGGTCTGGTCGTACCGCTTATCTCGCACGATCGCGCGCTCGGCACTCTCGGCGTCGGCAGTTTTACCGAGCACGCGTTCACGGAAGACGACGCGGATTTACTCAACCAGGTGGGCAAGCAGGTCGCGATTGCCGTCGAAAACGCGCTGGCGTTTCGCGAGATCGACTCGCTCAAAAACCAGCTCAAGGAAGAGAAGCTTTATCTCGAAGAAGAGATTCGCACCGAGTACAACTTCGAGGAGATCATCGGCAACAGCCCGACTCTGAAACGCGTTTTGCAGGACGTCGAGACCGTGGCCGCGACCGATTCCACGGTGCTGATCTACGGCGAAACCGGCACGGGCAAGGAGCTGATCGCCCACGCGATTCACGATTTGAGCCCGCGCCGCGAACGCACGCTCGTCAAAGTTAACTGTGCCGCGATTCCCACGGGCTTGCTCGAAAGCGAGTTCTTCGGACACGAACGCGGCGCGTTCACCGGCGCCATCGATCGCCGCATCGGCCGGTTCGAGCTCGCGCACCAGGGAACCATCTTCCTCGACGAAGTTGAAGACATTCCGCTGGAGTTGCAGTCAAAACTCCTGCGCGTGCTGCAAGAGCACGAATTCGAGCGTCTCGGCAGCTCGCGCACGCAGCGCGTCGACGTGCGCGTCGTCGCCGCGACCAACACCGATCTCGCCGAACTGGTCGCCGAGCGAAAGTTTCGCAGCGACCTCTACTATCGCCTGAACGTCTTTCCGATCAACGTGCCGCCGCTGCGCGAACGGCCGGAAGACATCCCGCTGCTCGTGCACTTCTTCGCCAACCGCTTCGCCCAACAGATGAAAAAGAAGATCGAGAGCGTGCCGAAAGAAACGATGGCCGCGCTGGTGAGTTACAACTGGCCCGGCAACGTACGCGAGCTACAAAATCTCGTCGAACGTGGCGTTATCCTGTCACGCGGCTCGACGCTCGAAATTCCGCTGACCGAGCTGAAACGTTCAACTCGTTCCACCGCGACCACGAACAACTCAACCACGCTCGAAGCAATCGAGCGCGATCACATTCTGCGCGTGCTTAGCGAAACGCGTTGGGTGATCGGCGGACCAGGCGGCGCCGCTGCACGCCTCGGCATGAATCGCACCACGCTCAATCACCGCATGCGCAAGCTCGGCATCAGCCGGCCTCAACCGCAGCCTTCGTGACCACTGCTGGTCATCTGGCGACATGTGGTCACCTCACCTCGGTCTCGTTTCTACGAAATCCGAATAATCTTCTCTGGCAAGCCTCTTGCTGTAACTCTCCGCGAACGAACAAGGATAGGTAAGACGCTAGACGAGAGCACAGGCTGAGCTGGGGGGCGGTGCCTGTGTTCAAAAAGTGGGTGGACTTGGAACTGGCAGGGGTTCGGGCGCAAGTTCACCCACTTCGTGTTTCTAAAAGTAGGTGAGATGAAGATCGTGACTATTCTAAGGTCTACTCAAAACATTCTCCGCCGGCAAAAGCTCCTGGCATCACTGGCGGTTGTCCTAGTCGTGCTAGGCGTGATTGCAATCGTCTTTATCGCGCGTTCCGGCAAGCCGGCCCAGGCCTCGCCGGCGCCGCTCGAAGTCGAGGTCGTTAAGGTC
>Ga0081539_10006189_pt1 | contig 11628 bp, 8 predicted proteins | sample TabmetS4T2R2_FD_71023 | JGI IMG/M metagenome (GOLD analysis project Ga0081539, IMG submission 71023) | Tabebuia heterophylla rhizosphere microbial communities from the University of Puerto Rico - S4T2R2 | ecosystem: Host-associated > Plants > Roots > Rhizosphere ...
CCCACCATGACCCAGGTCCTCGCCGAACGGGAATTTCCCGTCGGCGATCTGCGCCTGCTCGCGTCAGGCCGATCCGCAGGCCGCGAGGTCCCCCTCGATGGTCGGGTCTACCAGGTCGCGGAGGCGAGACCGGACGCTTTCGATGGCGTCGATATCGCCCTCTTCTCGGCGGGCGCAGGCGTCTCGCGCGAGCTTGCGCCTGAGGCCGCGGCCCGGGAAGCAACCGTCATCGACAACTCGAGCGCGTGGCGGATGGAGCCCGACATCCCGCTCGTCGTCAGCCAGGTGAACCCCGACGATCTCGAGGGCCACGAAGGAATCATCGCCAACCCCAATTGCTCGACGATGCAGCTAGTGCCGGTCCTCATGGCCCTCCGCGACAGCGTCGGCATCGAGCGGGTCGTCGTCGACACATACCAGTCCGTCTCCGGCACAGGAGCCAAGGCAATCGCCGAGCTCGAGGGCCAGGTCCGCGCCCACGTCGCCGGTGCAACTCCGAACGCCACGGTCTATCCCCACCAGATCGCGTTCAACGCCCTGCCCGAGATCGACGTCTTCCTCGAGAATGGCTACACGAAGGAGGAGTGGAAGGTCGTCACGGAGAGCCGCAAGATCCTCCATCTGCCCGATCTCCGCCTCTCGTGCACGGCTGTCAGAATCCCCGTGTTCACGGCCCACTCCGAGGCGGTGCACGTCGAGACCGTCGAGCCGGTCACGCCGGAGCGCGCTCGCCAGCTGTTTGCAGCGGTTCCAGGAGTCGTGGTCCAGGACGATCCGGGAGCGCACGCCTATCCGCTGGCGATCGATGCAGCCGGCAGAGATGAGATTTTCGTGGGCCGCGTCCGACAGGACGTCTCGGTGCCCCACGACCGCGGGATCGCCTTCTGGGTCGTCAGCGACAACCTTCGCAAGGGCGCGGCAACGAACGCCGTGGAGATCGCCGAAACCCTCGTCGCGCGCGACTGGGTTCGGGCGGCCTCTCGTCGAAGCGCCGTGACGGCGGGCAGGGACCGGGCGTGACGGAAGCCGAGCGCCGCGCGGCGCTCGAGGCGATCGCAACCGAGATTCGGGACTGCAGGCGCTGTCGCCTCCACGAAGGCCGGACAAAGGCCGTGCCGGGCGAGGGTCATGCCTCGACCGAGGTGGTGTTCGTGGGCGAGGGCCCGGGCTTCAACGAGGACCGGCTCGGCCGTCCGTTCGTCGGTCGGGCAGGCGATCTTCTCGTCAAGCATCTCGGCTCAGTGGGCTGGCGTCGGGACGAGGTGTTCATCACGAATGTCGTCAAATGCCGGCCACCCGAGAACCGCGACCCAGAGCCTGACGAGATCGCGGCGTGCGCACCGTACCTCAAGCGCCAGCTCGAAATCCTGGACCCGGCCCTGATCGTCACCCTCGGCCGCCATTCGATGGCCCGGTTCATGCCCGGGGCGCGGATCTCGCAGGCCCACGGCACGGTCCGGCCCGCGCAGCCTGAGACAGGGGTCGCCGACGCGATGGTCTTCGCGATGTACCATCCCGCCGCCGCGCTGCGATCGACGGAGGTCGAGCGCCAGTCGTACGACGACATGGGTCGCGTCCCGAACGCGCTCGAAGAGGCGCGGCGCCGGCGCGCCGAACGGCGTGTGGCTCCGGCCACCACCGCGATATCACCCCCATTGCTACCGGGACCGGAACCAGTGGGCGTCGCCACTGTGGGGACGTCCCCGGCGCCAGTTTCGGGTCTCGCCCGTGCTGACGCCGGCAGGGTTGAGCGTGCCGACGTGGCCGTCGCGGTCGCAAATCTGCCCGCCGAGCCCGAAAGCGCCTCCGCTAATCATCCGGGTGATATCCCGGCGGACGGGGCGGACCCCACGAACGCAGCGGGCTCGCAAGACCCCATCGATCCCTCAGACCAGCAAACCCTCTTCTAGCTCAGAGTCACCACCCACTTGATGCCATCTCCCGGTCAGCCGCTCCGCATCATCCCGCTCGGTGGGGTGGGCGAGATCGGCAAGAACATGTACGTCTTCGAATACGGGGACGAGATCATCGTCATCGACTGCGGTCTGATGTTCCCGGACCCGGAAATGTTCGGCATCGACCTCGTCGTGCCCGACATCACGTACCTCAAGGAACGCAAGGCCAACGTCAAGGCGTTCCTCATCACCCACGCCCACGAGGACCACGTCGGCGGCCTGCCGTACATCCTGCCCGAATTCCCGAACGTGCCGATCTACGCGTCGACCCTCGCCCGCGGCCTGCTCGGCAACAAGATCAAAGAGCACAAGCTCCACAACAACCCGCTACTAGCCCTGGAACCAGGCGACGAAGTTTCCGTCGGGCCGTTCACGGTCATGCCATTCCGGATCGGCCATTCGATCCCCGACGCGATGGGGATCGCCCTCCGGACCCCGGTTGGAACGGTGGTCCACACCGGCGACTTCAAGTTCGACCACACGCCCGTCGACGGAAAGCTCAGCGACTTCGCGATCCTCGCCCGTCTGGGCGCCGAAGGCGTCATCTGCCTCCTGTCCGACTCGACCCGCGCCGAGAATCCGGGCTACACGCCGTCCGAACGGACGGTTGGTGATGCCTTTCGCGAGATCATGGAGCCCCTCGACGGCCGGGTCATCGTCGCGACGTTCGCCAGCAACATCGCCCGGATCCAGCAGGTCATCGACGCGGCGACCGACTTCGACCGCCAGGTCGCGATCATCGGCCGCTCGATGGAGCAGAACACCCGCGTCGCCTCGGACCTGGGTTACCTGACCTACGAGCCGTCACGGATCGTGCCCAAGGATCGCCTGGGCGACGTGCCTGACGACAAGATCGTCATCGCGACGACCGGCGCCCAGGGCGAGCCGATGTCCGGGCTCGCACGGATGGCCAACGGCGATCATCGGTTCGTCGAGATCCAGCAGGGCGACACCGTCATCGTCAGCGCCAGCCCGATCCCCGGTAACGAGGAGTACGTCGCCCGGACGATCGACAACCTGTTCAAGGCAGGCGCGAACGTGTACTACCACACGATCAAGCGGGCACACGTCTCAGGTCACGCGAGCCAGGAAGAGCTCAAGCTCATGCTCGGCCTGACCAAGCCCAAGTACTTCATCCCGGTCCATGGCGAGTTCCGGATGCAGGTCCAGCACGGTCGGCTCGCGATGGAGACCGGGGTCGCACCGGAGAATGTCTTCATCATCGAGAACGGCACGCCGATCGAGATCAGCGCCGATGGCTCAGCCCGCCGCGGGCAGCCGGTACCGGCTGGCTATGTCTTCGTCGACGGCCTGTCCGTAGGCGAGGTCGGCGACGTCGTCCTGCGTGACCGCCGCGCCCTGGCGAACGACGGAATGTTCATGGTCGTCGTCCAGGTCGACAAGCAGACCGGAAACGTCGTCGGTCGGCCCGAGATCATCACCCGCGGCTTCGTCCATCTGAACGAGCGCGACCCGATCATCGACGAGGCCGTCACGCGCGTGATCGAGGCCATCGACAACCCTGGCGACCACATCAGTGAGGTCGCCCTCCTCAAGAGCCAGATCAAGGACGGTGTCTCGCGATACCTCTACGAGCAGACGAAGCGCCGGCCGATGGTCTTTCCGGTCGTGGTCGAGGTCTAGGCGTGGCCCGAACGACCCGCTCTGCTCCGCGCCGCTCGCGTCGCCGCCGCCGCGGCCTGCAGCTGCCGCGCGTGAGCTTCAAGGCGATCAGCCCCGATGTGGGCCGCTCGATCGTCGGGATCATTCTGCTCGTCGCGGGGGCCGTGACCCTCATCGCTCTCGCGCTGCCGGGTCAGGGCCGGTTGACCGACTGGTGGCGCGACTCTGTCGTACCGTTCTTCGGCGCCGGGCGCTGGGTCCTGCCGCTCCTTCTCATCGCGGCCGGCTGGTACGTCGAGTGGGGTCCAGGCAAGCGTCGGAATTCCGGTTGGGGCCTCACGCTCGTCGGCACGTCGATCTCGTACGCGGCCCTCCTCGGCGCGATGGAGACCGTCCGGATCGCGGCCGGCGGTCGCATCGGCCGCTTCCTCGAATCCATCCTGACACCCCTGCTGACGACACCCGGTGCAGTGGTCGTCCTCGTCGGGCTGGCAGTCGGCGGCCTGCTCGTCGCGTTCAATCTCCAGCTCAAGGAGCTGCTCCGGCCTGTCACGGGCACGGCTCGCTGGTTCGGCAATACCGCCGCCGCCTCGATGCGCCGCGACGCCGACGCCGGTGTGCCGGTCATGAACGCCCGAAACCGGCCGCCCGAAACCGGCCGGAGCAAGCCCGGCCGGGGACCTGCCGTAGCGCCGGCTCCGTTGCCCGGCCAATCGGGGCTGTGGGGCAACGGCGGCAACGGCAACGGCAACGGCGAGGAGGAACCCACGCCGATCCCGTCAGCCGTGCCGAGCAGTGCGCCCGTTTCGGCGACCTTCGCACCGCCTCGCCGCGACGCGGGTCCCGCGTCGGCGACCCTCGTTGCACCGGCGTTGCGGGTCCGCGAGCTCGACGAGGTCACCGATGCCGGCGACTCGCCGCCGACCCGAGAGCGGATCGAGTACGTCCTGCCGCCGCTCGCCCTCCTCGAGGACATCGCCGCACCGACGGCGCCCGGTGGCGAGGAAGCGGTCCATCACCGCAACGAGGAGATCATCGTCCGCAAACTGGCCGGCTTCAACATCCCGTCCCAGGTCGTCGGGCGGAACGCCGGCCCCGTCGTGACCCAGTACGAGGTCCAGCCGGCCCCGGACATCAAGGTCAGCCGCATCGAAGCGCTCGCCGACGACCTGGCGATGGCCCTCGCCGCGCGCAGCCTGCGCATCGAGGCGCCGATTCCCGGCAAGAGCGCGGTCGGCATCGAGATCCCGAACAAGGACTTCAACATCGTTGCCCTGCGCCGGATCCTCGAGGAGGTCGACTTCTCGGCGTCGGGCTCCAAGCTGACGTTCGCGCTCGGTCGCGACGTGTCCGGCAAGGCCCAGGCCGTCGACCTGGCGAAGATGCCGCACCTGCTCATCGCCGGCGCCACCGGTTCGGGCAAGAGCGTCATGGTCAACGCGCTCATCACGAGCCTGCTCTGCGAGGCGACCCCGGACGACGTGCGGATGATCCTCATGGACCTCAAGCGGGTCGAGCTCGCCAGCTACAACGGCCTGCCGCACCTCCTCGTGCCGGTCATCACCGAGCCGGAGCGGGCCAAGGCCGCGCTCAAGTGGGCGGTCAACGAGATGGAGGGCCGCTATCGGCGCTTTGCCGGCGCCGCCGCTCGGAACATCAAGGCCTACAACGACACCCGGGCCGATCCTGAGGACCGTTTGCCATACATCGTCATCGTCGTCGACGAACTCGCCGACCTGATGATGCGCGAGGGCAAGAACGTGGAGGATCCGATCGTGCGGCTCGCCCAGAAGGCACGAGCCACCGGCATCCACATGGTCCTGGCCACGCAACGGCCCAGCGTGAACGTCGTCACTGGGCTGATCAAGGCCAACTTTCCGAGTCGAATCGCGTTTGCGATGGCCTCCCAGATCGACTCGCGGACGATCCTCGATGCGCCCGGCGCGGAGGACCTCATCGGCCGCGGCGACATGCTCTACCAGCCGTCGGACCTGCCGCGGCCGATGCGTCTGCAGGGCGTCTTCGTGTCTGACCCGGAAATTGCCCGGGTGACCGACCACTGGAAGGACCAGATCGACGATCCGCACTATGACCTGTCGATCGTCGAGAGCGACGAGGACGGCGCCGGCTCCGTGGACGATCTCGCCGACGAGGAAGCAGATCGGTTGTTGCCTGATGCCGTCGCGGTCATTCGGGAGTACGATCGAGCCTCGGCGTCGCTTCTCCAGCGGCGGTTGAAGATCGGCTACGCGCGGGCTGCGAGGATCATCGACCAGCTGGAGGCGCGGGGCTACATCGGCGCGTTCGACGGCTCGAACGCGCGACAGGTGCTCAGGCGGGACGGCGTCGGCCCGGGTGGCGGTATGCCGGACCTCGACGCAGGCGACGACGAATGACGACACGAGACCAGGCGCGACGCGCGGCGACCGATATCCGGGCTGAGCCCGCGCGGACGAGCGCGCTCCCCGAACCGCCCCCGAGCCTTCCCGAACGCCTGTACGCCGCTCGCGAGCGGAAGGGCGTCGACCTCTATCGTGCCGAGCGGGACACGAAGATCCGGGCCCGCTACCTGGCTGCCCTCGAGCGGGGCGACTGGAAGGAGCTGCCCGGCGCGGTCTACACGAAGGGCTTCCTCCGGAACTACGCCCTCTACCTCGGGCTCGAGCCGGAGGATGTGCTCCGCCAGTGGCGCCGCGAGCGGGGCGAGGTCCGCGAGGCGGAACCGATCGTTGTCCCGCGACCCATCAGCGCGCCTCGCCAGGGCCTGACGTTCTCGCCGGGCGTCATCTGGGCAGCACTCCTGACGGTCGGCGTCATCGCGTTCGCCGCGTATCTGGGTGTCCAGCTGCTCCGTTTCGCCAAGCCGCCGACGCTGGCCGTCTCGAATCCCTCGACCGCCCTCACCGAGGTCGATGAGGGAACCACGACATACACGATCCAGGGAACCTCCATCCCCGGAGCGACGATTACGCTGACGACGGCCGGTCGCCAGCAGCCGTACCGCGTCTCGGCTGGGACCGACGGCCGCTGGTCGCAGGAAGTCGAGCTGAGGCGCGGCCAGAACCAGTTCGACGTGACGGCGGTCGATCCTGAGACCGGCAAGCAGGCCGAGAACCCGGTGCTCGTCGTGATCCGCGTGCCGTTCCCCGTCTTCGAGGCACCGACGCTCCAGCTCGATCAGCCCGCGGAGGGAGCGACGTTCGAGAACGGTGCGATCCCGGTCCAGGGCGTGACGACGAACGCGACGAAGGTCGTCGTGAGCGCGAAGTACCTCGGACCGGCCGGTCAGGCCGCCGGTGCCGCTCCGACGCTGCCGCCATCACAGCGCCCGAAGGACGTCTCGATCGATGTCGGCGACGATGGCCGGTTCAGCACACCGTTCGACCTGACCGCCGGCCGCTGGACGCTGACGGTGACGGCCTCGAGCGACCAGGCCAAGACGATCAGCCTGACACGGAACGTCGCGGTCGCCTACAAGGGCGTCAACCTCGTGATCTCGATCAAGGGCGGGCGGGCGTGGCTCAAGGCCTGGGTCGATGGCAAGGTCGCCACCGCGACGGGTCTTGGCGGTCGGACGTATTCCAACGGCGAAACGCTGACGCTGACCGGCCTTCGCTCGATCGAGGTCCGGACGGGTTCGTCGGGCGTGACCTACTTCACGCTCAACGGGACGTCGATCGGCACGCTCGGCAAGAGCGGCGTGCCAGAGACCTGGCTGTTCCAGCCGCCGCAGCAGCCCCAGAAGACCCAGCGTCGCTGACGTCGTGGCGCGTCCCGAGCTGGTCGCGCTTGCGGTGCGGGTCCAGCAGATCTGTCTCGAGCGATCCCTGACGGTTGCTGCAGCCGAATCCTGCACGGGCGGTCTCGTCGCCGATGCGATCACCGATATTTCTGGCTCGTCGGCCTATTTCCAGGGCAGCATCGTGGCCTACGCCAACGAGGCGAAGATGGCACTCCTCGACGTGCCGGGCGAGGTGCTCGCGTCTCATGGCGCGGTCAGTGCCCAGGTCGCACGGGCGATGGCCGAGGGCGCCCGCTCGCGGCTGGGTTCGAAGCTTGCCGTTGGAGTGACCGGGATCGCCGGTCCGGGTGGCGGCAGCGACGAGAAGCCCGTCGGGCTGACCTACATCGCCGTTGCCGACGAGTCCGGTGTCGACGTGCGGCGTTTCGTCTGGCAGGGTGAGCGGGAGGCGAACAAGACCGCGAGTGCCGAAGCCGCCCTCGAACTGCTCCTCGAACGGATCGCCGATTGATCGATCGCGCCGCCGAGATCGGGGCGGGTCTTGCGCCAGCCCGTGACGCTCGAGCGATCCATTCCGGGGAACGGATTCACGTGATCGGGGCGGCGGGCGCCGGAGCGTCGGCGGCCGCATTGCTCGCGAACTTTGCCGGCGCAGACGTTAGCGGTTGCGATCGCGGCGGTCCGTCGCCCTACACCGCGGCCCTCGACGCCGTCCAGATTCATGTCGCCCGCTCCCACAGTCCTGCGCACGTTCGCCGCGACCCACCACCCGATCGACTCGCGGTCACGAAGGCCCTGACCGCGATCAAGCCCGATCATCCGGAGCTCGTCGCGGCGCGTGATGCCGGCATTCCCCTGGAGCCGTGGCAACAGGTCGTCGCCGATGCGGCGTTTGGCCGCCGCCTCGTCGCGGTGGCGGGCACCCACGGGAAGAGCACGACTGCCGGCTGGCTGACCCACGTGCTCGTCCGCGCGGGCGGCGACCCGAGCGCGTTCGTCGGGGCGCTCCTCGACGCCGAGCTCACCGGCGGTCAGCCCGCAACGGCGCGCTGGGGGCGCGGGCCGGATTTCGTCGTCGAAGCGGATGAGTACGCGGGCAACTTCGATGCCTACCGGCCGTCGATTGTCGCGTTGACGTCGATCGATTGGGACCATCCCGATGTCTTCGCGGACCGGGCAGCCGTTGCCCGAACCTTCGATGCCTGGATCAGACGATCAATTCCGAACCGTAATGAGCAGCCCGTCCTCGTGGCGAACACGGCGGACGCCGGCGTCGCCGAGCTCGTGAACGGCCTCGGAGACTGGGACGGCAGGCTCGTCAGGGTCGCAGTCGCCGACAACGGGAGTGGGAGCGAAGCGGACCTCGTCGCGTCCATCACTGGCCGTGGCCAAGGCAGCACGACCACGGACTTGATCGGGCTCGCGCCCGACCGCCGATCGATCGAAGCCCGGCTCCCGACGGCCGGCCGGCACAACGTCATGAACGCTCTTGTCGTAGCCGCGACGGCGCAGGTGCTGGGTCTCACGCCCGACGCCATCGTCGACGGCCTGACGACGTTCGCGGGGGTCGGTCGAAGGCTCGAGCGTAAGGGCGAGGCGGCCGGCGTGGTCGTCTATGACGACTACGGTCATCACCCGACGGCGATCCGCGCGACGATGGACGCGATCCAGCAACGTGAGCCCGGCCGCCGCCTGTGGGCCGTTTACGAGCCCCTGACATACCATCGGACCGCAGCCTTCCTCGGGGCATTCGCCGACGTACTCTCGACCGCCGACGCCGTCGCGATTGCCGACATCTGGGCGGGCCGCGACCGGAACGTCCGCATGACGTCGGCCACCGCTCTCGCGCAGGCGATCGCGAAGCGTCGCCCGGAGATCCCGATCGGCGCGCCGGGCAGCGTCGAGGCCACCGCGGCCTGGCTCGCAAGCGAAGTCCGCCCGGGTGATGCTGTCCTCGTCATGGGCGGTGGCAAGAGCTACCTCATCGGCGAGCGCCTCCTGGAGATCCTCAGAGAACGATGACGATGGACTACGCGACGGCCGGCGACCTTGTCGCCACCTTCGGCCGAGCATGGGAGACGTTCGATGGTGACCTCGTCGTCTCGCTCTTTACTGAGACGGCCGAGTACCATGAGGATCCATTCGAGCCGCCGCTGATCGGCCATAACGCGATTCGCGCGTACTGGTTGGACGCGGCCAAGAGCCAGGACCAGGTCGAGTTCACGACCGAGCGCCACTGGGTCAGCGGGGACACCATCCTCGCGGCCTGTCACGCGAGCTATGTCGAGCGGCCATCCGGCGATCGCGTCCGGATGAAGGCGTTCTTCACGTTCGAGATGGAGAACGGCCGCATCCGCCGGTTCCGCGAGTGGTGGCACGGGCGTCGAACACCGGTCGGGCGAACAGGGGAGGGCAGTGATGGCGGGTGACGTCTCATTCGACGTCGTCAGCGAGTTCGACGAGCAGGAGCTCCGCAACGCGCTCGATCAGGTCCGACGCGAAGTGCAGCAGCGCTACGACTTCAAGGGCGTGACCGTCGAACTGACCCAGGGCAAGGACGAGCTGACGCTCTTGACGGACGACGAGTACCGGGCTGCCGCCGTCAAGGATCTGCTCGAGTCCAAGGCGATCCGGCGCGGACTGTCGCTGAAGATCTTCGATTGGGGCAAAGTCGAGCAGGCGGGCGGCAACAAGGTCCGCCAGCGGATCGGCCTCCGACGCGGGCTCACCGACGATCTGGCGAAGCGATTGAGCAAGCTCATTCGGGACGAGTTCCCGAAGGCAAAGCCGCAGATCCAGGGCGACGCCGTCCGGGTGTCGGGCAAGAGCAAGGACGAGCTCCAGCGCGTCATCGCCCGCCTGCGCGAGCTCGACGAGCCGGTCCCGCTGCAGTTCCAGAACTACCGGTAGCGCCGGGTGCTGCCGGGCGCTCGCTATGCGCGGGCGATCCTCATCGTCGTCGCCGTCATCGTCGTCCTCGGACTCGTCCTGTCGACCGTGACCTTCCCCAACTACTGACCACGGAGTTTCAAGATGAACGAGCCGACCCCGTCGGCCGAGCAGGAGATCGCGCCAACGGCCGATCTCGACGACGCGGCCGAGCCGCCTGCGCCGGTCGAACCGCCAACCGACGACATATCGCAGGGTCCGCCCTCGGCCGCACCTGACGAAAGCACCGAACCCGCCGACGCCGTCGATGCCGAAGAGACCGTCGATGCCGGCGGCACCGTCGATGTCGAAGACGCCAGCGACGGAGAGGCGTCCTCCGATGCCGACCTCGACCGGGCCGCCGAACCGACACCGAGCGGTCCACGAACCGTCGGTCGTTTCGTCGCCGATGCCCTCCGGGTGGCGGGCGTGCGCTACGCGTTCACCGTGCCGGGCGAGAGCTTCCTCGGTCTCCTCGAGGGCCTGAACGAGGCAGGCATCCGCGTCGTCACGACGCGTCACGAAGGCGGTGCTGCGTTCATGGCCGACGCCTATGGCCAGCTCACCGGACGTCCCGGCGTCTGCATCGGTACGCGCGCCGTGGGCGCCGCGAACCTGGCGATCGGCATCCATACCGCCCGGGCGAACTCGACACCGCTCTTCGCGCTCGTCGGCCAGGTGACCCGCGAGGACCGGGGCCACGAGTCGTTCCAGGAGGTCGATCAGGTCGCCACATTTGGCGGTCTCGCGAAATGGGCTGTGGAGCCGGCGTCCATCGAGGACGTTCCAGGGGCCGTCAGTCGCGCCATCGAGGAAGCCACGACCGGTCGTCCGGGGCCTGTCCTCATCTCTCTGGCCGAGGACCTTCTCGACGAGATCGTGCCGGAGACCACGCCCGCCGCGAGCAGCCGGCCGCCCGTGCCCCGTCCGGAGATCCACGAGATCCGCGCCGTCCTCCAGCTCCTCGCCTCAGCCCGACGGCCGGTCATCCTCGCCGGGGCCGGCGTCCTTCGCGCGCGGACCTCGAGCGATCTCACCCGCCTCGCGGAGTTGCTGCACGTACCCGTCATCGCCGCATGGCGGCGCGGCGACGTCATATCGAACGATCACCCGCTGTTCCTGGGCATGGCCGGCCTGGGTGCGCCGGCAATCGTCCGCGAACGCCTCGAGCGAGCCGACGCGATGCTCGTCATCGGCTGCCGCCTGAACGACGTCACGTCATACGGCTTCACGATCCCCGGAGAGGCGACGAGGTTCGCTCATGTCGACCTCGCCCCGGCCGATGGCTCCGCGGGCCGCGCCCCGGACATCCCGATCCGCTCGGATGCCCGGGCGTTCCTCCGTGGCGCGGTCCAGCGGCTGCGTGGAGCGGGGCTTGAT
>Ga0081539_10006190_pt1 | contig 11627 bp, 10 predicted proteins | sample TabmetS4T2R2_FD_71023 | JGI IMG/M metagenome (GOLD analysis project Ga0081539, IMG submission 71023) | Tabebuia heterophylla rhizosphere microbial communities from the University of Puerto Rico - S4T2R2 | ecosystem: Host-associated > Plants > Roots > Rhizosphere ...
GGGCCGATGCGCCCTTCAAAGTTCTTCATCTGCGCCATGAAATCGGCGTGCGCGTCGCGCTGGTGCAGGAACAGGGGCTTGCCGTTGTCTGCCGCCAGCTGCAGCTGGCGCTCGAAGGCACGGTGCTGGGCCGGGCGCGGCGAGAAGTCACGGAAGTAGTCCAGCCCGCACTCGCCCACCGCCACCACTTCGGAGTGGGCATGCAGCGCGCGCATTTCGGCATCGCATTCCTCGGTGTACTCCACCGCGTGGTGCGGGTGCACCCCGGCGGTGGCGTACAGGAAGCCCGGGTGCTGCTGCGCCAGCTGCAGGGCCAGCGGCGAGTGCTCGCGGCTGGCGCCGGTGATGACCATCTGCACAACGCCGGCCTGGCGCGCGCGGTCCAGCACGGCATCGCGGTCGCGGTCGAAGGAGTCGTGGGTCAGGTTGGCGCCGATATCGATCAGGTGCATGGGGGGCTACTGGGCAGTATTCGTGCACATTGTAGCGCCCGCCTCGGCAGTGATCGGCGGGTCAATGCGTGTGGCGGTCGTGGCGCTCCCAGCGCTCCGGCAAGTTGAGCGCAGCGCAGGGCTCGCACACCAGGTCGCCATTTCGTTGGCGGATGAACCGCATCCCCGCGTCGGGGCGTGCTGCGCAGGACTGGCGCGATCCACCTCCGACCAACAGCCGGAAGCCGTCTGGATTGTGGCACACGGTCAAGGTATTGAAGGTCGGCCCCATCCTGCTGCGCGCGAACTGGGCGAAGAAGATGAAAGCCTGGTCGCCGGAGATTTCCAGCGAAGGAAAGTCCGGCGAACGCAGAATGCCCTGTTCATAGGCACGCCGGATCGACAGTTCATCGCTCATGCCCTGCGGCAGGTAGCGCTGCTGAACGTCCGCACCCAGCAGGCGCGCCATCGGGTGGGCTGTGTCGGACGGCGCGGCGCTGGCACTGTTGCACGTAGGCAGCAGCAGGAGTGAGGCAAGCAGGAGGCTGGGACGCATGGGCAGGCCGGAGGCAGGGCGCGTTACCAGAGCACCCCGACCTTGCGGGGTCAAGCCACGTCGGCGCCGGGACGTTTATCCTTGGAACATGAAACCGCCTGTTTTCCCGATCTCCACGCTGATTCCGCAGGTCCTGGACGTACTTCGACAGCACTCTCGATTGGTGCTGGAAGCGCCACCTGGCGCCGGCAAGACCACCCAGGTGCCGCTGGCCCTGCTCGACGCACCGTGGCTGCAGGGGCGGAAGATCATCCTGCTGGAGCCGCGCCGGGTCGCTGCACGCAGCGCCGCGCTGTTCATGGCGCGACAGCTCGGCGAGGACGTCGGCGGCACGGTCGGCTACCGCATCCGCTTCGAGAACAGGATCTCGTCACGCACGCGCATCGAAGTCGTCACCGAAGGCATCCTGACCCGCATGCTGCAGGACGACCCGATGCTGGAAGAGGTCGGTGCGATCCTGTTCGACGAATTCCACGAGCGCCACCTCAGTGGCGACCTCGGGCTGGCGCTGGCGCTGGACGTGCAGGCGCAGCTGCGTGACGACCTGCGCCTGGTGGTGATGTCGGCCACGCTGGACGGCGAGCGGCTGGCACGCTTCCTCGACGCACCGCGGCTGAGCAGCGAGGGCCGCAGTTATCCGGTGGCGATCAGCCACTTCCCGGCGCGCCGCGATGAAGCCCTGGAACTGCAGGTGCGCCGCGCCGTACAGCAGGCCCTGGCCGAGCATCCGGGTGACCTGCTGGTGTTCCTGCCCGGCCAGCGCGAGATCGCGCGGGTGCAAGCGGGCCTGCAGGAATCGCGGGATGACGGCGTGGAGGTGCTGGCCCTGCACGGTGAACTGCCGGTGGAACAGCAGGCGCGCGTACTGCAGGCGGCCAGCGATGGGCGCCGCCGCGTGGTGCTGGCCACCAACGTCGCCGAGTCGTCGGTGACGCTGCCCGGCGTGCGCGTGGTGATCGACAGCGGCCAGGCGCGCGAGCCGCGCTACGACCCCAACAGCGGCTTCACCCGGCTGGACGTGGTGACCATCGCACAGGCCTCGGCGGACCAGCGCGCGGGCCGTGCCGGCCGCGTGGCCGAAGGCGTGGCCTGGCGGTTGTGGCCGCAGTCGCAGCGGCTGGAGCCGCAACGCCGCGCCGAGATCGACCAGGTGGAACTGGCCGGACTGGCGCTGGAACTGGCCGCCTGGGGCAGCACTGACCTGCGCTTCCTCGATCCGCCACCTGCCGGCCCGATGGGCGCGGCGCGCGAACTGCTGCAGCGGCTGGGCGCGCTGTCCAGCAGTGGCGCGATCACCGCACTCGGCCGGCGCGTGCTGGCGCTGGGCACGCATCCACGGATGGCGGCAATGCTGCTGGCAGCGCCCGATGCACGTGCGCAGGCCCTGGCCGCCGATCTGGCCGCCCTGCTGGAAGCGCGCGACCCGCTGCGCCAGGGCGGTGACGCGCTGGCGGCCCGCTGGCGCGCACTGGCCGCGTTCCGTAATGGCCGCGCGCCGGTGGATGCCAATCGCAGCGGGCTGGCCGCCATCGATGCTGCCGCCAAGCAGTGGCGACGACGCCTGCGCTGCGAGACCGCGCCGCCGTCCAGCATCGAGGCGCACGAACTCGGTGACCTGCTCGCACACGCTTTCCCCGACCGGATCGGCTTCCAGCATCCCAGCGATCCCCTGCGCTACCTGCTGGCCAATGGTCGCAGTGCGCGCCTGCACGAGCTGAGCGACCTGCGTGGTGAACCGTGGCTGGTGGCCAGCGAACTGCGCTTCGAAGCGCGCGATGCGCTGCTGCTGCGTGCCGCCCCGGTGGATGAGGGACGGCTGCGCAACGCGTGGCCGGAACGCTTCGTCACTGAAGACGTGGTGCGCTGGGACAGTGAACGCCGCGCCCTGGTGGCGCTGCGCGAGACCCGTTTCGACCGCATCGTGCTCGACAGCCGCTCCGCCGGCCGGGTCGATCCGCAGCATGCCGCGCAGGCGCTGACCGATGCGGTGGCCGAACTCGGCCTGCAGGCCCTGCCGTGGACCGAAGGCCTGCGCCAGTGGCAGGCCCGTGTCGAATCGCTTCGACGCTGGATGCCGGAACTGGATCTACCCGACTGCAGCGACGCGGCCCTGCTGGCCAACCGCGCACAGTGGCTGCAGCCCGCGTTTGCCGGCAAGAGCCGCCTGGATGCGCTGGACGAGTCCAGTTTCGGCGAGGCGCTGAAGTCACCGTTGGAGTGGTCACAACGCCAGCTGATCGAGCGTCATGCACCCACGCGCATCACCGTGCCGTCCGGACTGGAGCGGCCGATCACCTATGCGCTGGACAGCGAGCGCGGCGATCCGCTGCCGCCGGTGCTGGCGGTGAAGCTGCAGGAACTGTTCGGTCTGGCCGATACGCCGCGCATCGCCGATGGCCGCGTGCCGCTGACCCTGCACCTGCTCTCCCCCGGCGGCCGCCCGCTGCAGGTCACCCAGGATCTGCGCAACTTCTGGGAGAACACCTACGCCGAAGTGAAAAAGGAAATGAAGGGCCGCTACCCGCGCCATCCGTGGCCGGATGATCCGTGGACGGCCACGGCCACGCACCGGGCCAAGCCGCGCGGGACCTGAGGGGTAGTGCCGGCCGCTGGCCGGCAGCCCCGTGGCACCAGGTGGAGCGCATTGCCGGCCAGCGGCCGGCACTCCCACCAGCGGACCCTGCCTGATCCTGAATGGCTACGCTGAAGTCACACCGCCTGCGTCCCCGACTGACATACCGTTTACGGGCAACACGCGACACTGGACTTCGACCCGAGGCAAAGGACCCCCGCATGAGCAAGCTGACCGTGATCACCGACCGCGCTCTGGAGCGCGCCCTGGACCTGGCCCATAGTGCCGGCGACGGCCTGAAGAGCGCCGGTGGCAGCCTGCGCCATCTTGGCCCGCAGGCCAGTGACTGGATCAAGACCGGCGCGGCGCTGGGCGCCGTCAAGACCGGTGGCAAGGTCGCCACCAAGTTCGCCCGCCGCAACCCGGCCGTGACCATCGCCGCCGCTGCAGTGGGCGTCGGCCTGCTCGGCTATGCGCTGTACCGCAAGCAGCAGAAGAAGAAGGCCGCCAACGGCCACGTGGTGAATGGGCAGGCGCAGCGGATCAGCGCGCGTGACCGCCGCAACGATACCGTGGTGGACGAGCACAGCGATATCGGCAGCGACGCGTGAATCCACCGGGGTCGGATCCCTTCCGCAGGAAGGGCTCTGACCCCAGGGCAGCGCATGAGGGCCGGACGCCGCAAGGCCTCCGGCCCTTTCTGTCTCAACCGATCTGCCGCCACTGTCCGGGCTGCAGGTCGTCCAGCCGGTAGGGTCCCATCGACACCCGCACCAGCCGGAGTGTCGGCAGGTTCACCGCCGCCGTCATCCGCCGCACCTGGCGGTTGCGCCCCTCGCGGATCGTGATCGCCAGCCAGCTGTCAGGCACGGTCTTGCGGAAGCGTACCGGCGGATCGCGCGTCCACAACGCGGGGGCCGGATCAAGGCGTTCGATCTTCGCCGGCAGGGTCGGCCCGTCATTCAGTTCCACCCCATCGCGCAACCGCTGCAACTGCTCGTCACCGGGCGTGCCTTCCACCTGCACCCAGTAGGTCTTGTCGGCCTTGTGCCGGGGGTCGGTGAGCTTGTGCGCCAGGGTGCCGTTGTCGGTCAGCAGCAGCAGGCCCTCGCTGTCATGGTCCAGGCGGCCGGCGGCATACACGCGCGGCGGCAGGCCGAACCCGGCCAGGGTCGGCCGGGGCGGCACACTGCGGTCGGTGAACTGGCAGAGCACGTTGAAGGGCTTGTTGAAGGCGATCAGCATTGCGGGCACGGCAGGCGGCGGGTGTGGGCATTGTCCCATTCCCGCATCGCCGCCGCGATCACCACTCAGCCGAAGACCTTCCTTTCCATCAACAGCGCAACGAGCACCACCGCGGCGCCGCACGTGGCGGCAGCGTTGGCGCGGTAGCGTAGCCGCACTACCGGTGGGCAGGCCCTGCGCGCACGTTCGTCCCACAGGCAACCCACGAGCAGCACCGCAAAACCTGCCGCCGCCACGAGATCATGCACGTGACCCGCATGGAACACGAAGTCGTACAACCGCGGCAGCGCCATCAATGCGAAGGCGAAGTACAGAACCTTCTTCAACTATCCATGTCCTTGAATTCGATTAGGCCGCAGCGCGCGCGGTGAGCCGAGCATCGGCTCGGCTCTACGGGGCACTCCACGCTGGCGCTACGGCGTGCCGGCTTACGGCTTGATGAAGCGCAGGGTCATGCGGTCGCTTTCGCCGATCGCCTGGTACTTCGCATCATCGGCCTTGTCGTGCTGGTTGGTCGGCGGCAGCGTCCACACGCCGTTCGGGTGGTCCTTGGTGTCACGCGGGTTGGCGTTGACCTCGCTGCGCGCGTCCAGTTTGAAGCCGGCGGCTTCGGCCATTGCGATCACCTGCTGCTGGCCGACATAGCCGGTGTCATCGTCATCGGCCACGTCGGCCTTGGCGCGATGCTCGACCACGCCCAGCACGCCGCCCGGCTTGAGCACGTTGAAGAAGCCCTGGAACATGCCCTGCGCCTGGCCAGCCTTGCGCCAGTTGTGCACGTTGCGGAAGGTCAGCACCACATCGGCTGAATTGGCCGGGCCGAACACCGGCTTGGCCGGATCATAGGCCACCACGGCGGTCTTGCCGAACTGTGCCGGCGCGCCGGCGTACTTCTTTTCCAGGCGGTCGCGGCTGCGCTGCTGGTAGTCACGGCCGCGACCCTCGGGCACCGCCATCGGATCGACCACGGCAGCCACGTAGCGGCCCTTGTCCTGCAGCAGCGGCGCCAGGATCTCCGAATACCAGCCGTTGCCGGGCGTGATCTCGATGACGGTCTTCTCCGGCGTCAGCTTGAAGAACGACAGCGTCTGCGCCGGGTGGCGGAAGCCGTCGCGCTTGACGTTGTTGGCATCACGGGTGGGTGCCTTCACCGCCGCGTCGATGGCCGGTGACACCTGGATCTTCGCCGGCGCCACCGTGGCCGGTGCGGCGAACGCAGGAACAGCGGCAATCAGGGCCGAAGCAAGCAGCAGGCGGCAACCACGCAGGGACGAAACAGGCATCATCGGAGCGACTCCAGCGGAAGATGCGGCGAGACTAGCAGCCGCGGCGCACCAGGTGTTCACAAAACGTTAGCTGCGCGCCTGACGCGGAACACTGTTTTGTGGTTGCCGCCGCAGCACGGTCACACAACGCGTTCTATTCTGGAGCACTTCCCCCAAGGAGTCCGTGCCCATGACGGCAACCCGCGAACTGGGCCGTTCCGGCCTGCATGTACGTCCGCTCGCCTTCGGTGGCAACGTGTTTGGCTGGAGCGCCGACGAGAAGGCCAGCTTCGCCCTGCTCGATGCCTTCGTTGACGCCGGTTTCAATCTGGTCGACACCGCCGATGTGTACTCGGCCTGGGTGCCGGGCAATGCCGGCGGCGAATCGGAAACACTGATCGGCAAGTGGTTTGCCCGCAGCGGCAAGCGCGACAAGGTGGTGCTGGCGACCAAGGTGGCCAAGTGGGCCGAGCGCCCTGGCCTGACCCCGGACAACATCAATGCGGCGGTCGAGGATTCGCTGCGCCGGCTGCAGACCGACGTGATCGATCTGTACCAGGCCCACGAGGATGACGAGGCGACGCCGCTGGAAGCGACCCTGGCCGCGTTCGGCCGGCTGATCGAAGCCGGCAAGGTGCGCGCCATCGGTGCGTCCAACTACAGCGCCACGCGCCTGGCCGATGCCCTGAAGGTGTCCACCGACTACAAGTTGCCGCGTTACGAAACGCTGCAGCCGGAGTACAACCTGTATGACCGTGCCGGCTACGAAAAGGAGCTGGAACCCCTGGTGCAGCGCGAACAGATCGGCGTGATCGGCTACTACGCCCTGGCCAGCGGCTTCCTCAGCGGCAAGTACCGCACGCCGGCCGATGCAGCCAAGAGCCCGGCGCGTGGCGAGACCGTGGTGAAGCGCTATCTGAATCCGCGCGGCCTGCGCATCCTGCAGGCGCTGGACGACGTGGCCAGCAAGCACAGCGCCAGCGCCGCACAGATCGCACTGGCATGGCAGATCGCAAGGCCGTCGATTACCGCGCCGATCGTCAGCGCCACCAGTGTCGAGCAGCTGCACGACCTGCTGGCAGCGGCCAACCTGTCGCTGAGCGTGCAGGACATCGCGCAACTTGACGCCGCCAGCGCCGAAGCCTGAGACCCGGTAGTGCCGGCCGCTGGCCGGCATGAAACAGTCAGGTAGTGCCGGTCGCTGGCCGGCATCGCGCGGTAAAGAAGAAAATAATTGAACAAAATGGTTGCGCGCGACTAAATCGTGGTTTATCGTGCGCACCTCGTTTCAGCAACCACTGGAAACTTCCCTTGAACGCGCATTCCGTCGCCATCGCCAAACTGCTGCCATGCCTTCGCATGGACGTGCTGGCGCGCGCGTTCGGCAAGGAAGCCCAGCTGACAACGGCCTGATACCCGCCCTGCGGAGATCGGCCACCCCGATCTCCGAGGCCTGACGACGCCCTCGGAACGCAAGTCCCGGGGGCGTTTTCGTTTGCGTCGGCACAAGGACCCGCGATGCCAGAACTGCACCCCGCGCGGCAACCCGCCGCTCACTGACCCAGGATTTCCCCGCCCCGCGGAAGGATTTACTTCGCGCGAGTGGCGGCGCCTGGACATTATCTGCATCGCTCCCAAACATTATCGCTCGCGATAATGTCGGTGGCCTGCACCCTCGATTCTCCAACGGTCCCGTTTCCACCACGGGCTGGTGCGCACGGCGTTGCCGTGGCGTATGCCGGAGTTCGCGGACATGCCATCGCCTGGATCGCCTGCTGGAGGCAGGCACCGGTTCGCCGGTACGCGGTTCGATTCCGCGCGGTCCCCAACTGGATAGCTCAGTAGGGTAGAGCAACGGATCCTGATTCCGTCTGTCGTGGGTTCGATTCCCACTCCAAACCACATGACCTGTCACGTCATGACTTGAAGCAACACCCGGGGCGCAAGCCCCAGCGGCCATCGTCGCCGTCCACGGACATCGCCTTCGGGCAGGAACGTGGAAGGCGACGGACCGCACGCCGGGCCCCGGCCCGCCGCCACTGCCAGCCACGTTCCGCCCTGGTGCTGCCTGCCGGGAACGACGATGGCAGCACTGCCGGTGCACCGATGGCTCCGCGCGCGGACCGTCCGCCGATGGCCGCCCTCTTCCGCTCCCTGCACGTGGTGTGCAGGCGGCCGCGCCACGACCTGATCGACCCGGGTCAGGGCGATTCATCCGCAACGGGTCGAACCACCAGAGCCATACAAGGAGAGACTCCCATGTTCTGGACCATCAAGGTCGTGATCGGCGACGGCGAGCGCGGCCTGGTGTATCGCAACCGTCGTTTCCAGCAGATCCTGCTGCCGGGCGTGCACCGCCTGTCGCTGTTCGGCGGCCGCCCGCAGGTAGACATCCACACCGCATCGAAGGGCGCGGCCTACACCGGCAGCGACCAGGACAGCCTGATCGAGGCGCTGGGCGCACAGCTGGACACCCACTTCGTGCTGGCCAATGTCGGCGCCACCGAGGTCGGCCTGGTGCTGCGCAATGGCCGCATCGATGAAGTCCTGCCGCCGGGCAGCCGTCGCCTGTACTGGCGCGGTTCGGTCGACACCCAGGTGCGCGTGATGGCGCTGGGTGACGAGCCGCGCATTGCGGTGGACGTGCAGCAGCGCCTGGGCCAGCTGGGTGTGCTGCCGCGTGTGGCGGTGATCAGCACCGTGCCGAGCGAGTCGGTGGGCCTGCTGTTCATCGATGGCACGCTGCGGCAGACGCTGGACGCCGGCCTGCACGCGTTCTGGAACTTCAACGGCAACGTGTCGGTGGAGCGCGTGGAACTGCGTGCACGGTCACTGGACGTGTCCGGCCAGGAGCTGCTCAGCCGTGACAAGGTGACCCTGCGGGTGAACCTGGCCGCGACCGTGCAGGTGGTCGACCCGGTGCGTGCACACCGCACGCTCAGCAATGCCGATGAGTTCGTCTACCGGCAGCTGCAGTTCGGCCTGCGCCAGGCGATTGCCGCGCGCAGCCTGGACGAGCTGCTGGGCGACAAGGCAGCACTGGACGGTGAGATCGCCGCCCATGTGCAGGCGGCGATCGAGGGCCACGGCGTGCGCTTGCTCGGCGTCGGCATCAAGGACGTGATCCTGCCGGGCGAGATGAAGGAGATCCTCAACGGCGTGGTGCTGGCCGAAAAGCAGGCCCAGGCCAGCGTGATCCGCCGCCGCGAGGAGGCCAACGCCACGCGTTCGCAGCTCAACACTGCAAAGCTGATCGAGGACAACCCGGTGCTGATGCGCTTGAAGGAGCTGGAGGCACTGGAGAGGGTCACCGAGAAGATCGACACGCTCACCGTGTTCGGCGGCCTGGATGGCGTGCTGAAGCAGCTGGTGACGATCAGGTAGGGGGTCGCGGCGGCACAGGGACGCGCCGCCGGCCCATCAAGGACACACACGAAGACATGGACACGCAACAGAACTATCAATGGCTGCACGCCGAGGGCACCACGCCGATCAAGGGCTGGGTCAACGGTGTGCCGCTGGAAGCGCAGGCGCATGAGCAGCTGCGCAACATCGCCGCGATCCCGTTCGTCGGGCCGTGGGTGGCCGTGATGCCGGACGTGCACCTGGGCAAGGGCGCGACCGTGGGCTCGGTGATCCCGACCCGCGGTGCGATCATCCCGGCCGCAGTCGGCGTCGACATCGGCTGCGGCATGGCGGCCGTACGCACCACGCTGCGCGCCAACGACCTGCCCGATGACCTGCGGCAGCTGCGCAACAGCATCGAGCGCAGCATTCCGGTCGGCAATGGGCGTGGCGGCGAGCATCACCGCATGCCCGACAGCATCCACACCCGGCTGGTGCAGTCCGGGCTGGCCGCCGGCCTGGAGAAGATCAAGGACAAGCACCGCAGGATCCGCACCGACAAGCTGGACCGCCAGCTGGGTACGCTGGGTGGCGGCAACCACTTCATCGAACTGTGCCTGGACGAGGCGGATACGGTGTGGGTGATGCTGCACAGCGGGTCGCGCGGCACCGGCAACCTGATCGGTACCTACTTCATCGAGAAGGCGCGCGAGGAACTGGCCCGGCGCGTGCTCGGCTTCCACCTGCCGGACAAGGACCTGGCGTTCTTCATGGAAGGCGAGCCGCTGTTCGATGACTACGTCGAAGCCGTGTCGTGGGCGCAGGACTATGCCCGGCAGAACCGCGAGGCAATGATGTCGCGCGTGCTGGCCGAGATGCGCCACCGGTTGCCGAAGTTCCAGCTGGCGGCGATGGCGGTGAACTGCCACCACAACTACGTGCAGAAGGAAACGCACCACGGGCAGGAGCTGCTGGTGACCCGGAAGGGGGCCGTCAGTGCCCGCGAGGGTGAGCTGGGCATCATTCCCGGCAGCATGGGCACGCGCAGCTACATCGTGCGTGGCAAGGGCAACGCGGACAGCTTCCACAGCTGCAGCCACGGTGCCGGCCGGGTGCTGAGCCGTGGCGCCGCGCGCCAGCAGATCACCCTGGCCCAGCACCGCGAGGCCACCGCGCACGTGGAATGCCGCAAGGACAGCGGCGTGCTGGACGAGTCACCGGCCGCGTACAAGTCGATCGACGATGTGATGGCCGCGCAGCTGGACCTGGTCGAGGTGGTGCACACCCTGCGCCAGGTGCTGTGCGTGAAGGGGTAACCGAGCGGTGCCGGCCAAGGCCGGCCTCTACCAGAGCAGCACGTCGCGTCGGGGGTCAGATCCCTTTCTGCGAAAGGGATCTGACCCCGGCACATTCAGCGCGGCACGCTGTCTTCGGCCACCAGCGCGTGGTGCACGCCGATACCCGCGCGCACGCCTTCGGCCATGGCCAGGGTGATGTTGCCGACCGTGGTCGCATCGCCTGCGGCGTACACGTTGGGCACCGAGGTCTGCTTCATCATGTCGACCTCGATCAGCTCGCCCAGCGGGCTCTCGGCCAATGTGCAGCCCAGTTGTTGCACCAGCGGTGTGGCCATCACCTGGGTGGCCGGCACGAACAGCGCCCGCTGGGCGATGCGGCGGCCGTCGGCCAGCTCCACCTCCAGCCAGGTCGGCTGGTCGCCCTGCACGCGCAGCACCGGTGACGTCTCGATCTGCACGCCGCGCTGCTGCATGGCGGCGCGTTCCTCATCGGTGATGTCCAGTCCCATGCTGAAGAACGTGACATTGCCCCAGTCGGCGAACAACGGTGCCTTGCTGGCGGACATCGGATGGCCACCAAGCAGGCCGATGGCGCCGCCACCCACTTCGTAACCGTGGCAGTAGGGGCAGTGCAGCACGGTGCTGCCCCAGCGCTCGGCCAGGCCCGGCAGCGCCGGCAGCTGGTCGGCGATGCCGCTGGCCAGCAGCAGCTTGCGCGCGGCCAGCACTTGGCCATCGGCGGTCCGCACTTCCACGCCCTCTGCGCTGGCGTTGGCCTGCAGGGCCTCGGCATGGACCCAGCGCACCGTGGGGTAGTCCAGCAGCTGCTGGCGCGCGGTCTTCAGCAGCTCGGCACCACTGATGCCATCCAGCCCTGGCACGCCGTGCGAATGGCTGGCGAAGCGGTTGCGCGGC
>Ga0081539_10006191_pt1 | contig 11626 bp, 9 predicted proteins | sample TabmetS4T2R2_FD_71023 | JGI IMG/M metagenome (GOLD analysis project Ga0081539, IMG submission 71023) | Tabebuia heterophylla rhizosphere microbial communities from the University of Puerto Rico - S4T2R2 | ecosystem: Host-associated > Plants > Roots > Rhizosphere ...
GACGTCGATCAGGTCCTGCATCGGGTTGGACGGCGACTCGAAAAACACCGCGTTCGCGGGAGTCGCCAGAGCCGCCTCCCATTGGGCGAGCTCGTGACCGTCCACGAAATCGGTGCGGATGCCGAACCGCGGAAGGATCTCGTCGAGGATGACGAAGCACGAGCCGAACAAAGCCCGCGACGCCACGACCCGGTCGCCCGCCGACAGGATCGCGACGAGTGAGTTGAACACCGCCGCCATCCCGGTGGCAGTCGCGAAGCAGGCCGGCGCACCCTCCAGCAGGCGCAGCCGCTCCTCGAACATCGACACGGTCGGGTTGCCGTAGCGGGAGTACACGAAGTGCTCGACGTCACCGGTGAACGCCGCCTCCGCCTGACCCGCCGACTCATAGACGTAGCCCTGGGTGAGGAACAGCGCCTCCGCGGTCTCGTCGAAGCTGGACCGGGCCAGGCCGCCGCGGACCGCGAGGGTGTCCGGGCGCCAGTCCTGCGCCCCGGAAGGGCCGGTCACGACTGCCGCCAGGGCAGCCCGGAGGCCTTCCAGCCGCGGACTCCGCGGTGCCCTTGCGGGTCCAGCGGGCCCTCGAAGCCGTCGGACACGTTGTACGCCGGGCCGAATCCCGCGGCCGTCGCCGCCCGCGCCGCCGACAGCGAGCGCACGCCGGACCGGCAGATGAAGGCGATCGGGACTGCGCGGCGCACGCCGGCCGCCTCCAGCTGCTCCAGGAAACGCGTGTTCGGCGTCCCGGCGGGGAACGTCTGCCATTCGACCAGGACGACGTCGCGGCCCGGCGCAACCGGGGTGCCGACATACGACCATTCCGCCTTCGTCCGGACGTCGACCAACACGGCGTCCGGGTCGCGCTGCAGCAGTTCGTACGCCTCAGTCGGGGTCAGGTCACCCGCGTGGCTCATGCCGCCAGGATCTCAGACACCGCGAGCACAGCGGTCAAAGCCCCGAATCGGCGGTACGGACCAGGATCCTGCCGCATTCCTCGCAGCGGATCACCTCGTCCGGCGCGGCCGTCCGAATGCGATTGAGGTCGGTGGGGGGCAGTTCCAGCCGGCAGCCTTCGCATCGGCGCTGGAACAGACGCGCCGCGCCGACGCCCCCAGTGTGCTCCCGGACCTTGTCGTAGAGCGCGATGAGGTCCGTGGGGAGATCGGCCGCCGCCGAGTCGCGCGCGTCGTGCACCTTCGCCTCCTCGGCGTCGATGCCCGCCACCAGCTCGTCGAGCCTCGCCCGCGCCGCCTCCAGGTCACGGGCGAGTGACTCCCGACGAGCCTGGACGTCGGCCACCTGCGCCTCGGCCGCCTCCTGACGTTCCATGACCTCCAGCTCGAGGTCCTCCAGCACGGACTGCCGCGCGGCGAGGGACGTCAGCTCATGCTGCAGCGCCTGCAGGTCCTTGGCCGTGCCCACGCCGGCGTCCAGCCGGCTGCGGTCCCGGGCGGCCCTTTGACGCACCTGTTCGACGTCGGCCTCCGCCTTGTTGAGTTCGCGCGCGATGTCTCCTGCCGCGGTCTGCGCGCGCACCAGTTCATCGCCGACAGCCGCGAGCTGCCGCTCCAACCGGTCCACCTCGACCCGTTCGGGCAGCGTCCGGCGTCGGTGTGCAAGCTGGCCGAGCCGGGTGTCATTCGCCTGGACGTCGAGCAGCCGCCACTGGTCCGCCGGTGCCGCAGTGACCACCGATGCGCCTCCTCATGCGTGTTCGAGCCACCCTAGTGGTCCATCTGGGAGGCCGACACGACGTATGGGTCGCTCAGCGCACGACGCCGCCGGGACTGGGCAACCGGAACGACCAGGGGTCGGTGCAGCGCGTGGAGACGTGCGTCTCGAGAGGCGTGCCGGCGTCGTCCATGGCGCCCTCCAGCCGGTTCGCGACGCCGGCCAGCCACGGCCACTCGCTGGCCCAGTGCGCGACGTCGACGAGATACGGCGGTGCGTCCCCCGCCTGGTCGCGCAGTTCGGCGGCCGGGTGGTGGCGAAGGTCGGCGGTGACGTAGACATCGGCGCCGGAAGCCCGGACGGCGTCGAACAGGCTGTCGCCCGATCCGCCGCACACCGCGACTCGGGAGACCTCAGCCACCGGATCACCGGCCACGCGGATGCCCTGAACAGTGCCGGGCAGCGCCTCGGCCGCCAGCATCGCGAACTCCCGCAACGTCGTCGGCGTCCCGAGCGAACCGACCCGTCCGACCCCACGCGGTCCCGACCAGGTGGCGAGCTCGTAGACGTCGAAGCTCGGCTCCGGGGACGGATGGGTGGCGCGCAGCGCGGCGATGGCGGCGTGCCGGCGGGCCCGCGGGATCACCATCTCGACCCGGCGTTCCTCGACGTGCTCGCGGTGTGCCTCGGAGTCCATCGTGGACTCGGCCGGGACGTAGGCGCCGAGCCCGGTCACCATCCAGGCACACCGGTGGTACTCCCCCAGCTCGCCCGCCCCGAGGCCGGCCAAGGCGTCGATCACCTTGTCCGCGTCGGGTTCGGGGACGAAGGTGACCAGCTTGTCGAGCGCATCAGCCGAGTCCGCGGACAGCGGAACCAGGTCGGTCAACCCGAGCACCCGGGCGAGCGCGTCGGACACCCCGGGCGCCGCGACGTCGGCGTTGGTGTGCGCCGTGTACAAGGCGCAGCCGCCACGGATCAGCTGGTGCACCATCCGGCCCTTGGCATCCGTTGCGCCGACGCCGTGCACCGCTCGCAGCAGGAGGGGGTGATGGGTGAGCACAAGATCCGCCCGCCAGGCGAGCGCCTCCTCCACCACCGGCGGTGCGGCGTCGACCGCCAGCAGCACCCGGCGCACCGGGGCGGCCGGGTCACCGCAGACGAGCCCCACGGCGTCCCAGTCGCGGGCCCAGGCCGGGTCGTACATCCGTTCCAGGACGGCGATGACCTCCGCCAGGGACGGAGAAGAGGCTTCATTGGTCACGCTTGGCAGCCTAATGGCCACGCGCCGTTCATGGAGGTACATCGCTAGGGCTAGCCGAACGAACTCCGGGCATGCGTTGGCCGCACCCTGGCCGCAGCAGTGGAGCGGGCGCCTTGTCGGGCAACACGCCGGGCGTTTCGCCCGAGAACTGCCCGCTCAACTTGAGTTTGCAGTGGGCCCGGCCGGGATCGAACCGACGACTCCCGCGGTGTAAGCGCGGTGCTCTACCAGCTGAGCTACAGGCCCGTACTGCGCTCCCAGATCAGAGCGCAGCCACCGCCTCACGGTACGCCGCGAAGTCGCGGGCTTCGCCAGGCTGGTTGATGACCTGCCAGCGAAGCACACCTTTGGCGTCCACGAGGAAGGTACCGCGCAGGGCGGCGCCGCTCTTCTCGTTGAAGACGCCATACTCCTTCGCGACCGACCCGTGCGGCCAGAAGTCCGACAGCAGCGGGAAGGTGTATCCCTCCGCGTCGGCGAATGCGCGCAGCGTGTACATCGGGTCGGCGCTGACGGCGAGGACCTGCACCCCGCCGTCGTCGAACATGGACAAGTTGTCGCGGATCTCGCACAACTCACTGGTGCAGGTTCCGGAGAACGCGAACGGATAGAACACGATGGCGACGCCACGGTCACCGGCGTAGTCGGACAGCTTCACGATCTGGCCGTGCTGGTCCTTCAACGCGAAATCGGGGGCGGGCTGGCCGACCTCCATGGTCATGGCCATCCTCTCTGCCGGTCGCGGCGCGCCACGGCCGGCTGAACAGGGGAACGCCGCGACCCGGACGTCGCGGCTACGGCTAAGTCTGCCAGCGCCGACCAATCGCCACCCGGCGGGAGTCCGTCGGCGGCCTTCGCGAGCCGGGACGGGCTGAGGGTGATCGACTTCGGGCGCGCCTGACCTTGATCAAATGGACGAACTTGCTGTTCCAGAGCGCTTCCGGCGCAACTTCGTCCACTTGATCAAGCGAACGTCAATCTGACCAAGCGAACGTCCATCTGACAAGCCAAGGTCACCGTCACCCAGGCTCTACCCGCCTGATGCAGCGGACCTCCCTGACCGCGGTCGGCCGGTCAGCAGGTCAGCCGGTCAGCCGCGCGAGTCGCAGATCAGCCACGGGAGTCGCGGGCGTCCACCAGGTCAACGGCGGGAGGACCGCGGAGTGGCCAGCCGCGTGCCCGTCCAGTCCTGACACGCCGAGATCGTGCTGGTGGCGTGCAGGCCCGCCGTCGGGACCGCCTCTTCGACGTCGCTGGGCTCCACATGCCCGGAGCGCCCGGACTTGGGGGTGAGCAGCCAGATCACCCCGCCGTCGGCGAGGTTGGTCCGGGCATCCACCAGCGCGTCGACCAGATCCCCGTCCTCGTCACGCCACCAGTACAGGGCGGCGTCGACGACCTCCTGAGCGTCCTCGTCGACCAGTTCGTTGCCGGTCAGCTTCTCGATGGCTGCGCGCAGTTCGTCGTCGACGTCCTCGTCGTAGCCGAACTCCTGAACCACCTGCCCAGCCTTCAGCCCCAGCCGACTGGCCAAGGACTGCTCCGCCGCGGGCTCCGCGGTCGCGCCCACCTCACTGACCTCCTCGATCGGCCCCGCGGCGGCGGGGCACATTGCTGGTGCCGGGACCGACCCGGCGGGTACTGCATGTCGTTCTAGCGATCCTGTGACGGTAGTGCACTGCACGCAGGTGCCCCTGCGCAACCATCAGGACATCGACGTTCGGCGCGCCGAGGTGTCGCCCGGCACCCCCATGATCACCCAGACGGCGCAGCAGGTGCCAGCGCCCTTAGTTACCGGCCGGTAGATGTGACGTCTTGCCGACGCGAGGCCAGGATGGAGATAGGCGAACGGCAGGCCCGGAGAACAGCTCCCGGCAGGCTGTCGCAGACTTTCCGCGGCGGACGCCGATCGCGCCGCCCGGCCGGAGGGAGCACGCGCGTGGTCGCACACGAGGCCGCAGGTCCGATTCTGAACGGGCTGCCCAGTCAGCTGCCCGACATCGATCCCGACGAGACGAGCGAGTGGCTGGCGTCACTCGACCAGGCCGTCAACGAGCGGGGCCGCGCCCGGGCCCGCTATCTCATGCTGAAGCTGCTGCAACGGGCCCGTGAGCGTGGCGTCGGCGTGCCGAGCCTCTCCGCGACCGACTACGTCAACACGATCCCGCCGGAGGCCGAGCCCTGGTTCCCCGGTGACGAAGAGGTCGAGCGGCGCTACCGCGCCTGGGTGCGCTGGAACGCCGCGATCATGGTGCACCGCTCGCAGCGGCCGGGGATCGCCGTCGGCGGTCACATCTCCTCGTTCGCGTCGTCCGCGACGCTGTACGAGGTCGGGTTCAACCACTTCTTCCGCGGCAAGGACCATCCCGGCGGCGGGGATCAGGTGTTCTTCCAGGGCCATGCCTCGCCCGGCATCTATGCCCGCGCCTTCCTCGAGGGACGCCTGAGCCCGGAGCAGCTGGACGGCTTCCGCCAGGAGCGCTCGCATCATGCCGGCGGCCTGTCGTCGTACCCGCACCCGCGGCTCATGCCGGACTTCTGGGAGTTCCCCACCGTGTCCATGGGCCTCGGGCCGATGAACGCGATCTTCCAGGCGCAGTTCAACAAGTACCTGCACGCCCGCGGCATCAAGGACACCTCCGATCAGCACGTCTGGGCGTTCCTCGGGGACGGCGAGATGGACGAGCCGGAGGCGCGCGGGCTGTTGCAGGTGGCGGCCGGGGACGAGTTGGACAACCTGACCTTCGTCATCAACTGCAACCTGCAGCGGCTGGACGGGCCGGTCCGCGGGAACGGGAAGATCATCCAGGAGCTTGAGGCCTACTTCCGCGGGGCCGGCTGGAACGTCATCAAGGTGGTCTGGGGCCGGGAGTGGGACCCGCTGCTGGCCGCCGACCGGGACAACGCGCTGGTCCACCTGATGAACACCACCCCGGACGGTGACTACCAGACCTACCGGGCCGAGAACGGCGCCTACATCCGCGAGCACTTCTTCGGGCGCGACCCTCGCACTCGCAAGATGGTCGCCACCATGTCCGACGCGGACATCTGGCGGCTCAAGCGCGGCGGCCACGACTACCGGAAGGTGTACGCGGCGTATCGCGCGGCCATGGAGCACACCGGTCAGCCGACGGTCATCCTGGCCAAGACGATCAAGGGCTATGCGCTGGGCCCGCACTTCGCGGGGCGCAACGCCACGCACCAGATGAAGAAGCTGACCCTGGAGGACCTCAAGGGGTTCCGGGACGACCTGCGGATCCCCGTCAGTGACGAGCAGCTCGAGGCGGATCCCTACGTGCCGCCGTACTACCACCCCGGGCGTGACCCGCACCCGGACGAGGACGGCGAGGCGCTGGAGTACCTGCTCGAGCGGCGCAAGGCCCTGGGTGGTGCGGTGCCGCAGCGGCGGGTCTCCGCCGGGCCGCTGAAGCTGCCGGACGACGCGGCGTACCAGGGCTCGCGGCGCGGGAGCGGCAAGCAGCAGGTGGCCACGACGATGGCGTTCGTGCGGCTGCTGAAGGACCTGATGCGGGACAAGGACTTCGGTCCGCGCGTGGTCCCGATCATCCCGGACGAGGCGCGCACGTTCGGAATGGACTCGTTCTTCCCGACGGCGAAGATCTACAACCCGCACGGACAGAATTACACGTCTGTCGACCGTGAGCTCATGCTCACGTACAAGGAGTCGACCACCGGGCAGATCCTGCATGTCGGGATCAACGAGGCGGGCGCCGTCGCGGCGTTCACCGCAGCGGGAACGTCGTACGCCACGCACGGCGAGCCGATGGTGCCGGTCTACATCTTCTACTCGATGTTCGGCTTCCAGCGGACCGGCGACAGCCTGTGGGCGGCGGCCGACCAGATGAGCCGGGGTTTCCTCATCGGGGCCACGGCCGGGCGGACGACGCTGACCGGCGAGGGGTTGCAGCACGCCGACGGGCACTCGCCGCTGCTGGCGTCCACCAATCCGGCGGTGATCAGCTATGACCCGGCGTACGCCTATGAGATCGGGCACATCGTGGGCGACGCCCTGCGGCGGATGTATGGCGAGTCGCCGGAGGACATCTTCTACTACCTCACCGTGTACAACGAGCCGCTCGTGCAGCCGGCGCAGCCGGAAGGACTCGATGTCGAGGGCGTCATCCGGGGGATCTACCGGCTCTCCCCCGCCCGGGACGACCTGAGCGGGCCGCGCGCCCAGATTCTCGCCTCCGGCGTCGCCGTGCCGTGGGCGCTGGAGGCGCAGCACCTGCTGGCGGACGACTGGGGCGTGGCCGCCGATGTGTGGAGCGTCACGAGCTGGTCGGAGCTGCGCCGTGACGGTCTGCGCTGCGACGGGCACGCGCTACGCCATCCGGACGAGGAGCCGCCGACGCCGTACCTGACGCGAGTGCTGGGCGATGCGCCGGGTCCGGTGGTGGCGGTCAGCGACTACATGCGGGCGGTACCGGACCAGATCCGCGAGTGGGTGCCGCAGGACTTCAGCTCGCTGGGCACCGACGGGTTCGGCATCTCCGACACCCGGCCCGCGGCGCGACGGCACTTCCTGGTGGACGGGCCGTCCATCGTCACGAAGGTCCTGCAGCAGCTCGCCCGGCGCGGTGACGTCGCGCCGGACGCAGCGGCCAAGGCGATCGAGACCTACCGCCTTCTCGACGTGTCGGCCGGCACCACCGGGACGACGGGCGGCGACGCTTAGGGCATGATCAAGAGCGGCTGAAGAAGCCCTTCAACCGGCTGCCGAAGTCCTCGCGGACGTCGACCACGCCGCGATCCCGCGCCGCCTCGGCTTCGACGATCAGCCGATCCAGCTCGGCCTGGGTGGACGCCACGCGTTCCCGGTCCGGGTGTGCCGCCAGCGCCTCGAGATGCCGCCGGGCCTCACCCAATCGGTGCGCCTCCACCGCCGCCTCGACGAGCTGTCGCCCGGCCTCGATGTCGTGCTCGCTGGGCCGCCAGTGCCCGACGCCGAGCCCGAGCGCGTCGCCGGGGTGACCGGTCTCACGCAGCATCGACAGGGCCTGCGCCAGAGCGAGGCCGGACGGATCGCGCTCGCTCGCCGTGCCCAGCCGACGGAGCGCCAGCTCCCGGTCGTCCTCGATCGACAGCCGGGCCAGTTCGATGAGGGGGTACCAGGCACGGCCGGACTGCGCGACTTCCTCCGCCAATGCCCAGACGGCGTCGTTGGCCGCCCGCTGCGGGTCGTCCTCCTGGTGGTGCATCGCTGCGTGCGTCCGCACGATCTCGGCCAACCGGGCGAACGCCTCGATGTCGTTCGGATCCTCCGCCAGGCGAGCCCGCAGCAGCAGCTCCTCTTCCATCACATTGCCGATATCCGTGGTTTCGATCGGTAGTCCCCGAGTCAGGGGCGCTTCGTCCGGCACAGCACCGCTGCCGGACCGCGCGCCCGAGCCATGACCTCCGGCTTGCGGCGGCACAGTTTGCCTCGCCTGTACGCGCCGTCTCAACCGGTCGAGCGGTCCCATGTCGTCCTTCCCGGCCCAGGTCCGCGGCGCCCCCAGCCCGGTCCGCGCCCGTCCGGAACCACCTCGACATTAACGCCTGCCCAGGTTGGCGGCGAACCACGACGGCCCGATCGGACCCCGCGCCGCCGCCATCTGAGGGACATGACCATACCGGGATCTTCCGGGCCGATCTTGTCTTTGCCGGTCACGATTGGTCGCCCCCCGTCACCGGAGTCCGCCGATCGATGCGTCCCGCCGACTCGCTCCGAGCTCGTCATCAAGCCGTGCTGTGTTTGTGGAGACGGCACAAGGCAATGAGGCGGACGCGCGGGACAAGCCCTAATCTCTCAAGCGTGGCGCACCTTCGCGAAGAGACGACAGTCGGCCGGCTCCGGCGCGCCACCGGGTCGCTGTCCGCCGAGGCCCTGGAGCGGATGGAGGACACGCTCCCCTGGTACCGGTCCATGACGGCGGAGGACCGCTCGTGGGTCGGCCTGATCGCGCAGGCGGCGCTCGGCGCCTTCATCGCCTGGTACCGCGACCCGACAGGCACGGTCGGTGTCACCTCCGACGTGTTCGGCACTGCGCCCCGGGAACTCACCCGGTCCATCTCCCTGCAACACACCCTCGAGATGCTCCGGACCATGGTCGACGTCGTGGAGTCGCGGGTGCCCGACCTGGCGGCCCCGGGCGACGAGCAGCACCTGCGGGAGGCGGTGCTGCGTTATTCGCGCGAGGTCGCGTTCGGCGCCGCACAGGTCTACGCGCGGGCCGCCGAGACGCGCGGCGCGTGGGACGCCCGCATGGAGGCGCTCGTCGTGGACGGGCTGGTGCGCGGCGACGTGGACGACGGGCTCCGGTCTCGCGCTGCGGCCCTCGGCTGGACGGACACCGATGCGGTGGCTGTTGTGGCAGGTCTCACACCGCCCGGCCCGGTCCAAGATGTCGTCTCGGAGCTCCGCCGCCGCGTCCGCGCATCGGGCGGTGACGCCCTTGTCGGCGTCCAGGGTGACCGCCTCGTCGTCGTCCTCGGCGGTACCTCCGACCCGCTGCGAATGGTCGAGGATCTGTCGCGAGCCTTCGGGCCCGGCCCGGTCGTGACGGGCCCCGTCGTGTCCCGCCTCACGGAGGCCGACGGGTCGGTGCGGGCGGCACTGGCCGGGCTGGCTGCGGCGCATGGCTGGCCAGGCGCGCCGCGACCGGTCAGCGCGGATCAGCTCCTGCCAGAACGCCTGCTCAACGGGGATGTGAAGGCTCGGGACATCCTGCTCGAGCGCGCCTATCGCCCGCTTCTCAACGGGTCCGGGACGCTGCTGGAGACGGTCTCGGCGTACCTCGACCTGGGCCGCTCGCTGGAGGGTACGGCGCGCGCGATGTTCGTCCATCCGAACACCGTCCGGTACCGCCTGAAACGGGCCGCGGAGATCATCGGATGGGACGCGACGGACCCGCGTGAGGGATTCGTCGTTCAGGTGGCGATCACCGCGGGCCGGCTCGCCGACAGCGTGAAGGCAAATACTGTCTAACCTCGGTTTGTAGAGAACCTACAATCCTCGGCAGTGAGCTTCGTCGCCCGCGCGGCCCCCGGAACGCCAGGTTCGTCGTCGTATCGTGAGGAGGTGCTAGTCGTTGTCGCCCCCGGACAGGGCTCCCAGACACCCGGTTTCCTCGCTCCGTGGCTCGAGGTGCCCGGGGTCGCCGATCGCCTTGCCTGGCTCTCCACCGTCGCCGATCTCGATCTGATCCGGCACGGAACCGAGTCGGACGCCGAGACGATCCGTGACACCGCGATCGCCCAGCCGCTCATCGTCGTCAGCGGGCTCGTCTCGCTGCTGGAGATCTTCCCGCACCCGGCCGACTCATACGGCCTGATCGGGGCCGGCGCCGGCCACTCGGTGGGCGAGATCACCGCCGCAGCGGCCACCGGCGTCATCACCGCCGAGCAGGCCATGGTCTTCATCCGCGAGCGCGGGCGCGCGATGGCGAAGGCGGCCGCCGTTCGGCCCACCGGCATGAGCGCGGTACTGGGCGGTGACCCCGACGAGGTCACGGACGCCCTGGAGCGGCACGGCTTGGTCCCGGCGAACGTCAACGGCGCGGGTCAGGTGGTCGCCGCGGGGACCATGGAGCAGCTGGAGGCACTCGCCGCGGATCCGCCGGCGAAGGCGCGCATCATTCCCCTGCAAGTGGCAGGGGCATTCCACACCGAACACATGGCGCCGGCCGTGGACGTGCTGAAGCGCCACGCCCGGGCGATCTCGACCCACGACCCGCGCGTGCGGCTGCTGTCCAACGCCGACGGCATGGTCGTGCACAACGGCCGCGAGGTGCTGCAGCGGCTGGTCGCGCAGGTCAGCCGCCCTGTGCGGTGGGACCTGTGTATGGAGACGTTCCGCGACCTCGGCGTCACCGGGCTCATCGAGATTCCGCCGGCCGGAACGCTGGCCAACCTGGCCAAGCGCGCACTTCCCGGCGTCGAGATCGTCGCCGTCAAGACCCCGGACGACCTGGACGCGGCCCGCGACCTGGTGAAGCGGCACGGTGCGCCGAGCCCGCTGGCCTCCTCACCCACCTGGCGGCTGGTCATCTCGCCCACCAAGGGCATGGTGCGGCGGACCGAGCTGGAGACCGGGGCCCTGGTCGAGGCCGGCACCACGGTCGCCACCGTCGAGGGGCGCCGCGACGAGCATCCGGTCATCGCGGTTCACGGCGGTACGGTCCTGGAATGGCTCGTCGAGGACGGCGATCCCGTGTCGCCCGGGCAGCCGCTCCTGCGACTGCACCCGACGGGAGGACCGGCGTGACGCAGGACGGCCCGGACACCACACGGGGCACGCCGCTTGACGAGTCGGTAGACGGGAAGGTCATCGGTGACAGCGCCGGCGCGGCCCACGCCCGCATCCTGTCCGTGGGCAGCTACCGACCCGAGCGAGTGGTGACCAACCACGAGCTCGTCGATGCCATCGACTCCTCCGACGAGTGGATTCGAGAGCGATCCGGCATCGTCAGCCGCCGGTTCGCCGCGCCCGAGCAGACGGTGATCGATCTGGCCGAGCCCGCAGCACGCATGGCGATCGAGCGCGCAGGCCTGACACCCAGCGACATCGACGCCGTGCTGGTCGCGACCGTGAGCCACTTCCAGCAGACGCCAGCCGCGGCGCCGGTCCTGGCCCACCGGCTCGGCGCCAACCACGCACCGGCGGGGGACCTCTCCGCTGCGTGCGCC
>Ga0081539_10006192_pt1 | contig 11621 bp, 12 predicted proteins | sample TabmetS4T2R2_FD_71023 | JGI IMG/M metagenome (GOLD analysis project Ga0081539, IMG submission 71023) | Tabebuia heterophylla rhizosphere microbial communities from the University of Puerto Rico - S4T2R2 | ecosystem: Host-associated > Plants > Roots > Rhizosphere ...
CAGGTGGAGCGCCCACAACTTGGCGTCGCGCTTGATCGACCGCTTCGCGAGCGACGCGGCCCGCTCCTCGAGCCCGACCGCGTCGACGGCGGTCGTTCGCACGGCCATGCGCACCGCCTCGCCGGCCGTGACCGGCAGCGGGCGGCTCGGCTCGATCTGCGCCGCTTGCGCCATGGATCGATGGTAATCGAGTGCGCGAACCCGGTGACCGGTAGGCTCCCGGCGTGACGGGACGGATCGTGATCGTGTTCGCGCTGCTCGGGATGGTCGGCTGCAGCGGCACACCGGAGCCTGAACCGTGCAGCGATGCCGTGCCCGCCGACACCGTTCGGCTCGAGGACTTCGCGTTCGAACCGGACTGTCTCTCGGCGGAGTCCGGCGGAGAGATCCGTCTGCAGAACGTGGGCGAGGCGCCCCACACGTTCACGGTCCCGGCCGTCGACGTGAGCTTCGATCTCGATGCCGGCACGTCGATGGAGGGCACCTTCTCCGACGCGGAACCGGGTCTCTACGCCGTCACCTGCCTCTACCACCCGCAGATGACGGCGACCCTCGAGATCGTCTAGTACCCCAAGCGCTCCAGGGCCTTGGGATCGCGCTGCCACTCCTTGACGACCTTCACCCGGAGATCGAGGAACACCTTGGTCCCGAGGATCAGCTGCATCTCCTCGCGCGCCCGGGCCCCGATCGTCCGTAAGGTCTGGCCGCCCTTCCCGATCACGATCCCCTTCTGCGAGTCACGCTCGACGATCAGCGACGCGTGGACCGAGGTGAGCCCGTCATCGGCTTCCAGCTCCTCGACCGTGACCGAGATCGAGTGCGGCACCTCCTGCCGCGTCACCTGCAGGGCTTTCTCCCGGACGATCTCCGCGAGCCGGACGTCGAGCGGTTGGTCCGTGAGCGTGTCGGACGGGTAGAGCGCCGGGCCTTCCGGCAGCAGCCCCAGCACGAGCGCGCGGAGGTGGTCGATGCCGGTCCCGGTCTTCGCCGAGACCGGCACGATCTCGTCGTACGCGCCGATCTCGGCCGCCTCCGCGAGCTGCGGCACGACGCGGCGGTTCCCGATCACGTCGACCTTGTTGACGACGCAGACCTTCGGACAGCGATGGCGCCGCACGCGCGCCTCGTACACGAAGGCGTCGCCGCGACCGATCCCGGCGGTGGCGTCGACGACGTGCAGGATCGCGTCGACCCCTTCGACGGAGTCCCCCACGACCTCGTTGAGCCGGGCGCCGAGCTCCGTGCGCGGCTTGTGGAACCCCGGGGTGTCCGTGAACACGGCCTGGGCCTCGTCGGTCGTGAGGACCGCGTGGAGGCCTCGCCGTGTGGTCTGCGGCTTATCCGAGACGATCGCGACCTTCTGGCCCACGAGCGCGTTCACCAGCGTCGATTTGCCGACGTTGGGCCGTCCGACCACGGCCACGATCCCCGATCGGAACGTCACGCCAGGTCGTCGGGTCCGAACGCGTCGGGCAGGAGCTCGCCCAGCCGCCACCTCGACCGCGCGCCGGCCGCGCCCTCCGCGACCACCGGGGTGTCGGCGTCCCCGAACTCCCACAGCACCTGCCGGCACCCGCCGCAGGGAGGCGTCGGATGCTCGGCATCGGTCGCCACCCCGACCGCGAGGACCCGGTGCTGGGCGGCGAGCACCATCGCCCCGACGGCGTTGCGCTCGGCGCAGACCGAGAGCGGGTAGCTCGCGTTCTCGATGTTCACGCCGGACCGGATCCGCCCGTCCTCGTTCAGCACCGCCGCGCCGACGAGGAACCCGCTGTATGGCGCGTACGCGTGCCCCCGGATCGCGCGCGCGGCTCGCACGAGCTCGTCGAGCTTCGCGTCGTCGACGTCGATCATCTGGCGGGCTCCGCCTCCCCGTTCAGCTCCGGCGTGCGCGTGATCATCACCGACGCGATCCGTCGGCCCTGGATGCGCTCCGCCTTCAGGTGCACGCCGCGGAACGTCGTCTCCTCCCCGCGCTCCGGCATGCGCCCCAGGATGTCCAGCATCAGGCCGGCGACCGTGTCCCACTCCTCGTCGGGCAACTCGGTGCCCAACAGCTCGTTCACGTCGTCGATCGAGGCCTTGCCCGAGACCCGGTAGACGCCGTCGCCCACCTCCAGCACCTCGGGCTCCTCGCGGTCGTACTCGTCTGCGATCTCGCCGACGAGCTCCTCGAGGAGGTCCTCGAGCGTCACGAGCCCCGTCACCGAGCCGTGCTCGTCGTAGACGAGCGAGAGGTGGAACTTCTCCTGCTGCATCTCCTTCAGGAGGTCCGCGACCTTCTTCGACTCCGGGACGAAGTGCGGCGCCCGCATGATCTCCGACAGCGGCATGTCGCGCTGTCCTTGATGGAGGGCCTTCAGGACGTCCTTCGCGAACACCAGCCCCTTCACGTCGTCGAGGGACTCGTGGAACACGGGGATCCGGGAGAACCCGCGCTGGAGGACCAGCTCCTGGACGTCTCGGAGGGTCTTGTCGTCCTCGATCGCGAGGATGTCCGGACGGGGCACCATCACCTCGCGGACGATCGTGTCGCCGAACTCGAAGATCGAGTGGATCAGCTCCTTCTCGCCCTCGTCGATCGAGCCCTCCTCGTGGCCGACCTCGGCCATCGAGCGGATCTCCTCCTCGGACACGAACGGTCCCTGCTTCAGGCCCTTGCCCGGGAGCAGGATGTTCGCGAGGCCGATCAGGAGCCGCGTGGGGAACTCCAGGAGGCGGCCGAGGAACCACACGATCGGAGCGAGCGTCAAGGCCACCCGGTCCGTGTGCAGCACCGCGAAGGTCTTGGCCATCGCCTCGACCACGACGAAATAGAGGAGCGTGAAGATGAACGAGGCGATCGTGACCCAGGTGCTGCCGAACTCCCGCTCCGCCAGGATCGCCACGAGGATCGCCGAGCCGTTCTGGACGAACATCACCGTGAGGTAGATCGCGTTCAGGTAGCGAGGCGGATCCGACTCGATCTGCACCAACGTCTCCGCGCCGCGACGGCCCTCCTCCTCGAGGGCGAGTGCCCGGACGCGTGACGTGCGGGTGAGCGAGGCCTCGGATGCGGCCAGGATCGTTCCGAACAGGACCAGCGCGACGACGATCAACCAGAGCCAGATCACGGCGCCCGCACCCCGCTGTATCGCTCCTGGCGCTCCCACATCCGCGTTCGTGCGCCGTCCCCGTCGTGGTCGTAGCCGAGGAGATGGAGCGTGCCGTGTGCGACGAGCAATCGCAGCTCGCCCTCGAGGTCGTTCGGGTTGTTGCGCGCCGCCACGCGCGGCGCGATCACGACGTCTCCGACGATCCGGACGCCCTCTTCGTCGACGTCGTCGAGGGGGAACGACAGCACGTCGGTCGGGCCTGGCTCATCCAGGTAACGCTGGTGGAGGTCGGCGATCTCGTCCTCCTCGACGAACGAGAGCGAGAGCTCGGCGCGCGCCAGCCCCTCCCGGCGCAGGGTCTCGCGGGCGACCTCGCCCAGGCCGTCCTCGTCGAGGGGGAGATCCTGCCGGTTGGAGATCAGCACGCGCGGATGGTCACCGTCATCCATCGTCGACCTTCAGCCGTTGCTGGCCGTACCGGTCGTACGCCTCCACGATCTCCTGGACGATCTTGTGCCGCACCACGTCGCGGCCGGAGAGGCGGCAGAACGAGATCCCCTGGATCCCGGACAGGATCTCCTCGATCAGCATCAGGCCGGATCGCTGCCCGTCGGCCAGGTCGGTCTGCGTGACGTCGCCGTTCACGACCGCCTTCGAGCCGAACCCGATGCGGGTCAGGAACATCTTCATCTGTTCGGGCGTCGTGTTCTGCGCCTCGTCCAAGATGATGAACGCGTCATTCAAACTACGGCCCCGCATGTATGCGAGGGGCGCGACCTCCACCGTGCCCTTCTCCATCAGGCGAGAGAGGCTGTCCGCGCCGGTCATCTCGAACAGCGCGTCGTAGAGCGGTCGCATGTAAGGGTCGATCTTCTCGTAGAGCGTGCCCGGGAGGAAGCCGAGCCGCTCCCCGGCCTCGACGGCGGGCCGCGTGAGGATCAGGCGCGACACCTGCCGGTCCTGCAGTGCTCGGACGGCGGTCGCCACGGCCAGGTAGGTCTTCCCCGTGCCCGCGGGGCCGATCGCGAACGTCACCGTCGAGCTGCGCATCGCGTCGACGAAGCGCTTCTGGCCCACGGTCTTGGGCACGACCGACGTCCCCCGTGCGGTCAGCAGCGTGTCCCCGAGGACCTCGCTCGGCCGGAACGGCTCGCTCCCGTCGGTGCCGCCCTTGATCAGCTCGATCGTCTGTCCCACCGACATCTCCGAGAGCGCGTGGCCCTGCTCCAGCAGCAGGAGGAGCTCCTCGAACAACCGCGCCAGCTGCTCGGCCTCGTCCGGCGGTCCGGTGATCGTGATCTCGTTGCCGCGGACGAGGATGTCCGAGTCGAAGGCCGCCTCGATGCGCTTCAGGAAGGTGTCCTGCTGGCCGAGGAGCCCCACCATCGGCTGGTGGCCGGGGATCAGGATCTTCACCTGGGTGGTGGCCGCTGCCACGTTCCGTGCTCTCGGGCTGAGCCCGTGTCCTCCTCGTCGAGAACGGGACCCGATCGGGTCCCGTGCTCGAGAATCCTACCGGGGAGCGCCTCGATCTGCCGTGAAGCCGCCGGGGTACGGTGGCGCGCATGCGCAGGTTCGAGCCGCGTGGTCGTCGGAGCGTGCGTCTGCTGCTCGTCGTCGCGGTCGTTCTGCTCTCGAGCTGCGCCACGGAGCGCACCGCCGATCCGCCGACTTCCCGCGCGGAGATGGCCACCGCCGCCGGGTCGGTGACCTCCGCGGCGGTCGCCCAGGGCGTCGTTCGTTGTCACGGCGAGCCGGCGACGATCGTGGGCACCGACGCCAACGACACGATCCTCGGGACGGACCGCGACGACGTGATCGTCGGCCTCGGTGGTGACGACGTGATCTACGGGCGCAAGGGACACGACGTGATCTGTGGCAACGGCGGTGACGACGAGCTGATCGGCCATCTCGGTGACGACGTCCTCCTGGGGGGTCGCGGCGACGACGGCCTGTTCAGCGTCCAAGGGGACGACCTCGTGGTCGGCGGCCCCGGCGACGACCTGATCACGACGGGAGGCGGGGAAACGGGCGCCGATCGCGTTCGCGGAGGGCCCGGCGACGACGCGGTGGTGAACACCGGTCCCGGACCGGATCGCGTCTGGGGCGGCCCCGGCGACGACGCGATCGGCACCGAGACGGGGCGCGATCGGGTCTGGGGCGGCCCCGGCGCGGACCGGATCGTCGCGGACGCCGGTGAGGACGAGGTGCACGCAGGCCGGGGCCGGGATCTCGCCACGGGCGATGACGGCGACGATCTGATCGAGGGTGGGAGCGGATCCGACGTGCTCTACGGCGGTCCCGACACGGACACGATCGACGGCGGTGACGGTCGGGACGCGTGCTTCCAAGCCGAGCACACGACCGGCTGCGAACGATCCAGCCCGTGGAGGACCGCCGGCGCGGCGCGTTGTCGCGGCGTCGACGCGACGATCATCGGCTCCTCCGGTCCCGACGTGATCGTCGGCACGGACGGACCGGACGTGATCGCCGCGCTGGGGGGCGACGACATCGTGATCGGATCCGGGGGGGACGATCTGATCTGCGGCGGTCCCGGCGACGACTGGCTGAGGGGCCAGTCCGACGATGATCGGCTCTTCGGCGGTGGCGGGAACGACGTCCTCCACGGAGGCTCCGCAGACGACCTCGTGCGCGGCGGCGCCGGTGACGACGCGATCTACGGCGACGACGGCCACGACCGCCTCGTCGGGGGACACGGGGACGACCTGATCGGCGGCGGCTTCGGGCCCGACGAGCTCCACGGGGGCGCCGGGAACGACGTGCTGATGGGCAACACGGGACGGGATCGGACGGACGGCGGCGACGGCACGGACCACTGCCTGGACTGGGAGTTCCCGCCTCGTGGATGCGAGTCCTCGACGCCCGGTCCGAGGGGCTAGCCGGGCGGCCACCCCATCGGCCGTCCTCCCAGCAGGTGCACGTGGAGATGGAACACCGTCTGCCCCGCGTCCGGCCCGACGTTCGTCACCAGGCGCCAGCCGGACTCCGCGATCCCCTCCGTCTTCGCCAGGTGCGTCGCGGCCTTCGCGATGCCGACGAGCAGATCCCCGTGGCCGTCCTCGATGTCGGCGATCGAGGAGATGTGCTCCTTCGGCACGATCAGGATGTGCGTTGGCGCCTGCGGGTTGGTGTCGCGGAACGCCACCAGGAGATCTGATTCGCGGACGATGTCGGCCGGGATCTCGCGGGCCGCGATCCGGCAGAAGACGCAGCTGGTGTCGGACATGGGCCGACGCTACCCGAAGGATGGTCGCCGGAGCTCGCCGCGCGCCGTCCCGTCCCGCTCCCCGCGGAGCTCCGCGAGCCGTTCGAGGAGCCGTCGCTCCTCCTCGGATGGATCCTGCGGGGCCACGATGTGCACCGTCACGAAGAGATCGCCCCGTCCCCGGCGGTGCAGGTTGGGCACGCCCCGACCCTTCAACCGCAGGATCGTCCCCGATTCGGTGCCCGGCTCGATCCGCAGGGTGTCCGGTCCGTCGAGCGTCTCGATCCCCACCTCGGCGCCCAACGCCGCCTGGGTGATCGAGACGTCCAGCACCGCATGGAGGTCCTGAGCGCGGCGTTCGAACGCCAGCGACGGCTCGACGGAGAGCGCGACGAACAGGTCGCCGGGCGGACCGCCCGCGACGCCGGCGTGCCCTTGACCGGTCACGCGCAGGTCCATCCCGTCGTCGACGCCCGCCGGGACGTCGATCCTCACGCTCGCCGGCGTCCGCACGCGCCCCTGGCCGTAGCAGTCCGCGCAGGGGTCGGGGATCTCCTCCCCGGATCCCCCGCAGGTGCGGCACGGGCTCGCCGTCATCACGGTGCCGAAGATGCTGCGGCGGACGCTCTGGATCTCGCCGGCGCCGCGGCACGTCCGACACGTGATCGGCGCCGAGCCCGGTTCGGCCCCGTTCCCGCCGCAGCGCGCGCACGTGCCGAGCCGCTCGATCTCGATCTCACGGGTCACGCCGAACACGGCCTCGGCGAACGGCAGCGAGATCGAGACGCGCACGTCCTCTCCTCGGCGGACGCGCGAGCGGGGGCCGCGCGTCGTCGGACCGCCGAAGCCGCCTCCGAAGAACATGTCGAAGAGGTCCTGGATGTCGCCGAACGGCGCACCGGTCATCCCGCCACCGCTCCCGAACGCGTCGTACCGCTGCCGCTTCGCGGGATCCGACAGGATCTCGTACGCGCCGGTGATCTCCTTGAACCGGTCCTGGTCGGCCGGGTCGCCGTTCACGTCCGGATGGAGCTCGCGGGCCAATCGCCGGTACGCCGCCTTGATCTCGTGCTGCGACGCGTCGCGGCTGACCCCGAGGATCTCGTAGAGGTCGCGGACCGCGGCCATCACTCGTGCTCCGAGGCGATCTCCGAGAGGCGCTTCGCGACCGCGCGGACCGAAGCCATCGCCGACAGGTAGTCCATCCGCGTCGGCCCGACGACGCCGATCGTCCCGACGGTCGTCTCCCCCGCGGTGAACGGCGCCGTGACGATCGACGCGTCCCACTCGCCCGTGGACGGATGCTCGGTCCCGATCGTCACCCAGACGTCTCGGTGATCGGCGCTCACGTCACGGAGGACACGCAGCATCTCCTGCTCCCGCTCGAGCGTCTCGAACAGGAGACGGAGCGTCTCTCGCCGCCACGTCTGCGTCTCGTCGGCGAGGTTGGACACGCCGCCGACGACGACGTGCGCTCCGCCCTCGCCTTGCGTCGCCGTGCGGAGCGTCTCGGCGACCTGCAGGAACAGATCGTGCTCGTCCGGCGACGCCTGGGCCGCCAGGCGGAGCAACGAGGCCTGGGCGTCGACGTACGTCTCCCCGTTCAACGACCGGAGACGCGTCTCGAGCTGGCGGAGCCGCTCCGCCGTCACGTCGTGGGGTCGGTCGATCACGCGCTTGTCGACGCGCCCGTGCTGTCCGACGGCGAGCACCATGAGCGTCGGCCCCATGTCGATCAGCTCGAGGCGCGCGACCGGCTCCTCGGTCGCCCCGGGCGGGACCGCCAGGCCCGCGTACTGCGTCAGCCGGCTCAGGAGTTGCACCGAGCCCTTGAGCACCTCCTCCAGGTCGAGGATCGCCTCGGCGAAGTACCCGGCGATCGCGCGGCGGTGCGCGTCGCGGAGGCGGACGCCGTGCGGCTGGGCGTCCACGTAGTGGCGGTAGCCCAGATCCGTCGGGATCCGACCGGCGCTCGTGTGCGGGTGCGTCAGGTAGCCGAGCTCCTCCAACGCCGCCATCTCGTTTCGGATCGTGGCGCTCGAGACGCCGAGGCCGGCGGCCTCCGCGATCGTCTCGGAGCCGACGGGCTCTCCGGAGCGGACGTACTCCTCCACGACGGCGTGCAGCACCGCCGCCTTCCGGGAGCCCAGGTCGGCGCGATCGGCCATGGGGTCATGCTACTGGCACTCTCGCCCGCCGAGTGCTAGCCGCAAGCGGTCAACACCAATCGACGGCGTCGAGGGCCAAGAGCAGCTGGTCGGTGGCCGATCGGGTCTCGCCACCTCCTTCGGCGACCTCCTGATAGCCGTGGATCGCGTCGACGACGCCGTCGACCGCTTCGGCGCGGCTGCGCGCGCCCTGGGCGCGCAGCCGTGCCGCGTCTCCCTCGAGGGCCGTCGCCGCCCGTCCCAGCTGGTCCACCCGGAACACCTGCATCTGGCTGGAGATCACGTCGCAGACGTCGGCGGCCGGCCGTGCCGTGGACGTCGGCGACGTCGGGGTGGGCGACGACGCCTGGTCGTCGTCGCCGCCGAGGAACAGGGCGGCGGCGCCGATGATTCCCACGGCGACGACCGCCACCAGGATCAGCGCGATCGGGGCGCCGACCCGCGATCTGCCGCCGCGGGTCAGATCGTGGGGGGTCCCGCAGCGCGGGCACGTCCACGCTCGGGTGCCGGGTCTCGTGTGGAAGCGCTCCCCGCAGACGGTGCACCCGACGAAACGCCAGGAAGCGGCGCAGGTGATGCAGCGGTACCCCGATGCGTCGGGTTCGATCGGCTGGCGCGTCCGGCACTGCGGACAGGTCACCTCGGCCATCGACGGGCTCATGCTATCCACGGCCACTGCCCGCCAGGGCTCGTCGAGCCAGACCTGCCAGCAACAGCGTCAGCGCCAGAGCGATCGCCGTGCCGAAGGGCCCGGTCGGATCCTCGAACCCCGGCGGCGGCGGATCGCAGAGGCTCCGGAGGGTCGCGTCGAGTCGCGTGTCCAATCGGGAGTTGGTGCCGACGATGTTGTCGAGCTCCGCCGGATCGCCCTCGAGGTCGTAGAGCTCGCGTTCACCGGTCTGGTACCGCACGTAGAGATGGCGCGCCGTCCGGATCGCGCAGTACGTGGGAACGGGGTTCGTCGCGCGCAGATGCTCGATCAGCAACGCCGACCGCCACGGCACGCCCTCGCCGCGGAGCAACGGGAGCAGGCTGGTCCCCTCCGCGTCCGGGAGGTCGACGTTCGCGGCCTCGGCGATCGTCGGGGCGAGGTCGATGTTGCCCACCAGGTGACCGTCAACATCGCCGTCGTTCGGCGCGCCGCCCCACCGGACGACCAGCGGAACCCGGATCGCCTCCTCGTACGGCACCTCCTTCTTGAGCCAACGGTGCTCGCCCCAGAGCAGGCCGTTGTCGGTCGTGTAGATCACGAGCGCGTCCTCGAGGCGTCCGGTGTCGTCGAGGGCGGCGAGGAACCGTTCCACCGCGCGGTCGACGGCCTGCAGCGATCGGTACTGATTCGCGCGGAGCGCATCGAGCATGGCGGTGCGCTCGGGCCCGAGCCTGCGGAACGCGCGAACGTATCGCGGTTTGTCCGACCGATCCGGCTCGTCGAACGACGGAGGCCGCCACGGGGGGAGGTCCTCGAACAGCCCCCGGTCCTGCTCCGCGGGAACGGCCGGCGCGTGCGGCGCCGGCGGAGCGAACATCGCGAAGATCGGGCCGCCGGAGCCGCGGATGAACGCCTCCGTGTCGTCGGCGAGGACGTCGGTCGCGTACTCGTCGGATCCGTCACCGTGCCGCTCGACCGCGCCGTCGACCGTCAGCGTGTAATCGAGGTACTGCGAGTGGACGAAGGCCACCCATCGATCCCAGCCGGGTGCGACGTACCCGGCAAGGGCGTCGGATTGGAACGAGTCGAGGTACTTCCCGAAGAAGCCGGTCGTGTAGCCGTCGTCGTGCAGCTGCGTGGCGATCGTCGTGGTGTCGTCGAACGCCTTGAACCCGCCGTGCGGCAAGACCTGCGTGTACACCCCGGTCGTGTGCGGATACGCCCCCGTGAGGATCGAGGCTCGGCTGGGGCAGCACAGCGAGCTCGTCGTGAAGGCTTCGGCGAACGTCATCCCCTCGCTCACGAGCGATCGCTGGACCAGCGGCATCGACCACATCGTGTCCCACCGCTGATCGTCGGTGACGATCAGCAACACCGAGGGTCGGTCGTCGGCGTCCTGGGCCTCGGCGCTCCCGGAGGCGGACCCGATGAGGAGGAGCAGCGTCGCGAGCGTGGCGCTCAGACGAGCGGCCGTAGAAGGGGAAGGAACGCCGGCCATCCGCGCCGGAGCGTACCCCGAACCTCTCCTTCCACCGTGACAACCGATCGCCGCGGTGTGGCGTCCTACGATCGGCGTGACGGACGGAGCCAGCGCTGGACGGGTACCTGCTGGATCGTGGTCAACCCGTGAGGCCGAGGACGAGCTCGTTCAGGAGCAGCATGCCGCGCTCGGTCGGGATCAGGCTGCCGTTCTCGCGCGTGAGCAGTCCGCTTTCGATGTAGGGCTGCTCTCTTCCGTCCTCGACCCAGCTGGCAGGTATGCCTCGCAAGATGCGCAGACGCAGGAACACCTCCTCGAGGTAGGCGTCGGCGGGTTCGAGCTCTTCTGCCCCGCCGACCGGTCGCTCCCCCGCTTCGACGAGCCGGAGGTACTCCTCGGGCGGACGTACGTTCCACCAACGGCGTCCGTCGCGGTGGCCGTGGGCGCCGGCGCCGAGCCCGACGTACGGGCGCCGTTCCCAGTACCCCAGGTTGTGCCGGCACTCGTAGCCCGGCCGCGCCCAGTTCGAGACCTCGTAGTGGCCGTAGCCGGCCTCGCCCAGCATCCGGCAGGCCGTCTCGAACATCTCGGCCTGCATGTCCGGATCCGGCGCCGGCACGGCGCCCCGTTCCACCTGCCGTCCGAGCGACGTGGCCGGCTCCACCGTGAGCGCGTACGCGCTCACGTGCTCGGGCCCGAGGCCGATCGCCTCCTCCAACGTGCGCTCCCACGACGCCACGGTCTCCCCGTTCGCTCCGTAGATCAGGTCGAGGCTCACGTTGTCGTATCCGGCCGACCGGGCCGCCGCCACGGCGCGCCGGACGGACTCGGGCTGATGGACGCGTTCCAGCGCCGCCAGCACCGACCGGTCGAACGACTGCGCCCCCATCGAGAGCCGGCCGAAGCCGGCCTCGAGGACCCCCGCCAGCTTCGCCTCGTCGACCGTGTCCGGGTTCGCCTCGATCGTGACCTCCGCGTCCGCCACCACGTCGAAGACCGA
>Ga0081539_10006193_pt1 | contig 11621 bp, 11 predicted proteins | sample TabmetS4T2R2_FD_71023 | JGI IMG/M metagenome (GOLD analysis project Ga0081539, IMG submission 71023) | Tabebuia heterophylla rhizosphere microbial communities from the University of Puerto Rico - S4T2R2 | ecosystem: Host-associated > Plants > Roots > Rhizosphere ...
TTCCTTCCAACCACAACTCCAAGATCGCGGCGGGGTGGGCGATCGTTACGCCAATGCGCCCGTCGGGCTGTACGCGGGGAACTGCCGGACCAGCGCGGAGACCTCGTCGGCCAGGTCGGCGAGACGGACCGCGCCGGGACCGGTCTCCGGATCGGCCGCCACCGCGGCGGCGATCAGTCCGGCGATCCGGGCCATCTCGCCCTCCCGCATGCCCTGGGTCGTGACGCTGGGCGTGCCCACCCGGATGCCGGAAGCCACGGTCGCCTTCCGCGGGTCGTACGGGATCGCGTTCCGCGTCAAATTGATCTTGGCGAGCTCGCATCGTGCTTCGGCGTCGAGGCCGGTGACCCCCGTCCCGCGCAGGTCGACCAGGGCGAGGTGGGTGTCCGTACCGCCGGACACCGGGCGCATCCCGGCAGCGGCCAGCCCGGCGGTCAGCGCCCGGCTGTTGGCAACCATCTGGTGCGCGTACTCGCGGAAGCCCGGCTGTGCCGCCTCCCGCAACGCGACCGCCTTCGCAGCGACGGCATGCATCAGCGGGCCGCCCTGGGTGAACGGGAAGACGGCCTTGTCGACGCGCGGAGCCAGGTCCGCGCGGGACAAGATCATGCCGCCGCGCGGTCCGCGGAGGGCCTTGTGCGTGGTGCAGGTGACGACGTCCGCGTACGGCACCGGTGACGGGAAAGCGCCGCCCGCGACCAGGCCGATGAAGTGTGCCGCGTCGACCAGGAGATACGCGCCCACCTCGTCGGCGATCTCCCGGAACGCAGCGAAGTCGATCAGCCGCGGATACGCCGTCGCGCCGCAGATGATCATCTTGGGCCGATGCGCGAGCGCAAGGTCGCGAACCTCGTCGAGGTCGATGCGCTCGGTATGCGCGTCGACGGTGTAGCCGACGTGGGCGAACCACTTGCCGGAGAAGTTGACCCTGCTGCCGTGGGTGAGGTGCCCACCGTGCGGCAACTCCATGGCCAGCACGGTGTCGCCGGGCTGCACCAATGCGGCGTACGCGGCCAGGTTGGCCGAAGCGCCCGAGTACGGCTGGACGTTCGCGTGCTCGGCGCCGAACAGCTCCTTCGCCCGGGTGATCGCCAGTTCCTCGGCCCGGTCCGCCTGGGCGCAGCCGCCGTAGTAGCGCCGCCGCGGGTAGCCCTCGGCGTACTTGTTGGTCAGCGTCGACCCGAGGGCGGCCAGTACGGCCGGCGAGGTGAAATTCTCGCTCGCGATGAGCTGCAGGCCGCCGCGCTGCCGGTCGAGCTCGGCCAGGACCACCGCGGCGATCTCCGGGTCCGTCCGCTCGAGCGCACCCCAGTCCGGTCCCCAGAAGGTGTCCATGCGCGCTCCTCCACCTGGCGACACTGCCCGAGATTCGAGCATATTGCTTACATAGCGCCGCTCGCGCGCACTGTGTCAGTTATGCGCATGATCAACGGGCGCGGCGGCGGCCCGACGGAGGCGGTCGCGGATGGCCAACCAGTCCTCCGTGTCGGGCGGCTCCTGCACCACGATCGTCGCAACACCGGCGTCGTCGAGGCGGTGCAGCGCGGCGTACAGGTCGGCCGCGTACTCCCGTGGATCCGCGGACAGCACCTCCCGGTTGGGCCCATCCGCACCCTCGTACGCCAGCGTGCCCACCGGGCCGGTCAATGTGCGGTCGCCGGCGTTCCGTGCCAGCACCACCGCCGCCCGGGGCGCATAGTGCCGCCGACTCATGCCCGGCGAAGACCGGGCCGCGTCGTCGCCGAAGTCATGGTCGGGCAGCGCGATCGGTCCGGCCGCGTCGCGCAGCGCCCGCAAACCGAGCGCCCCCGGCCGCAGCAGCCGCAGCGGCGACGACGTCACGTCCAGCACCGTGGACTCGATGCCCCAGGCGCACGGGCCGCCGTCCAGCACCAGCGGCACGTCCGGCAGGCTCTGGACCACGTGCCGTGCGGTGGTCGGCGAGACGCTCTCGGACCGGTTCGCGCTAGGCGCGGCGAGCGGCAGCCCGGACGCCTTCAGCAGGTTCAGCGCCACCTCGTGGGCGGGGATCCGGATCGCGATCGTGCCGGCCGCCGTGCGGCCCACGTCGCCCAGATGCGGCGCGCGACGGACCACCAGGGTAAGCGGGCCGGGCCAGAACCGGGCGGCGAGCTCGTCGGCGACCGCCGGCCAGTCCGCGGCCAGCGATCGAGCCGCCGGCACGCTCGGGACGTGGACGATCAGCGGATTCCAGGACGGCCGGTTCTTGAGCCGGTACACCTCCGCGACGGCGGCCGCGGAGAACGCGTGGGCGCCCAGGCCATACACGGTCTCGGTGGGGAACGCCACCACCGAGTCCCGGCGCAGCAGTTCCACGGCCCGGCGCAGCCCGTCACGGTCCGGGCGGACGACCCGACCGCTCATTCCGCCCGCTTCGGCGCGACCGGCAACAATGCGTCCACCAGCACATACATCGCCTCGTCGATGTCGTCGGCGATCCGCGCGAAGGTCTGGTCGCCGCGGCCCCATGGGTCGTCGAGGTCGTCCTCGGGCATCGCCGGCACGTCGCCACGGACCCGGTCGGCCGCGGCGACCAGTTCAGCGGCGCGGGCGGCGAATGCGGCCGGCTCGGTGCTGACCGGCGGCAGTCCGGCGACCCCGGGCAGGAGCCGGCTCAAATGGCCCAGCACGAACGTCCGGCCGGCCGCATTCGGTAGCAGCGCGTGGACGTAATCGAGCTGATCGCCGGTGGCCGTCACGATGAGGTCGGCCTGGGCCAGATGCGTGGTCCGCAGCTTGCGGGCCGTGAACCCGTCGACGCGTCCGCCACGCAGCAGGATCTGCCGGGCCGCCGGCGGGTTCATCTCCTCGCCCTCGTGCCAGCCGCCGGTGCCCGCGCTGGTGCTCCGCAGCAGGCCGTCCAGATCGGCCGCCGCGTCCAACTTGGCCAGTCGGTGCCGCGCCGCCAGAACAAGCAGCCGCTCCGCCATCGGCGACCGGCAGATGTTGCCCATGCACACGTGCAGCACAGTGAACGGGATCATCAGCCGGGCACCGTGCCGCTACCGGCGCCTGGTCCTCCGGACGGCGCGGTGAACCCGGACTCAGCACTCAGAATGTCCGGCACGACATCACGCAGCTTCTCGAACGGCACCGCACCATCGCGCAGCACCTGCGGCACGTCGCCGGTGACGTCGACGACGGTGCTGGGCGCCGGATCGGCCGCCTCCCCGGCCTCCAGGTACACCCGGACCGAGTACTCGAGCTGCTCGCGCGCCTCTTCGGCGGTACGCGGCGCAGGGCCGCCGACCTTGTTCGCCGTGGTGACCGCCATCGGGCCCACCTCGCGCAGCACCTCGAGCGCCACCGGGTGCAGCGGCATGCGCACGGCCACCACGCCACCGGTCTCGCCGAGATCCCACTGCAGGCTCGGAGAGTGCTCGACCAGCAGCGTCAGCGCCCCGGGCCAGAACGCGTCGGCCAGCTCCCGGGCGGCCTTCGGCAGGGCGTACACCAGGCCATCGAGCGTGTGCCGGGAACCGACGAGAACCGGCGGGGGTACCCGCTGCTCGGCGCGGCGCACGGTGTGAAGATTCACGATGGCGTGCGGGGTGAAGGCGTCGGCGCCGATCCCGTACACGGTGTCGGTGGGCAGCACCACGAGTTCGCCGATCTTGGCCGCCTCCACCGCGGCGGCGATGCCACGGTCACGATCGGCGACGGTACGGCAGTCGTAGAGCATCACGAGAGAAGTCTGCCATGCGCCCCGAGCTGGGCTCAGGCGCGTTGGGCGGTCGCATACCGGGGCCGGCCGGTCAGGTCGCCGTGTTCCACCACGTCGGTGAAGCGGCCGTCGGCGCGCAGTAGCCCCGGTACGGCCGCGGCGTGCCCGTCGTCGTGCTCGATGCCGACCACGCCACCGGGTTTGAGCAGCGCGGCAGCGAGCGCCACCACCGGACGGATCACGGCCAGCCCGTCCGGACCGCCGAAGACGGCCTCCGCCGGATCGTGCTCGGCCACCTCGGGCGGCACGGCCATGCCCTCCGGAACATACGGCGGGTTACAGAGCACGACGTCCACGGCCCCGTGCAGGTCGGACAGCAGTGCCGGGTCGGTGACGTCACCGGCCAGGACCTCCACGGCCGTGCCGGCGGTGTTGCGCCGCAACCAGGCCAGAGCCGCTGGGAAACGTTCGACAGCGATCACCCGTCCCGGCGATGCCTCGTCCGCCACCGACAGCGCGATGGCGCCGGTGCCGCTGCCGAGATCGACGACCGTGGCGCCAGGGGCGGTGCGTGCGATGCCCCATCCGGCCAGCAACTCCGTCTCCGGGCGCGGCACGAAGACGCCCTCGCCCACGGCAAGCTCCACATGCCGGAACGCAGCCGTACCGATCAGATGTTGCAGCGGAATCCGGCGCGCGCGCAACGCCACCAACTCGGCGAACCGGCCGGCCTCGCTATCCCGGATACCGTCGATCAGGGCCAGCCGCCCGCGTCCGACGCCGAGCACGGACGCCGCCAGCAGTTCGGCGTCCACTCGCGGCGATGCCACACCGGCCTCCGCCAACGACGAGGTGGCGGCGGACAACATGGCCGCCAGCGGCGTCCGTTCCGCTGGGTGTTCGTTCGTTCGCGCCACGACGATAATTCTGCGGTATGACCGCCATCGAGGTCGCCGGGCGGCTGACCGTCACGCTCGTCGGCTGAGCTCCGTCTCGCCGGCCAGCCGGGCCGCGCGATCCGCCTCGGCCAGCGCGTCCAGCACCCCATCCAGCTCGCCGGCCAGAGCCAGGTCCAGGTTGTACGCGGTATAGCCGATCCGGTGGTCGGTGATGCGGTTCTGCGGGAAGTTGTAGGTGCGGATCCGCTCCGAGCGGTCCACCGTGCGCACCTGCGCCTTACGGGCGTCGGAGGCGGCGGCGTCCGCCTCCTCCTGGGCCGCCGCGAGCAGCCGGGCGCGGAGAATCCGCATGGCCTGCTCCCGGTTCTGCAGCTGGCTCTTCTCGTTCTGGCAGCTCACCACGATGCCGGTGGGGAGGTGGGTGATCCGGACGGCGGAGTCGGTGGTGTTGACCGACTGCCCACCCGGGCCGGAGGACCGGAACACGTCCACCCGGACGTCTCCCGGGTCGATCTGCACCTCGACGTCCTCCGCCTCGGGCAGCACCAGCACACCCGCGGCGCTGGTGTGGATCCGGCCCTGCGACTCGGTGACCGGAACCCGCTGGACGCGGTGCACCCCGCCCTCCCACTTGAGCCGGGACCACACGCCGTGACCGCCCGCCGGCACACCCTTGCTCTTCACCGCGATCGAGACGTCCTTCACGCCGCCCAGGTCGGAATCCTGCGCGTCGATCACCTCGACCGTCCAACCACGACGTTCGGCGTAGCGCGTGTACATCCGCAGCAGGTCGCCGGCGAAGAGCGCCGACTCCTGACCGCCCTCGCCGGCCTTGATCTCGAGGATCACGTCCTTGGCGTCGTGCGGGTCGCGCGGGATGAGCATCTCGCCGAGCTTCTCCTCGAGCGGGGGCAGTGTCGCGGCCACGGCCTCCACCTCGCCGGCGAACGACGGGTCCTCGGCGGCCAGTTCCCGGGCCGCGGCCAGGTCGGCGCGCGCGGCCTCGAGCTCGTTGTGTGCGGCGTAGATCGGTGCCAGCTCGGCGAAGCGGCGGCCCACCCGGCGTACCAGTGCCTGGTCGGCGTGGATCGACGGATCCGCCATCCGCTTCTCCAGATCGGCGTACTCCTCGAGAAGCGCCGACAACCGGTCGTTGCTCACCAGATTTCCCCTCAATACGAACGGCGCCCGTCCCCCGGTGGTCCGGGGGCGGGCGCCGTCGAGGCAGTTACTTCTTCTTGCCGGCGTTGACCTTGGCGTACTTGGCCTGGAACTTCGCGACCCGGCCCGCGGTATCCAGCACGCGCTGCTTGCCCGTGTAGAACGGGTGGCAGGCGCTGCAGGTCTCGACGTGGATCTGGCCGCTCTTGGCCGTGCTGCGGGTCGTGAACGTGTTACCGCAGGAGCAGATGACCTCGGTGGTCTTGTACTCCGGGTGGATGCCGCTCTTCATGCGTATCGGTCCTTCTCATTCGCGGTCGCCGGGTCGCCGACGTGGGCGTGAACCGGAACCTATGGCCGATGGACCAGTCTGCCATGACATGCCATCCGATCCGAAATCAGGCACCATGCTCCGGTCCGCCTTACCGAACGCACGAACCTCGCGCCGCATTCCCCCGCCTCCTCCCCGCGATCTTGGAGTTGTGGTTGCCTTTATGCGGCCTTACGACTGATTCGTTCCAACCACAACTCCAAGATCGGCGACGAGTGGCGGGAGGCCGAGTGGCGGAAGATGGTCGGGGTGACGAGGCTCCTGATCACTCGAGGACTGCCCGGGTCCGGCAAGACCACGTTCGCGCGGCAGCTGCAGCCCCGCGTGGTCCGGGTCAACCGGGACGATCTGCGGCGCATGCTGCACGGCCGGCGGCTCTATACCCCGTGGGCCGAGGGCCAGGTCACCGTCGTACAGCGGGCCATGATCGAGACCCTGCTGCGCGCCCGGGCCGACGTGATCGTGGACGACACCAACCTGCGATCCCGGATCGTACGGGACTGGGCGCGGCTGGCGGCCAGGTTCGACGCGGCGTTCGAGGTGCACGACTTCACCGACGTACCGCTCGAGGAATGCCTGCGCCGTGATGCGGACCGGCCGGAGCAGGACCGGGTCGGCGAAGACGGCATTCGCCGCATGCACGCCCGCTTCCTGGCCGGCCGGACCCTCCCCCTCCCCGTCCCGCTCCCGTGAACCCCCGCGATCTTGGAGTTGTGGTTGGGACGAATCGGGCGCAACGCCGCGAAAGGGCAACCACAACTCCAAGATCGCGGGGATTTCAGGGACGGCAGCCACGGGACAGCGCGGCGGCGTCCGCGTCCAGATAGAACGCGGGCCGCAGATCCATCTCGTCGTAGTAGCGGTGGAACACCGGTGTGGCGCCGCCGGAGAGAGGCGGAACGATCCACGTCCAGTCCGCGGGCACCGGCCGCCCCGCCCGCTCCTCGTTGCGCACGTGCGCCACGAACCGCTGCGACTCGGTGTGGTGGTCGGTCATCTTCACGCCGGCCGTCTCGAACGACCACAGCACGGCCCGGTTGAGCTCGACCAGCGCCCGGTCCCGCCACAGCGTGGACTCGCGGCCGGTGTCCAGCCCCATCCGGGCCGCCACCACCGGCAGCATGTCGTACCGGTCTCCGTCGGCCAGATTGCGGGCACCGATTTCCGTGCCCATGTACCAGCCGTTGAACGGCGCCATCGGATAGTGCACACCCCCGATCGTGAGCCGCATGTTCGAGATCGCCGGCACCGCGTGCCAGCGCAGCCCCAATTCGGCGAACCAGCCGTACTCGGGATGGGCCAGCGGCACCTCGACGATCGCCCGCTCGGGCAGCTCGTACAGCCGAACGCCCTCGGCCGGCGTCTCGATCGCGAGCGGCAGCACGTCGAATGCCTCGCCCTTGCCCCGCCATCCGAAGCCCTGCATGGCGGCGGTGAAACCGGCCTGTCGCGGGTCGCCGACCGGGCGTCCCTCCCCGGTGCGGTAGGCGGCGTAGCGGATCAGCTGCTCGTTCCAGATCCGCGCGTACGGCCGGCCCGGCGTGGCCGGCGCGAAAACGCTGATGATCGGTCGGATCACAGTCCGCCCGGCGATCTGCAGATGCTCGACCAGGAGCGCGAAGATCTCGTCGGCGGTGCGGGCCCGGCGCCGGTCCAGGACCACCAGGCTGCGCCAGTACAGCCGGCCGATGCAGCGGCTCGCGTTGCGCCAGGCCATCTTCGCGCCGTACCCGAGCTCGTCGGGCGTGTGCACGTAGCTGCCGGTGGCGGCGATCTGCGCGCGCACGATGGCCAGGCGGGGCTCGACCGGTCCGAGCCGCGGGTTCTCCAGATAGCAACGCCGCAGGAAGTCCTCCGCTTCGGCCGGATCGACCGGCGCATCGGGATCCCATGGCTCGGCCGGTTGGTCGCGGTAGCCCGGCACAGTCATCAGGCGCCTCCCCAATTTGAGCCATGTAGGTGGGAGGTTCGCACGACCCCATAAGGGCCGAATCAGACAACCTGTGCGACAAAGGGCGGCCGCACACGCGGCCGCCCTTGTGTCAGAGCACCTACTCCCCGGGTGTCGACTTCGCGATCTGCATCAGGAACTCGATGTTCGTCCGAGTCTGCTTGAGCCGGTCGAGCAACAGGTCCAACGCCGCCGACGCCTCCAGCGAAGCGAGCACCTTGCGGAGCTTGTGCACGATCGCCAGCTCCTCCTTGCCGAGGAGGATCTCCTCCTTGCGGGTGCCGGACGCGGACACGTCGACCGCCGGGAACGTACGCTTGTCCGCGATCTTGCGGTCCAGCTTGAGCTCGGCGTTGCCGGTGCCCTTGAACTCCTCGAAGATGACCGTGTCCATCATCGAACCGGTCTCCACCAGTGCGGTGGCGAGGATCGTCAGCGAGCCGCCGTTCTCGATGTTGCGGGCGGCACCGAGGAACCGCTTCGGCGGGTACAGCGCGGTCGAGTCGATACCGCCCGACATGATCCGGCCGCTGGCCGGCGCCGCCAGGTTGTAGGACCGCCCGAGCCGGGTCACCGAGTCGAGCAGGACGACCACGTCGTGGCCCAGCTCGACAAGCCGCTTGGCGCGCTCGATGGCCAGCTCCGCGACCGTGGTGTGGTCCTGCGGCGGCCGATCGAACGTGGCCGCGATCACCTCGCCCTTCACCGACCGCTGCATGTCGGTGACCTCTTCGGGACGCTCATCGACCAGCACCACCATGAGGTGGCACTCGGGGTTGTTGTGCGTGATCGCGTTCGCCAGTGCCTGCAGCACCATCGTCTTGCCGGCCTTGGGCGGCGACACGATGAGCGCGCGCTGACCCTTGCCGATCGGCATGACCAGGTCGATGACCCGGGTGGTGAGGATGTGCGGCTCGGACTCGAGGCGCAGGCGCTCCTGCGGGTACAGCGGCGTGAGCTTGTAGAACTCCGGCCGCCGCCGAGCCTCCTCCGGGTCCATCCCGTTGATGGTGTCCAGCCGGACCAGCGGGTTGTACTTGTCCCGGCGCTGGTCGTTGTTGTCGCGGTTCGTGGCCCGGACCGCGCCGGTGACCGCGTCACCGCGGCGCAGGCCGTACTTCTTCACCTGGGACATCGACACGTACACGTCGTTCGGGCCGGACAGGTAACCGGTCGTACGCACGAACGCGTAGTTGTCCAGGACGTCCACGATGCCGGCGACCGGCACCAGGACGTCGTCCTCGTTCACATGGGGCTCGCGCGTGTCCCGGCCGCCGCTCTCACGCTGGCCGTCGCCGGAGTCCCGCTCGCCGCGACCCCGCCGCCGGTCACGGAATCGACTGCGCCGGCTGCGCCGGCTGCCGTCGCCGCTGTCGCCGTCCTCGTCGTCCCGCTCGTTGCGCGGCCCCCGGTCGCGCTGATCGTTACGGTCGACGCGATCCTGCCGGTCGTCCCGCGGGTCGCGCTGGTCAGCCCGGTCCCGCTGGTCGTTCCGGTCCCGCTGGTCGTTCCGGTCCCGCTGGTCGACGCCGTCGCCGCGCTGGTTGCGCTGGCGGTCGCGCCCGTTGCGGTCCGCGCGGTCCCCGCGCTCCGGACGGTCGGCCCGCTCGGTCCGCTGGCCGGCGTCGGGCCGGACCGTCTCGGCGGGTACGCCCGCCGTCTCGGCCGGCCGAACCTCGTCCGCCACGACCCGCGCGGGCTCGGCGGTGGGGGCCGGCTCCGCCCGCGACGCGGGCGCGGTCGCAGCTGGCTGCTGACCGCTGCCCTGACGCTCGGTGATCGCGGCAATCAACTCGCCCTTGCGCATCCGGGCGGTCCCGGAGATGCCCAGGGACGCGGCAAGACTCTGCAGCTCCGGCAGCAACATCGCGGATAGCCCGGTGCCGCCGCGGCGGCGGCGGGTTGCGGTGGCGGTGGTGGTGCCGTCGTCAGCGACGTCAGAAACACCCGACGTCACGTCGGTGGTGTCGCTCAATGGATTCCTTCCGTCGAAAAAACCAAGACCACCCGGGTCTGCAGCCTGATGGCCGGGTGGACTCGGACCCGCTTCGCACCGGCGGAGCGGGAGTTTGCAGCACAGCAGCCGGTCTCGGCGGTGCCACAGATCTAGCGGCTGCTGCTCGGCGTGTGCCTTGATAAGAGATGAGACGGGCGAGATCGCCTGGAAGTCTCGGGGTGCGCGCCGAACCGCAGAGATCGTCTTGCTTCGCGGCTGTGCTCGGTCTAGAGCGTAATCAACTCGTGCGACCTGCGGCAACAGAACCCCGCTCGGCGTGTTCCACCATACTCCCTTTGGCAAGGGCCCCGCCGTCATCCACGCCCAACGCCTCAACCTGCCATTCCATTCCCGGGTGGAAGTCGTCCGGGACCTGCGTCAGCGCCAGCACACTCGGGCCCGCGCCGCTGACCACTGCCGCCACGCCGACCGAGCGCAGCGCCGCCACCAGAGACGCCGTGCCGGGCATCGCCTCGGCACGGTAGCCCTGATGGAGCCGGTCCTCGGTGGCCGGGAGCAACAGCTCCGGCTCCCGGGTCAGCGCGTGCACGAGCAGAGCGGCCCGGCCGGTGTTGAACGCGGCGTCGGCATGCGGTACGGCCGGTGGGAGCGCTGCACGCGCCGACGCGGTGTAGCCGCGTTCCCGCGGAACGAACACCGTCGGCCGTACGCCGGCAGCCGGGTCGAGCCGTACCGCCCGGGCGGCACCGCCCGCCATCCACGCGATCGTGAACCCGCCGAGCAGGCAGGGCGCCACGTTGTCGGGGTGGCCCTCCAGCCGAGCCGCGAGGCGAAGTGCCGCGGCGTCGTCGAGCGCGGTCATACCGCCCTGGACCAGGGCTCGCGCGAGCTGGATGCCACCGACGATGGCCGCGGAGGACGAGCCCAGCCCGCGGGCCTGCGGGATCCGGTTGACGCACTCGACCGCGAAGCCGGGCGGGCGCTCTCCGAGCTCATCGAATGTGGCCTGCATGGCGCGGGCGACCAGGTGTTCGGCGCCGGTCGGGAGCTCGCCGGCGCCCTGCCCGGTCACCGCGACCGTGCAGCCGCGATCGGTGATCCGCGCGGTCAGGTCGTCGTACCGCGCGAGCGCGAGGCCCAGCGCGTCGAAGCCGGGGCCGAGGTTGGCACTGGTGGCCGGCGTCCGCACGGAGGCCGCATCGGTGGCGAAGGTCAGGCCCATTCGCCCGATCGTAGGGCTCGCCGTCACCCGGCGCGGCCGCGGAGGCCAGCCTGCTCCGCCACGAACAGCCGCCGGAAGTCGCGATTGCGGGCGAGCACCGAGAACGAGGCAGCCACGGGAGCGATCAGGCCAGATCGAGCGCCCGGGCCGCGGCCAGCACGTCGGTGGTGATAGTGGTCGGGGACGGCGCGGTCGAGATGGCCCACTCCGGGTCCTTGAGGCCGTGCCCGGTCACCGTACACACCACGGTGGAACCCACCGGTACGGCGCCGGCGGCGGCCTGCTGCAGCAGCCCCGCGACACTGGCCGCGCTGGCCAGCTCCACGAAGACCCCGACCCCGCGGGCCAGCAGCCGGTACGCGGACAGGATCTCCCGGTCCGTGACGGCCGCGATCAGCCCGCCCGAGTCGTCCCG
>Ga0081539_10006194_pt1 | contig 11620 bp, 10 predicted proteins | sample TabmetS4T2R2_FD_71023 | JGI IMG/M metagenome (GOLD analysis project Ga0081539, IMG submission 71023) | Tabebuia heterophylla rhizosphere microbial communities from the University of Puerto Rico - S4T2R2 | ecosystem: Host-associated > Plants > Roots > Rhizosphere ...
CCCTCCCTCACGACCGCTTCACTCTGACAATGGGGACACTTTACAGCGGCTTCTGCCCTCGCTCGTTCCTCCTGCTCATCCTCCGCTAGCAGACTTCTCTTCCATCAACAAATAGGAAACACCCTCCATCGTTGAGATATCCATCAGGTTGGCCACAGCGTGGCCGCCAGCGGCTTTGATCTCGGCGACCACATCGTTAGCGGGCGATGTAGGCGCTCGATCGCCAGCCAGCGTCACACCCAAGTCGTTGACGACAATGGAGGCTCCTTGCGCAGCCATCGCCTTCGCCAGCGCGCGTCCGATTCCGCCACCCGCTCCCGTGATGGCCGCCACCTTTCCATCAAGCTTGCCCATCAACTTCCCTCTCGCTTTCACGCTGCGCATAAGGAGCATCAGGAAAGCCGCCGAGATGGAGGAAGAGTTGCTCGACCGTCACGGCATCCTTGCCATTGGTGCCGAACTCCGGCACGTATTTCACCACGGGCTGCATGACATCCAGTTTGCCGTCTTGAATAAGGAGCCAGGTTGCGGCAGAGAAAAGGCCCTTGGCACAGGAGAATACCACGTAGAGCGTATCGTTGGTGGCGGGCTTTTTGACTCCACCCTGCACTGCTTCGCCAAACGTCCGTGCCGCGCCGATTTTGCCCTTGCGCGCGATCGCGAGTTGGCAGGAAGGCAGCAGCCCTTCCCTCACCTCGCGCTGTGCGCGTTCGAACATCGCTTCCACTTTCGTCGGATCAAGACCGGCCTCGGCCGGACTGCTTGCGTCAAATTGAGCCGCTGACATTACGGCACCTCTAGTTGTTGGAAAGCGCGCACAACGACGCGCTGCGCTTCAACTTCGTCTTGTAGACGATCCGACGCGAAAAGTCACGGGCTTGGGAGAAGCGAGATTCCAGGTTAACCGATGAGGTCGTGCGAATCCTGCGCCCACCAGGTTAGGGTTATCGCGCAAAAGATCCTAAGGCTTGAACACCGCTAACGTTTCCTGAAAGAGGTTGAACAAAGCCGTCCAGTGGCGCTCCGCCGCGCCCTTATCAAAGACCGGCAAATCCGGCACCGCAAACCCGTGGCGGGCGCCGGCATAGGTCTCGACCACATGGTTCACTCCGGCGTCAGTCAACGCCTGTTCGAGGCGCATTTTCTGCTCCTCCGGAAAACTCGCGTCTTCGATCGCGCCGGCGACATACACACGCCCGGTTATATTTTTCACAAAAAGATGCGGACTGTCGGGTTTATCGGTGCCCAAATTGCCGCCGTGAAACGACGCGACCGCGGCGAATCGATCAGGAAACGCACCCGCCGCGGTCAGGCTGGCGTTGCCACCCATACAATAGCCGGTGGCACCGAATCGCGTTCCTTTGACATCGGGCCGCGATGAAAGAAATTCGATGAATGCGCCCGAGTCCGAGACCTTGCGATCGCGATCGAGGCTGTTCACCCATTTCATCAGTTCTTCCATCGCTTTCGGATTGCTTAGAACCTCGGATGCCACTTTCGGCGGGTAGCTGCCAAAGCGATAGTACAGGTCGGGCTGCAGCACCACATATCCGCCCTCGGCCAGCCGCTGGCCCATCTCCCACATGACCGGGCGGACGCCCAAACCGTCTATATAGAAAATCACCCCAGGCCAGGGTCCCTTTCCGCTGGCAGGCGTGAAAAGTGACGCCGGGCAATTTCCGTCGCGGGTCTTGATCGTGACATCAGCGCGGGGCATTGGCACATTCCTCCTGGGTTGGTTGAGAACTAACGCCAACTCATACAGGATTTCGAGCGGCAGTGTCAACGTAATGGATCACCACCTGACAGGATCACGATAGATTGCAGTCATGATTTTTTTAATGCCCTCTATTGTGGCATTTCACCTGTCGTTAGCATTGAGTTGATACTGCCACTTGCAAGCACGCCGGTTAGCACGCATTTCACCTGGGGGTTGACGTGCAAGTGATATTGTTGATCCAGCTCTCTCCCTCTCCCCACTGCGTCTGCTTGTCTGCTTAGAAGAAGATAAAGGCGCGGACCACGACATTCTTGCGGCAAGGAGCGTCGGCGGGCGCGGTCGGGTCGATGCAAGCACTGTGGAACGACCAGCGCGAGACGGACCCGTCGGTGATAGAGTCGTAGCACTTGAGCATCGAGACCTCGCTCGGCTGCTGCTGGGGAAACCAGTACCACTCGTGGCCGGGGCGGTAGGTGAAGCGGGTGGTCTCGCCGACGCGGTCGTCGTAGATGCGGTAGTTGGTGATGTACGGCTGGTCAGCGAACGAGGGCCAGGCGCAGAGTACAAAAGGGTTCTGACGCACGGTCTCCATCGGCTTGGCGAGGTTGATCGACACGAACCGCCGCGCCATCTTTGCGTCGGCCTGCTCCTCCGTGTAGCACTGCTCACGCCCGAAGTTCCGCAGGTTCTTGGTGAGCAGTTCGCGGCAGCGGACACGGCCACTGTTGTCGTTCAGGTCATTGTGCACGAGATAGGCGTAGGTGGCGTTCACCCCCGGGTTCTTGTTGGCCTGGTCCTCTGTGCGGTCACCCGTGTAGTCCTTGTCAAACACGTCGTGATTGTACACGAGCGCATCGGTCGCGTCCGGGAAAAACGCCAAGAGGAGCTGCTCCATCTCCGGGTAGAACACGCGCTCCACTTCCGCCGCGTCGTAAAAGTTCTTGCACTTGGACTCGCAGTGCGCCAGCGCAACACCCAGCTTGTCCATGCACGCAGAGCTATTGGGCGAGAGCCCGGGATAGTACTCCGCTATCCGTCGCGCGTCACGCAACACCTGTGGAAAATAGAGGCATCCCCGCCCGATGTCCTGCGCTTCCTTGCGCAACATTTTTGCCTCGGCCGCACGCGCCGGGTCCCGCCAGAGCGCGTTGGACGAGACGATCGAGTAGGAAGGCTGCTCGAGGATGGTGTAGGGGAGCGGCAGTGCGACGCCGCCTGCAGGGGCTTTGATGTTGGTGGCCTGAATATATGCCAGGCACTCTGCGTGGCTACGAAACCCGATGCCCCACTTGGTCTCGATCGGGCCGGGGGGAGCGTTAGCGATCATGTCGATCACCGCTTGCTCTTCTCCTTCGGCAATCTGGCGGAGCGCCGCCTCCAGCGCCGCCGCAGTTCCCGCATCCCCGTCCCGATCGAACGCCATATAGGATAAACCGCCGTTCGCGGCGATGGGTGCTGGCTGCCCTTTTGTGCGTTGGAGGGGAGGCACATAAACCGACGAAACTGTCTTCGTACCCGTCGTAACACTGTTCTCGCTGTCCTTGAGCCCGTCCATAATATATCCTCCAGGTAAAGATACCCTACCGTGGCACGCAGGGCTTGTCGTTGCAAGGGCATGGAGTTCGGGGTTCTTCGTCCATTCGTGAAATTTCGGTGGCTCAGCGCAAAGCTATTCCCCCTGATGGCTTTGAAGCCAGCGTCATCGTTCTTCCGCTTCTTTTGCGCGCGCTCTGGACATTTCGCAAACTCCCTCGCTCTGAAGTGTTGCGAAACGCCTCGGCGGAAACTACTGAAAGTGAGCCATCACCTTTTTCGCGAATAGCTCGAGGCTGGTCTGCACGGAGTTGATCGGAGAGCCCGGCGGCATTAACATCATCGTGAAGAGCTCGACCGGCACTTCAGCGGTACGCGCCTTGATATGCGTGACGGCGTCCTCCGGCGTGACGATCGTTGCGAGCCCAAGCGACAGGATCTGTTCCTTGTTATCGAGACGGGGCCACGGGCTCGTATCGCTGCCTGCGAACCATCGGGAGTAGGCGTTGAACCAATAGAGCAGATTCGGGGCGCACTCGGCGAACGTACGACTAGGATCTTCCGTGACGATCAACCACAGATCCCCGCCCATCACGCGGGCACGCGCTGGATCCTTGCCGGCTGCTTTGACCTCTGCGAGATACATGTCGTACATCGCACGGTTGGACGGGCCGATATAGCCATCGCCGTACCGTGCGGCCCGCCGTGCCGCGGCCTTGCTGAAGCCGCCAACCCAGATCGGCTGGTTTGGCTTCTGGACTGGACGAGGGGAAAGTTTCGCGTGATCGATATGGAAATGCTTGCCATGAAAGGAGACTGTCTCCCCCTGCCAGAGGCGGCGGATAATCTCCAGCGCCTCGTTCGCGCGCGCCCCCTTGCTCTTGATATCGAGCCCGTAGCCCGCATACTCCTCGGGTCGATAGCCGAGGCCGACACCAAAATCGAGGCGACCGTTGGAGATGAGATCGAGCACGGCACCATCTTCGGCGACACGAACCGGGTCGTAGAGCGGCAGGATCGCGATGTCCGGCCCAACGCGCATCTGCTTAGTGCGCGCAGCGATCGCGGTCGCCGCGACCATGGGCGACGACATGTAATCGTCGTCAGTGAAGTGATGCTCGAAGACGTACGCCGCGCCGAAACCCAGAGTTTCCGCCCAGGCGAACAGGTCGATGGTCTCTGCGTACACCTGCGATGAGCTCTTGCCGGATCCCGGCAGATTACGAAAGTCGGTGGTTAGACCAAAACGCATCGTCGCTTCTCCTTTTGCACCCCGTGGGTGTGTATTCAGACCATCGGATTTATACTTCCTTCCACGTCCAGTAAAGCACGCCCGCATCCAATGGGCGGCTTTAAGAGTGTCGAATCAGCCACACGCTTTTGCCGCGTACATGATGAAGTGCGGAACTTCCTGTGCCCACACTCCCACCGGAACGAAGTGGTGTCGCTCGCCCAACGGCGACTCCTTTACACGGCCCGTACCCGTGTGCTACTGACTTCCTGAGCAGCGGCATAAAGCAGAACAGCCAGTGACACTATTTCAATATCTGCTTTCCGTCGGAGCCAGTTCTGACACAGCCCGCTGGAGGGGTAATCTTTGTTCAAGCGTGTATTGATTGCCAATCGAGGTGAAATCGCTATCCGCGTCGCGCGCGCCGCGTCGGCGCTCGGCGTGGAGTCGGTCAGCGTCTACGCTCCGGCGGACGCGCTCTCGCTTCATACTCGCGTAACGACTGAATCGCGTTCGCTCGGAGAGACGCGTTCGTTTGGCTCGTCCCGCGCGAATGGCACATCGCAGGCGACGTCGAGCGATCCCGTGCGCGCCTATCTCGACCTCGAAGCGTTGATCGAGACTGCCAAGGCCAGTTGCTGCGACAGCGTGCATCCTGGCTACGGCTTCCTGTCCGAGAATAGCGCCTTCGCGAAGCGATGCGTCGAAGAGGGCCTCGCCTTCATCGGGCCGCATCCCGAGACGCTCACGCTCTTCGGCGACAAGACCCGGGCGCGCGAGTTGGCCCGCTCACTCGGCATTCCGATCATTCCCGGCAGCCCGCATGCTTTGGCGAGTGCCGAGGAAGCCAGCGCGATCGCCGTAAAGATTGGCTATCCGGTCATGCTGAAAGCAGCAGCGGGCGGTGGCGGGCGCGGTATGCGCACCGTTGCAAGCGCGGATGAGATGTCGGCAGCCTTCGCGCGATGCCAGAGTGAAGCACAGGCGGCATTCGGCGATGGCTCCCTGTTCATCGAGAAGCTCCTGGCCCGGCCTCGTCATATCGAGGTCCAGGTCCTGGCCGACAGCCACGGCAACATCGTTCATCTCTACGAGCGCGACTGCTCCGTCCAGCTTCGCAACCAGAAGGTGGTCGAGATCGCGCCAGCGCCAGGGCTGGAGGCCAGCCTGCGACGACACATCCTAGAAGATGCGATTCGGCTCGCCCGTGCCGCTGGCTATGTGAACGCGGGCACCGTCGAGTTCCTGGTCAGCCCGGAGCGCGGCGAGCACTTTTTTATCGAGTGCAATCCCCGCATCCAAGTGGAGCACACCGTGACCGAGCAGGTCACGGGAATCGACCTCGTCGAGTCCCAGTTCCGCATCGCGGCCGGCGAGTCCCTTGCGGCGTTGGGGATTCTCACTCAGGGGTCAATCGAAGCGCCGCGCGGCTATGCAGTACAGGCGCGCATCATCGCAGGCGGCGCTGGCGTGCTGACAGCGTACAAGGAACCGACCGGTCGGGGCGTGCGGGTCGACTCCTGCGGATATCTGGGCTACGCCCCGCCGCCGCAATTCGATCCGATGTTCGCGAAGCTCATCTGTCAATCAAACTCGACGCATTCGTTCACTTCGGCGCTTGACCGCACCTTGCGGGCGCTGGAGGAGTTCCACATCACAGGTCTGCCGACCAATCTTCGCCAGTTGCGTGCGGTCCTCTCGCATCCGGAGGTACGGGCGGGCGATGCGCGCACCAGCTTTTTCTCGGAGCATCCCGAGCTTGTGTCGAACGGCGTGCGGGCCTCCGCTTCGGGAGCGCTCGCGCTCCTCGAACAGCAAGCGACATCTCTCCGCGGTGGCAAAGCCGCGCTTATTCTGAATGGGGCGCATCCGGCATCGGCGGGCTTGTCCGTACTGAGCGGAGAGGAGGGCGTCATAAGCCCGATGGCGGGCAACATCATCGAAGTGTCCATCAAAGCCGGCGCGACAGTCGAAGCCGGCGCGACGTTGATGGTCATCAGCGCGATGAAAATGGAGACCGCGATCACGGCGCCCTGCGCCGGTGTGATCACTGGCATCAGTCCCGCCGAGATCGGCGCAACGATCGCGGCCGGACAGGTCATCGCAACCATCGCGCCCTCAGGACACGCGAGCGATGCCGGCGCGCCGCGGAGTTACGGCGATAACACCTGGGCGCCGATGCTGGCCGATGTGCAGGCGCTGCAAGCGATCGCACACCAGCGTTTCGCGCCCGACTCGACAGATCCGGGCGTGGTCCGCCAACGGTCGCGCGGCAAGCTGACCTGCCGCGCGCGCATCGACCTGCTGCTCGACGCTGGGACCTTTCGCGAGGTGGGCAGCCTCGCGGGATTCGCGGACTATGACGAGAATGGACGTGTCGCCGGCTTCACGCCCGCCAATCATGTGGGAGGATGGGGCAAAATCGCGGGACGCACAGCCGTAGTGTGCGCCGACGATTTTACCTCGCGCGGTGGCCATGCCGACGGGGCGATCGGCGGGAAGGCTACTCACCTGGATCGGCTGTCGATCGAGCTTCGCTGTCCGTCGATTCGGTTGCTGGACGGTTCATCGGGTGGTGGCAGTATCGCCGCGATGGTGCCGCAACAGCAGAAGGCCGGCGAGAGCAGCGCGCAGGAAAGCTCGGGGACCATCACTGCCGGTCGCCCGCGTGTCTCCGGCCAAGGCGGCTCGTTCCTGCCGGGCCACCTCGGCAGTACGATGTATGTCGCGCAGCTTAGCCAAGTGCCCGTGGTCAATATGCTGCTCGGCAGTGTGGTAGGCATCGGTGCCGCGAAGGCTGTCCTCGGGCATTTCGCCGTCATGGTGCGCGACATCGCACAGTTGTTCGTGGCGGGACCGCCGGTGGTGCGCCACGCGATGGGGTATGACATCTCGAAGGAGGAGTTGGGGGGCTGGCAGGTCCATTGCTGCAACGGTTCCGTCGACAACCTCGCGGAGTCGGAGGAAGAAGCTACTTCGATGACGAAGCAGTTTCTCTCTTACCTGCCATCGAGCGTCTACGAAGCGCCGCCGGTTCTGTCGCCCGACCCAACCGACCCTAGTGATCGCCGAGAGGAAGAGCTGTTCACCCTCATCCCCCGCCAGCGCACGATGACCTTCGACATGCGCCGGGCGATTCGGTTGATGGCAGATCGCGGCTCGTTCTTCGAGATTGGGCCGCTCTGGGGGACCGACCAGATCGTTGGCTTCGTCCGCTTCAATGGCTATCCGATGGGCGTCATCGCCTCTGATTGCCGGCACATCAACGGGGGTGCGCTCACGGCTGATGGGTGTGACAAGCTCAAGCGCCATCTCGACCTCTGCGATTTGTTCCATCTCCCAGTGTTGAACCTGATCGACAATCCGGGCTTCGCGGTGGGTCTCGAGCATGAGATCACCGGCACCATCCGCAAGGGTGGCGAATGGATGATCGCGTTCGCGCAGGTCTCGGTCCCGATCTTCACCGTCATCATGCGCCGCAGCTTTGGGGTCGCGGGCAACAACTATGCGACGCCTCGCAGCGGAGCCAGTGCGCGCGTCGTGTGGCCTGCCGCAGATGTTGGCGGCATCCCGCCTGAAGGCGGCATCGAGGCTGCCTACAAACGCCAGCTTGCGGAGGCCGCCGATCCTGCGGCGCTGCGCGCTGAGATCAATGCGCGTATCGAGAGCGCGCGGGGACCCATCGGCCCGCTCAACCGCTTCCAGATAGAAGAGATGATCGATCCGCGTGACACGCGGCGATGGGTGTGCGAGTGGGTGGAGAACGCCTATCGCATCGTCTCGCACCCAGCAGCGCTCACGCCGCGAGCGCTGCAATTCCGACCGTAGCTCTCGAAGGGAGTTCTTGTACGATGTAGTCCCTTGGTCGCTTCCCTTTTGGGCGATGGGTTCGCCTATCAGCAGTAGGGCATCGTCAATTTGTCGGACATCCGCACTGTGTGACAAGGTTGCGGCGTGGACACCCCGCCGTCTGGGGATACGGCAGCGCTGGAACATCCATCGTCCGCGATGGCGACACGATCTCCGTATCAGACTCAGTGGTACGCGATTACCCTGTATATGGCCGCATGGCTGCTGGGCAGAATGCATTTGTTGGGGCGTATAATGATTCACTCATAGTGATGATTAATTTCTAAATACGATTCTCGGCGGAAGTGCTCATGGCAGAAACAGTACGTCACACCACGGGAGGAAGGAGAACACGACATAGCAGGTAGCGGTGAGGAGCAATCCCTACGGCTGTGTTGCAAAGTTTCGTTCTAGGATGCTTTGCGCTATTGTCTGCTTCAGAGTTGTGATGTGGAGGTGGGGCAGTGGAGTTCAAGGGCAATCACTTTGAGAAGGAAATTATCCTGTGAGACATTAGCTCGACTTTATCCATTGGTAAGGGCACCAACGGCAGGGTAAGGTGGTGAGCATTTCACGAGACGAGGATTGGAATGCTCAACTTACCTGCCGCAGTAATTGCCTTCTTGGCGCCATTCGCGCCATTGTTTACGCCCTCGGTTTGGTACCATGCACAGATGCTGCTCGTCGGAGCGATTTTGACGCTTGGGAAACGCACCGTCACAGCGAGCTTGTCGGTAATGGGGTTGCGCCAGAGTCGGCACTTTCAGGACTATCATCGTGTCCTCAATCGCGCCCGGTGGTCGAGTCGAGCGATCAGCCGGCAGCTGTTGCAGGTCTTGCTGACGGTATTTGTTCCACACGGCCCTATTATGCTGGGGCTCCACGATACGGTAGAGCGGCAGCGCGGCAAGAAGATCGCTGCCAAAGGGATTTAGCGGGATCCGGTCCGCTCCAGCATAGCCATTTTGTCAAAGTCAGTAGGCTGCGCTGGTTGAGGGTGATGGTGTTGGTCCCGATTCCCTGGGTGGGCTGGACCTGGGCTTTGCCCTTTCTGACCGTGTTGGCACCTCCGGAGCGGTATCACCAGCAGTGCAGGCGAGCGCATAAGAAACTGACTGACTGGGCACGTCAGATGCTGGTGCAAGTCCGCCGTTGGGTATCGCAGCGCGAGCTGGTTGTCGTGGCCGATAGCAGTTTTGCCGTACTCACACTGCTTGATGCCCTGCGGCACGTGGCGCAGCCGATCACGATGATTACCCGCTTGCGCTTGGATGCCGCGCTCTACGAGCTCGCGCCCGCGCGCCTCTCGGGCAGACGGGCCGCCCACGCGTGAAAGGCAACCGCTTGCCGACCTTGCCGCAGGTCTTGCGGGACGCGATCACCTCTCGGACCACGGTGATGGTTACGGGCTGGTATCGGGACCCCCAACGCACGATAGAAGTCGTGTCCGCGACCGCAGTGTGGTACCACACCGGCATGCCGCCCGTGCCCATCCGCTGGGTGTTGATTCGCGATCCCCTAAACAAATTTCGCCCGCAAGCCGTGCTGTCTACCGCTCTGCGCCTGTCCCCCACTCACATTGTGATGGCCTTCGTCCAACGCTGGCAAGGGGAAGTCACCTTCCAGGAAGTTCGCACCCATCTGGGCGTTGAAACCCAACGGCAGTGGGCGGAGTTGGCGATTGCCCGCACGACGCCTACCTTACTTGGGCTGTTCTCGGTCGTCATCGTGTGCGGATGCTCTGTCGGCGCAGCAGACGGTTACTCCTCGGCAGGCAGCTTGGTACGCCAAGTCGACCCCCACCTTTGCCGACGCCCTGGCTCTGGTCCGGGCCCACTAGTGGCGACATACGCATTTTTCACTGTCCCAGAAAGATTACGACCTCGTACAAATCCCACGCCCACTTTTCGAGTGCTTGACTGACACGCTCTGTTACGCCTCATGATTGGATAAAGTCGAGCTTAGCCTTCCGAGGCCAGGAAGCGCTCGAAGGCGGCCATCCAGTCGGGATGCCACCGCGACAGCGCCGGCCGGTTCTCAATGATGTCGAGCGCGCTCCACAGCACCCGCTTCTCGTCGACCGCGCGCGGCGTCTCGTTATCCTCGCACCAGAGATAGAAGTCGCCTCTGTTGAGACCTTCCACCAGGCGCTCGACCACTTGCTCGGGCGTCCACGCGCCGGGCGGCTGTTGCGGGAGGCGGCGGGCGACCAAGCCCGTGTAGGTGAGGCCCGGGACAAGAAGGTGGGCGCTAACCTGGCACCCGGGCTTGTTCCTCAGCGTGTGCGCCAGTCCCTCGGTGAGCACCTTCACTCCGGCCTTCGAGACGTTGTAGGCGGTGTCGCCCGGCGGGCAGGTGATCCCTTGCTTCGAGCCGGTGTTGATGACGAGCCCAGGGGCGCCGCTGTCCACCATCGCGGGCACGAAGGCCTGGACGCCATGGAGCACGCCCATGAGATTGACGCCGAGGACCCGCGTCCAGCCTGCTAGATTCGTCAGGGCGTCACCACCCCCGCCCAAGCCGGCGTTGTTCATCAGCACCGACACCGGGCCAAGCCTAGCGGCGACCGTCGCCGCCAGCGCCTCGACTGAAATGCGGTCGGACACGTCGGTCGGCACGGCAACCGCCGTGCCGCCGATTGACGCGGCGGCCGCAGCGAGGCGCTCCTCGTCCCAATCGGCCAGACAGACCTTGAGCCCCATCGCGCCGAACCGCCGGGCCGCTGCCAAGCCGATGCCGCTCGCGGCGCCGGTGATGACGGCGACATGACCGGGAACAAGCGCAGGATGAAATTGAGTCATAGATACCTCCTCTGATGATTGTCTACTCACGAGTGCTGTTGTGGTGGAAGGTGCAGACCAGCGCGGGCACTTTATCACGGTCGATTCGGTCACTGTGCAGGGGAGTAGTATCGACCACCGTGACTTCCGGCAACACATGAGGTGTCGTGTGGGTGCCACTGCCCACTCCTGTCTGCGCCCAGCCGACAGACGGCCACCGCAGCACCACACCCCACCGTATTTGCCAGAACATGTATCTCCAACCGACTTCCCCTCTCGCACCGCTCTGCCTTTCCTCCTCCTTTCTGGGACCATTCTTACAAAGGTGTCGCGCACGATAGGAAACGGCATTGTCAGCTTCGTGAATCACAGCCTTACATAACGGAAGCCTGCGCGTAAATTGGTCGGGGGTAGCAGTGCACCGAAATGCCCTGCAAGCTCTGGGGTTTATGGCGACCAACCACACCCCGGCTTCCCCCGACGCATTGCTTAAAATAGTGGAGCCAG
>Ga0081539_10006195_pt1 | contig 11618 bp, 11 predicted proteins | sample TabmetS4T2R2_FD_71023 | JGI IMG/M metagenome (GOLD analysis project Ga0081539, IMG submission 71023) | Tabebuia heterophylla rhizosphere microbial communities from the University of Puerto Rico - S4T2R2 | ecosystem: Host-associated > Plants > Roots > Rhizosphere ...
GGGCCCGACCGTGATCCAGTGCAGCCCGTTGTACTCGACGTCGTTGCGCACCTCGAAGCCGAGCGTGTCGCGGTAGAACGCAAGCGACGCTTCGTGGTCCTCGTGCGGGAGGTAGCTCGAGTGAATGGTGATGTCCATGGCGACCACGCTACGTCGGGCTCGGGGTCCGCGCTTCTCGAATCCTGATCGGTCTCGTCACACGCTTGGCCACGCACGGCGCCATCCCCGCCATCGCGCCCGACGCCTCCCGCCGATAGACGCTGGGCGGCATCCCGACCAGCTCGGTGAAGCGCGTGCTGAAGGTCCCCAGCGACGAGCAGCCGACCTCGAAGCAGACCTCGGTGACGCTGAGGTCGCCGCGGCGCAGCAGCGCCATCGCGCGCTCGATGCGCCGCGTCATCAGGTAGCTGTACGGCGACTCGCCGTAGGCGAGCCGGAACTGGCGGCTGAGGTGCCCAGCCGACATGTGTGCGCTGCGGGCGAGCGCCTCGACGTTCAGCGGCTGCACGTACTCGCGGTCGATCCGGTCACGAACGCGGCGCAGCCACGCGAGGTCCTTCAGGTGCTGCGATGCGCCGGCCACCTGGGAGATGGTGCCACGCGCGCGGTCCTCAGTCGGCGCCGAGGAGGCGCTCCAGGCCGTCGAGGATCACGTCGAGCCCGAACAGGAACTCCGCGTCGTGGTCGTAGCCGGACTTCGCGACGTACCCGCCCACCACCTCGACGAGGCTCGGGTAGTCGGCCAGCACGGCCTCGTACTCGCGCATCTGCCGCTGCGCCTCCGCCGCGAAGTCCTCGGGAGTCCGGGACGACATGTCGGTCTCCTGGAGCGCGAACCCGTAGATGTAGGCGTCCTGGACGGAGTAGGCGTGGACGGTCACCTCCAGCGAGAAGCCGGCCGCGCGCAGGCAGCCGAGCACCGCGTCGTGGACGCGGAGGTTCGACGGCCCGTGGCTCGTCCGGCCCTCCATCTCCCCGATCGCCCAGCGATGCCGGTTCAGCGCATCGCGCGTCGAGACCGCCCGCTTGCGTAGCTCCGCCTTCCAGTCGCCGCCCGGCGCGGGCGGGTCGATCTCGCTGAAGACGATGTCGACCATGCCGTCCAGCAGGTCGTCCTTGTTCGCGACGTGGTTGTCGACATCGCCTCGACGCGCAACGCGCTGGCCGCCGTGACCCGATGGGTCCTCGGTCACAGGAGGCTCGTCGTCGGGCTGTGGGTCCTCGTCGCCCTCGGCGGCGTCGCCGCCATGGGCCCGGCGGACAGGTCGTTCAACCAGCAGTTCGACGTGCCGGGCAAGAAGGCGTTCGCCGCGAACAGCAGGATCGCCGCGACCTACGGCAACGGCGGCGACGTCGCCCCGCTCGTCCCCGTCGTCACGCTTCCACGCCGCACGACCGTCGACGCTCCGCGCGTGACCGCCCAGCTGGAGGGCGCGCTCGCGCAGGTCGAGGCTGCGCTTCCCCATGCGCGCGTCGCATCCTCCGACACGAACGCCCGATCATGGTCGACGCATAGGATGCGGCCGGACGACGTTCGCGCTCGTCTACATCCCGGCCAGGGGCGGGGTCGATCCCGGGCAGGCCGAGGCCCGCGCCGCGCAGGCTGCGGTGGAGGGAGTGCGCGTCGGCGGAGCGCCGGTCGAGGTCACCGGGCTGGACGCCCTGCGCGCGGCCGCGGCGGACGGCGGCGAGGCCGGGGGCACGAGCCTGGCCGTCGAGGCCCTCATCGCCGGCGGCGGCGCGCTGCTGGTGCTCGCCTTCGTGTTCGCCTCGTGGATGGCGGTCGTCCCGCTGCTGATGGCGCTCGTGGCGATCCCGACCACGTTCCTCGGGGTGTGGCCGCTGGCCAGCGCCACCGACGTATCGGTCATCGTCGAGTTCCTCATCGCGCTGGTCGGGCTCGTCGCGCTCCCCGTGCCGTTCCTGCGCAGCGTCGGCATCGCGGGGATGCTCATCCCGCTCGTCAGCGTCGCGGTCGCCATCACACTGCTGCCGGTGGTCCTGGCGACCATCGGGCCGCGCCTGGACCGCCGCCACTCCCGCCGCGAGGACCGGGCGAGCCGCGGGTGGACGGCATGGGCGCGCTTCGTCGTGCGGCATCGCTGGAGCGCCGCGATCCTGTCGACCGCCGTGCTCGCGGGCCTGGTCGCCGCGGCCTCGACGATCCAGCTCGGCAACCCGCGGGCAGAGTCGCCTGGCCAAGTCGGGTCCGGCGCACGCGGGGCTCGAGCATCTCAAGGACTCCGGCATCGGCACCGGGCCGCTGTCGCCGTTCGACGCGCTCGTCCGCTCGGGCGACCCCGTCGCCGTTGGCCACGACGCTGAACGGCGTCGAGGGCGTGCGCGCCGCGGTCGCTCCGTCGGACTGGCGGCGTGACGGGATCGGGCTCGTCTCGGTCATCCCGACCGAGGACGGCAACTCGCCGGCGGGCCGCCAGACCCTGGATCGGATCCGGGCAGCGACCGATCCGCTGCCGGCCGACGTCGTGACGGGTGGCGAGGCGGCGCAGAGCGCCGACTTCCTCGACGCGGTCTACGGCCGCTTCCCGCTGGTCGTCGCGCTGATCGCCGGGCTGACGTTCCTGCTGCTGGCGCGGGCGTGCCGCTCGCTCATCGTGCCGCTCAAGGCCGTGCTGCTCAACCTGCTGTCCGTCGGGGCCGCCTGGGGACTCATGGTCATCGTCTGGCAGCACGGCTGGGGGTCGGAGGCGATCTGGGGCATCGAGGCGACGAACGCGATCAACGTCGAGATGCCGATCGTCGTCTTCGCCTTCCTGTTCGGCATCTCGATGGACTACCAGGTGTTCATCCTCAGCCGGATGCGCGAGGCCTACGACCGCACCGGCTCGACCGACGCGGCCGTGGTCGAGGGCATCGGCCGCACCGGTCGCCTGGTCACGAGCGCGGCGCTGATCCTCGGGCTTGCGTTCGTGGCGATGAGCGCCGGCCCTGGCACCGAGGCGAAGATGTTCGCCACGGCGCTGGGTGGCGGGATCCTGCTGGACGCGACGCTCATCCGCGGTGTCCTGGCGCCCGCCCTGGTCGCGCTGCTCGACCGGTGGAACTGGTGGATGCCGGGGCGGGCGGCTCGGATGCTGCGGGTGACCTCGTCGCGGGAGGTCGTGCCTCAGCCGGCTGCGACCTCGGCGTAGGCCGCCGTGGGGGCCGCGCCGGACCTCGCGAAGCCCCTGTCGTGTCAGTCGTCGACCGGAGCTGCGAGCTCCAGCGCGAGCTCCAGGTCGACGTCCCATCCGAGCCCCATGCGTCCGTCGAGCAACTCGAGGTTGAAGCTCAGTCCGAAGTCCCGCCGGTCGATCGTCGCCGCGACCTCGATCCCCATGTGGTCGTGTGTCGTGCCGTCGAAGTGCCGGACGCGGCTGGGACCCGTGATCGTCCCGGCCGCGTGAACGGGGCGAGTCACACCACGCATCGTGAGGTCGCCCTGCACCGACAGCGTTCCGTCGACAACCGTCACCGACGTGGAGATGAACTCGATCCGTGGGTGGTTCGCCGCGTCGAAGAACCCGTCGCCGAGCAGGGCGTCGCGGATCGGGTCGATGACCACCACGCTGTCGACGATCACGCTGCCGCGCAGCGCGGCAGCGCCGGCGTCATATGCGCCCTCGAGATGCGCGAACCGGCTCCGGAAGCTGGCCACCGCGTTGTGGCAAACGCGAAAGCCTGCGGTCGAGTGCGCCGGATCGATCGTCCACACGCCTGTGGTCGGAAGTTGGCTTGTCTCGGATGAATCGACGGCCATGAGGTTGCCTGGCTCGCCCCTGGTTGCTTGCGAACGCAATGTACCGCTGGAGGCATGCGCGGAGACGTATCTATGCCATAGCTTCTGCACCATCCCTGACCCACCGCGTCGACGCGACGAGACCGTGCCGGATCGCGAGGCGTACTTCGAGGTGAAGAGCCCGCGGGGGAGGAGGCGGCGAGGCGCGAGTCGCCCCAGAGGCATATCCGCCTGCCTATCGATGCGTCGGCGATGTTGTATTGGCGCTACGCGGCCGACGTAGTGCATGATTACCGGCAGTTCGGTCTTGGATCAGGAGGAGCGAGATGGCCGGCCGCCAGGCGATTGGTTTGTGGTTTTCCGAGACCGGGAGGTCCGGCGATGGCATCTAATATCCGCAAGGGAGTCGTCCCACGGGCGGTGTCGGGCATCTCGGAGCATCTCGACGAGGTCTTCACGATCAGTGGCTTCTTCGGCGATTGGGTGCACATGTTCCGCTCGCGGAACGTCGGCTTCCCGAAGACCTGGTCCAGCGATGACGTGATGTACATGGGCGCCGACACCAACGTGTTGGCGCCAACCGACCAGGACGATCCGGCCGGCGCGCCGATGGCTCTCCTGCGCGGCGACGGCATCGTGGTGTCGCTGTCGCATCGGTCAGACCCGATGCCGTTTGTCGAGAGCAACGCGGATTTCCATCAGATCCGCTTCTACCACCGCGGCGAGTTCCTGCTCGAGACCGAGCTCGGACGGCTCGAGGTCCGCGCCGGCGACTTCGTCGTCATCCCCAAGGGCTTGCTGTATCGCGAGACGCCTCGGTATCGCGACGGGAACGTCGTACTGGTCTTCGAGACGCAGCAACCTGTGGTCCCGGCAGAGGAGCTCTGGGACAGCGTCGGGTTGGCGAGCGGCTTCGTCGACTACTCGACGATGCGGCTTCCCGAGCCGGTGGGCGAAGTCGCCAATGTCGACACCGAGCTCCGGGTGAGGTTCCGCGGCCAGCTGCAGACGCTCACGTACGACTTCGATCCGCTGACCGACGTGATCGGTTGGGTCGGCGACCCGATCGTGTTCTGCATGAACGTCTGGGACATCCCGGGGCTCGGCTCGTCGCACGGATTCCTCCCGCCCCCGCTGGGCGCAGTCCTGATGGCCCGTGACAAGTCGTTCTTCTTCAACGTCATGGCGCCCAAGCCATTCCCCAACGTGCCCGCGCCGGACGGCAGCTTCGGGGCCCCGGCACACATGAACGACTACGAGGAGATCTGGTTCAACCACGTCGCCGACCAGGCCCCGCACACCGACGGCCATCTCTGGCGACTGCCCACGTCGCTGCCCCATCCCGGGATCAAGCGGCCCCCGTTCTACCCGGAGGGGCCGGTCGAGCGCATCCAGGAGATGAAGATCAACTTCGACTGCCGCGCCGGCTTGGAGTGGACCGAGTCGGCACGTGAGGCCTTGTTGCCCGATCCGCAGATCAGCCTGTACACGAGCATCGGTGGCACGCACATCGGCGTCGTTCCCGACGAGGCACTCCGGTACGCCAAGGGCAAGGCGGATGCGTGACGGCCGTCGACCGCGACGCTTCGCCAGCTCCTGAAGGCCCTGACACCCGCGCTCCGGCGCACAGGATGTGGGACGACGCCATCGATCGGATCCTCGAGCACGACCTGATTGCGGCACTTGGCTACGTGACGCCTGCCGGAGGGGTCGTCGTGGCCCCCGTCGCGCCGATCGGCATTCGCAGCCGCGACGAGGGAAGCGTCGGGTTCACGACCTCGCTGGGTTTCGGACGCAAGCTCGATCGCCTGCGGGCAGACCCGCGCGTCGCGCTGGCGTACCACACGCGCCAGCACGGCGTTCGGGGGAGCGTCACCGACGAGTACGTGCTGGTCCACGGCACGGCCAGGTTCGACGCGAGCCCGTCGCGCGCCCAGCACGATGCGATCCGCGCACAGGCGACTCCGTACACCGGGCCAGCGCTTCGAGGCCCGTTCTGGGATCGCTGGCTGGCCGCCTACTACTCCGCGCGCGTGCAGGTGAGCATCGATGTCGAGCGAATCGTGACGTGGCGTGATCTCACGTGCGGGGGGCAGCCGACGATCGCGTACGGCGCTCCGCAGAGCGGCCCTCCGGCTCCGCAGTCGCCGCCCCGCAAGGGAACCGCTCCGCGCATCGATCTCGCGAAGCCTGCCAAGCGCCTGAAGCGGGTGCCGTATCGGCTGCTCGGCTACCGCGGGGCGGATGGCTATCCGATGATCGTGCCGGTCGATGTCGGCGACGCGACGCAGGCCGGGCTGAGGATCGGATGCGCGGCCGAGCTGCCGCGCGGTGGCCGGCGGGCGGGATTGGTCGGCCACAGCTTCCGGGCCCGAGCAGTCGGTCTCGAATGTCGCCAGTACACGGGGTGGTTGGAGGACGGGGTGTTCTCGCCGTTCACGGAGAGCGGCTTCGTCGCTCCGCCGAACCGGACCGTCCTCATGCTCGTGAACGGCTTCAAGGCTCAGCGCGGCCTGCGCCGGAGCCGGAGGAGGCTCGCCGAGCAGGAGGCCGCCGCGGACCCGAAAGCGAGCAACGCGGTGGGATGACCGCAGTGCGGAGGCGCCGGGAAGACACATAGGCAGGAGACGCGCCGCAGCCGACTCGCCACTGATCGGCGTATGGATGATTATGATTGCAACGTGCCCGTGGATTCACGGATTACGCTGCACAAACTGGACGTCTTCGTCCGCGTCGTGGAGCTCGGCAGCATGTCGCAAGCGGCCGATCAGCTCTACGTCGCACAGCCCGTCGTCAGCGCGCACATCCGCTCGCTCGAGGAGCGCGTCGGAGCCAAGCTGTTCTACCGCGAAGGTCGCAGCGTGCGTCTTACCGAGGCCGGTCGCACGGTGCATGCCTGGGCCAAGGACGTCCTCCTGCGCACCGATGAGCTCTCGCGTCATCTCGACGGGCTCATGGACGGCAGCGGCGGCAGCGTCGTGATCGGGGCGAGCATGACCATCGGGTCCTACTCCCTGCCGCCGGTCCTCGCCCGGTTTCGCAAGGACCATCCAAGGGTCGACATCCGGATGAACATCCTGGTTCCGGAGCACGTCATCGCAGCCACCGAGTCGGGCGAGAACGACTTCTCCGTCGTGCTCGTCCGAGTCGATCCGTCGACGACCGGCCTCGTCGCCGAGGTGATCGGAAGCGAGGAGCTCGCCCTGGTCTCGGCACCGGAGTACGGGCCGCGCGGTCCGCGCGTGTCCGTGAAGGAACTCGCCGAGTGGGCCTTCGTCGAGGCGCAGCGCGGCAGCTGGCGCCGCCGCGTGGTCGACGCCGCCCTCGACCGTGCCGGCGCCCGCGATCGGACGGTCGCGATCGAGCTCGGCCATCCGGAGGCGATGAAGCGGGCCGTGATGCAGTCGCTGGGCATCGCGATGCTCTACCGCAGTTCCGTCCAGGCCGAGCTGGATGCCGGCGTGCTCCGCGAGCTTGAGATCGAAGCCGACCCGGACCTCTTCCGCAGCCCGGTCTATCTCGTGGCGCGCAAGGACAAGGCGTTCTCCGGTGTGCAGCTGCAGCTGCGCGACGCGGTCTCCGCCTACTTCGCGCGCCGCTGACGCCGGGCGGGCGATAGCTATGGGACCGTCAGCGCATCGCTATTGACCAGCGACCGGCTGGGCATAGCGTCATGGCCGATGTCCGGCGCCGACGCAAAGACCAGCTGATCGGTGACGAGCGCCGGCATGCCCATGCCAGACGTGCTCTGGACTCCGTCGGCAGACGACCTCGGGACGGCAGAGGTGACGCGGTTCCGGCGGTGGGTGGAGCGCGAGGTCGATCGTCAGCTTCCCGACTACCACGCGCTCTGGCGCTGGTCGGTGGAAGACGTGTCCGCGTTCTGGGAGCTGGTCTGGCGCTACTTCGGCTTCACCAGCGTGACACCGTACGATCGCGTCCTCGATGGCGCGATGCCAGCCGCCCGGTGGTTCCACGGTGCGACGCTGAACTACGCGGAGCAGGTGTTCCGCCACGAGACCGCCTCTCGCCCCGCCTTGATCGTGTGCGGCGAGAACGAGCCGCCCTACGAGATCTCATGGGCGCAGCTGCGACGGCAGGTTGCGGGCCTCGCGGCGACGTTTCGCGCACTCGGCGTCCGCCCGGGCGATCGTGTCGCAGGCTACGTGACCAATCGGCCCGAAGCGGTCGTCGCGCTCCTGGCGAGTGCGGCGGTCGGCGCGATCTGGTCGTCGTGCTCGCCGGACTTCGGCATCCAGGCTGCGATCGCGCGTTTCGGACAGCTGCGACCGAAGCTGCTGGTCGCGGTCGGGAGTTACTCCTTCGCAGGCAAGGGCTTCGATCGTGCGAGCGAGGTCAAAGCGCTCGCCGGTGCACTCGAATCGCTCGACGCGACGATCGCGATCGACGGCAGGGCGGAGGGCATCCCATGGCGCGAGGCCGTCGCGGACGACGCCGAGCTCACGTTCGAGGCGACGCCGTTCGACCATCCGCTGTGGGTGCTGTTCTCGTCGGGCACCACGGGCGCTCCGAAGGGGATCGTGCACGGCCACGGGGGCATCGTGCTCGAGCACACCAAATCACTCGCGCTCGGCCATGGCCTGTCTTCCGGAGACCGCCTGTACTTCCTCAGCTCGACCAGCTGGATGGTGTGGAACTACCTCGTGGGGGCGCCGCTCGTGGGCGCCACGCCGGTCCTGTACGACGGCAGCCCGACCATCCCCGATGTGATCGGCAGCTGGCGCGTGGCCGCTGCGACAGGTGCGACGGTGGCCGGGATGGGCGCCGCGTACATCACCGCATGTGAGAAGCGGGACTCGAGCCCGGCATCCGAGGTCGATCTCAGTGCGCTGCGCGTCGTCGTCTCGACGGGCTCTCCGCTGCCGGCGCGCGGCTGGCGCTGGCTCGCCGAGCGGCTGCCGGGTGTCCGGATCGACTCGTCGTCCGGCGGCACCGACGTGTGCTCGGCGTTCGTCTGTGGGTCGCCGGCGCTTCCGGTCCATCTCGGCGAGATCCCGGCGCGTGCGCTCGGCGTGAAGGCGGAGGCCTGGAACGCAGCGGGGCAGCCCGTCGTCGACGAGGTCGGGGAGCTGGTCGTCACCGAGCCGATGCCGTCGATGCCCGTGCGCTTCTGGGATGACGACGACGGCAGCCGGTACCGCGAGAGCTACTTCGCGACCTTCCCCGGCGTCTGGCGGCACGGTGACTGGATCCGGATCTCCTCGCGGGGCACGGTCGTGATCGAGGGGAGGTCCGACTCGACGCTGAACAAGGCGGGAGTCCGCATGGGGTCCGCCGACATCTACAGCGCCGTCGAGAGCCTCGAGGGCGTCGCCGACAGCCTGGTGGTGGGCGTCGAGCTCCCGGATGGGGGCTACTACATGCCGTTGTTCGTCGTTCGCGCCGATGGCGCCGAGCTCGACGGTGACCTGGAAGCCGAAATCGTCGACGCGATCAGGACCACGCTCTCGCCCCGGCACGTGCCCGACGAGCTGGTGCAGGCGCCGGCGATCCCCAGGACCAAGACGGGCAAGAAGCTCGAGGTCCCGATCAAGCGACTCCTGCAAGGCCTGTCGCTCTGCGAGGTGGTGGACCTCGAGACGGTCGACGACGCCACCGCGATGCACTGGTTCGCGGACTTCGCGGCTCGCCGGCGGTTCGCAGTCCAGCCCGTGAAGAGCTGAGCCCACGGACGCGCGAATAGCTATGGAACCGTTGGATCATCGATGTTGAAGGGCGCTGGTCTGCGCCTAGCGTCTGGGCATGCTCATGGACCTTGGCGCAGTGATCGAGGATGTCCGGCGCGGGATGATCCCCGCGGTCGTCTACAGCGACGCGGAGATCTTCGAGCTCGAGAAGCGCCGTGTCTTCGGCAGGACGTGGGTCTTTCTCGCTCACGAGTCGGAGATCCCCGACCCTGGCGACTACGTCGTGCGCCGGCTGGTGGACGACTCGTTCATCGTCTCGCGCGATGAGCACGGGCAGGTCCGAGTGCTGTTCAACATGTGCCTCCACCGTGGCATGCAGGTGTGCCGCGCGGAGCGCGGCAACGCCTCGCACTTCCGCTGTCCCTACCACGCCTGGACCTACAAGAACAGCGGCGAGCTCACCGGTGTGCCCTTCCACAAGGACGCCTACGGCGGAGAGGCCGGGCTGCGCCGCAAGGGCGTCAGCCTGCTGCCGGCGTCGCGAGTCGAGACCTACGCGGGGTTGATCTTCGCTTCGCTGGATCCGGACGCGCCGGATCTCGGCGAGTACCTCGGGGGCTTTCGCTTCTACCTGGACTTCTATCTGGGCCAGAGCGAGGTCGGTGCGCAGCTCTCCGGACCCCAGCGCTTCCGCGTCAAGGCCAACTGGAAGATCGGCGCTGAGAACTTCGCGGGCGACACGTACCACACCCCACATACACACGCGAGCGTCGTTGACATCGATCTGTTCTCGGCGCCGAAGGCGAAGAAGCGCAAGGAGGGAGCGCTGTACTTCGCGGGCGCCGGGGGCGGCACGACCTACAAGCTGCCCGGCACGGACTTCCGGGGGAACCTCCGGAGCATCGGCTATCCGGACGAGATGATCGATCGGATGGAGGCGACCTGGCCGGAGGATCGCCGCGCCATGGTGGGCACGGCCGGCTTCATGCCGTCGGCGGCGACCGTGCTGCCCAACCTCAGCTTCGTGCACAATTGGCCGATCGTGGACGCGGACGGGCTGGTGGTCCCGTTCATCTCCGTACGCCAGTGGCAGCCGGTGAGCGCGACCGAGACCGAGGTGCTCTCGTGGTTCGCCGTCGACCGTCTCGCGCCCGATTGGTACAAGCAGGCCTCGTACAAGGCGTACCTCATGTGCTTCGGCTCGTCTGGCATGTTCGAGCAGGACGACGTCGAGAACTGGACGTCGATCACCCAGATGGCTCGCGGGCAGATGGCAGAGCGCCTGAACCTGCACAACCGGATGGGGCTGACACGCGACGGAACGACGGTGACGGAGTCGATCGACTGGCCCGCGCCAGGTCGCGCCTACGTCGGGTTCGGGGAGCACAACCAGCGGGCGCTGCTGGATCTCTGGGCCGATCTGATGGATGCAGGCGAGATGTCCCGCGCAACGACCAACGGCGCGCGGGCAGCGCGGCACTCCACGGTGGAGTAGCCCTGCGATGCTGGTGCACGACGGCAGGCGGCTCGGCTCCGGTACCCCTCGCCACCACGAGGTCGTCGACTTCCTGTACGCCGAGGCTGACGTCCTCGACCGGCGCGACCACCGCTCGTGGCTCGCGCTTCTCACCGACGACATCCGCTACGTAGTGCCGGTCCGGGTGACGACGGCCCATACGCTCGACGACAGCGCCCTGCCCGACATGGCGCACTTCGACGAAGACGGCTACTCGCTTCGCAAGCGCGTGGAGCGCTTCGAGACCGACCACGCATGGGCCGAGGATCCTCCGTCGCGCACGCGCCGCTTCGTCACCAACATCCGGTGCTGGGAAGGACGGACGCCGGACGAGACGCACGCCGAGAGCAACCTGCTGCTGTTTCGCAGCCGCGGCGACGTGCAGGAGCACGACCTGCTCTCCGGCCGGCGGACCGACACCCTGCGCCGCACATCTGACGGTCTGCGCCTGGCGCGACGCGAGGTGCTGCTCGACGAGTCGGTCCTCCGCACGCAGAACCTGGCGATCTTCCTCTGATGGAGGCACCGGGTCAGCGCGATCTCGCCGGCGACGAGCCGATCGAGCTCGCCAACGAGTACGCGGCGGTGGAGATCAGGCGCGTGCGCACGCGAAACGGCACGCGCCTGGAGATCGTCTCGCCGCGGCTCGGGCGCGGCATCCGGCTCTGCCCGCTGGAGCTCGAGACCCTTACCTGGCAGACCCACGAGACCTTCT
>Ga0081539_10006196_pt1 | contig 11617 bp, 16 predicted proteins | sample TabmetS4T2R2_FD_71023 | JGI IMG/M metagenome (GOLD analysis project Ga0081539, IMG submission 71023) | Tabebuia heterophylla rhizosphere microbial communities from the University of Puerto Rico - S4T2R2 | ecosystem: Host-associated > Plants > Roots > Rhizosphere ...
GGTCGAGGGAGTCCACGACCAGGTCGATGAGATCGCGCAGCCGGTCTGCCATGGCTTGATCGTGTTCGACATGGTGCTCGACGCGCGATCGCCGTGCGGGCATCGTGCGCGCCATGTCCAGCTGGTCGGAGTTCTCAGAGGAGGCGCCGGAGCTCGCGGAGAAGGTTCGCGAGCGCCTCGACGCCCACAAGCACAAGACGATCGCGACGCTGCGACGCGACGGCTCGCCGCGCATCTCGGGCACCGAGTCCCGGTTCGAGGACGGCGAGCTGTGGATCGGGTCGATGTGGCAGGCGCTCAAGGCGCGCGACCTACAGCGCGACCCGCGCTTCGCGCTGCACAGCGGGTCCGACGACCCGTCGGACTTCAAGGGCGACGCGAAAGTCGCCGGGATCGCCGAGGAGATCGTCGATCCCGCGCAGGTCGAGAAGCTCAACGGCGAGGCGACATCCGAGCCGTCGCACCTGTTCCGCCTCGATCTGCACGAGGCGTCGGTCGTCGAGGTGGACGAGGCCGCGAAGAAGCTCATCATCGAGGTGTGGCGGCCCGGAGAGGGGGTGCGGCGCATCGTGCGTGACTGAGGTGACGCGTTCAAATACCGTAATCCCGGTCAGGACTGATACCTTCAGTCCCCTATGGAACCTGCCTCGATCCCAGCTACGAAGAAGGGTCGCGGGTCGATCGAGGACCCGGAGGTCCTCGAGAACGTCCCCGGCCACGTGATCCCCATCCTCGAGCGCGAGTTCGACGACTTCGACACCGAGGCAGCGAAGTACCTGCGCGGTGACACTCCTGAGAACGAGTTCATCGGGTTCCGCCTGAAGCAGGGCGTCTACGGCCAGCGCCAGCCGGACGTGCAGATGATCCGCACGAAGCTGCCGATGGGCGGCATCACGCCCGAGCAGCTCGAGGTCTTCGCCGACGTCATCGAGGACTACGCGCCCCTGAACAAGGGGCACATCACGACGCGGCAGAACATCCAGGTCCACCACGTCCCGCTGCCCGACGCGGCGCAGTTCATCCGCCGCATCTCGGACGCCGGCCTCTCCAGCCGCGAGGGATGCGGCAACACCGTCCGCAACGTCACGGGGGACCCGTGGGCCGGCGTCGCGCCCGACGAGCTCTTCGACCTCACTCCGTACGCGGGCGCGTACGTGCGCTACTTCGTGCGCCACCCCACGACGCAGCTCATGCCGCGCAAGATCAAGACCGCGTTCGAGTCGGCGCCGACGGCCGACCGGTCGCTCACCGGCATTCACGACATCGCGTTCATCGCGCGCGAGCGCGACGGCGAGCGCGGGGTCGAGGTGCTCGTGGGCGGCGGCACGTCGATCATGCCGCGGGTCGCGCCCACGCTCTACGACTTCGTGGGCCTGGACGACGGCGAGTACCTCGAGGTCGCCGAGGCGGTCTTCCGCATCTTCGATCGGCAGGACTGGCTGCGCGTGAACCGCGCCCGCGCTCGGATCAAGGTGCTCGTCGACAAGATCGGGATGGACGAGTTCCGCAAGCTCGTCGACGAGGAGCGCCAGGGCGACTGGGTCGCCGAGCGCGAGTTCGACGTGGCCGGCCTGCGGCTCGACGTCGACGAGGAGGCGCAGGCGCCCGAGGTGCCCGCGACGTTCGCGTCGCCCAACGGGGACGGCAGGGAGTTCGAGCGCTTCCGCTCCTCAAACGTCACCGCCCAGCGCCAGGACGGCTTCTCCGCGGTGCAGGTGCACGTGCCCCGCGGCGACCTCACGCCCGACCAGCTCCGCGCGCTCGCCGCGATCGCCCGCCGCTACTCCGGCGGCTGGGTCCGGACGACCGTCCATCAGAACCTGCTGCTGCGCTGGGTGCGCGACGAGACCGTCTACGAGGTCTGGCGCGCGCTGAGCGAGATCGGGCTCGGCGAGGCCGGCGTCGATCAGATCGACGACGTCGTCTCCTGCCCGGGGACCGACTCGTGCAAGCTCGGCATCACCAGCTCGATGGGCCTGAACCAGGCCGTGCGCGAGCGGGTGAAGGCGATGAACATCACCGATCCGCTGACCCGGCAGATCCACGTGAAGATGAGCGGCTGCCCGAACGGCTGCAGCCAGCACCACATCGCGAACATCGGCTTCTACGGGGCGTCGATCCGGGCCGGCGACCACACGATCCCCGCCTACGTCGCCCACATCGGCGGCAACTTCGAGGGCGGCGACATCGTGTACGGCCAGCGGCTGAAGGTCCGCCTGCCCGCCAAGCGCGCGCCCGAGGCGGTCGAGCGGTGGATCCGCCTCTACGAGGCCGAGCGCGAGGACGGCGAGCGGTTCAACGACTTCGCCCTGCGCGTCGGCGCCACGACGTTCGAGGATGCCGTGCGCGACCTCGCGATGCCCGTCGAGTTCGGGCTGGAGGCCATGGACCAGTTCATCGACTGGACGAAGAGCGTCCCGTTCGAGGTCCAGCGCGGCGAGGGTGAATGCGCCGTCTGATTCGCCCCCGCCGCTAGGAATCCGCCTGGGGGCCCGCCTCCGGCGGCCTATTACGACCGTCGAACACGTCCCGTTCCCGGGCCGCCTGCGGCACCCCTCCCTCAGAACATCCCGTTGTCGTTGGCGGAGGTCTCGGGGACGGGCTGGACGACGTCCCAGTGCTCGAGGATCTTGCCGTTGGAATCGAGCCGGAAGATGTCCGCGGCGGCGCTGCCGCGGTCCTCGGGCGTGAGCGTGATGTGGCTGTGCGTCACGACGAGGTCGCACTCGGCGATGACGCGCTTGATGTCGACGTTGAGCTGCGGGTTCGCCGTCTTGAACTGCGTCACGAAGTCGATGAACGCCTGCGGCCCGTCCGCGGCAAACGGGTTGTGCTGGATGTACGTCGCCCCGACGTACTTCGCGACCGCCTTCGCGGGCTTCCCGCGGTTGAACGCCAGCGTGTAGAAGGCGACGACGTTCGCCTTGTTGCGCGCGAGCGCGGCTGGATCGTGGCACCCGCCGGGGTGGTGGTCCTCCCCCGCGGAGGCGACTCCCACGCCGGTCGCGACGGCTCCGGCTGCGAAGGCGACGGCCGCGGCGAGGCGGACGCGGTGCTTGGCGTGCACGGATCTCCCTCCTTCTGCGGCCGACCCGGGGCCGCATCGTGGTGGGCGGATCGTAGGAGCCGCCCGACCGTTCGGGAAGCACGGCGGTCCGGAAGCTCCTTATGCGGATTGTCGATGGAGGGCCGCGCGGATCCGGTCGGCCGCGTCCGCCGCGTCCGCGTCCGAGTCGTACTTCGTGCGCGGCCAGAAGAAGCCGCGCAGGCCGTCCTTGCGGTTGCGCGGCACGACGTGGACGTGCAGGTGCGGCACGCTCTGGCTCACGACGTTGTTCACCGCCGCGAAGATGCCTGCCGACGCCATCGCCGCCTGCACCGCGCGCGCGAGGTCCTGCGTGCGCTCGGCCAGCGGGCCGAGCAGCTCGCGCGGCGCGTCCATGATCGTCACGACGTGCTGGCGCGGGACCAGCAGCACGTGCCCCGGGAACAGCGGCCGGGCGTCGAGGAACGCGACGAAGAGGTCGTCCTCGAGCACGCGGTGGGCGTCCGCCTCCCCGGCGACGATCCGGCAGAAGACGCACGACGCGGTCACACGGCGACCTTGTGCAGCGGCGCGTTGCCGCGCTTGCCGGCGTCGAGGAGCATCTCCAACGCGCGCAGGCAGTACGCGACGCGCTGCGCGAGGACCACGCCGCAGCCCAGCGCGCGAGCCAGCTCCCGCGTGCTGAACGGCGCGTCGTGCAGCTCCTCGGGCAGCAGCGCCAGCGCGTCGGCCGGCTCGCGCAGCTCGACGCTGTCGAGCACCTCGACCAGCCGCCGGACGCCGGGGTCGCGCGTGCGCCTGCGGACGCGGGTCGGCGCAGGCGAGCGGACGTGATCCTCGCGGCAGAGCAGCACCTCGACCGTGAGGTGCGGGTGCGCGAGCAGCGACGGGAACGCGACGAGCTTGTCGAACACCGCGATCGCGCCAGGCATCCGGGGCGACCGCCCGACGCGCGTGACCTCGCCCTCGTCGTCCACCCGCACGATGCGCCGCTCCGCCGGCACGGGATGCACGATCCGCATCCGGTGACCGTCGAGCAGCGCGTCGAGCTTCGGCCCGAGCGGGCCGAAGCCGCCGGTCTGGATCTCGACCAGCTCGCCGTCCACCCGCACGAGGTCGATCACCCAGCGATCCACCCGCACCTCGGCGCGATCACCGGGGCGAGCGCACCAGTCCTTCACCGAGGCGTGCAGCGGTCCCTCGCGCAACAGCCCGATCCCGGTCACGGGCGGGCACCGTATCTGGCGGCCCGGCGCGTAGCTTCTCGTTCCGTGCTGAGAAGTGGTCGCCATGCGAGCAATACTCAGCACGCGTCGAGGAGGCGTATCGTCGCCGCATGACCACGCTCGCCGGGAACGCCGCCGTGCTCGTCCGCGAGGATGGACCGGCGGCGCGCCTCACACTCAACCGCCCCGAGCGGCGCAACGCGCTCAGCCTCGAGCTCATGGAGGAGCTGATCTCGGCGCTGAAGCGCGCGAGCGCCGAGCCGGGAGTTCGCGCGATCGTCGTCGAGGCCGCGGGCCCCGCGTTCTCGGCCGGTCACGACCTCCGCGAGATGGTCGGCAGCGACGTCGCGTTCGTCCAGCGGCTCTTCGACGTCTGCTGCGAGCTCATGGGGACCATCCACGCGCTCCCGCAGCCCGTGATCGCCCAGGTCGAGGGCATCGCGTCCGCCGCCGGCTGCCAGGTCGTCGCGGCGTGCGACCTCGCCGTCGCCTCCTCGGAGGCCCGCTTCGCGACGCCCGGCGTGAGGATCGGCCTGTTCTGCTCCACGCCGATGGTCCCGCTCACGCGCGCCATCGGCCGCAAGCGCGCGATGGACATGCTGCTCACCGGCCGCGCCATCGACGCCGACACGGCGCTCGACTGGGGCCTCGTCAACCGCGTCGTGGCACCGGACGCCGTGGGGGCCGAGGTCGACGCCCTCGTCGAGGCCGTGGCGCGCACCAGCCCCCTGACCGTCGGAATCGGCAAGGAGGCCTTCTACGCCCAGGTCGACCTCGACGAGCGCGCGGCGTACGACCTCACGAAGGCCGTGATGGTGATGAACGCGGGCGCGGACGACGCCCAGGAGGGCATGTGCGCCTTCCTGGAGAAGCGCACACCGGAGTGGAAGGGGACCTGACGGATCAGTCGCCCGTCCGCGCTGTCCCGAACATGAGGGTCCGGCGGCCGATGTCGTAGTGCACGTCGTGCGATCGCCGTAGGAGACTCTGGAGGACCTCGGCGTCCTCGGCGTCTACGGCGAGGACCTCCTCCCAGGCGCCCTCGTCGAGCACGAGCTGGAGCGTGAACGTGCCGTGCTCCTGTGGCTCTCCGGCGACCCAGGTGAACTGGTAGTGGTTGACCTGGCGGACCTTGATGTCGTCGTCCGTCAGCTTGGCGGGGACCCGGGGCATCGCTGCGCTCCCATCGGTTCGGGGACGTGTGACGACTACCCGCGACGGGCTCTCCGCAGGAGTAGCATCAGAGGCGGAGGGTTGGGTCATGACCGCAGTCGTCGTAGCGTTGCTGGTCACGGGCGCCGCCTTGATGGTCGCGGAGGCGCATCTGGCGAGCTACGGCCTTCTCGGGCTGGCCGGCGCGCTGGCGCTCGCCGGCGGCGTGGGCATCGCGCTCAGCACCGGCGGCGTAGGGATCGCCGCGGTGCTCGCGATCGTCGTCGCGCTGTGCGCCGGCATCGCCTGGGGCGGGCTCCTCGCCACCCGCGCGGCGATGCGGGCCCGCCGCCGGAGAGCTTTGGGCGGGGCGCAGGGACTCATCGGCCGCGCCGGCGTCGTCCGGCATTCGCTGACGCCTGTCGGCGTCGTCGCGGTCATGGGCGAGCTGTGGCGCGCGCGCCCGGCGTGGAGCGAGGACGAGCTCGCGCCGGTCGAGGGCGAGGAGGTCATCGTTGAGCAGGTGGACGGGCTGACGTTGTGGGTCCGCCGCGCCGAGGAGTGGGAGGTGCACCCATGAGCGCCATCACAACCGTCGTGATCATCCTTGCGCTGCTCGCCGGCGTCGTCGTGACGCTGGCGGCCGCGTCGGTCCGCATCCTGCGCGAGTACGAGCGCGCCGTCGTCTTCCGCCTGGGGCGGCTGCTCGGGGAGAAGGGCCCGGGCCTCGTCCTGCTCATCCCCGCCGTCGACCGGATGGTGCGCGTCGATCTGCGCACCGTGACGCTCGACATCCCGCCGCAGAACCTCATCACGCGCGACAACGTCCCGGCCAAGGTGAACGCCGTCTGCTACTTCCGGGTCATCGACGCCGCCCGGGCCGTGGTGGACGTGGAGCGCTACCTGCAGGCCACGTCGCAGATCGCGCAGACCACGCTGCGCTCCGTGCTGGGCAAGGCGGACCTCGACCACCTGCTGTCGGAGCGCGAGCAGCTCAACGAGGCGCTGCAGCACATCGTCGACGACCACACCGATCCGTGGGGGATCAAGGTCACCACCGTGGAGATCAAGGACGTCGAGATCCCCGCCGCCATGCAGCGGGCGATGGCGCTCGGAGCGGAGGCCGAGCGGGAGCGGCGGGCCAAGGTCATCCACGCCGAGGGCGAGTTCCAGGCGTCCCAGCGCCTGCGCGACGCCGCCGACGTGATCGCCGGCAACCCGGCGTCCCTGCAGCTGCGCTACCTGCAGACTCTGACCGAGATCGGAGGGATGAACAACTCCACCGTGGTGTTCCCGCTGCCGCTCGACGTCATCGCGCCGTTCGCCGACGCGCTGCGCTCGGCGCGCGAGGCCGTCGCGCAGCCGCCGGAGAACGGCCGGTTGGAGTCCGGCTCCAAGGGCGAGCTCCCGGACGCGAGGCCGCGGTACAGCGCCGATCGGCCGCTCGGCGCGGGGACGTCGGGCCGCGTGGCGACCTGATCCTCAGGACGCGGCCCGGGCCCGCTCCACCTCGCGGGCGAGCTCCATGCGCGAGGAGACGAGCATCATCCCGAGAGCTACGCCGCGCGCGGCAGCTCGTGGACGTCGTCGGCGGGCTGGCGTGGCCGCGGGCCACCGTTTGCTCCACCGGGTGCGCCCTTCTACCAGGTGTGGGCCGCGCCGATCGTGCTGGGCGTGATCGGCGCGCTCGGCGTCGTCCTGCTGCTCAGCCGACCAGTCGACCGGACAGTTCCGCACGCAGAAGTGCGATCTCGGTGACCGCGGCGCCGATGTAGGCCTCGTTGGCGGCCGTGATCTCCTCCTGGAGGTCGGCCATGTAGAGGGCGTCGCGATCGAGTCCCTCCAGCGCGGCCAGCGCGCGCTCGACGAAGAGGTCCTGCAGGTGGGTGTGGATCTCGGTGGCGGACATGGGGCGATCCTGCGCCTCGGACGGCTCGGGCTCGTCGGGGAGGTTCCCTGAACCTGTTCCCTGACATGCAGTCCGGGTCACCCCGACGTTCGTTACGCCGGGGGCCCGGAACTGGCTCAGCGGCCCGGCGGCGCGACGAACGTGTCCGGGTCCGGGCCGGTGCGCTGCCCGCGGTCGAGCTCCTCGATCGCCGCCATGTCGTCCTCGCCGAGCTCGAAGCCGAAGACGTCGAGGTTCTCCTCGATGCGCGATTGGGTGACCGACTTCGGGATCACGACGTTGCCGAGCTGCAGGTGCCAGCGCAGGACGACCTGAGCCGGCGTCCGGTCGTGCTTGTCGGCCAGCTCCAGGACGGCCGGGTCGTCGAGCACGCCGCCCTTCGCGAGTGGGCTCCACGCCTCGGTGACGATGCCGCGCTCGGCGTCCACGCGGCGCAGCGCCGGCTGCTGGAGCCGCGGATGCAGCTCGACCTGGTTCACCGCGGGCACGACGTCCGTCTCGGCGATGATGCGGTCCAGGTGCGCGGGCTGGAAGTTCGAGACGCCGATCGCCCTCGCGAGCCCCTCGGCCTGCAGCTCGATCAGGGACTGCCACGCCTGCACGTACCGGTCCCGGGAAGGCACGGGCCAGTGGATGAGGTAGAGATCGACGTAGTCCATGCCGAGCTCGTCCAGGCTGCGGCGCAGCGCCGTCGGCGCGTTGTCGTGCTGGTCGTTGAACAGCTTCGTCGCGACGAACACCTCGTCGCGGGGGAGGCCGGAGGCGCGGATCGCCTGCCCGACGCCCGCCTCGTTGCCGTACGCGGCGGCCGTGTCGACATGCCGGTAGCCGGCGTCCAGCGCGCGGCTGACGATGTCCGCCGTGTCCTCCGGCGGGACCTGGAAGACCCCGAAGCCGAGCTGCGGGACCTCGACCCCTCCGCGCAGCGGGATGCGCGGGATTGCGTGTGCGTGAGCCATCCACAAGAAGCTATCCGCGCGCTAGCGTTCACGCAGATATACGAGCGAAAGGTGGCTGCTCAATGGCCGCTCACGTGGTCGTGCTCGCCAACCGCACAGCGGCGTCGCGCGAGCTCATCGAGGCCCTCGTCCAACGCGCCGAGCGCGGACCGATAGTCGCCACGCTCGTCATGCCTGCCGCGGCCGCCGGGACCGCCGGGCGTGCCGCCGCGAAGGAGCGCCTCGACGCGGCGCTCGATGCGTGGCGCGCGGCGGGCGTCGAGCGCTGCGACGGCGTGGTCTGCGATCCGGCGCCGTACGAGGCGCTCACCGAGGTGTGGGACCCGATGCGTCACGACGAGGTGATCGTGTGCACGTTGCCCGGAGAGAGCTCGCGTTGGGTGCGCTCTGATCTTCCGCACCTCGTCGCGCGCTATACCGGCCTCTCCGTGCTGCACGTCGTCGCGCAGGACCCGGCGCGGGCGCGGGTGCCCTCGCCGCCGCCGGTGCACGAGAAGTCCTCCATGGGGGCGCTCAGCGTGCTCGCCTGGGGCGGCCCCCGCTAAACGGCGCCCGAACCTCCGATCTCGACGGCGGTGCGGACGAGCTCGCGCAAGACCGACTCGTCGAGGTCGTCGAGCTTCTTGATGCGGACGCACGAGCGCCCGATGTCCGCCTTGGGGAGGCGCTCGGCGAAGCGCTCCGGCACGTACTCGCCGTCCGCCGAGCTGTTGACGTACATCGCGAGGTAGCCCTTGCACGGCGTGAGCGTGATCAGGTGCGAGTCGCCCTCCCGACCTGACTCGTAGCGGTAGCGGAACGGTCCGTAGCCCAGCGATCCCGCGCTCGTCTCGATCGGGAGTTCAGGAGCGACGTCGCGGATGAGGTCGTGCAGCCGGCGTACGTCCTCGCGGCGGGCGGCGTCCACCGCCTCCAGGTGGTCGTCGATCGTCACGGGCGGAAGAACCGTTGCGAGCGCTGCTCGCGCTCGGGGTCGACGCGATTGTCGCGCGACGGGCGTCCGAAGCGCGATTCGCGCTCGCGGTCCTCGCTGAAGCCCACCTCCAGGAAGGCGAGCGACACGGCGAGGACGGCCGCGCCGCCGAGCAGCAGGATCGCCAGCGCGCTGCGCACGACCGAGCCCTCCGAGGTGGCCGCCAGCACGGCGCCGCCGACCACGAGCGCAAGGAGCACGAATCCCCACACGATCCGCTGCCGACGGGCCTTCGCGCGGGTGCGCACGGGCCTGCCGCCGCCGCCTGAAGGGCGATGCCGTCGGCTGCCGCTGAGGCGCTCGCTCATCGCACCTCGGACGCTACCGGGCATGCCAAGCCGCTCACAGGGGAAAACTGAGAGCAAGCTCCTCGGGAGGACACCGACCATGGCAACCAGGGATGACACGACCGCGAGTCCCGGCGTCTCGCTCGCGAAGGGTCCCGTCGGGATCATCGGACTCATCTTGCTCGCCTACGGGATCACGGGCCTGATCTTCGGCGGCAACGAGTTCACCGACGAGGCCACCGGCGGCACGGTGAACGGCGATACGTGGCTCGGCATCGAGGGCAACGGCTGGTCGAACCTGCTCGTGATCGGCGCGGGCGGCCTGCTGCTCTTCGGCGCACAGCTGCACCTGTTCGCCAAGGCGATGGCGCTGCTCGTCGGCATGGGGTTCGCCGTCGCCGCGATCATCGCCATCATCGACGGCTCCGACGTCCTCGGCATCTTCGCCGCCAACAACGCGACGAAGCTCGCGTGGGCGATCGCCGCGGGCGTGCTCATCGCGGTGGCGCTCCTGCCGCGTGTGGGGCGCAGACGCGAGGAGCACGTCACCACGGCCGAGGCGCCCGGCGAGGCCGCGCGATTCGATCGCGATGGCGCCGCCGCGGAGGGCGGGGCGGTCTCGGAGCGCCGCGCGGCTCGCTAAGCCGCGAGCTCGTCGTCGCGCAGCTCGGAGCCGAGCTCCACGAGCGGCTCCTCGGCGGAGCGCTGATGCACGGAGTTCGCGCGGCCGCGCGGCGGCAGCTCCACGCGGCCGCGCAGCAGCGGGTCGTCCGTGTCCACCATCCAGCGGTGCAGCCGCCGGCGCAGGTCGTGCGCCACGGTCGCGTACGCGGGGTCGGCGATGAGGTTGTGCGACTCGTTGGGGTCGAGGAGGAGGTCGTGCAGGCGCTCCTCCTCCCGTGCCCATCCGAACCAGCCGAGGTCGACGAGCGCATCCTTCGTCGGACCGTCGTCGACGTTCGGGAGAACGGGGCCGTCGAGTGGCTCGAAGCGGCGGATGAGCTTGTAGCGGTCTGTCCGCACCGCGCGCTGCGGCTCGTACGCCGCGTGGTAGGTGATCTCGGCGAACAGCTCGCCGTGCAGCCGGTCGACCTCGCCTCGGACGAGGGGAAGCAGCGAGGAGCCCTGCAGGTAGGACGGATGCTCGATCCCGGCGAGGTCGCAGAGCGTCGGGTAGATGTCGAGGTGCGACACCATCTCCTCGACCACGCGACCGCCGTGGAAGCCTCCCGGCCCGCGCAGCACGAGCGCCACCCCGAGGCCGCGGTCGAACAGCGTCGCCTTCGCGCCGGGGAACGGCAGGCCGTGATCGGTCGTCAGGATCACCAGCGTGCGCTCGGCGAGCCCTGTCCGCTCGAGCGCCCGCAGCACCTGCTCGACGCCCTTGTCGAGCGACTCGGCGCTCGCCAGGAAGTGCGCCATGTCCCGGCGCACCTCGGGGAGATCGGGGAGATTCGCCGGCGGCAGCGCGTAGCGCTCGTCGCGGTCCGACGTCGGCTCGAAGAACCGCCGGTGGGTCTCGAAGAAGCCGACGGACATGAAGAACGGCTCGGGGATCCCGTCCTCGAGCGACCGCACCGCCAGCGGGGCGACGGTCGCGACGTGGTTGGACTCGATGTCGTGGAAGCGGTCATAGCCGAGAGCGTCGGGCGTCTCGGATACGTGCTGCTCGCCGATCAGCTCGGAGTAGTAGCCCGTCGTGCGCAGGGTGTGGATGAGGTGGTGGCCGACGTCGTTGAGCTCCCACCCGCGGTGGGCGAGCCCGGTCATCCCGTTGACGTGCGGATACTGGCCGGTCGCGAGCGCCGCCCTGCTGCCCGAGCACGTCGCCGCCGTCGCGAACGCGCGGCGGAACAGCACGCCCTGCTCGGCCAGGCGCTGGATCGCCGGGGTGGGGACGGCGTACCCGTACGGCTGGACGCAGCGGCCGGTGTCGTGGGAGTGCAGGTAGACGACGTTGGGAGGGGAGGCCAAGGTCACTCCGGTGTGGGGGACAGTGGATGCGGCGTGTTGTAAGGACGCACGGCGATCCCCCGGCGGTACGCCTCAGCCCACTCCTCAGAGA
>Ga0081539_10006197_pt1 | contig 11610 bp, 12 predicted proteins | sample TabmetS4T2R2_FD_71023 | JGI IMG/M metagenome (GOLD analysis project Ga0081539, IMG submission 71023) | Tabebuia heterophylla rhizosphere microbial communities from the University of Puerto Rico - S4T2R2 | ecosystem: Host-associated > Plants > Roots > Rhizosphere ...
CACCAATCGCAAAGGCCGGAACAATTCACTCGTCGCCAAGCCGACCGACCCCGGTGTTCCTTGGGCGATTGGGAGCGAGTCGGGCGGCCACACCGCGGTCGAGCCTGCACTCGGGACACTGGCGGATTTTGACTGGCTGCAAGCGGAGGTGCGCAAACGCGACATGGAGATCGCGCTCGATTTCGCCATCAACTGTTCGCCCGACCACCCATATGTGCGCGAGCACCCGGAATGGTTTTACAAGCGGCCTGACGGTTCGATCAAATACGCCGAGAATCCGCCAAAAAAATACGAGGACATCTACCCGCTGAACTTCCGCTGCGACAACTGGCCGGAGCTCTGGGCCGAGATGGTCCGGGTCGTCCTCTTTTGGGCGGAGCGCGGGGTGCGAATTTTCCGGGTCGACAACCCACACACCAAACCGGTCGCATTCTGGGAGTACTTGATCGCGAGCGTACGCGACCGCTTTCGCGACGTCATTTTTCTTTCCGAAGCCTTTACCAAGCCGAAGATGATGAAGGCGTTGGCCAAAGCCGGCTTCGACCAGAGCTACACTTATTTTACCTGGCGCAATTCGAAGCAGGAGCTGACCGAGTATTTCACAGAGCTGACGCAGACCGACATGCGCCACTACTTCGTGGGAAATCTTTGGCCGAACACGCCTGACATTTTGCCCGTCGTCCTGCAGGAAGGGGGTCGTCCGGCATTTATGATTCGCGTCCTGCTCGCGGCCACGCTTTCGAGCGTCTACGGGATCTACAGCGGCTACGAGTTGTGCGAGAACCAGGCGCTGCCCGGTCGCGAGGAATATGCCGATTCGGAGAAGTACCAGCTAAAAGAGCGCGACTGGAACGCCCCCGGCAACATCAAGGACTGGATCACGCGCTTGAACCAAATTCGGGCCGAGAACCGCGCGCTACAGTTTTACGATAACCTGCGTTTCTATCATTGCGACAACGACGCCATTCTCTTTTATGGCAAGATGACCGAAGCGCGCGACAACATCATTCTGGTGGTCGTAAACCTCGATCCTCATCGCAAGCAGCATTCGTATGTCGATGTTCCGGTTGATCAGTTCGGCACGTTCGAACCCGATACTTATCAAGTGCACGACCTGCTGACCGACGTCCGCTACACCTGGCACGGCCGCCGCAATTACGTTGAGCTCGATCCGGAGATCCAGCCTGCGCACGTCTTTCGTGTCCGGCGGTGGCTCGGCGGCGATCGATTTGCCTAGCAACCGAACCGGTTTCCACGGGTTTACGCATACGGGCGCCGCTGTTGCATCCCGGCAGGGCGTGCTTATTCTAAGGCCACTCTCCGGATGAAGATCGCGTTTTCGCTGCTCGCCGCGCTGGCGGGCACACCTTCACTCCTCGCACAGAACGTTGCCACTAGTCCCGCGCCCACGCTTATGCCGGATATGCCGCGCTCCAAAAGCATCCTCGACGCTCTCGTCACTGCCGGGCCCGTGATGTACTTGCTCTTCGCCTTGTCGGTCTTGTTTGTCATGCTGGTCATTAGCTATCTGCTCACAATCCGGCGCGGCGCCGTCGTCTCGAGCGGGTTCATGGCGACGGCGGACGCGCTGTTGCGCAAACGGGATTATCTCGGATTGCTCGCGGTATCGAACCGGCACGGCGAAGCAATTGCGCGCGTCGTGCAAAAAATTCTCGATTTCACCACCAAGAATCCCAACGCCGATTTCCAACAGGTACGCGAGATCGCCGAGACCGAAGGCGGTCGAGTCGCGGCGAGTCTGAACAACCGGGTGACCTACCTCGCCGACATCGGCATGATTGCGCCCTTGCTTGGTCTGCTCGGAACAGTGGTTGGAATTATTCGGTCGTTTGGCGCTTTGGGCGCGGAAGCCGGCACGCAGCGTTACATCGGTTTATCGCAAGGCATCAGCCAGGCACTGGTGAACACGTGCGCCGGCCTCGCGGTGGGTATTCCGGCGATGGTGTTTTACGCGTTCTTTCGCGGCAAGGCGCAGAAGCTGATCTCAGAGCTCGAGTCCGCCGCCACCCACGTGCTCGCGCTGCTCTCTTTGCAATATGGCCGACGCGACGAACGCGCGCCGGTGCTGATTGAAGACGAGCTGTAATCGATCCGCTCGTGATTCATCGCGGTAACAGCGACCAACCAATCGCCATATGAACCTGCGCCGCCACTCACCGCTCCCGCACCCGGGTATCCAGCTCGCGCCGCTCGTCGACGTCCTGCTTCTACTCCTTATATTCTTTCTCCTCACCTGGAACGCGGCACGCAATGAGAATGAGCTCGACGTGAAAGTTCCAAAAGCTTCCTCGGCCAAGGAGAAAAGTGCGCCGATCGGCGACGTCATTGTCAATGTGAAAGGCGACGGCAGCGTGGTCGTGAATCGACGACAATTAAGCGGCGCTGAGCTCGCCGATTTGCTCAAGGGCCTGGTGCAACTCAATTCGGAACAGGCCGTGGTCATCCGCGGAGACGAGACCGGCGCATACAAGAACATCATCGACGTGCTTAACATTTGCACCGAAGCCGGGGTCTCCAACGTCGCGTTCGCGACCGCAAAATGAGCTGCTCACGCGCCGCCGCGTTTTGCGGCGTGACGCTGTTCTTGATCTCGAGCGCGCCGGGGCAGCCTCCGCCGCCGGTGCGACGAGCGCAGCCCGTGGAAGAGCCGCCGATCATGCGCGCGCTTCCGCCAGACGAAGACACTACCGCTCAACCGCGCCCGTTTCTCGACCAGCCCCCGCCACCGCCATCGGGTGAAACGGAAGCGCCCGAGCGACGCCAGATCGATTACGCCAATGCGCTTTTCACGCGCAAGCTTTGGGACCTCGCCGTCCCTGAGTACCAGAAATACATCGACGAGTACCCGAACGGCCCTGGTCGTGCGAATGCCTACTTCTCCCTCGGCGAGTGTTACCGCAATCTCAACCGCGCTTCCACTGCCCGCAGCAGTTTCCAGAAAGTCCTGAGCGATTTTCCAGAGAGTGAGTTTGCCGGTCCCGCGGCCTACGCGCTCGGAGAAATGGCCTTCAGTCAGAAGGATTACTCGACTGCGCTTCCGCTCTTTCATCGCTCAGCCGCGAAATCGAAAGCGCCGGCGGTCGCACTTTCAGCGCGTTACTTCGAAGCACGCTGCCTCGAAGCGCTGGAGCGCAAGGATGAAGCGCTCGATCTTTACCAGCAGGTAGCGGAGGTAAAACCGCCAAATCCATATCGTGAAGATGCGCGGCGGACGGCGGCGGCAATGGCCCTCTCGCGCGGCCGTAAACCGGACGCGTTACGCAATTACGAAGCTCTTGCCAACGAAACTGACAAACCGGCGTTAAAAGCCGAGGCAATGGTTCGCGCCGGCCTCATCGCGGTCGATCTTGCCCAGCCCGAGAAAGGCAAGATCGACAAGGCGATGATCGACAAAGGCGCGGCGTTGCTGCAAAAGGGGCGCTCGCTCGCGGAATCCGGCCGTTGGCGCACGATCGCGCAACTCGGCATCCTCCGCCTGCAATACCAGGCCGGCCAGTACGCGCAGCTTCTTGCCGATTACAAAAAAGCGCAGACAGAACTCCCCGACGACGCGCGCGCTGAAGTGTTGCTGCTCGTTGGCAACAGCCACCGCCAGCTCGGCCACGCTTCCGAGGCCGAAGCGATTTACCAGGAGATCATCGCGACTTTTCCGGACCGCGAAGAAGCAAAAGAAGCGCGCTACCAGCGGCTGATCAATCTCTACAACTCCGATCCGTCCGCTTTACCTCCGGAGGTGGACGATTTTCTCGCAACCAATCCGACGGCGGAGCGGGCTGACCAGGCGAACTTGCTCAAGGCCGAGGCGCTCTATCGCCAGCAGAATTTTGCGCGAGCGGCGCCGATATATGCCGAGCTGCGCGCGTCACAACTCTCCTCGAAACTGCGCGCTGAATGCGCTTACAAGCTCGGCTGGTGTTACATCCAGATGAAAGATACGGCCGGCACGGTCGAGGCGTTCACCTATTTCGCCCAGGCGTTCCCGGACAGCCCACAAGCGCCCGCCGCGCTCGCCCAACGCGCACTCGTTTATCAGCAGGACAAAAACTACGAGGCCGCGTTGGCGGATTGGAGCACAATCCTGACGAAGTATTCCGGCGCGCGCGAACGCGAGGATGCATTGCATAACAAAGCGCTCATCCTCGGCCAGCAGCAAAACCTCAAGGGCATGATCGATACCTTCCGGCAGTTGCTGAAAGAGTATCCGAAGACCGCGGCCGCGGCGCAGGCACAGTATTACATCGGGAAAGCTGCCTTCGAGCTGAAGGATTACAAGACCGCGCTGCCCGCGCTGAACGCCGCGCGGCAATTGAACAAGGAGCAATACTACAACCTCGCCACCGTTCGCATCATCTCGTGCTACTTCGGAATGCGCGACCGCGCCACCGCGACGAAAGAAGTAGATGGGTTCCTCGCTGCGAATCCAAACGCCATCATCCCGGCCGAGATTCTCGAGTGGCTCGGCATCGAGTACTACAACGAAAAGAATTATGCCGTCGCCGAGAAATATTTGAGCCTCATCGGCAAGATCGACAATCCGCAGGTGAAACCGGACTTCTGGTTTTATCTCGGCGACGCCGCTACGAAGCAACAGCATTTCGACCAGGCGGAGAACGCGTTCCAGAAATATCTTGCCACCGCGACTGATGCCGCCGGCAAAGCGAAGGTGCTACTCGCGCTTGGGGCGGTAAAGATCGCGGCCCACAAAGCCGACGACGCCCAGAAGATCGCCGAACAAATCATGCTGCTGCAACCGGAAGGTCGCGTGAACGCCGAGGCGCGTTTACTCGCCGGTGACGTGCAATTCGAGCGCGGCCGCTTCGAGGACGCCGGCAAGGCGTTCATGGGCGTGGCGCTGCTCTACGATGATCCGGCGATCACACCGCGCGCGCTGCAGAAAGCGTCGATCGCCTACCAGCGCGCCGGCAAAACGGAAGAGGCCGATCGCGCGGCACGCGAGCTTCACGAAAAATATCCGAACTACGCCGGCGGGTGAAAATAGTGACGAGTGACCGGTGACGAGTGACGAGTTTGTCACCTGTGGTCAGGTAACAAATGAAGGCTGGTCAGTCATAACCGCTTTTGATTCGATGCGGCGATGGAAAAGTTGCGTCCTTGGATCGCTGAGTTCGTTGGAACGTTCGCACTGATTTTCGTCGGCATCGGCGCGATCAAAACCGCGGGGCACGATGTTCTCGCGGTTGCCCTCGCGCACGGCCTCACCATCGCGGCGTTTGTTTCAGCGACGCTTCACATTTCCGGCGGCCAGTTTAATCCAGCAGTCACATTAGGGTTGCTCTGCGGCGGCCATTTGGACCTCGCTGCGGCGCTGCGCTACTGGATCGCGCAGATCCTCGGCGCGATCGCCGCGGCGCTCATCTGCCTCAGTTTATTTGGGCGCGACGTGGTGGTAACGGGCACGCCGCAGCTGGCGATTAATTTGAACCCGTGGCAGGGGATTCTAGTCGAGGCGATCCTGACTTTCTTCCTCGTCTTCGTCGTTTACGGCACTGTCATCGACAAGCGTGCCCATCGCATCGCGGGCTTCGCCATTGGATCGACAATCACCCTCGACATCCTCTTCGGTGGGCCGCTGACCGGCGCGGCCATGAACCCGGCGCGCGTTTTTGGCCCGGCGCTCGCCGCCAATTTCTGGCACGACCACTACGTTTATTGGATCGGGCCGTTTCTCGGCGCGGCGGCCGGCGGTCTCGTTTACAGTCTGCTTATCGAGCGACCCGGCGCCGCTCTCCCGGACGAATAATTATTCGAGCCTAGGCGATTGCGAGCGTCTCAATCGGGAGGGACGCGAGGAATGTTTTTGACTCGGTAACTTCCAATACCGGACGCGCCAAATGGGCCGCGAGAAAACTCGTGTCCGGTAGCTGTGCGATCCCCGCTTGCGCCGTCAGGTCGCAGGTGCTGAGCCGCTCCACGACCCGCTGCACTTTCGCGCGGAGCTCGCGTTTATCGGTAAACTGCACAGTGCAAATGCCGGGCGCAGTCGCTTCCACGAACGGGGCCAGCGTGAAGGCGTGTTGCAGCAGCACGTCGTCGAGCGCTTTCTCCTGCGCGCGCGCGCGCACTTTGATCACCACCTGTAACGAACGGGCGAGCGCCTGGCTTGGCGTCATGCCTTTGTCGATGCCGGCGCGCTCGGCTGCGGCGTTGAGCTGAATGATCACCGGCTTGTTTTCCTGTTCCTCGATTAAGCCAACCGGTCGGCCGCGTAGCTCCGGCTGATGCCGCGTGGCCGCCTGCAAATAAAAATTCGGCAGATAAATCGTGGCGAACACCGGGCTACGTTGCTGAGTGATCGCTGAACGCTGATTTCCGTTGGGCGCGTTGCACGCGATAACGCAAACGCGCAGCTGCGTTCTCGCTCTGCAAATCAGCAAGGCTCCATGAATTTTCGAGCACGATTTTCAATTGCGCGCTGCTGACCATACTGCGGCGAGTCAACACGAGACACGCGGTGGGGACCGTTTCGACCAACCGTTGCAATCGATACCAGGTGGTCTGTGGGATTTTACGCAGCTCCGGCAGTGGGTTCAGGACAAGATCGACAATCACCAGCGGGAAGTTGCCGTCGCGCAAAAGTAAATCGGCGGCGCGGATCGCCTGGACGGCAGTTGTGCAGCGCACCCAAAGCAGATGACGCAGGCAGGCATTTTCGAGCGCGCAGGCATCGAACGAATCGCGGCCATCGATCAGAGCGATGAAATTTTCATTACACCAGGCCGATGCGATAAGCGCGTGGATCAAAGTTGCGCTGCCGGCGCTGGACTGCGCGCTAATTACTTCTGTGATGGCGTTCTTTGGCAGTCCGCCGCCGCTGGCGGCATCGAGAGCGGCAATGGTCGATGAAAATGCCGTCGCCGCCGGCGCGACGCGCTGCGGGAATCGCTCGGCCAGGAGATTGCGCAGATCGACGACTTTGGCGCGCGCCGGCATAAACGGACAATGGCACGTTCGATTGATACGTTCAAGCGAACACAATCAACGTGTAGCGCCGCTACCACGCCACGCTTCCAGAGGGTCTACTTTCGCCCGCGTCGCTGCTGCTTGCGCACGAGCGACACCATCACGCCCTGGATCTTCAATTCCCGCGCGGGAATTAAATTGGGATAACGCGCGTTCTCCGCTTTGAGATACGGGCGGCCGCGTTCGAGCACGTAGCGCTTCAACGTCGTTTCGCCGTCGATCAACGCGGCGACGATGTCGCCGTGTTGCACGTCCTTGCTTTGCTCGAGAATGACGACGTCGCCATCGAGGATGTGCGCGCCGATCATCGAGTCACCGCGAACGCGCAGCGCGAATGTGCCGCGGTTTCGCGATACGTTGGCCGAATCGGCGTCGAGCGAGACATGCCCTTCAATGTGCTCCTCGGCTGCGCTCGCCATGCCGGCCGGGATTTGCCCGTAAATCGGCACGTCGGTGATACGCACTTTCATCGCGGGCGTGATCAATGCGCGCGCTTTCCGCGCGTGGCGGTCGAGAATGCCCTTGCGTTCGAGCGCCGCGATGTATTGCATCACCGACGTCTGGCTGGCGAAACCGAAATGACTTTGAATCTCACGCGTGCTCGGCGTCACGCCTTTGTCGCGTTGCTCGCGCTGGATGAAATCGAGCACCTCTCGTTGCCGGTCGGTCAGCATTTCGTGCGGCAATCTCTCACGTGCAAGTGTGGCCGCGCAAGTTCAAATGAACATCTCAGCGCGCTACGCGAACGGCGATGAGGCGCGACGGACCGAATTATTGTTCGCCGGTGATCAGCGCCTTTTGCGTCTTGTCTTCGACGCTAATGCGGAAATGTTTCTTCGTCGTCGCATCGGTCGAGCGCTGTTCAAAAGAGACCGACCAGATGTCCTCGGCCGCATTGTATTGCGGCGTAGTGCGGCGAAACTCGCGCACGTCGTAGCCATGCAGTTCCGCTTCGGTTTCGGCGAGGTGAATAACATCTGTCGCGCTTAGCTGCGGCGTACTCAGCGCGGAGGTTGTCGTCGGCATTGGTTCCTCATGGGACGGCTCCGATTGCGCATTAGTGCGCAAACTGGACGGCGGCGCGATCAGCGATCGCAGGGAACTATCCGGCGCAGCCGTGGCGGCGGGCGGCGGGGACGACGCCGGCTCTGCGCTCGCGGCGTTCGTCTCGACAATGGCCGACGCCGGTGGTGGTAGTGGTGGTGATTCCGCCGGCGCTTCACTCTGCTCTGGCGGTGCGGGCGTTGTTTCGACCAGAGGACCCTCCGCTGGAGTCGCCTGCGGTTTCGCTGCCGCGGCGCGAATCTTCGCCTCGTTTGTCTCTCCGCGGCCGGGCGCCCAATCTTTCGTCTTCTTGCCCTGAACAAACGTGCCGTGGAATGTCCGGCCCGTCGGATCGACGTTCACGACCGGTCCTTCAAACTTGCCATGAACCATCGTTCCGGAGTAGCGAGTCGTCTCCGTGTAGGTGTCGCGCGGGATCGTCGAGCCGGTAACGACGGGCCGCGTCCGCGTGTACCAAACGAGCGTGCCATAGCCCGTCGCGTAACCATCGTCATCTCGCCCGCCCGACCAGCTGGCGGCATCGCCGGGTAGTGGACGATTGTTCCAGACGAGCGTTTTGCCGTCACGCGCGCGCTGATATTCACCGGCGTAAGCGGTCGCCGTTGCGAAGAGGATTACAAAAAAGAGAAGGCGGGACACGTGCAAAGGACGGTAATTGTATCGCGCTACCATAAAGATCGACAATAGGAATAATGGCCGGCCCCGACCGCGATCGCGGGCGCTTATTTAAAGATCAATCCCCATTGCCACAGCGCCGTCGATTTCCTCCCAACCGCAACGCCGCCAGAACTCGCGTCCGCGAGGGTTATCGGCCGCCACCATAACGATCGCGCGAGTCAGACCAGCGCGCTGCAATTGCTCGAGGCATTCTTCAACCAGGCGTTTGCCGATGCCGCGCTCCCGGTAGGACGGATCGATGGCCAGGTGATAAATGTGTCCGCGTCGCCCATCGTGGCCACAAAGCGCAACGCCGACAATTGTCGATCCTACAAGCGCGACGCGACTTAAGCCGGGGTTGCGTCGAAGGAAATGCGCGACCTCATCTTTCGCGTCACCTTCGGCGATCTCGATACCTTCGACGCCTCGCCACAACTCCGCCGCCACGTCATAATCGTCGGCTCGGAACTCGCGCGTCTGAATTTCAGCTTCGCTGCGCCGCATTTAAGCGGGGGGACTCGCCGCGTCTACTGTCGGATCTCGACCTTCTTCGTGTCGTCGTCCACCGTCACGTCGACATGCGGCGGCGCATCGACGTTGCGGTCTTTCAACTGGTAAACGAGCGACCATTTCCCTTTTACCTTCGAATAGTCGGCTTTCGGCCGGTCGTAGCTATTGAGGTCGAATCCGCGGGCGCGCGCTTCGGAATCGGCGATCGCGACCGCTTCGTCGCTGGTAAGCTGTGCCGCACTCGGCGAACTGGCGACGTCGGGTTCCGGCGCGGTCGATGGAGCTTCCACGAGCGGATCGCGCCGCAGAGCCGACGGCGGTCCGAGGAAATCGCTCACGTCTGGCGTCTCGCCGTTTTTGGGGGCGTCCTCGCGCGGTTTCGATTCCTTTTGTGCCGGCGCAGGCTTCGGGGTGTCGTCTTTGTGCGCGTCGACCACGGCGGTCTGCGGCTTACCTTCCGGCGGCCTGGGGGGCGCTGGCTTTTCTTTCGCCGCCATTGCTGGTCCTTCGGCAGGACTGTCCTGCATCGCTTTGGCAAGATCCGGCTGCGGCCGGTCATCTCGAATAGTCGCATCCGCCTTCGCAAGCTGCGGCGTTGTTGGCGTTGTTTTCACAGGCGCCGATTTGCGCCGGTCAGCCAACGTCGCGCGTCCGGCAATCCAACCAGTGCTTCGTTTCCCTTCGACGAATGTTGCGTGTACCGTTTTGCCGCGCGAGTGAGCGTTGACGGCGCCGTTGAACTTGCCGCGTTCCATATTGCCGAAGTAGCGCGCGAAAAGTTCGCCATCGCCCGTATACCAGGTGAGCTCGCCGACGCCCGTAGCGTAGCCTTCTTTGTCTCGGTCGCCGAACCACGTCGCGGCGTCGCCGGGTAGTGGATCATCATTCCAGACGATTACCTTGCCGTCTTTCGTCGGTTGATATTGCCCGGCGACGGCTGCAGTCGCCGACAAGATCGACAACAACGCAGCGCAATAAAAAATCGTTCGCCACATGATGATCAGCGTAATCGGTGCGCCGCGACTTTCAATCGGGAGGTGTGCAAGTTATTCACATCGGCGGTGGTTGTGGCCGTACGCGAAACGCGCCGAGAAAGCTCTCGGCGCGTTTCAATCACAACGAACGCGTTGTCGTCAGGCCTGTGTTTTGTCCTGCTTTTTGCACTCGGCCTTGAACTTTGCGAACTGGTCCTTATTCAGGACTTTCTTCGCTTCCTTCATGTACTTGGCTTCACTGGCCTCGTTGCAGCCTTCCTTTTGATGCTCCGCCATCAACGCATCCATCTTGGTTTTTTGTTCGGCGGTCAGGTCCAGGCTGGCCAGCGACACCTGGCACGCAGCCATGTTCTCCTTATTGGCCACCTGCTTGGCGCAATTGCCGTGCTCGCCCGCAAACGCGACGCTCGCGGCAAATACACCTGCTGTCACTAACGCGATAAGTTTAGTCATAGTGGCTACATAGACGCCGCGGGCGCGCAAGTTGTTCAAACTCAATCACGATGCAGTGATCGCTGCGTCGTAATGCGCGAGGAGGTCGGCGGGGTCGTGGTAAACGGCGATTGCGCCGGCGGCGCGGAGGATTTCCGCGGCGGTGCCGCCGCAGGTCAAGGCAATCGTGCGCAGACCGCTGCGCGCCGCCGCTTCGATATCGAAGCGCGTGTCGCCGACGCAAACGATCTCCGCGCGCGGCAGCCCGTCGAGCCGCGCAATTGCCGCAAGAAAAATGTCGGGCTGCGGCTTGGAATGCTCCGCGTCGTCGGCGCAGGTGAATCCGTCGATCAGATTGTCGATCTTGAGCAGCTTTTTAACGTAGTAATCGGTGTCCTCCTTTTTGCCGGAGCTGGCGAGCACGACGCGTTTTTCATCCTCCCTGAGGCGCTCAAATAATTCGCGCACTTTTGGAAACGGGCGGACGCGCGGCAGGCAATCTTCGCGGAAAACCTGCGAGCGATACTCGTCCAAATGCGCGCCGAAGCGCTCGATGTCATCGGCGGTAAGGAACTGCGGCAGATATTGGTCCGAGCCTTTGCCGATTTGCGCGCGCAGCGCTTCGGGCGGGAAGATTTTGCCGAAGCGTCGAAACGCGCGGTCCCACGATTCGACGTGGAGCTCGTTGGAATCGACAAGCGTGCCGTCGATGTCGAAAATAAAAGCGGAAGCCATGGTAATGTGATGAAGGTGGAAGAGAATTGCGAAATCCGGCGTCTCGGCAAACGATTATGACCATGCACCAAAGAATCACACGCCGGCGGTTTGTCGGAATCGGCGCCGCTGCTACGGCAACGTTGATGGTGGGCGGCGCGCGGGCGATGATGACGTCCGCCATGGCGACGAATCAAACCTTCAAGATCGGGGGCGACCTCGAAGTGAATCGCCT
>Ga0081539_10006198_pt1 | contig 11610 bp, 12 predicted proteins | sample TabmetS4T2R2_FD_71023 | JGI IMG/M metagenome (GOLD analysis project Ga0081539, IMG submission 71023) | Tabebuia heterophylla rhizosphere microbial communities from the University of Puerto Rico - S4T2R2 | ecosystem: Host-associated > Plants > Roots > Rhizosphere ...
CCCCGCGACATGGTTCCCAACCGGCGAGCGAGCTCGTCCACGAGCTCGCTCGGCTCTCCGGTGGTGGTGGCCACGACGCCCTCGGGCGACATCGCGATCGTGAACGGACCGAACGGGGTCGGCACCGTCGCGTGGCGAAGCGTCAGATCGGCGGCCATGGGAACGGACGCACGCCCGGCTCCGGCTCGGGGAACCGGCCGAGGGCGAGGAGCCGGTCGATCCTCGCGGCGGTCTCGTCGACCTCAGGCCGCGACAGCAAGGCCTCGAGTCGGCCCCGGAGGTCGCCGCCGGGCTCGAGTCCGCGGCGCGCACGCGAGAGATCCTCGGCGGCGTCGGCCGGCAGCGCCTCGTCGACGAAGGTCCAGATCACGGTCCGCAGCTTCGGCTCGACGGCGAAGCACACCCCGTGGTCGATCACCCAGATCTGGTCGTCGTCACCGAGCAGGCAGTGACCGGCCTTGCGGTCGGCGTTGTTCACCGCGATGTCGAACATCGCGACGCGCCTGAAGATGTCGGCCCGCTCGACCTCCATCGTGAAGAAGTGTTCGTTGGGATCGAACGTGACGAACAGCTGCACCGATCCGGGCCCGAACGGGCCCTCACGCAGCACGGTCGGCGGGACGCGCGGCCAGCCGAGCGCCTGCGCGAGTTCGAACGCCGCGACCTCACGTCGATGCAGCGTCCCGTCGGGGAAGTCCCACAGCGGCGCCTCGCCGCGCACCGGCTTGTACACCGCGATGCACGAATCGGCGCCATCGGTGCACCGAACGAGCAGCGCCGCGTTCGAGGAGTTCGGCAGGGCGCCGAGCACCTCGATGCCGCCCGCCGCGAGCGACGCGGGAACCGTCAGTTCCGCGGCGCGTGATGCCCGTTCATCGCCGGACACACGTGTCCCTCGGGATCCATCGGGTTACCGCAGAACTGGCACCGCGGACGACCGCGCGCGGCGACGGCGTTCCCGTGCCGAGCGAGCGCGAGCATCTGCTCGCGGCTGGCCCACAACGAGATCGAGTCCGGCTCCTCGACGAGCAGCGATCGCGGGTCGTCCTCGTCCTCGACCTCCGGGACGTATTCGTCGATCTCGAGCAAGAACCGGTCCTGATCGTCGTCGAAACCGATCGACAGCCGCCCGGCCCGCCAGCGCGGGTCGACCGGATCCTCGAGCGTCAGCGCCGCATCGTCGGGCTCATCGTCGAGGACGTCATCGGGCGGGATGTCGGTCGCGAGCTCCAGCACGGAGCGTGCGAGCAGTTCCACCTGCTCCTTCTCGACGATCACCGTCACGAGCTGCTCGCCCGCCCGCGCCTGGATGTAGAAGGTGCGCATCCCCGGCTCGCCGATCGCGTCGGCGGTGATGCGGTCGACGACCCCGAGGTCCATGCGGGCTATCCTCGCACCTTCCGGCGGTGGGCAGGCCCGGACTCCCACGGCGCGGTCTGATCGGCACGGAAGCGCGAGAGGCCGTCCGTGTCGTTGACGAGCAGCACATGTGGCCGTTCGGTACCGAACAGGACCGCGGACACGCCGACCGCGTCGATCACGAGGCGCTGGAAGTCGTCGAGCGGCGTCCCCAGCAGATGGGCGAGCACGATCCGCACGATGTCACCGTGCGTCGCCAGGAGCACCGCCCCGCGGCGGTGGCGTCGCGCGATCCGCTGCACGGCGTCCAGCGCGCGCGCCTGCGCGTCGACGAACGACTCGCCGCCGCCGGGGAACGCGAACGCGCTCGGTGTCCGTTGGACGGTCCGCCATGCGGCCGCCCGGCGGAGCTGTACCAGCGTGCGTCCGGTCCAGTCGCCCGCGGCCATCTCGATCAGGCCGGCTTCGGGCCGGATCTGCAGGCGTCTCGCGTCCGCGAGCGGTGCGACCGTCTGCACGCAGCGCTCCAGCGGGCTCGAATAGACCGCGGTCAGCCGGACGCCCTCGAACCGCGTGATCAGCTGCTCGGCCTGGGCGCGGCCGCGGGCGTCCAGGTCGATGCCCGGAGTGCGGCCGTAGAGCCGGTGGCCGGTCTGCGCGGTCAGACCGTGTCGGACGAGGAACAGCAGCGCCATCGGCGCGCAGCCTACGGGGCGGCGGGCGCGGGTGCGGTCGGCAGCCGCACCTCGAACGTCGATCCCTGACCGAGCTCGCTCGTCACCGTCACGGTGCCGCCGTGGTTCTCGGTGACGTGCCGCACGATCGACAGTCCGAGACCGGTGCCGCCGGTCTCGCGCGACCGCGCGCGGTCGACGCGATAGAAGCGCTCGAAGATCCGCGGGATGTCCCGCGCCGGGATGCCGACGCCCGTGTCGGTAACGCGAAGGACGACTGCGTCGCGCTCGGCGAGCACCTCGACGGACACCGCGCCGCCCCGCGCGGTGTAGCGGATCGCGTTGTCGATCAGGTTCCCCGTCATCAAGCCGAGGTCTCTCGTCGAACCGCTGATCGCCGGCACGCCGTCGGTCTGCACGCTGATCGAGATGCCTGCCGCATCGGCCTGCGCCTGTCGTCGAGCGACCTCCTCTTCCACGATCCGGTCCAGCGCCGCTCGGTCGAGGCGTTCGCTCCCGGTTTCGAGGCGCGACAGATCGAGCAGATCCGACACGATCCGGCCGAGTCGATCCGCGTCGCGCTCGAGCTGCTCCGTGAACCGGCGCGCGGCGTCCGGATCGTCGATCGCGCCATCGCCGAGCATCTCGGCCGCGGCACGGATCGAGGCGACCGGTGTCTTCAGCTCGTGTGAAGCGTTCGCGACGAAGTCGCGACGGATCGCATCGAGCCGCCGCGCCTCCGTGATGTCCCGAACGACGAGGAGCACGCTGCCGTCGGTTCCAACGGGCCGGGCTGTGGCCCGAAGCCACCTCGTCGGGGCGCCGGTCTCTGCCTCGGCCCGGACGGTTACGGCCCCGGCGGCGGCGTCACGCACCGCATCCCGGAACGCGATCGGTAACAGGAGCTCCGACGATGTCGGCGCCTCTCCGAGGTGTCGCCCGATAGCGGCGTTCGTGAACACGCGGGCGCCCCCGCCGTCGAAGAGCAACACGCCCTCCTCCATCGAGGCGAGGATCACCGCTTGGACCTCTCGCTCGTCGGCGCTGCTCCTGGACTGCTCGGCGAGCGCTGCCTCGGCCTGGGCGGCTGCGGCGCGATGGCTCGCCGCCAACTCGCGCATCCGAGCGGCCTGTACGACGGCGACCGCGATGACGACGATGAGCCCCGCCGCGAGCACGATCGGCAGCAGCATCGGGCCGGAGTCTACGGCCGGGTCTGTAGTCGTGATCCGTGTTCACCGCGCGTTCACCGGCGGGCCGCCGCGGCGTCACGCTGGGGGGGGGACCTGAGGCGGAAAGGTGAACAGACGGGCCCGTGGCGGCTCGAAGGAGGATGACGATGCCGGCAACGCATCGGATGAAAGTGGTCCTGACAGCATCGGTCTTCGTGCTGATCGCGGCCGGGTGTTCCGCGAAGAGTGACACGCCGAGCCCGGGCGCCAGCGGTGGCACGGGGATGTCCGGCTCCGTCACCGTGTCTGGCTCTTCGACCGTGCTTCCGATCTCCCGGCTCGTCGCGGAGCAGTTCTCTCAGAACAATCCGGATGCGCAGGTGTCCGTCGATGGCCCCGGCACCGGGGACGGGTTCGTCCTGTTCTGCGAGGGCAAGACCGACATCAACGACGCCTCACGCCAGATCGAGCCTGAAGAAGCGAAAGCCTGCCAGAAGGCGGGCATCAACTACGTCGCGATGGAGATCGGTCTGGACGGCATCACGGTGATGACGAACCCCGCCAACGACTCGATCACGTGTCTGAACAAGGGCGACCTCTACGCGCTGTTCGGACCTGAATCGGAGGGGTTCAACTCGTGGGCCGACGCCAACGCCCTCGCGCAGAAGGCCGGCGGCACCGGGGGTTTCCCCGACGAGCCGCTGACGATCGTCGCGCCGGGCGAGGAGTCGGGCACCTATGACTCGTTCATCGATCTCGCGGGCATCGAGGATCAAGCCCTGTCGGACGGTGTGCCGGAGGACAAGGCAGCCGCGCTTCGGCCCGATTACCAATCCAGCGCGAACGACTCGGTGATCATCCAAGGCGTCGAGGGGTCCAACAGTGCACTCGGCTTCGTCGGTTTCGCGTACGCGGATCAACAGGGCGAGAGCATCAAGAAGATCGAGATCGACGGCGGCGACGGCTGCGTCGAGCCGAGCGCCGAGACGATCGCCGACGGCACGTACCCCCTGTCGCGGAGCCTCTACATCTACGTCAACACGGACAAGGTGGCGAGCAACGACGCGCTCAAGGCGTTCGTGGATTACTACCTCTCCGACCAGGGCATCCAGTCGGTGACGCAGGCCGACTACGTCGCGATCCCGTCGGAGCGCCTCGACAAGTCGCGCGCCACGTGGAACGCGGCGGAGGGGTCCTGATCGGCGTCACCCTGAGCTGAAGAGATGGCAGCGATCGCACCGACGGTGACGGCGGCCGACCTCCGCGGGGGGTCGGCTCGCCGTCGTCGCGAGACGGTGATCCGACGCACGTTCGGTGCCGCCGCAGCGATCTCGATCGTGATCAGCGCGATCATCATCGTGTCGTTGATCGGGAACGCCGTGTCGTTCCTGCGCCAGATCCAGCTCTCGTGGCTGTTCGCTGACGGCTGGTTCCCACGGCGCAACGAGTTTTCGATCCCGACCTTGTTCATCGGGTCAGCGGTCGTCGCAGGCATCGCGATGGTGATCGCCGTGCCGCTCGGGCTCGGGTCGGCCTTGTACCTCTCGGAATATGCACGCCCCCGGGCTCGACGGATGCTCAAGCCGGTGATCGAGCTGCTCGCAGGTTTGCCGAGCATCGTCGTCGGGTTCTTCGCGTTGACGGTGATCAGCCCCGACCTCGTGCAGCGCCTCGTCTCTCGCGCCACGTTCTTCAACCTGGCCGCTGCGGGGATCGGCGTCGGGATCCTCTCGACACCGCTCGTCGCGACGGTTGCCGAGGATTCGCTCCGCGCGGTACCGCGCGGCCTTCGCGAGGGCGCGTATGGACTCGGCGCGAGACGCCGTACCACCAGTGCGCGGGTCGTCGTGCCCGCGGCGACGTCCGGGATCGTCGCCGCGATCATCCTCGGGCTGTCGCGAGCCGTCGGCGAGACGATGGTGGTGCTGATGGTCGCCGGAGGCACGGGCGGCTCCGCGTTCACGCTCGATCCATTCGGTCCGGGACAGACGGCGACGGGCGCGATGGCGGCGCTCGCGATCGGCTCCGATCAGGTGAAGGGAGCCGGGCCGGCGTTCCAGTCGTTGTTCTTCGTCGGGTTGCTGCTCTTCGCGCTGACGTTCTCGCTCAACGTAGTGAGCGAACGGTTCGTTCGGCGCGCTCGGAGGCATGGATGATCGATCGGGACGCGACGGCCGGCGCAGTGGCCGCCAAGCTGCGTACAGGACACGCCGACGTCGCGGGCAGCGTGTTCGCCGGGGCCCTCGTCGCGACGCTGGTGGCGTCGGTGGCGATCCTCGTCGTCTTGTTGTGGGACGTGTTCCGACGCGGCGTGCCGGTGCTCGCGGACCGCGGCGCCGATTTCCTCGCGGCGGGACCGTCCTCGTTCCCCGCTGAGGCGGGGATCGGCGCGGCGCTCGCGGGCTCGATCGTGATGATGGCGATCGTGGCGGTCGTCGCGTTCCCCCTCGGTGTCGGCGCGGCGGTCTATCTCGAAGAGTACGCGCGGGACACGTGGCTCACGCGCGTGATCGCGGCGAACGTCCGCAACCTCGCCGGCGTTCCCTCGATCGTGTACGGGATCTTGGGTCTCGTCCTATTCGTGGACGCTTTGAACCGTCTCATCAACATCCGGGATCTCGGGAGTCTGCTGTCCGGCGGGCTCACGCTCGCGGTCCTCGTCCTGCCGATCGTGGTGATCACGACGAGCGAGGCGCTGCGAGCGGTGCCGAAGTCGCTCCGCGAAGCGGCGTTCGGTGTGGGCGCCACACGGTGGGAGGTGATCCGGCACCACGTGTTGCCGGCCGCAGCGCCGGGCGTGTTGACCGGGATCGTGCTGTCGCTCGCCCGGGCGTTCGGCGAGACGGCGCCCCTGCTGTTGGTCGGCGCGACGGGCGCGTTCTTCGCGACCGGGAACGCGAGCTTCATGGGAAAGCTCCTCACCACAGCGTATTCGGCCGTGCCGATCCAGATCCTGAACTGGGCGGTCGACCCGAACCCAGCCTTCAAGTCCCTCGCGGCCGCCGGTATCGTGGTGATGATGGTGATCCTGTTACTCGTGAACGGGGTCGCGATCTGGCTGCGCGATCGCTACGAGCGAGCGTGGTGATCCGATGAGCAGGCTGATGGATATGGACACCGAGCAGACGATCGACATCCCGACCGATACGCCGCCAGAGCCCACGCCAGCCGTTGAGCTCGTGCTCGACGTCCGCGATCTTGCGGTGTGGTACGGAGACGATCTCGCCGTCCATCATGTCTCGATCCCGATCGAGCGCAACCGGATCACGGCGCTGATCGGACCATCCGGCTGCGGCAAGACGACCGTGCTTCGGTGCCTGAACCGGATGAACGACCTGATCGAGAGCGCCAGGGTCGAGGGACAGGTTCGCTACCACGGCGTCGACCTGTACGCGGCGGAGGTGGACCCCGTCGAGGTTCGGCGGCGGATCGGCATGGTCTTCCAGAAGCCCAACCCGTTCCCGAAGTCGATCTACGACAACGTCACGTTCGGCCCCAAGGTCGCCGGTGCGAGGGGCAACTTGGATGACCTCGTCGAGGAGTCGCTCTCCCGCGCTGCCCTGTGGGACGAGGTGAAGGACAAGCTGTCGAGCTCGGCGATGGCGTTGTCCGGCGGCCAGCAACAACGACTGTGCATCGCACGGGCGATCGCGACCAAGCCGGATGTGATCTTGATGGACGAGCCGTGTTCGGCGCTGGACCCGATCGCGACCGCGAAGATCGAGGACCTGATGCAGACGCTCCGCGACGAATACACGATCGTGATCGTCACGCACAACATGCAGCAAGCCGCCCGTGTGTCTGGACGAACCGCTTTCCTGACCGTCGAGGTCGGCGCGGACGGACACCGGACCGGCACGGTCGTCGAGTTCGATCGGACGGAGACCATCTTCACGAACCCGAACGATCCGCGAACCGAGGCGTACATCACCGGAAGATTCGGCTGATGCGCACCCAGTTTCACGACCGCCTCGAACGGACCGAGCATGACCTGCTCGCGCTCGGTGAGCTCTCCGCGACCGCGGTGCAGCGTGCGGTCCGCGCGTTCGTCGAGCGCGACAACGCGCTCGCGCAGCAGGTCGTCGAGGGAGACGATGCGATCGACGAGCGATACATCGCGATCGACACGGGAACCCTGTCCCTCGTCGCTCTTCAGGCGCCGGTCGCAGCTGATCTCCGGCTCGTCTCAGCGATCCTGCACAGCTGCCTGCACCTGGAGCGGATCGGTGATCAGGCCGTCAACATCGCGAAGATCCAACTCGGAACGACCCAGCTGCCCGCGGCACCGTTGATGCTGGCACAGATCGCGGAGATGGGGGACCAGGTCGTGCAGATGCTCCGGATCGCGCTCGAGGCGTTCTCGCAACGCGACGTCACGCGAGCCGAGGAACTGCAGAGGCTGGACGACCCGGTCGATCGGTTGAACCGCGCGACGCACCTCGAGGCGCTGAAGTTGGCCGACGATCCGGCCGCACTCGACTGGGGCTTGCATGCGAACTTCGCGGCGCGCGCCCTCGAACGGGTCGGGGATCAAGCCGTCGACATCGGCGAGCAGGTCGCATATCTCGTGACGGGTGAGTTCCGCGAGTTCACCGACGCGTCGCACAAGCTCGATCCGAGGAGCCTCGGGCGGTAGATGTCCACGGCCGCCACACGCATCCTGCTGGTCGAAGACGAGTCCTCGTTGGCGGAGACCGTGCGGTACGCGCTGGAGCGCGAGGGGTTCTCGGTCGACGTCGCCCGCGACGGACGGATCGCGCTCGACCGCTTCAAGGAGGCTCCGCCCGATCTCGTGGTCTTGGATCTGATGCTGCCGGCGGTGTCAGGCCTGGACGTCTGCCGCCGGATCCGTGAGTTGTCCACGGTCCCGATCATCATGGTGACGGCGAAGGACTCGGAGGCCGACAAGGTGTCGGGTCTCGAGCTCGGGGCCGACGACTACGTCACGAAGCCGTTCTCGGTTCGCGAGCTGGTTTCCCGCGTGCGTGCGCATCTCCGCCGTTCGCAGATGACGGCGGCGCCCGCCGCGAACGAATCCCTCCTCACGGGCGGCCCGGTACGGATGGACGTCGAGCGCCACGAGGTGACGATCGACGGTTCGAGCGTCGCCTTCCCCCCGAAGGAATTCGAGCTGCTCGAGACGTTCCTGCGCTCGCCGGGGCGCCTGCTGACGCGTGAGCTGCTGATCCAGCGGATCTGGGGCGACGACTACGTCGGCGACACGAAGACCTTGGATGTGCACGTGAAGCGCGTCCGCCAGAAGATCGAGCGCGACCCGCACGATCCCGAATGGCTCCTGACCGTCCGCGGCCTGGGGTATAAGTTCGTCGGCTAGCGATGGAACCGCTGCCGACCTTCCCTCTCGAGGCGCCGAACCACGATCGCGAGCGCCGGTACCTGAACCGCGAGACCTCATGGCTCGATTTCGACCGGCGCGTGCTCGCGCTCGCCCAAGATCAGAGGCGGCCGCTCCTGGAGCGCGTGCGGTTCCTCGCGATCTACTCCTGGAACCTCGATGAGTTCTTCCAGGTGCGCGTCTCCGGGCTGCTGGAACAACGCGAGGCCGGCCTCTCGCAGCTGAGCATCGACGGGCAGACGCCGGCCGAGCAGCTGACCGAGATCCGCGAGCGTGTGCTCGAGCTCCACGGCGAGATCCGCGAGCTGCTCTTCCAGACGCTCCTGCCGGAGCTCGATGCGGCGGGTATCAGGCTCGTGTCGTGGGCCGACCTCGACCCCGAGCAGCGCGACTGGATCTCTGCCGTGTTCATGGAGCGGATCTTCCCCGTGCTGACGCCGCTCAGCGTCGACCCGGCGCACCCGTTCCCGTACATCTCGAGCCTGTCGTTGAACCTCGCGGTGTACGTGCGCGATCCCTCCGGCAGCGGCACGCGGTTCGCGCGCGTCAAGGTGCCGCCCCTGCTGCCGCGACTGCTGGCGTTGCCCGACGGCGCGTCCTTCGTCGCCCTCGAGGACGTGATCGCCGCGCACCTGCCCGACCTGTTCCCCGGGATGGAGATCGGCGAGCACCACGTGTTCCGCGTCACACGGGACGCGGATCTCGACGTCGAAGAGGACGAAGCCGGCGACCTGCTCGAGGAGATCCAAACGGTGCTCTTCCGCCGCCGGCGCGGTGCCAGCTGTGTGCGCCTCGAGGTCGAGAACGGGACGCCGCCACAGATCGTGCGGCTGCTCGCGCGCGAGCTGCAGCTCGAGGACGATCAGATCTACGCGAGTGACGTGCCGCTCGACCTCGGGGGGCTCGCGATGCTCGAGTCGCTCGACCGTCCGTCGTTGAAGCCCGAGCCGTGGACGCAGGTGACGGCGCCCGCACTCGCCTCGCTCGGCGACGCGTCGTCCGACATCTTCCCCCTGCTCCGGCGCGACGACGTGATCGTGCATCACCCATACGAGTCGTTCGTCACGTCGGTCGAGTCGTTCGTTCGGGCGGCTGCCGCCGACCCGCAGGTGCTCGCGATCAAGCAGACGCTGTACCGGACGTCGGTCGACAGCCCGATCGTGAAGGCGCTGGGCCGTGCCGCGCAGGCCGGGAAGCAGGTCGTCGCCCTCGTCGAGCTCAAGGCTCGGTTCGACGAGGAAGCCAACATCAACTGGGCGCGAACGCTCGAACAAGCGGGTGCCCACGTCGTCTACGGGGTCGTCGGACTGAAGACGCACGCCAAGGTCTGCCTCGTGGTTCGCCGCGAGGGCGGCCTGCTTCGCCGCTACGCGCATATCGGGACCGGCAACTACAACTCGAAGACCGCGTCGATCTATGAGGACATCGGGCTCCTGACGTCCGACCAGGCGCTGTGCTCCGACGTCGCGGATCTGTTCAACCTGCTGACCGGCTACAGCCGTCAGCCCTCCTACCGCAAGCTCCTCGTCGCGCCCCACACGCTGCGGGTCGGGATCATGGAGATGATCCAGCGCGAGGCCGAGGCGGGCGCCGACGGGGAGATCGTCTTGAAGGTCAACAGCCTCGGCGACCAAGAGGTGATCGAGGCGTTGTACGACGCCTCGCGCACCGGTACGAAGATCGACCTCGCCGTCCGCGGGGTGTGTTGCCTCCGACCGGGCGTGCCGGGCGTCTCCGAGGGCATCCGCGTGCGTTCGATCGTGGGGCGGTTCCTCGAACACTCCCGGATCTTCCGGTTCGGCACATCCGAGCGTGGGCGGAACTACCTCATCGGTTCCGCGGACATCATGCCGCGCAACCTGGATCACCGGGTGGAGGCCGTCGTCCCGGTGCAGCGGCCGGATCTGCAGCAACGGTTGGACGAGATCTTGGAAGCGGTGTTCGATGACGACGTCTTGGGCTGGGAGCTCGATCGCGACGGCATCTGGCACCAGGTGCCCGAGGGGAAGGGTCTGAACGCGCAGACCGAGCTGATGCGGCTCGCGACCGAGCGCGCCCACGGAGACCGGTAGCACGTGGCGACGTCCGAGCTCACGATCCCTGTGCCCGTCGCCGTCGACGCGGCGCTCACACGCCCGATCGCTTCGCTCCGCTCGTTGCTCGGGGTCGAGGCATCGACCGAACCCGACGCCGTCCATCGTGCCAGGGCCGCCACAAGGCGGCTGCGGTCGAACCTGCGAGCGCTCGGCGACGTCCTCGATCCACCCGACAGCCTCCGCGGCGACCTCTCCTGGGTGGCGGAGTCACTCGGCGCCGTCAGGGACGCCGACGTGCTCGCCGAGCGGCTCCATGCGGACGCCGCGACCGCGCCTGAGCCGGTCGTCGCTGGGACGCGGGCCTTGCTCGGCGCGATCGACGAGCTGCGCACCGCCGAGAACGACCGATTGCGCCGCAACGTCGCGAGCGTGCGATACGGCAACCTGATCCACGAGCTCGACGTCCTCGCGAAGGAGGCCTCGGCCGGCATCGGTACCGTCGAGGCCGCCACCGTCATGCGTCCTCGGTGGCGCGCGCTCCGCGACACCGTCGACGCGTCGATGCGCGATCCGTCGGACGCCTCCTTGCACGAGGTGCGGATCGAGACCAAGCGCGCTCGCTACGCGGCCGAGATCTTCTTGCCCGCGGGCGACGAGCGGTGCCGCCGGTTCGCGCGGCGCGCGACCGTGATGCAGGACCTGCTCGGCGCGCAGCACGACGCCGTCCGCGCGTGCGAGTGGCTGCTCGCCGCCGAGCTCGGCGACGCCTGGGCGGCGCGCGCCGCGGGGTGGTACGCGGCCGCGGCGGCCGCGGAGCGCGACGCGCTCCGCGACGCTTGGCGTCCGCGGTGGCGCGCGCTCGACCGCGGGAAGGCTCGGTTCTGGTGAAGGAGCACGTCGAGGCCGCGGGCGGCGTCATCCTGCGTGGCGCGCCCCGCGACCGCGAGGTGCTCTTGATCCATCGCCCGGACCACGATGACTGGACCCTTCCCAAGGGGAAGCTCGAGGCGCAG
>Ga0081539_10006199_pt1 | contig 11606 bp, 8 predicted proteins | sample TabmetS4T2R2_FD_71023 | JGI IMG/M metagenome (GOLD analysis project Ga0081539, IMG submission 71023) | Tabebuia heterophylla rhizosphere microbial communities from the University of Puerto Rico - S4T2R2 | ecosystem: Host-associated > Plants > Roots > Rhizosphere ...
AGCTCGGTCTCCACAGCATCCAGCGAAGGCGGTTCGTCCGACTCGGCGGCGGGCGCAGGCTGCGCGGCAGGTTCGCGCACGCGCAGAAGGCGCATCCGCAGCCACGAACGCCCCGGCGCGCCATCCGGGGTGAAGTTTTCGAGCCGTTCGGAGACCGCTGCCACCACCACCGGGATATTCCAGTATTTGCCCCAGATGACGCGAAAAACAGGAGGCTGTGCGTAGCCCATCCCGCGATTTTCCGAGAGATTCCAAAACGGCGCGGTCAGATTGCGAACATCATCGGTTTCGAGTGTTGACCCTGTGAGCGTCACATCAAACAGCAAATCAAGCTCGATTTCGGTACGCCCGCCGCCCGTGTACAGCAGCGGATCGTCAGACATTTCTGCGCCTGTCAACTGCCCGCTGGTCGACTGACGCTGACGCACGCCGGAGACACGGCGAATCGTCAGCGTCTCCGGGTTGAGCAGGCAGGATAGCCGCTCGTTGGTCTGCTCGATCAGGAAGGCTACACGTTCCATGCCCTGCCCTCCTGCTCATGCTTGAGGCGTTCGCGCCGCGCGTGTGCGTCCCGTGCGTCAGGCGGGGGTTCAGTAGGCTCTTCCGGTAGCGATGCCCAGCGTTCTGGCGTTACTTCGTCGATATTGATTTGGGTAGGCAGTGTGGTTGGGCGCAGCACGGTTTGTTCAGGCGCTTTGGGCACACTCGTCCGCCGCTGGTTGAGGTGGACAGATTTCCCAGCACGAGTTCTCACGCTGGTCACATCTACGTCAGTAGGCACGCGGGTAGCCTGCTGGCGAATTTCACGGACATGCCGTTCCAGCGGCAAATCGGCAAAATGCGGCGCAATTTCCTGCTCGTCGCGGAATTCTGCTGCCTCATAGGTCGGGAGCGGCTGTACTGGCATTTCGTCAGCACGACGATGAGGCAGTTCAGGTGCATCAGGCAGCGTCGCCTGCAAGATCGGAATTTCCAGCGCGTCCGCCTTCGTTTGGGCTGAATATTCCTCAACACTTTCGGAGTCTACTGCCTGCGTGCAAACACTGCCGAGCCGCATCGGTCGCTTGGACGAGGTTTTGACAACTGGCACGGGCACATCGGCGCGCGGGTGCGGCGTGATCACGCTGGCAGAACGCGCTTTCGGCGTTCGGGTCGTCACCTGAAATACATCATCCCCGGTGTCGTCGCTCCGGTAGTCGTACACAGTTGCATCATTCGCCTCACTCCCATCGAGTAGCTGCGGCGCGTGCTGGCGCACCACTTCGAGCCAGTGCTCAGGCGGGTCTGGCTGGCGCGGCTCAACTGCCCTGTCCTCATTTGTAGCTGAGGTAGGGACTGGAGCGGCGTTGATTTGCGCCGTGACCGAATCCAGCCAGCGGCGCAAAATGCGCTCGATAGCGCCGAGCAGCAAAAGCCGAAGCGACGAGAACGCCATGCGCTTACGCCCGTGTCAGCCGGTCGAAAACCAGCGTGACGCTTTCGATGGCGAGTTCGAGACTCATGGCGTTCAACTGAGCGCCCCGCCAGGCGGCAACCCAGGTATTTTCCAGGTTCCAGCGCGGCGCGGTGCCCTCTTCGATACCCTGACTGTTCAGGACGATGATCGAGACATTGCGCCGATCCGCGCGCCCTTCGACTCCGGCGAACATCCAGTCGAAAATCTCGCGGGAAGGCGTCAGCCCATAGAAAAGCGTGACGGGTTCATAGTTGACTTGACCGGGAATATTGCGCACGATCTGGCGGCTGCCCGCCTCGCGGTATTTGATGACATCGACCGTAATGCCCAGCCCGCTGCACGCGGTGAAATAGGCTTGCTGCGCCCCACCAATTTCCAAACGCCAGTTATAGGCACGAAACGGGTCTACTGGCTTTGCGATTTCAGGCATTGTTTCCTCCAACCGTTTCAATTTCCGTGCCGCCGACGTACTGGCTGATGCGGAAGATGACGAATTCCGCTGGCTTGACCGGGGCGATGCCGATCATGGTAGTGACGATCCCAGCGTCGATATTTTCCTGGGGGTTGGTTTCGGCGTTGCAGCGCACAAAGAAGGCTTCCTGCGGCGTCGCGCCCATCAACGCGCCGTCACGCCAGATACGGATGAGGAACGCGGTCACGTCGCGCTCAATCGACTTCCAGAGCGGGATAGCATTCGGCTCAAAAATCACCCAGCGCATACTTTCGGCAATCGATTCTTCGATCATGCAGAACAGGCGGCGCACGCTGAGGTAGCGGAACTCGCTCGACGCAGGCGCAACCGTGCGCGCCCCCCACACACGAATCCCCTCGCCTGAAAACAGGCGGATGACGTTGACGCCGACCGGGTTAAGAATGCCCTGCTCATCGCGGGTGAGGCGGCGGGTGACGTTGAGCGCACCGCGCACAATTTCGTTGGCGGGCGCTTTGTGGACACCGCGCGTCGCATCGGTGCGTGCCCAGATACCCGCAATATGTCCGGATGGGGCGACATTGACAATCATGCCGGGTGCAAGCGCATCGCGCACGGTGATCCAGGGGAAGTAGACCGCGCCGAAGCCGCTGTCTGACTGGCGTGGACGCAGCCCAGTCGCGGGTGGCGGTGTTTCGGTTTCGCCTTCGGCAGCACGCCGCCGACCCGAGGGCGCAGCGGTTGCCACCTGCGTCAACTGGTTGAGATCAGTAACCGCCTCCGGCGTATCAAGAATGGCGACCCGATCCTGCAAATTCTCGCAGTGGCTCAGCAGCGCGTCGTAGGCATCCGCGCCGATGTAGCCGGGAGCTGCAACGATGGCAATTTCATCAATCGTCGCCAGTGCCTCCAGCCCTGCGACCAGATTACCATCTGCGCCGATATTGACGACGTAGCAGAGCGAACCACCATTGTCGAAGAAACCGCGCACCGCGTGTGAAAGTGGCGTACTGGTGCTGCTCGGCGTACCATCGTCGGCTACGGTGATGAACTGACGGGCAAAGTCCGACCAGTTCGCAATCGCCACCGGGTCGTTGACCCGCGCGCCTGCGTTAGGGGCAACGCCGACGAAGCCAGCCGTGCTGGTGCCGACTGCCTGAATCGGGCGCGAGCCGAGCGGCACTTCCTCGATGTAAATGTCGGGCGATAAATAGTTCACAGGCATAATTTTCACACTCCTAAAGCTAGAGCTAAGGACTGAGTAAAGTGTGCAGAGCACCTTTTGCCGCTAGAAAATAAATGCAGCCTTTCTCCACGTTATCACGACGGTCAGGGATTTTCTTCAAACAGGCGGATAACGACCGGTTCGGTCGGTGAGTGGTCGAGTTCCAGTTCGGCAACCTGCCCTTTAGCAGTGACGCGCACCAGCTTCACGGGCGGGTCAGCGGGAACGTTGGCGAAGTGGAAACGTCCGTGTGAATCCGTGCGCTGGTACATGTGAAAGCCGGGAAGTTCGACCAACGCGCCATAGAGCGGGTAGTCTTCACCACCGACCACGACGCCTTCCAGGGTCGTCACGGATGTAAGGCGCGTCACCAGCGGCTGGCGCACCAGCGGTGTGTCCGGCGTGGGTAGTTCGCGCACCATCGGCACTTTCAGAATGAAGGCGGGCTGAGGCTCAGAGCCAAGCGCGAGCCACATTTCCGGTGGGATCGGATCAAAATTCAGGTCGAAGTCGGGGTTTTCGAGCGCGGAAAAAATCAGGTCGCCAAGCAGTCTGTGCACTGCTAGGGAATCCTCTGCACGCACGGCGACGAGGTAATGAAGCATGACCCGTGCGGGTGAACGACGCGCATCCGGCGCTGCCAGTGCAGGCACAACCTGGGTCAGGTATAGGTGGACAACCGGATCAGCCAGTGCATCGCGCGGAGGAGCGAACGTTACGGGAACGCTGCCTAAAACCGTTTCTACCCACGCTTTCAGCCGTTCGTCGATCTGGTCGATCATACTGTCTGTCCACGTACCGAAACTGATCTTGCCACTTTAGTCGCGCTTCGGCAGGCTTTTGGGTTGGCGAAGACTTAAATTATGACTCAATATAACGTCGTGGCGCAAGGCAGACGGTGAAAAGTGTAAAGTAACATGACGGAAGGATAAGGCATTGCATCAGGGAGAGTTACTTTTGGAGGCGCGTTAACGCCAACCAAGTTGGCGCGCAACCCGAAATGCAGCGGCATTTGCCCTCAATGCCCTTCTGCGGAAACAATGCTTGTCAGAATCCTTCGCCCGAACTCTCATTATATATAAAGGGTGTTTTCACAGGGCTGGGCACAGTCAGAATTTATTTTACAATGAATGAATAATCATTCATTCATCCCGAGGGAGACAAGCCAGCGTACCGCGCCATGAGCGCCACTAGCAAGATCAAATCCACCGGAAATGAACGTGTATTATGGCGAAGGAGTTTGAGTCAACGACCTCCGGCTTTATGCCGGAGGCTTGGCTCTGGCGCATCCGCCGAGCCACTCAGTCTCAGCAGATCGCTACTGAGACCTAGCTCACTCAAGAGCAGGCGGGTTGACTGCCGCCCACGATAGGAGGTATCGGACAAGTGTCCGGCGTTGAAGATTTTACGTGCGAGACGTTTCCTCGCACAACCATCTATCTTCAGTTGGTAAGGTGCAGAGCCGCCTCCGCGCCAATCCGCTTCGTGCCTTAGCCCTTAAGCAGAATTCTTGCATGTTTGAGAGAGAAATACAAAAACAACGCCTTACTCACAGCGCGAGGCTGTGGGCTTCCGCGCATAAACTTGTGAAGCTTTTTTTAGGGAAAGGGTAATCAATTGAATGCCACTACTAAGAAAATACGCCGAGTCATTTACTTTATTGTAACCGACGTTAATAATGAGATCATCCGTAGAAGAATATATGAAAATTAGAATGGCAGGGGCAACATGCCCCTGCCACCTGTAATGCAAATGGCGAAAAACACGGCTTAGGGTTAGTGCGCCGCGACAGCCGCCACTTGCTCACCTTCCGCAACAGGTTTGCGAACGGTTTTGGGCAGCAGCAGCGAGGTAATCGCACCCGCAAGCACGAAGAATGCAGCGGTGGTGGTCGTGGTACGCGCGGCTTCGGAGAAGCCAATGCCGAGCGGACGCTGAATATCGGTCATGAGAATGGCGAGGTCAGGACCCAAGTCTTCCCGAATTTGCGCAACCTGCTCCGGGTTGTCCAGGTCTACCCCCTGAAGTCTGAGCGCAATACGTCCAACTTCAGGTACATTGGCAATCACCAAATCAAGTGGATCGCCAGCGGTATCGAAGCCTTCGTTGTTGTCGACCGCTTCGATAATGGTCTCCTTGACCGCGTCGCCAAACCCGGCAATCTGTGCGCCAAGCGTGCGCGAGGCTGGCGAAATTTCCGTATTGGCGGCGACGCGCGCACCAAAATCCTCAAACGCCGTGCTTTCCCGAATCAGCGGAGTCGCGGCAGCAGCGAAGGTGCCGAACATGACCGCCCCGATGATGGCGATCCCCATGGTCGCACCAATCTGGCGGATAGTGTTGGTCGCGCCCGAAGCGACACCCGCCTTGTTGAAGGGAATATCCGACAGGACGAGGTTGGCGAGCTGCGAGATCGAGAAGCCGAAGCCCGCGCCATAGAGCAGAAGCGGCGGAGTCAGCACCGAAGTTGGCGAGTCGTAGAAAATGATTCGTCCCATCCAGAAAAGAGCCACCGTTTCCATGAGCATCCCGGTCGTGATGATCCACTTCGCGCCGATGCGGCTGGACAGCGCGCCCGCCAGCGGCGAGAGGATAACCATCATGCCCGCCGAGGCAAGCAACTGCAAGCCGGTTTCAAACGCGCCCATGCCCTTTGCAATTTGTAGGTAGAGCGAAATGACGAGGAACGTGCCGAACTCGCCGAGTGTGGCAATCGAAATCGTCAGCAAGCCATAGCGGAAGCTGCGGTATCTGAGCAAGCCGAATTCAAAGAGCGGCTCGCCATTATGCCGTTCCTGCCAGCGTTCGATGATGACGAACAGGATGAAGGTGAGGATGCCCGCCGCGAAGACGTATGGAATGAAGGATGGTGTACCCGCAGGCACATCCGTCATACCGGAGGGCAGTACTGGGTAGGCAACTGGTCCAAGCGTAAAAACACCCTTCGCCTCTAGCCAGCCGTAGTTCTGCCCCTCAATCCCTCCGAAGACGATCAAGCCAAGCGAAATAGTGATCAGGATGATGCCAATAACATCGACCCTGGGCTTGGCGTTGGGGTCGCGGCTTTCGCGGATCGCCCAGAAGCTACCAGCAATAGCAATAACCGCTATTGGAAGGTTGATGAGGAATGCCAGCCGCCATGATTCCGCCATGATGCTAGTGCCGTACTCGATGAACCAGCCGCCGACGATAGGACCAACCGCTGCGGAAACACCCGCCGTCGCCCCCCAAATGCCGAAAGCGATGCCGCGCTCACGACCGCGAAAAGTCGCCGAGACAATTGAAAGCGTCGAAGGCGACATCATGGCTGCGCCCAAACCTTGCAGCGCGCGAAAGGCGACTAGCACCCCGATGCTCGACGCCGTGCCCACGCCGAGCGATCCCAGCCCGAAAACAATCGCGCCGCCGATGAAAATATTGCGCCGCCCGAACAGATCGCCCAGCTTGCCCCAGGTGATGAGCAGCGCGGCGAAAACCAGCGAATAAATTGAATTGACCCACTCTGCATCGGCATACGAAGCACCGAAGGTTTCGCGGATGGTTGGGAATGCAATCGTAACAATTGTGCTGTCAATGACGATCAGAATCAGGCTCATGCTCAGGATGATGAGCGCAATCCAACGGCGCTTATACGCTTGCTGTTCTGCAAGCGTCATGGAAACGGCTTCTGCAAAAGCCATGTAAGTCCCTTTCTTCAGGAAACCGGCTAGGTTTGAGCGACGGAACGCTCAAAAATCTCGATTACGTGGTTGAGGAGTGGCTCGAAGGTCGCCTCGGTAAATGCCTCGCCTGCGTAAGGAATATCCGTTTCCACCGACGAATATAGCTTGACGCTGGCAGGCAGCCCGAGCAGTCGGAACAACAGACATCCGATCACTGGCGTGGGAATGGTCGTGGTGATTTCGCCAATCGCTTTACCCTCCTCGATCACTGCGCTAACCACCGCCATTGTCTCGTTCTTGGCGGCGAGAACTTCCGGGCGAGAGCGCAGAGGCAAGATCGTCATATCCCAATCAAAATCAATACGGAACTTTTCGGCGGTGTACCGCTGAATGAGAACCTTTCGCAGGGTGTTCTTTAGCCGCTCCAGTGGGGAGCCTTCACTCATCGCTGCGAGGTAACTGCCCATCTCGGTGATGACTTCGACGAGCACACGAACGATCAGGTCATCTTTGCTTTTGAAGTGCTGGTAGAGCGTCGGCTTGGAAACGCCGACTGCCTCGGCTAATGAATCCATATTGAAGCTGGCAGCGCCATGCTCGTGAATCAGCCGCCGGGCTTCAAGCACAATTTCATGCTCGCGCCTCCGTTTCTCGCGCTCTTTATACGTTTGTTGAACCTGTGTCATGAATATGACCACCGGGAAATATACTCACCCGTAAAAAATACTACTGATGAGTAAACTGGTCAACTGGCAATAAGTACAGTGGCATCACGCCAAAGTTGTGCAGAATGCAACGTAACCTACAATTCTGCTCACCTTGGCTGGATTTGCGATGACGCTATGCAATGGAGAAGGTGCGAAACAATCTAATAGACGACCAAGCCAAATTCGGTGGGTTTTGGTGATCAGGCTCATTCGTCGGTGAAGGTTTCGAGCTGATCGTAAATCTGCTCCAGCTTTTCGAGGCGTTCCGGCACATGGTCGCCAAAGCGCAGAAAGAGCGCGGAGAAGATCGCGTTGAGCAGCACGTAAGGCGCAGCGGCGTTGCCGTAGAGCCAGACGCGGAACGGCACGACAAAGACACGGTCTGCGCGGGTGGCGGCGGGGGAAATCGGGTTATCGGTCAGCACTACGATTTTCGCGCCCACCGAGCGCGCGTAATCCATGACTTTGATGGTGTCGCGGGCATAGCGGCTGTAAGTGATGGCGAAGAGCACATCCCCCTCCCCAAGCGCCTCTAGCTGGTCAGAAAGCCCATCGGCGCTGTTGTAGGCGATCAGTGTACAGTTGTGGCGAATCAGGCGCAGTGGAATAGCGAGGTGTAGCGCCAGCGGCGTCGAGGCGCGCAAGCCGATGACGTAAATGCGCCGCGCGGACGCCAGCATGTCAATGATCTGCTCGAAATTTTCGTGGTTGATCGACTGCAATAGGTTCTCAATATGCTCAATCTCGCTGTGGATGACACGGTGTAAAAGCGAATCGCCATCGTCGCGCGGCTCGTGCATCTCTTCGATTAACTGGCGCGAGCCATATTGAAAGCGTTCCACCGAACTGAGGCGCGAGAGGAAATGCGCTTGGAGCGCCGCCTGCATATCTGGGAAGCCTTCGTAGCCGAGCGCCTGCGCTGTCCGCACGACAGTCGAGCGGTTGACCTGTACCAGTTTGGCAATACGCGCCGCCGAAAGATAGACTACATCGATGCCATGTGAGAGCAGAAATTCCGTCACCTGCTGCTGGCTTTTGCTCAAATTGCCATAGGCGGTTCGCATCCGGGTTTCAATATCAGAATGATTGGCGGTGTGATTGGTCGTCATAGCCCCTCCTACAACCCTTATTATGGTGTAAGCCAGTTCATTTCTGCAACAAAGTGTGCAGAATTATTTGCGACGTGTGCAGCACGTTGTTATACTGACTTTTTGCATCCTCAAGCCAGAATTCTGCGGCAGCACGTTCCCGAATAGGACGCCTCTGCCCCACGCATTTGGAGATCCTATTTTGAAACCGATTACTATCAAGGCGGTAAACCTGCACACGATTGCGCTGCCGTTCGTCGAAGTTCTGCGTACCAGCTTCGGGCAAGACCCGTTCAAGGCGGCGGTGCTGGTGGAAGTGGTCACAGAGAATGGTATCACGGGCTGGGGCGAAATCTCGGTTGAGGTCGAACCGGGCTACGGCGCAGAGACGATTGGCACAGCACAGCACATCGCCAAAAATTTCCTGATTCCAAAGCTGGTTGGGCAAACCATCAGCGACATGGGGCAGGTACCAAAGCTCATGGGGCATACGCGCGGTAATCGGCAGACCAAGCACGGCATCGAGGCAGCAGTCTGGGATGCGATGGCACAGGCAAACGACATGCGCCTCGCCGACCTGTTTGCCTGTTATCTGCCGGAAGGCAATGCCTCGCGCGGAAAAGCGGTCGTGGGCGTGAGCATTGGCATCCAGCCGAGCGTTGAAGCGACGCTTGCCATCATCAACAAACGGCTGGCGCAGGGCTATCGTCGCATCAAGCTGAAGATTGAGCCGGGCTGGGATGTGGAATTGGCACGCGGCGTGCGCGCCGCCCTGCCCGACGTGGTGATGATGCTGGATGCGAACAGCGCCTACACTCTGGCGGACGCTGAATATCTGGCGCAGTTGGATGACCTGAACTTACTGATGATCGAGCAACCGCTGGGGCACGACGACATTTACGAGCACAGCAAATTGCAGCCACTTCTGAAAACGCCGTTGTGCCTAGACGAGAGCATCAAGTCGAATGATGATCTGAAGCTGGCAATCGAACTAGGCGCGGCGCGCATCCTGAACCTCAAGCCTGTGCGCGTGGGCGGGTATGTGGAAAGTCTGGAAATCTACAAAACCTGCGTCGCCAACAGCTTCCCACTATGGATTGGCGGGATGCTCGAAACGGGTGTTGGGCGCGCCGCCAACATCGCCTTTGCTTCGCTGCCGGGGGTGACTTTGCCGTGTGACATCTCTGCAACCGACCGTTACTACGACCCTGACCTGACCGAGCCGCCATTCGTGCTCGGTGAAGGCAGTACACTTGCCGTGCCGGATGCCCCCGGCGTTGGTGTGACCATGCAACCCGACCGACTTGCAGAAGCGGAAGCCCGCTGGAATGAGAACAATCACTATGTCTGAAGCCACGCTGTCAAGCGCCGCTGCTGCTGTTGGAGAAAAACGCGCCGTCGAAAAAGCCGATCTGTTCCGTCTGAAATTCATCACGGGCGGGCAGCTTTCGCCGGACGGCAAGCGCGTCGCCTACTCCATTTCGCAGGTAGACGCCGAAAAAGAGAAGGAATTCAGCGCCATTTGGCTGTTGACGCTCGACAGCGGTGCAACCCGCCAGTTGACTGTCGGTACGGCGAAGGATGCCGCGCCGCAGTGGTCGCCGGATGGCAGACAGATTGCCTTCCTCTCGACCCGCGACGAGAAAGCCCAGATTTACGTCATCCCGGCGGATGGCGGCGAAGCGCGCCAGGTTACTACCTTCAAGCAAGGCGTTGCCAGCAGCGCGGCATGGTCACCTGATGGGAAATATATCGCCTTTACCGCCGTACCGATTGAAGAACCACGCGATCCAAAGAAGCCATATCGCATCGACCGCACCGTTTACCGCTTCAACGAAATAGAATATCTCGACGATGTAGTGCAGTCGCTCTATGTGGTTGACACAGCAGGCGGCGAAGCACGCCGCTTGACCAATGACCGCTATATGAACACATCGCCGCAATGGTCACCGGATGGCAAGGAAATTCTCTATTCGGCGACGATGGGCGTGGACGATTTTCGCGGACTATTCCCGCGACTGCGTGTGGTCGATATTGCCAGCGGCACTATCCGCAACGTGACCGAAGGCTGGGATGGCAGTGCGAGCTCGTCGGGGTGGATGCCTGACGGCAAGCGCATCGTCTTCACCGGGCAGGTGAATGGCTTAGCTATTGGCTCCAAAGACGATGTGTGGGTGGTTGACCGCGAAGGCGGCACACCACAATCCCGCTCGGCGAGTTTTGAAATGGGCGTCGGTGGCGGGTTGCAATCTGATATGCCTGTCGTCCTCGCCAGCCCTATGTTGAAACTCACCCCGGATGGCAAGTTTGTCTACACCCCGGCGCAAATCGGCGGCGAGGTGAACATCGCTAAAGTCGCGCTGGATGGCGATGAAAATGTGCAAATCGTGGTCAGTGGAGAGCGGTACTGCACTCTGTTAAGCGCAGATGATCACCATCTGGTTTATCTCGCCAACGACCTGAACCACCCACCCGACCTATATGTGAGCAATCTCGACGGCAGCAAGGAAAAGCAGCTTACGCACATCAACGATGCGTGGCTGGAACAGGTGAATCTGCCCGACATCGAGCACCTGCTGTTCCCCAGCAGAGACGGCGTGCAGGTCGAAGGTTGGCTGGTGACGCCGCCAGAAGGGAACATGCCCTACCCGACGATACTCTACATTCACGGCGGACCGCACAGCGCGTTCGGCAACGTCTTCCACTTCGACACGCAAATGCTGGCTGGCGCGGGTTATGCCGTGCTGCTGGTCAACCACCGTGCCTCGATGGGCTATGGCAATGCGTTCTCAACCGCAATCAAGGGCGACTGGGGCAACTTGGACTACAAAGACCTGATGGCAGGCGTAGATTATGTGATCGGCAAGGGCTGGGCAGACCTTGACCGACTGGGCGTGTGCGGCTTATCCGGCGGTGGCAACCTGACTTGCTGGATCATCGGCAACACGAATCGATTCAAAGCGGCTGTGCCCGAAAACCCGGTGACGAACTGGGTCAGCTTCTACGGCGTGAGTGACATCGGCGTGTGGTTCGGCGTC
>Ga0081539_10006200_pt1 | contig 11606 bp, 13 predicted proteins | sample TabmetS4T2R2_FD_71023 | JGI IMG/M metagenome (GOLD analysis project Ga0081539, IMG submission 71023) | Tabebuia heterophylla rhizosphere microbial communities from the University of Puerto Rico - S4T2R2 | ecosystem: Host-associated > Plants > Roots > Rhizosphere ...
ACCCGGCAAACAGGAACTATTTATCACAAGAGAATTTGATGCGCCGCGCGAGCTGGTGTACAAAGCGCATATCGACCCGGATCTTTATGTTCAATGGTTGGGTCCGCGGGGATATGAAATGGTCCTCGAAACGTTTGAGCCCCATAGTGGAGGCAAGTATCGCTATATCCATAAGGATAAAGATGGAAATGAGTTTGGCTTTCACGGTGTGTTCCATGAAATGGCTGAAGATTTGATGATCCAAACCTTTGAGTTTGAAGGACTCCCCGAACGCGGGCATGTGATCCTCGACACGATGAGGCTGGAGGAATTGCCTGGAAACCGGACAAGGGTCACCATTCAATCTGTCTATCAATCTGTTGCTGATCGAGATGGAATGGTCGAATCTGGAATGGAGCGCGGCGTCAATGAGGGTTATGAACGCCTTGATGAGCTTCTGGCGAGGATGTAACTTGGGAGAGCTCAAATGCAGAACAAGAATGCCCGACCTCTACAACAGCCGTCCAATCTTGCCCTCGAACGCCTACATGTGTTTATAGGCAAGTGGAAAACAGAAATCACGTCCATGTCATTTCACCCAGATCCCTCTGCTGTAGCACACGGACACACATCCTTTGAATGGCTGGAGGGAGGTGCTTTCCTAACTCAACAGACGGAAGTTCCAGGTTCCGAATTTCCCCGCGCGACGGCCGTGATGGGTCCAGATGATAACGCTGAAACGTATTGCATGCTCTACTTCGACTCACGCGGCGTTTCCAGAATATATCAGATGTCTTTCAGTGATGGTACTTGGAAGTTATGGAGAGATTTCCCGGGCTTTTCACAGCGCTTTATCGGCACTTTTAGCGACGATCACAACGTCATTACTGCCCGCTGGGAAAAATCAGCTGATGGCTCAAACTGGGAACAAGACTTTGACATCACGTATAAAAAGATCATTTGACATATGCATAGACTTCTGGAGGTTAAGATGAAGACCGTCACGTCAAAAGATGGCACGACCATTGTGTACGATCAATCTGGCAAGGGACCAGTGGTTATTCTTGTAGATGGCGCGCTGCAATATCGAGCATTCGACCAAGGGATGGCGGAATTAGCTGACCTGTTGTCGAAGCACTTCACTGTGATTCACTATGATCGTCGCGGACGAGGCGATAGCGGCGATTCACAGACCTATGAGCTTGAGCGTGAAATTGAAGACATCGAAGCTCTTATCAATGAGGCAGGCGGATCAGCATTCCTATATGGAATTTCCTCCGGCGCGGCCCTGGCGATGGAGGCCGCGATCAAGCTTGGTGACAAGGTCAAAAAGCTCGCCATGTATGAGGCACCCTATAATGATGACGACAACGCACGGAAATCCTGGAAAGAATATTCTCAGAAGTTGATGGAATTGGTTAAAGAAGGACGCAAGCGCGAGGCGGTGAGGCATTTTATGATGTTAGTAGGAATGCCTCCCGAGCAGCTCGAAGAAATGCACCAGCATCCCATGTGGTCGATGTGGGAAGCGGTGGGACTCACACTTGCTTACGATGCCATTGCGATGGGTGAAGATGCTTCCTTGCCGGCCAAGCGCGCGGCTAAGGTTACGGTGCCCACACTTGTCATGAATGGGAGTGACAGCTTTCCTTTCATGTATGCTACAGCGGTTGCGCTTGCAAAAGGCATACCAAATGCACAGCACCACACTTTGGAAGGCCAGACGCATGAGGTCGACTCAAAAGCGCTTGCTCCTATGTTGATAGAGTTTTTCAAGTCTTGAGTAAGGAGAAATCTATGGGAAAAGTTACTTTCAATATGACGATGTCGTTGGACGGTTTCGTCGCTGGTCCAAATGACAGCCCTGAGAAAGGATTGGGCGATGGTGGCGAGGGATTATTCAATTGGTACTTCAGTGGCGATACTGAGGTTTACATGTCTGAAGGAGTCCCACCACTCAAAGTTTCAAAACAAAGTGCTGAGATACTCAAAGCAGGCATCAGCATGATTGGAGCAGGCATATGGGGACGTAGAACCTTTGATATCGCTCGCGCCTGGGGTGGACATCCACCTGGTTCGCCTGCTTTCATTGTGACCCACCATGTTCCGCAGGAATGGGTGAAAGAAGGCTCGCCATTCATCTTTGTCACCGATGGTGTTGAAAGTGCCATTCGCCAGGCGAAGGAAGCCGCCGGAGATAAGGATGTGGTGATCTGCACCGCCAACATCCTGCAACAGGCCGTCAAGGCTGGGCTGGTTGATGAAATCCATGTTGATGTTGCACCTATGCTCCTCGGCGGTGGTGTGAGTTTGTTTGACCATCTTAATACAGGTCCGATCGACCTGGAATGTATAAGAGTCATTCAGGCGCCCGACGTCATCCATCTTGGATTCCGTGTGGTAAAGTAATTATTCAAAACTTGTTAAATTCAGTAAATCACGAATTCCATTCCAAACTCTTTCTAATCCGTCATTGCGAAGCAATCTCATGAAATATGCGTTGTTTTTGAGCCGCCTATGAGATTGCTTCGTCGAGAAAGGCACTCTCCTCGCAATGACGGTCAGAATCTGTGATTTACTGAAATTCAGAAACTTTCTAAAAGGAGCAACCATGAGAAAACTGATTGTGGCTGAGTTCATTACTTTGGATGGCGTGATACAGGCCCCAGGCGGCGCGGATGAAGATACGGAAGGCGGTTTCGCACACGGTGGCTGGACACATCCATATTGGCATGATGATATTGGAGCACACTTCTTTCAGGCGATGATGGAGGCTGATGCCTTATTGCTGGGACGCACGACCTGGCAAATCCATGGCAGCGCATTCGATCCCATGCCGGCTGGTGATTCCTTTGGGGATGTGATGAACGGCATGCAAAAATATGTAGTTTCTACCACATTGAAATCTGCAACTGCCTGGCGAAATTCAACACTCATCAGCAGTAATGTCGTTGAGGAAATTCGCAAACTGAAGGAGCAGCCAGGTAAAAATATCGCCGTTGATGGCAGCAGTGTGCTCATCCGCACGCTGATCGAAAACGATCTTGTAGACGAATATGACTTGCATGTCTATCCCCTCGTGTTAGGGAGCGGCAAGCGATTGTTCCCTGCTGGTACGCGCGTTAATCTAAAACTGGTTGGGTCACAGTCACTTCCAACAGGTGTCGTGTTTCAGCAGTATGAACCTGTCAGATCGTGATGAAGCAATCAACTCATGAATGCCGATGAATTTCTCAGAAGGCTAAAAAAACTTCGTTCGCCCTCGGTGGCTAAATCTCATGGTAATCTCGCGGCTCATGAAGAGGATGTGGTCCTGGGTGTCCGCATGGGACAGGTCTTCGCGCTGGCAAAAGAATTTATGGCGGTTCCGCTGGGGGAGGTCGAAAGGATGCTCGAAAGCCCAATTCACGAAATGCGAGTCGGCGTGGTCAGCATTATGGACGTTCAAGCCCGCAACGAAAAGACCTCAGATGAGCGCCGAAAGGGATTGTTTGAACCTAAATAGGTGAACTGCGAAGCCCATAATGGCGCGAAGAAACCTTTGAATCTTCTTTGCGATCTTGGCGTTCTTCGCGGTCAAGCGATCGTAACTACAAAAAACAAAGGAGAAACAAAATGAAAAAGATTACCCCGTTCTTATGGTTCGACACGCAAGCCGAAGAAGCAATGAATTTCTACGTCTCAGTTTTCAAAAATTCAAAGGTAAATAACGTATCGCGCGGACCTGACGGCAAAGCCTTTACCGTGTCTTTTGAATTGGACGGACAGGAATTCATAGGTCTAAATGCAGGTCCGCAGTTCAAGTTCAACGAGGCAATTTCGATGTTTGTCAACTGTGAGGATCAAGCTGAAGTGGACGAACTTTGGAACAAACTTACAGCCGATGGCGGTGAGGAAAGTATGTGTGGATGGCTCAAGGACAAATATGGCCTCTCGTGGCAGATCATTCCGAAACAATTGGGCGAGTTAATGGGTGACCCTGACCCCATCAAGGCACAGAGAGTCACCCAGGCTATGCTTCAGATGAGGAAGATCGATGTTGCTGGATTGCAGAAGGCATACGATGAGAGTTAAGGACAGGACCAATGCGTACCAAGTATTCCTACTGGCTCGTTTTGCGATTGCAAGGTTGTCGACTTGCAATCGCCGAATGAGCCTTCATTTTTACTATATAGCAGAGAAGTCAGCTTGAGGAGACTCGTCAAGGTGTGTTATATATTAAGAATACGAGATGTCGAAAAGTGGGGATGAATGGTTGACAGAATAAATTGATAGGAGCGAAATGGCGAACGCTAAGTTCAAAAAAGGCTATGTTTCGGTGAATGGTCTCGAGATGTATTATGAGATTCACGGAACAGGTCAACCTCTGGTTCTAATCCATGGTGCTTTTTCAGCCATTGGAACATCGTTTGGTAAATTATTACCTGAACTGGCCAAGACGCGGCAGGTCATTGGCGTTGAGCTACAGGCGCATGGACATACGTCGGACATTGATCGTCCCTTGCGCCTTGAGACGTTGGCAGATGACGTTGCAGTTGCGATCCAACAACTTGGCTTGCAGCCTGCGGATCTCTTTGGTTACAGTATGGGAGCATTCGTTGCCTTACAAGTTGTCATTAGGCATCCAGAGGTGGTGCGCAAGCTTGTGCTGGCCTCTGTTAGCTATACCCGAAGTGGGATCCACCCGGGTCTCATGGAGGGACTGGGAGAGATGACTCCCGACATGATGTTTGGGTCGGCGTGGCATGATGAATACATGAAGATCGCTCCCCATCCTGAACATTTCGCGCAACTCTTTGCAAAGAAAACAGAAATGGATCGCCAGACGCGCGATTTATCAGAGGAGGACATTCGAGGCATTAAATCGCCGACACTGATCATTATCGGCGATTCGGATTTGATCCGACCGGAACATGCGGTTGAGATGTTTCGACTTCTAGGGGGAGGCGTCTTTGGCGATACGCCGGCTGGTCTGCCGAATTCACAACTTGCGATCTTGCCTGGCACTTCACATGTCTCAGTCGCGGACCGTAGCGAGTTGTTAATCCCGATGATTACATCATTTCTCGATTCACCCATGGCAGATGATGGTTGAGCTGCAGTCAGTCCAATACGCATAAGAAAAGGAGGCAGTGTGGCGAAACAAGATAATCAACTTACAAGTGATCTACCAGAAAAGTTAGGCGCACCTGCAGAACGCGCCCTGGCTAACGCGGGCATCCGGAACCTCAAGCAGTTGGCCAATTTCTCTGAAAGAGAAATCAAACAGCTGCATGGTGTTGGACCCAATGCCATTACTAAGCTTCGTAGCGCTCTCCTGGCCAAAGGACTCTCATTTGCGGATGAGAAGCAGCAGAAAAAATAAGCGTGGAGCAATTCTCGCTTGGGACTTTGTGTATTCCAAATGTTGTGCAAAATGTCTGATGTCAGTGCTGCTGTTGGGCTCGCGTGGACATGGGTTTCAGTCTTATCAGCATATCTGCTAAATAACGTTGTTTAGTTGCAAACAAAAATAGGAGTTGCTATGAAAAAATCAGATCCAAAAGACGGTTTGACCCCATCTGGACAAATCGATAACTATATCAAAAGTCTTTCAGACTGGCGCGGAAAAATGATAGGGCGCTTGCGCAAATTGATCCTCGAGGCTGCGCCTGATCTCACAGAAGAATGGAAATGGGATACGCCGGTTTGGTCTCATAAAGGAAACGTCGTTGCGGCCGGCGTCTTCAAAGATCACGTAAAGCTTAACTTTTTCAAGGGCGCATCCTTGAAGGATCCGAAAAGACTCTTCAATGCCGGGCTCGATGCGAAGGCCACGCGGGCGATTGACATTGGCGAAAGCGATGATATCGATGAAACTGCATTGAAAGATCTCGTGCGCGCGGCTGTAGATTACAATGCATCTGGCAGCAAGAAGAAATAACAGGAAAGAGGAGAAATCAATCATAAAAATGGAGCAGTCCGACCCACTCAGTCTGATAGCAAAGACGATTATTGACTCGAACATGTATATGACCTTGGGTACCGCCGATGCGGCCGGAGAACCCTGGGTTTCACCTGTCTATTTTGCATGCGCTGACTATCGGGAGTTTTACTGGATTTCCTCACCTGAGGCGAGGCACTCACGCAACATATCCATGCGACCTCACATCAGTATTGTCGTTTTTAGTTCTCAGGTTCCGGTTGGCAAAGGTCAGGCTGTGTATATGTCTGCAATCGCTGAAGAACTAACGGGCACCGGCTTTGAGCAGGGACTTGTCATCTACAATGGACGATTTTCGGATCCCACTGAACAGGGAGTACGCATATTAAAGGCAGTGGAGCTACAAGGATCTGCTTTATATCGTCTCTATCGCGCTACCGCGTCGGAACACTGGGTACTGGATCCAACACGTCGACCAGACCTTCGAACGCCAGTAGCCATTTAAATTGTAAAGATTCGTTGATGAACATTGGTGACAAGAAATCTGTTGATGTCGGAAACGTCTGGTGGTTCTGGTTCTCAACCAGCGCCTTTGTAGTGGACAAGCGGCTGCGACATATTCTTCGCGCACTGCCGCGCGATCCTCGCTGCAAACTCTGTTGCGTGTCATCGGCAACAGACTATCCCGGTGGGCATCGGAGTCCATGCAGGGATTGCCTATTTCGGCGCTATGGGTACATCAGGGGTCTTACAGATATATCCGCAAAGGGCGAAGAAGCGAACATGGACGGCAGCAATCTCGAGTCGCGCAGCCTGGACCTGAAGGGAATCAGCGAGCCCGTTCGTGTTCGGGCCATATGCGATTCATAGCCATGAACTATATCCTTTTTGATCGAAAAGAATTGCCTGGAGACGAGAATACTTTTGAATTCGAAGGTTCTCTCCATCAAGATACTGAAGTCTCATTTATTTGGGTTGACATGCCGCCTGGAGGTATAGTAAGGTTGCATAAACATCCGTACAAGGAAATATTTATCATCCAGGAAGGCCAGGCTACTTTCACAGTTGGCGCAGAAACACTCCGGGCACATGCAGGACAGATCATCATTGTGCCTGCGGACGTTCCTCATAAGTTTATGAACGCCAGTGATAGACAATTAAAACAGATCGATATCCATGTTAACAGCGAGTTTATTACTGAGTGGCTTGAGTATTAAAAATGTGCAAATCTAAGATTTAAATAATAAACCATAGTAGCGTGCGTCTCATAACAAAGATAGTCATTCGTTCGTTCGAATACCAAGTGGTTCAACTTGTTTCATGTTAACACTTATCTTGACGAAATAGCACGCATGTTCTAAAATTAGATTCAGATTAATTCTGTGGGTGGGCAAGTCTCAGCATTTTGCTCACCCACAGGTTCTTAAACCCAGCTACAAAACAAAGAAAAATAGAGTTGATCGCTCACGAGGAGGGTTTGATGAGAAAGGTCAGCGTGGGATTATGCATATCATGAGATATTTACAGCTATAAATCCAAAAGGAATGGAGAGCTCCATTGAATCAGAATACAAAAACATTTTATGCGACCTTGGCAAATAGCCTCGCTGCCTTCCTTGCGAACACATTTGTGTGGTTTGCGGTCACATTTTGGGTTTTTCTCGAAACCAAATCTGTGATTGCAACGGCGGTCATGGCGGGCGTGTACACGGCGACTGTTGCCCTGTCCGGTTTCTTTCTCGGCTCTTTGGTGGACCAGTTTCCGAAAAAGAGGGTGATGTTGATTTCCAGCCTCTTGTCGCTCGCACTTTATATTCTTGCCTGTCTCATTTTTATCCTCACGCCTCGCGAGGTTTTTAAAGAGGCTAGCAGCCTCAACCTTTGGTTGTTTATTTTGCTGGCACTCTTCGGAGCGATTGCCGGCAACCTGCGCGGGATCGCTATTTCCACGCTCATCACTATTCTCGTGCCTGAAGAAGACCGGGACAAAGCGAACGGACTGGTTGGCACTGCGAATGGTATCGCCTTTCTGGGAGCCTCCATTTTTAGTGGCCTGGTCGTTGGCTATCTCGGATTGGTGTGGGTGCTCATAATTGCCATCGCCTTTACGATTCTCGTTATCGTTCATCTTACGACGCTTTCCATCCCAGATCTGCCAAAAAAGATTCGCCACGCCCACGACGGTGAACCAGAGCACGAACATGACCAGCCTCGCGAAGGTGTCGATCTCCGTGGCACGATTCGCGCCGTTCAACTTGTGCCTGGTTTATTTGGATTGATCTTTTTCCATACCTTCAACAATTTCCTGGGTGGCATCTTTATGTCACTCATGGATGCGTATGGCTTATTGCTTGTATCGGTCCAGGTGTGGGGCGCGCTGTGGGGAATCTTGAGTCTGGCATTTATCGTGGGAGGGGTAGTGGTCGCAAGAAAAGGATTGGGAAAGAATCCGCTGCGAACGCTCTTTCTGGGCAATATAGCGATGTGGACAATCTGTATTTTCTTTACGATCCAATCTTCCATCGTGCTTCTCGCGGTCGGTTTGTTTGTCTGGTTGAGTTTGATTCCGGCAGTCGAAGCGGCCGAGCAGACCATTCTTCAAAAGGTGGTTCCACCAGAACGACAGGGACGCGTGTTCGGGTTCGCACAAAGTGTCGAACAGGCGGCGACTCCTATTACAGCTTTTCTAATTGGTCCAATTGCTCAGTGGATCTTTATCCCATTCATGACGACAGGAGCGGGTGTCGATCTGATCGGTCCATGGTTCGGGACTGGCACCGATCGAGGCATCGCGTTATTGTTTATTGTTGCCGGGATGGTTGGACTCCTTATCACACTTCTCGCGATGAGGTCGAATTCATACAGGTTATTATCGGCAAATTATCGGGAAGGAGAGCCAGAGCTGGAACAGGCGTATATATCCTGAATTCACTGAAGATCATTGTGTTCACTATAGAAGATTCCATAAGAAAGGATAATCAGAATGACGACAAGTAATTCAAAAACTGATACTCTATCGATTCCAAAACTTCGCTCAACGTTTGGCGGACAGGTGATCGCGCCGGGCGATCCAGATTACGATACGGCGCGCACTATATTTTATGGTGGGGTAGATCGTCATCCGGCAGTGATCGTTCGGGTCAAGGACGCAGATGAGGTTGCACGGGTAATCGCACTGGCGCGCGAAACAGGATTGGAACTTGCCGTCCGCAGCGGAGGTCATAGTGTGGTCGGTTATGGCGTGACAGAGGGCGGAATCGTACTGGACCTTTCAGAGATGCGAGATCTACAAATCGATGTAGAAAATCGCACGGCTTGGGCTGAAGCCGGACTCACCGCTGGCGAATATACTTCAGCCGCTGCCGCTCACGGACTCGCGACCGGTTTTGGAGATACCGGTTCCGTAGGGATTGGTGGGCTCACTCTGGGAGGCGGTGTTGGATACCTGGTGCGTAAGCACGGACTCACCATCGATGACCTGCTGGCTGCAGAAATTGTTACAGCCCACGGTGAACGATTACACGTAGATGCAAACTCACATCCGGATCTCTTCTGGGCAATTCGCGGTGGCGGAGGCAACTTCGGAGTTGTGACCCGATTCAAGTTCCAACTGCACGATGTTAGCTCAATGTATGGAGGTATGCTCTTTCTACCTGCAACGGCTGATGTGATTGCATCGTTTATTGCACTGGCCGAAGCTGCACCGGATGAACTCTCGACTATTGCCAATGTGATGCCTGCTCCGCCGATGCCATTCTTGCCTGCAGAATATCATGGGAAGTTGATCATTATGGCAATGCTTGTGTATGCTGGGGATATCGTTGAGGGCGAACGCATCATCGCACCATTTCGCGCGCTTGCCACTCCGATTGCTGATATGGTCAAACCGATGCAATATCCGGAAATTTATCCGCCGGAAGATGGTGAGTATCATCCCGTCGCGGCATCACGTACCATGTTTGTCGATAAAATTGATCGTCCCATCGCTGACAAGATCGTAAAAGGGCTTCAGAGTTCAAAAGCCTCTTTTGCTGTAGCACAATTGCGAGTGCTGGGTGGAGCGATGTCTCGGGTGCCTGCGGATGCCACCGCGTTCGCGCACCGCAATTCGCGCATTATGGTGAACCTCGCCGCGCTGTACGAAAAGCCTGAAGAGAAACCGTTGCATGAGGCTTGGGTTACAAATTTTGCGACTGAACTCCAGCAGGGCGATACGGGTGCCTATGTTAATTTCCTCGGTGAGGACGGTGAAGCGCGCATTCGCGCCGCATATCCGGGGTCTACCTGGGACCGGCTCCGCGCGATCAAAGCCCAATATGACCCGACGAACTTGTTCCGCCTAAACCAAAATATCCAGCCTGATAATAAATAACGCAAAACCATCGCTGATGAGGAAAGATCATGCCCCAGGAATACATCGAGATACGCGGCGCGCGAGAAAATAATCTAAAGAATGTCAATTTAAGAATTCCAAAGCGAAAGATCACTATCTTCACAGGTGTATCTGGCTCGGGCAAATCATCCATCGTCTTTGACACGATTGCGACTGAATCCCAACGCTTGTTAAATGAAAACTTTAGCATGTTCGTGCGGAATTTTTTACCGAAGTATGGGCAACCCGATGCCGATTCCATTGAAAATCTGAGCATGTCCATTGTGGTGGATCAAAAGCGAATGGGAGGCGGCTCACACTCGACTGTGGGAACGATCACCGATATAAATACACTTCTGCGTTTGTTATTTTCACGGCTTGGCAAGCCTCATCTGGGATCTGCAAATTTGTTCGGTTTCAACGACCCGAAGGGTATGTGCCCTGAATGTAACGGGCTGGGGCGTAAACTGGATGTTGACCTACACAAATTTTTGGATAAATCCAAATCGCTGAACGAAGGGGCGATCTTATTCCCGGAATACGCAGTGAACAGTTGGGGTTGGAGCCTGCTCATCAATACTGGCCTGTTTGACCCTGATAAAAAAATATCCAAATATACTGAAAAGGAGATGGACGCGCTGTTACACAGCAAGCCCATGAAGGTCAAGACCAATATCGGGGCAAAAGATTTCAATTTGACGTTTGAAGGGATTGTCGATAAGTTCGTGAATAAATACATTAAACGCGATCTAAAAACGATGTCGGAACGAACTCAAAAGCAAGTCCAACCATATATGACGATGGGACCCTGTCCACTCTGTAAAGGTGCAAGGTTAAGTCAGGCAACACTGAAAAGCAAGATCAATGGCTACAACATCGCGGACTTAACAAGCCTGGAAATCCCCGAGTTAATTCGTGTTGTGAAAACTTTCAAAGATCCGGCTGCGGAACCAATCATCAAATCATTGGTTGAGCGTTTACAACATTTGGTGGATATTGGGCTTGAATACCTCAGCTTGAGCCGGGAGACAGATACATTATCGGGTGGGGAATCACAACGTGTGAAAATTGTTAAACATTTAGGCAGCAGCTTGACGGATGTAATTTATATCTTCGATGAACCAAGCGTAGGTTTACATCCGCGCGATGTACATCGTATGAATGAACTGTTGCAGAGATTGCGCGATAAAGGCAATACAGTGATTGTGGTGGAACATGACCCTGATGTCATTAAAGCGGCTGACCATGTTGTGGATATTGGTCCACATGCCGGGACGCATGGCGGTGAAATTGTCTATGAAGGCAGTTACGCCAATTTGCTAAAAGCGAGTAC
>Ga0081539_10006201_pt1 | contig 11604 bp, 9 predicted proteins | sample TabmetS4T2R2_FD_71023 | JGI IMG/M metagenome (GOLD analysis project Ga0081539, IMG submission 71023) | Tabebuia heterophylla rhizosphere microbial communities from the University of Puerto Rico - S4T2R2 | ecosystem: Host-associated > Plants > Roots > Rhizosphere ...
TCGAGGGCGACGAGGTCGTGGACCTCGTGGAGCTCGTGGACGTCCACGCCGAGCCTTTCCGCGAGGTAGAGGTAGTTGGTCGTGAGCTTGTTCTTGGCGTTGTGGCCGCAGCCGATGTTGCACTTGCCGCACGAGATGCAGCCGGTGCGACGCGGTCCGACCCCGCCGAAGTAGGGATCGTCGGCCTCGACTCCCGGCGTCCCGAAGTACACGCCCACGGGAGCCTTGTTGAAGGTCTCCGCTCGCCCGATCTCGGTCGCGACCTGCTGCATCACGCGATCGACGTCGGTGGGCATGTACGGGTAGCGCACGACGCCGAGCATCCGGCTTGCCTGGTCGAAATGGGGAGCCAGCTCGTCGGCCCAGTCGGTGATGCTCGCCCACTCCGGCGCGTCGAAGAACTGCTTGGGCGGGACGTACAGCGTGTTGGCGTAGACGTGCGACCCGCCGCCGACGCCCGCCCCGCAGAGGACGAGCACATCGTCGAGGTACTCGACCCTCTGGATCCCGTACAGCTCGGCCGCGGGGAACCACAGGAACCCGGGCAGATGCCACTGGCTCCTCGGGATCTCGTCGTCCTTCCAGCGCTTGCCGGCCTCCATGACGCCGACCCGGTAGCCCTTCTCCGCCGCGCGCAGCGCGGCGACGCTTCCACCGAAGCCCGAGCCGATGATCACGACGTCGTAGTCGAAGCTCGCCATGGCGGTCACGCTCGCGGTTCGCGCGCCGGTTCGCGCCCGTGGAGTCCCGGGCGTGTCCCACGGGTCGACCCAGTGCAACGACCTGCTTGTCGGCTGACGGGGGGCGTGCTCAGAGCCACGAGTCGACGATGATCTGGCGGATGTCCGCCTCGGGGTGCTCGCGCCGGCCGTAGAGCGTCTGGGCGCCCGCCCAGAGCACCGTGCGCCCGAGGAAGCTCGGGTAGCGCTCGACCACGGCGTTGAAGAAGTCGACGGCGGTCTCCTCGGTCCGTAGGAGCTCCTCGGTGTCGTCGAGGTACTGCCGCGTCTGCGCGATCGTCCGCCCGGCGTCGTCGTCGAGCTGCTTGTTCTGGTGTCCGGCGACGATGTGGCGCGGCTCGAGAGCCTCGACCTCGTCGATCGCAGCTCGCCAGGGCCCGAACCCGCCGACGATCACGCTCTGCGCGAGGTACATGTGCACGCCGTTGTAGATCACGTCGCCGGCAACCACGAGCCCGAGGTCCGGGACGTGCAGGACGGTCGTGTCGGCGCTGTCGGTGTCGCCGACCTCGACGATCGCGAGCTCATGTCCTTCGAGCGTGAAGCGGTTGTCCGGCACCGTCACCGCCGTGACCGGCGTCGGCGGGATGCCCGTGTACACCTTGTCCCACAGCAGCGGACGCGCAGCGGCGTTGAAGCGCATCTGCTCGATCGTTCCGGCGCTGGCGACGATGCGGGCTCCGAACCGCTCTGCCAGCAGGCCGGCGGCGAACCAGTGGTCGCCGTGACCATGGGTGATGAAGATGTCGGTCACGTTGCGGCTCTTGCTCGCCACCCAGTCGCCCAGCACGTGCGCCTGGTCCTCTGTCATGCCGGGATCGGTGAGCACCGCGTCCCTGCCCCCGTAGATCAGCGTGCTCGCCATCGGGGAGAACAGCTTCGGCTCCCCGTTGGGAAGGACGCCGTCCTGCGGCGGCGGTTCGTTGACGAAGACCTCGTAGGTGAGGGGGGTGGGGCTGCTCGCCTCGGTGGTGCTCATGTACGACCGCTCTCGCGCTCGCGGACGGGGGCGAAGAAGCCCAGGAGCAGCTCGTTGACGCGGTCAGCCTCGTCGTGATGGACCCAGTGCGACGCGTTGGGCAGCCGCTCGACCCGGTCGAGGTTGGGCACGTCGTCGTGGTGGGGCTCGGCGAGCTTGGGGCCGAGGTAGCGATCGGCCTGCCCCCAGATGACCAGGGTGGGCGCCGCGACGGGGCGAAGCTCGCCCTGCTTCGATCCCAGCCGCACGGCGGCGCGGTAGTAGTCGATCATCGCCTTCGCCGCCCCTGGCCGGGACCACGCCTCGACGTAGCGATCGAGCTGCTCCGCTGTGTACGGCGGCCGCGCGTCGCGCAGGAAGCGCTTGAGGAACCGCCAGCGCTGCGCGCGCGCGTGGTGCTCGGGCAGCCGCGGGAACTGGAAGTAGAAGAAGTACCAGGACCTCGAGAGCTGGCGCGGGTTGCGCAGTCCCTCGTTCAGCCGGCGCGGATGGGCCGCGTTCAGGATCGCGAGGCGGTCGACGACCTCCGGGTGGTTCATCGCCAGGGTCCAGGCGACCGTTCCGCCCCAGTCGTGACCGACCACCATCGCGGACCGGGCACCGAGCTCGCGGATGAGGCCGCGGACGTCCGCGGCGAGCTTGTCGGCCGTATAGCCGCTGAAGTCGTCCGGCCGCGACGACAGGTTGTAGCCGCGCAGATCGGGCGCGACGGCGCGGAAGCCCCCCTTCACGAGCGGTGCGATCTGCTGCCGCCAGCCGTACCAGAACTCAGGGAAGCCGTGCAGGAGGACGACCAGTGGGCCGTTGCCGGCCTCGACGTAATGCAACCGCACGTCGCCGAGATCGGCGTAGCCCTCGCGAAGGCCGGTGCCGACGTCCGTCGCCGCACTCGTCAAAGCAGCGGGTGCCGTGGTGGTCATGACAATCTCCTCTCGAGAGATCGGTTGCGGCGTGCAGCCGGAGCCTGCTCCTCTCCGTCCCCCGTCGCACCCGTGCATGCCCTGGTCTTCACCCGGGCCGCTGAGCGACCGCGACCTTGACAGACGAGATGTAGGACGAGTTGGATCCTCCTCCTCGTTCGTGCAGGGACAAACGGTCCGCGGTCGTGCCGGGTACGCGCGCACGGGGACCGTAGATAGGGAGGTCGGAGATGCGGGTCTCGAGGTTCGTTGGAGCCGTGCTGGCCGTGCTCATGCTGGCCGGTACGACGCAGGCCTTGGCGAAGGTGCCTCACTTCCGCCATGGCCTGACGAAGGCGCGCGTCCTGCGCGACGCGCGCGCCAATCGCGTCATCGTCGTGCTGAGCAAGCAGCACCGCGGCCGGCTGGCGACCGTTGCGAGCGTGAGGGCGAGGGCGGGCGTGCAGGCGCGCGAGCAGCGCGCGCTGATCGCCCGCGTCGCGGCCTCCGGCGGCGCGGTCACGCGCCGCTTCACGACGCTCAACGCCTTCGCGGCCACCGTCTCGAGCCACACCCGGGCGGCCCTGGCGTCCGACCCGCGCGTCGCCGCCGTGGTGCCCGACGCGCTCGTCACGCTACCCAGCCAGGACGCCCGCACGACCGGGCTCGCCGCGCCGTCGCCCGGCAACCCGTCGACGCCGCAATCCGGCATCTGCCCCACCGACCCGAGCAAGCCGCTGCTCGAGCCCGAGGCCCTGCAGACCACGCACACCGCCTACATGGACCCGAGCATCCCGCAGGCCCAGAACCTGGCCACGGGACGCGGGGTCAAGGTGGCCTTCTTCGCCGACGGCCTGGACATCAACAACCCCGACTTCATCCGGGCCGACGGCTCGCACGTCTTCATCGACTACCGCGACTTCACCGCCGAAGGCCCCAACGCGCCGTCCGGCGCGGCCGAGGCGTTCGGCGACGCGAGCTCGATCGCCGCGCAGGGCCGTCAGGTCTACGACCTGTCGACCTTCGTCAACCCCGCGCATCCGCTGCCGCCCGGCTGCAACATCACCGTTCGCGGCATGGCGCCGGGCGCGTCGCTCATCGGGATGAAGGTGTTCGGCAACGCCAGCTCGGCGTACTCCTCGGTGATCATCCAGGGGATGGACTGGGCGGTCACGCACGACCACGCTGACATCATCAGCGAGTCGTTCGGCGGCTACCCGATCCCGGACACCGCGCAGGACCTGATCCGGCGCTTCAACGACGCGGCCGTTGCCGCCGGCGTCACCGTCTCGCAGGGCAGCGGCGACTCCGGCGCCACGGCGAGCCCGTCGGCGCCGTCGACCGACCCGCTCGTCCTCAACGCGGGCGCCAACACGAACTTCCGCGCATACGCGCAGACCGATTCGTACGCGTTCCAGTTCTCGAACGGGACCTGGCTGAACGACAACATCTCCTCGATCGGCGGCGGCGGCTTCGGCCAGGACGCCCAGACCGTCGACCTGGTCGCGCCCGGCGAGGCCGACTGGGCGCTGTGCACACCCAACCCGGCGCTCTACGAGGAGTGCACGGACTTCAAGGCCAACCCCGGCCAGGGCGCGCCCGCGGCGCTGGAGCAGTTCGGCGGCACGAGCCAGTCGACGCCGCTGACCGCGGGAGCCGCGGCGCTCGTGATCGAGGCCTACCGCAACACCCACAACGGCCGGACGCCCGCGCCCGCGCTCGTCAAGCGGATCCTCACGAGCACGGCCAACGACCTGGGCTTCCCCGCCCGCGAACAGGGCGCCGGCGAGGTCGATTCGCTGAAGGCCGTCCAGGCCGCGATGTCGATCGAGGGCGGCACCCCGACGGGTCACAGCCTGCTGCTGAACCCGGCGAAGGTGACGATCGTCGGCCGCGCCGGGTCCTCGGGCGACCAGACGGTCTCGGTGACCAACACCGGCGCCACGACGCAGACGGTGAGCGCGCGCGGTCGCGCGCTGACGACCGAGCTCTCCAACCAGCGCAAGGACGTCACGCTCGGCACGAGCCCGACCTTCGTCGACCAGTTCGGCTCGCCGCGGCCGTACGTGACGACCACGTTCACCGTGCCGGCGGGCGCCGACCGGCTGCTCGCCTCCGACGCCTGGGCGGGGCCGAACGCGCGCGTCGGCCTGACGTTGATCGATCCCGCCGGCACCTACGCGGCCTACACGCGCCCGCAGGGCAACGGCAACCACGGGCAGGTCGACGTCCGCAACCCGGTCGCCGGCACGTGGACGGCGATCGTCTTCCTGCGCGACGGCACCTTCACGGGGACGGTGCACCTGTCGTTCGCGACCCAGCGCTTCGGCGCGGTCGACAGCGTGTCCCCGAGCAGCCTCACGCTGGGCCCGGGCCAGACGGGGCAGCTTCACCTGCACACGCGCCTGCCGCAGCAGCCCGGCGACTCCGACCACGACCTCGTGATCTCCGACAGCAACGGCGACCAGACCGTGGTGCCGGTGATCCTGCGCTCGCTGGTGCCCGTCGACGCGCACGGCGGGACCTTCACGGGCACGCTGACCGGAGGCAACGGCCGTCCCGGCCCCGCCGAGGAGCAGACCTTCGCCTTCGACGTGCCGAAGGGGGCCAAGGCGCTGTCGACGGCGTTCACGTTCGACGATGACATCGGGACCGAGGTCATCGGCTTCCTCGTGGACCCGGACGGGAACCTGCTGGCCTCCCAGAGCACCGGCTACGCGGCGGCGGACGGGAGCCTCGTGCAGACCAACGGCCTGCGGGCGGTGACGCTCGCTCCGCAGCCGGGCCGCTGGAAGTTCATCATGCTCGAGCTCAATCCGGTGGGCGGCAACACCCTGGCGGCGGCGTTCCGCGGCCGCGTCTCGTTCGACCCGCCGGCGATCACGGTGAAGGGCGTGCCCAACGGCGACAAGCTGGCCGCCGGCACGCCGGTGACCGCGACGCTCACCGTCCGCAACGACGGTCCGGGCACCGAGGACGTCTTCGCCGACCCGCGCCTGAACGACAGGGCCCTGCTGCCGGTGCTGCCGATCTCGCAGGCCACGAACCTGCCGCTGCCGATCCCGGGCGACGTGCCGGCGCCGACGTTCGTCGTCCCGACCCAGACCGACCGGGTCCTGGGCGGCGCCGACGCCACCGCGCCGATCCTGCTGGAGATGGGCTTCGGCGTGTTCGGCGAGGGCGATCCGGACCTCCTCGGCCAGAGCGCCGGCAAGCGCGCCGCCGCCTCGTACTCCGCCCCCGAGGTGGCGAACGGGCCGTGGTTCCTGGCCCCGGCGCTGCGTGGGCCGTTCGATGGGCCGACCAGCGGCACGGCGAACGTCGGGATGGTCAGCCACACGAAGGCGTTCGACCACGCGGCGCAGTCGTCCACCGGCGACATCTGGCAGCAGACGGTCGACGACGGCCAGCCGCCTTCGGACTACACGCCGCTGACGCTCAAGCCGGGACAGACGGGGAAGATCACCGTCACGTTCACGCCGCAGGGCAAGCACGGAGCCACGGTCCAAGGCGTCCTGTACGTCGACGACTTCAGCTTCCGCACGCTCACCGGCAACGAGCAGCTGGCGATCCCGTACAGCTACAAGGTGCGCTGACGCCGGCTGGCCGCGGATGCGCGCGATCGTCCTCACCTCGTTCGACGGGCCCGGTGCGCTCGAGCTCTCCGAGGAGCCGGATCCGACGCCGGGCGACGGCGAGGAGCTCGTGCGCATCCGGGCGGCGTCGATGGGCCCGTGGGACCTCAGCGGCGCCCGCGGCGCGTTCGCGGGCGCCGGCGGCTCCAGCGAGTTCCCGCAGGTCCAGGGCTGGGACTTCGCCGGTGAAGCCGGCGACGGCCGCCGCGTTCTCGGGTTCGTCGCGCAGCCGTGGATGGGCAAGGGCACGTTCGCCGAGCAGATCGCGCTGCCGTCCGCCCTGCTGGCGCCCTTGCCCGACGAGCTGAGCTTCGAGCAGGGCTGCGCGCTTCCGGTCTGCGGCCTTGCCGCTCGGCTGCTGGTCGACGCGGCGGGCGTGGCCGAGGGTCATGCCGTGCTCGTGACCGGCGCGGCGGGGATGGTCGGCGGGTTCGCCATGCAACTGGCACGTGCCCGCGGCGCACGCGTCGTGGCCGCCGTGCGCGAGCGCGACGCCGACGAGGCCCGGCGCCTGGGCGCCGGCGAGGTCGTCAGCACCGGCGACGACCTCGAGGTGGAGGTTCGCGGATGCTGGCAGGACGGCGTCGACGCGTGCCTCGACACGCTCGGCCTTGGATCCGCCGCCCTCGTCTGCGTCCGCGATGGCGGGGCGTTCGTGACCTCGGTCCCCACGGCGGTTCCCGAGGCGGCTCGCGGCATCGCGCCGCAGGCGGTCCAGGTCCAGCCGGACGCCGCGGCGACGGCCGACCTGGCCCAACGTGCCGCCGCCGGCGAGCTGACGATCCGCATCGCCGAGACGCTGCCCCTGGAACGCTTCGGCGACGCCTATGCTCGCCTCGAGCGCGGTGGGCTGCGCGGGAAGATCGTCCTGACGCCCTGATCAGGGCCGCAGCGCCTCGAGCAGGCTCGGGGCGTCGTAGCCGCCGACGTGCACGCGGCCGTCGACGAACAGCGTCGGCGTGCCCAGCACCTGGCCGGTGGCAAGGCCGCTGCGCACGTCGCGGCCGATGCGGTCGAGGACGGCGTCGTCCACCAGGTCGCGCTCGAAGGCATCGACGTCGAGGTCGAGCTCGCCGGCGTAGCGGCGCAGGTCGTCGGGCTCGAGCGCCTTCTGGCGGTGGAAGAGCTCGTCGTGCATCTCCCAGAAGCGGCCCTGCAGCGCGGCGGCCTCCGCCGCGGCCGAGGCGGCGAGCGCGTGCGGATGGATCTCCGTGAGCGGGAAGTGGCGGAAGGCGAAGCGGACCTGGCCGTCGAGCTCGCGCTCGACCTGCTGGATGGCGCGGTAGGCCATGCGGGAGTAGGGGCACTCGTAGTCGCCGTACTCGAGGATGACGGGGGCTTGCTCCGGGCCGCGCACATGGTCGACCGCCGGGTCGATCATCGGCGCGCCGGCGCGCTCGACGAGCGCCGGCGTGACCTCGCCGACGGTCGCGACGCTGGCGGCGGCCAGCGCGAGCGCGTCGCGGTCCGGCGGGTAGTGCGGGTTGGGGACGGCGATGACCGCCATCCGCGCGGCGGCGGCCGAGCGCAGGCCGTTGCTCGAGTCCTCGACGGCCACGCAGCGCTCCGCGGCGACCTCGAGGCGTCGGGCAGCCTCGAGGTAGACGTCCGGCGCAGGCTTGCCGCTCTCGACCTCCTCGGAGGAGAGCGTGATGCGGAAGGCGCCGGCGAAGCCGCCGACCTCGAGGACGAGGTCGATGATCTCGCGATTGGCCGACGACGCCAGGCCGAGCGGCCAGCGATCGGCGAGTGCGCGGACGGCGTCGGTCGCTCCGGGAAGCAGCGGCAGGCCCTCGGCGTAGCCCTCGCGCATGCGCCGCACGACGTCGCGGCTGATCGCGTCGGGCTCCATCGGGACTCCGAGGGCGTCGCGCAGGTACCGCGACCACTCCGGCGAGCTCATGCCGATCATCGCGCGCGGCGCGTCGTCGCTCCAGCGCCCGCCCGACTCGCGCACCAGCGCCTCCCGCGCGGCGTTCCAGCGCGGCTCTGAGTCCAGCAGCACGCCGTCGAGGTCGAAGATAACGGCGTCGGGCACCCGGGTGGTTCTACCAGCCCCGCGCGGGCGCGGCCCGCGGGCGTCGCATAATCAGACGATGGCCTCCACAACCGTGACTGCGGACGGCCGCGCCCGGATCCTGGGCGACGGCAACGAGATCCCCCTGCTCGGCCTTGGCGTCTGGCAGGTCCCCAACGGCCCCGAGTGCGTCGACGCCGTGCGGTGGGCGCTCGAGCTCGGCTACCGCCACATCGACACCGCGCAGGCGTACGGCAACGAGGAGAGCGTCGGCCAGGCGCTGCGCGAGAGCGGCGTGGACCGCGAGGGCGTCTTCCTCACCACGAAGTTCTATCCCGGCGGCGAGGATCCGGCCGCCGAGATCGAGGGCAGCTTGCGGCGCCTGGGCGTCGACCAGGTCGACCTGTACATCATCCACTGGCCGGCCGGCGGGCCGACGTGGGCGTGGCCGGGGATGGAGCGGGCTCGCGAGCTCGGTCATGCGCGCTCGATCGGCGTCTCGAACTTCAGCGCCGGCGAGATCGACGCCGTGCTCGCGGGCGCGAGCGTCACGCCGGCGGTCAACCAGGTGCAGTTCAGCCCGTTCAAGTTCCGCCGCGGGCTGCTCGAGCACTGCGAGGCCCACGGCATCGCGCTCGAGGCCTACAGCCCGCTGGGCACCGGGCGACATCTGCGCGAGGAGCGGGTGCGAGAGCTCGCCCAGCGCGTCGGCCGCACGCCGGCCCAGGTCCTGCTGCGCTGGGCGCTGCAGCTCGGGCTCCCGGTCATCCCGAAGTCGACCCACCGCGAGCGGATCGAGGAGAACGCGCAGGTCTTCGACTTCGCCCTCTCCGACGAGGACATGGCGGCGCTCGCCGCGCTCGACGGCACCGGCGGGACCGACCGGGCGCTCGAGCGCAAGTGGTGGTAGGCGCCGCTCAGCGCAACCCGAGCTGATCGGCCGACGACTCGCCCGCGCCGGCGCGGCGCACGATCTCCGCCTCGCGCAGCTGCACCTGCTCGGCGGCGTGCGCCACGTCCGGCGCGCTTTGGTTGGAAAGAACGACCACGCCGTCCGAATCTCCGACGATCCAGTCGCCGGCGCGGATCTCGGCCGTGCCGATCCGGACGACGCCGCCGAAGGCGCCGGGGAACGCCTTGAGCGGCGCGCGCAGCGCGGTGCCGGCGCAGAAGACGGGGAACCCGGCTTGGCGGATGCCGTCGCGGTCGCGCACCGCGCCGTCGGTCACGAGGCCGGCGAGCCCGCGGTTCGCGCCGATCCGGGCGAGGAGGTCGCCGAAGATCGCCACCTCGACGTCCGCCTCGGCGGCGACGACCACCACGTCGCCAGGCGCCGCGTCGGCCGTGGCGAGGTGCAGCGGGCGGTTGTCGCCGCGCCGGGTCTGGACCGTGTACACGGGGCCGGCCATCGCCACCGGGCTCCACAGCGCGGCGATCGACGACCCGACCCACGCGGCGCCGGCGTCGACCAGGGCCGCGGTCGGCAGCGCGCGCAGGCGATCGGCGAGCGCGGTCATCGCGTCGCCAGGGCGATGACGGTCGCGAGCGCCGCGCGCAGGCTGGCGGGGCTCGCGGTTCCGGTTCCGGCCCGATCGAACGCGGTGCCGTGAGCCGTGGTGGCGACGGGGACCGGGAGGCCGAGGAACAGGGTCGCCTGCGCGTCGCGCGGCTGGAGCTTGCGAGCGATGTTGGCCTGGTCGTGGTACATGCACACGGCGCCCGCCGCTCCCTCGGCGAACGCCTGCGGGAACGCGGTGTCCGGCGGCAGCGGGCCGATCGCGTCGATGCCCTCGGCGCGCGCGTCCGCGATCGCCGGCTCGATGTGCTCGATCTCCTCCCGCCCGAGGTGCCCGCCCTCGCCGGCGTGGGGGTTGAGGCCGGCGACGCCGATGCGGGGATGCGGCGCGGGGAGTGCCGCGGCGATGCGGCGGATGCTGCCGAGCACCCGTTCGCGCGTGACGAGGTCGGCGACCGCGCGCAGCGGCACGTGCCCGGTGACCGCGATCGTCCACAGCGACGGCAGGACCCCGACCATGGCCGGATCGGCGCTCGCCGTGAGCTCGGCAAGGAGCTCGAGCTCGTCGCGATGGCGCATGCCCGCGAGGCGCAGCGCCTGCTTGTTGAGCGGCGCGGAGACGATCGCGTCGACGGGGAGCGCGGCCGCGGCGGTCAGGGAGGTCAGCGCGGCCCGGCCGGCGTCCTCGCTCAGCCGGCCCCACGCGTGATCGGACGTGCGCCCGACGTCGAGGACCTCGATGCGGCCGGGTTCGAACCGGGCCTCATCGAGCGCCTCGACGGCGACGATCTCGATCGCCGTCCCCACGAGCGCCGCCGCGGCGCGCATGACCTCGCGATCGCCGACCACGATCGGGCGGCAGCCGGCCGTCGCGGCAGCGTCGGAGAGCGTCGCGGCGACGATCTCCGGCCCGATGCCGTTGGGATCGCCCATCGTGAGAGCGACGAGGGGCGCGCGAGCCCGCTCGGGAGCGGCCGCGTGCGGCGAAGCGGCCGCGTGCGGCGAAGCGGCCCCGCGCGGTGCGGCCGCCCGCGGACCCGCCTGCCCCGCTTGACGCTCACCCCTCCCGCTCATAGGCTCTCTCTTGTGAAATCGATTTCGGCATCCTAGTGGACGCGCTGCTCAAGGAGCGGCCGGCGCCGGGCTCCCGCTTCACCGCGGACGCCGCCGAGCCCGAGCCGGCGGCCGACGAGGTGCTCGTCGAAGTCGGCGCGACGTCGATCTGCGGGACCGACGTGCACCTGCACGAGTGGTCGGCCAGCGCGCGTGCGTTCTCCCCCACCCTGCCGCTCATCTTCGGGCACGAGACCGCGGGCACCGTCATCGCCACCGGTGCCAACGTCGCGCGCGTGCGGGTCGGCGATCGCGTCGCCGTCGAGACGCACGTCTTCTGCGGCTCCTGCTTCCCCTGCCGTACGGGCAACGCGCACGCCTGCGAGCGAATGGAGCTCTTCGGGCTCACCCGCGCCGGCGCGTTCGCGCAGCGCGTCGCGATCCCCGAGCGGGTGTGCTACGTCCTCCCCGACGAGGTCGAGCTCGGGGTACGGCTGCCCGGAGAAGACCTCGACCGTGTGCCCGAGCTTGGCGAGCTCCCGGCTCAGATGGCGGATATAGACGCCTTGACCGCCGACGTGCGGCTTGCTGCGATACGACAGCAGAGCGATCCGCATCCGCCACCTCCCTCGAAAACTAGAACGTGTTCCCATACTAGCAAGTAGCCAGCGCGAGTCACTCTAGTGCAGTCACTTGGCCGGACGCCGCCCAGGCTTGGCGTCTAGGCTGGGTACGTGGAGGGTTTCTGGACCCGGTTCCGTCTCG
>Ga0081539_10006202_pt1 | contig 11602 bp, 11 predicted proteins | sample TabmetS4T2R2_FD_71023 | JGI IMG/M metagenome (GOLD analysis project Ga0081539, IMG submission 71023) | Tabebuia heterophylla rhizosphere microbial communities from the University of Puerto Rico - S4T2R2 | ecosystem: Host-associated > Plants > Roots > Rhizosphere ...
AACGCTGACGGTCCCTCCGGCACCCCGGTCGGGTCGCAGGCGGCGGTCAGCCGCACCACCAGGGCGCCGGCGCCGGCCCGGTCATGGTCCAGGGTGAGCACCGTGCGGCCGTCGTTGACCGTCACCCGCACCACCGACCAGCCCACCGGCAGAGACCGCACGCACGGGATCTGCGACGCCGACGGCACGGCCTGGGCCTGCAGCCACAGCGGCTCGAGGTCGCCGCAGGCCAGGCTGGTGTTGTTCACCGGCGTCTTGCCAGCCTCATTGGTGGTGAAGCTGTCAACGATGACCGACCCGGAGAACACCAGCAACGCCACCACCAGCGCCCACAGCCCGATGCGTCGGGGGGCCCAGCGTTGGATGGAGACCGGCTGGGGCGGGGCCGGGAGCAGGCGGACGAACTCGCCGTGGAGGTCGCGGCCCTGGGCTCGGAGCATGTGGCGCAGCTGGGAGGGCAGGGCGAGGCCACGGGCGGCGGCGAAGCCTTCGGTGATCTCCTCGACCGAGAACTGGCGCAGGGCCCGCTCGTAGACCAGCCGGGGGTCGCTGCGCAAGCCCAGGCACAGCATCATGTTGGCCAGGTCGACCGCCTGGCGCCACGGTGAGGGGCGGGCCTGGACGAAGGCGACGTCGATCAGCAGCATGTGGCCGTCGCGGACCAGCAGGTTGGCCGGCTTGATGTCGCGGTGGGCCAGGCCGGCGTCCCACAGCCTCCTGATGATCCTGAGGCCGTCGTCGATCACGCCCTCGTCGACCTCGGCCTCGCCCAGTTCGGTGGCCCCATCGAAGAACTCGGTGACCAGCAGGTACTCGCGTTCGGGGGTCAGCTCGACAAAGCCGTGGGGGGTCGGGCTGGGCAGCCCGGCCCGGGTCATCAGCGACAACGCGTAGTCTTCCTGTTGGACCAGGCGCCGCACGGTGTTGAACGGCTTTTCGTCTTCCAGGCGGCCATAGAGGAGTTCGCGGCCGAGCTTGTACCAGCGGTCCGAGCGCAGGTGGCTGCGGGCGTAGAGCTTGCCGAACAACATCGTTGGCGGGTCGCCGGCGACGGTGATCCGCAGCGGCGTGGACCCGGCCGAGCCCGACAGCCCGAACGGCTTGACCTCGGTGGCGACCAGCCCCAGTTGTTCTTCCAGGCCGCGGCGGATGGCGGCCCCGCGGGCCCCACCGACGTCCAGATGCGCCCCGCTGCCGCGCCGGTAGGAGATGGGGAAGACCTCGTTGGGGGCGAACCAGCGGAAGGCGACCAACGGCAGGGTCACTCCCAGGGCCACCCCAACCAGCACATCGGTCGGCGCATCCGCGCCCAAGGCGATGCGGCCCAGGGCGGTCAGCGCGATCAGCCCGGTCACCACCCACTTGCCGGTATTCCGCCAACGGCCCTCGGGCACCATCGTGTACAAGACCACCACCAGTGACCCGGCGAAGAAGGTGACCTGTAGCGATGGCATCGCCCAGCCGCCCCACCCCTCCCGGATCACCACCCCGAACGGCCGCGGCCGCTGCGCGAACGCTGCCACCACGTTCTCGACGAGCAGGCTCAGAACCTGGGCAAGGATCACCAGGACGATCAGGTGGCGGAAGCGGCGCAGCACCAGCAGCGCCAGCAGCAGCCCGTACAGCAGTACATTGAGAACCCACCAGGAACTGAGGGCAGCCAGCGCCCGCCAGATCCCCTCGAGTCCTGGAGCCTGCAGCCGGCCAAGCCATCCGACCACCGCGTCGTCAGCGACCGTGACGTCCACGGCGAGGCCGCGCAGCCCGCGGCCGAAGACGGCGATCGTCGACGCGACCAGTACGAGGGCGGCGATCAGCCAGCGCACCCCACTGGTCTGGAGATGATGGGGCAGTGGTGGCGGCTCCCCGGTGGGCCGTCGGCGGCGGGCCCGCCGCACCGTCCCCGCTGGAGCCGGCTGCGACCGAAGGACCGTCGCCGGCGTCGACCCGTCCTTGGGCAGGTCCATGGCCCCTCCCAACCGGGTGCAAGCCCAACCCGACGACCTTGTTGGCTGGCTGCCGCCTTGTCAAGAATGACCTCCGAGGTCTGCCACACACGATGCCGATGGCCATTCTCGATAGTGCATGGCTCGGCTGGGTAGCTGGCCTGCTTCGGAGGGGCGGCGCTGACCCAGACCCCGTCAGCGCTGTCCCTCCGGGCCGCCTGCCGACTCAAGCCCCGGTGAGGTCGACCTTGGCGGCACCTCGCCCGTGGGCGGCGCGTGTGGTGTGATCTCTCCCTTGACGTCGCAGCGGTGGAGGCGAACCCGTTGACCGGTGAGCCGGTGATTGACATGCCCACTTCGACCACCTTCGAGCTGCCCGGCTACACGGTGGAACGGACCCTTGGCCTGTCCTGGGGCCTGATCGTGCGCAGCGTCGGGCTGACCAAGGGGCTGACCGGCACCGTCCGCTCGCTCAAGGCCGGTGAGGTCAGAGAGTTCACCGAGGTGGTCGACCGGGCCCGGCACACGGCCCTGGAGCGCCTGATCGACCATGCCCGACAGCTCGGCGGCAACGCCGTTCTCGGGGTGCGGTTCGACTCCTCGGACCTTGGCAACGGCTTGGCCGAGATCGTCGCCTACGGCACCGCCGCCACCGTCCGGCCAGCCTGAACAAGCCCCGGGGGCAGGCACGTAGCCAGCCAGAGGCTCAGTGGACGAATACGGCGCAGACGGTCTGGCCCTGGTCGACGCCGCGGGTGACGGCGAGGTCGCTGTTGCCAACGGCGGCGACCCCCTGGACGATCGGCCCCTCCGCAGCCGTGCCCCGCGCCTCAACCACCAGTCGCCCCATCGCCTGACCTCCTGCTTGCCCGATAGCTGGGTCGCACACTCGTTTACCGCCTCGACCGCTCCCAGCCGGTACGGCTGGAGAAAGGATGCCGGAATGATCAACGGTGCCCACGCCATCCTCTACAGCGACGACGCCGACGCGACCCGCGCCACCCTGGCCAGGGTGCTTGGGACCCGGTCGGTGGACGCCGGCGGTGGCTGGCTGATCTTCGCCCTGCCACCGGCCGAGCTTGCCGTCCACCCGGCCAGCGAGGGCGGCCGGGCCGAGCTGTATCTCCTGTGCGACGACGTCGCCGCGACCGTGGCCGCCCTCCAGGCCGAGGGGATCGAGGCCGCCAGGCCGATCAGCGACCAGGGCTGGGGGCTGCTGACGGCCATCGCGCTCCCCGGCGGGGTCGAGCTCGGCCTCTATGAGCCGCGCCACCCGACGGCGGTCCAGCCCGGCTGAGCTCCACATTCCCCGAGCGGACGGATTGGAGGGGCCATGTCGGCGACCAGGGACCCACGTGAGCGGTCCCCGATGCATGCGGGCCGAGCAGGCGAGCGGCGATCGGCGCAACCAGATCCAGCGGTGCGCGCTGAGGGGACCGCGACGGCTCGAGAGCGGATCCGCGAGGCCAGGCGGACAGGACGACCAGACCTGGACCTGTCTCGTCTCCAGCTGGTGGTGCTGCCCCCTGAACTCGCCCAGCTCACCAACCTGCAACAACTTGACCTGGGTGGCAATCAGCTGACCGCATTGCCCCCGGAGTTCGGTCAGCTCGCCAACCTCCGAGAGCTGTACCTCTCCAACAACCAGCTGACCGGGCTGCCAGCGGAGTTCGGTCAGCTCGCCAATCTTCGGACGCTGTGGCTCGATAACAATCCGCTAGCCCAGCTGCCTAGAGCGCTCGGTCAGCTCGCCAACCTCCAAGACCTCAGCGCCGCAGGTATCGGGCTGGTGATGCTGCCAGCTTGGCTTGGTCAGCTCACCGAGCTTCGAGTACTCAGCCTCGGGCTCAACCAGCTCACCGCCCTCCCCTCAGAGCTTGGTCAGCTCGGCAACCTTGAGCATCTGGACCTCGGGTCCAATCAACTGACCGCGCTGCCGCCTGCGGTCGGCCAGCTCGCCAGCCTCCGGGACCTGATCCTCTCCGGCAACCAGCTGACCGCGCTGCCCCCAGAAGTCGGCCAGCTGGCCGATCTCCAGGTGCTGGAGCTTCTCTCGAATCAGCTGACCGCCCTGCCTCCGGACGTCGGCCAGCTGACCAACCTCCAGCACCTGGACCTCGGAGACAACCAGTTGACCGCGCTGCCGCCAGAGGTCGGGCGGCTCGCCAGCCTGCGGACGCTGTGGCTCGTGGACAACCCGCTGGCCGCGCTGCCGGCGGAGCTCGGAGAGCTGACCAGCCTCCAAGGGCTGGACTTGTCGTTCAACCAGCTGACGGCGCTGCCGCCGGAAATTGGTCAGCTGACAAGCCTCCAAGAGCTGGCGCTGGGGGGTAACCAGCTGACCGCGGTTCCCCCGGAGTTCGGCCGGCTGGCCGGCCTCGTAGGGCTTGACCTGACGGGCAACCTGCTGACCGTGCTGCCGCCGGAGTTCGGCGGACTCGCCAACCTCCAGCGGCTGGACCTGTCAACGAACCAGCTTTCCGCTCTGCCGGCGGAGTTCGGGCGACTGACCAACCTCCGGAAGCTGTGGCTCTTTGCCAACCAGCTGACCACGTTGCCTGCGGAGTTCGGCCGGCTCACCAACCTCCAACTGTTGGATCTTGACGAGAATCCGCTTGCCGAGCCGTTGCCCGGCCTCCTTGCCGAAGGCATCCCGGCACTGCTCGCGCATCTACAGGGCCTCGCCACGCCAGGTCGGCCCATCGGCGGCACCACATAGAGGAGGACCGCCGGCGCACAGTCGGGACCGAGGTGGGCTGGGTCCTCGACCCCGCTCACACCGGCCACGGCTACGCAATGCTCGCGTGCGAGCGGAAGGGAGAGATGGCATGAACTACCGGAAGATCGCGACCTTCACCGGGTGGTTGTGGATCATCACCTTCGTGACCTCGATCCCCGCGCGGTTCTGGTTCTACGCGCCGGTGCTCGACCACGAAGGCAGCTACGTCACCGGCGCCGGCAGCGACGCCCAGACGCTCATCGCCATCGGGGCCGTGCTGGAGCTGCTGCTCATCATCTCCAACGTCGGGACGGCCGTGGTGCCGTACTCGATCCACAAGCGCGTGCACGAAGCGGGCGCCGTCGCGTACGTGACCGCGCGGCTGGTGGAGTGCACGTTCATCGCCATCGGCATCGTCTGCATGCTCGCCGTCTCGACCCTCCGCGAGGACGCGGTGGCCGGGACCAACGCCGCGGTCGGGCAGGGCATCTTCGCCGTCTACGAGTGGACGTTCCGGATCGGGCCGGGCGTGTTCGCCGGCATCGGGAACGGCCTGATCCTGGGGTGGCTGATGTACCGCTCCGGGTTGGTGCCCCCGCGCTTTGCCTTGTTCGGGCTGGTCGGTGGGCCGCTGGTCAGCATCGTGGGCGTCCTGGTCATCTTGGGCGTCGTTCCGGCCGAGGGCCCGCTCCAGGCGCTGGTGGCCCCGGAGTTCATCTGGGAGCTGGGGATCGGCATCTATCTCATCGTCAAGGGCTACCGGACGTCGTCGCCGGTCCTGAGGGACCAGGGTGCCCAGTCCGCGCCGGCATGATCCCGATCGGTGGTTGGTAGCCTCGATGCACGATGGTGAACCGGACCCAAGGGTTGGTCCTCGGCTTCTTCGGGGTGGTCCTGGGCAGCCTGGTGGTGATCCTGGTGGCGGCCCCGGAGGTCTACGACCAGGCCCTCCGGCTGCGTGAGGGCTCCGCGGCGATGGAGGTCGCCGTGCTTGCCGGGCTGACCGCCTTCATCGGGCTGCTGACCGTCGGTGTGCTTCGGCGCTGGCGGTGGATCTTCTGGCTGATCCTGGTCGCCTTCCTCGCCGGGATCCTGCGCGTGCCGGTGGCGATCCTGCAGCTGACCGGGGTCATGGCCGCCGATGTCCCGACCTGGTATGTCGTCTACCAAGGCGTCATCGGTCTGGTCCAGGTCATCATTGGCCTGGCCATGCTGGCTGGCTACCGGCGCGCCGGCGTCTGGGGCCTGTCCTGAGCTGAGCCGGCTCAGGTGGGTCCTGGAGTGGGGTGGATGAGGCCGTGCTCCATGGCGAAGACGGCGGCGCCGGCGCGGGTGGACACGCCTGCCTTGTCGTAGATGTGGGTGACATGGGTGTGGACCGTTGAGGCGGCGATGAACAGCTCGGCTGCGATCTGCGCCTCCGAGCGGATTGGCCGGGCGGTGTGGGCGCTCGGAGCGTAGCGCCTGGTAGACGTCGGCGGCAGCCAGGACCCGGGCGTCCATGCCGAGCAGCTGGGCTGGGGTGCCCCGGTGGTAGCCGGAGCCGTCCAGGCGCTCGTGGTGGGCTCCGGCGAGCCGGCCGACCGCGGCCAGCATGGGCGCCCGCCCCAGGATGCGTTCGGTGTGGTACGGATGCAGTCGGACCTGCTCCCAGTCCGAGCGCGACAGCGGGCCCGGCTTGTCCCACAGCCCGGTCGGGACGCCGGCCCGGCCGAGGTCATGGAACAGCCCGGCGTGGCGCACGGCCACCACCTCCGACTCGGGCATCCCCATGAGCCGGGCGGCCGCCTCGGCGAGGGAGGCAACGCCCGCCGAGTGCCCGTGCAGGTAGGGCGACTTCAGGTCGACGACGTCGGCGAAGCCGCGCGCAACCTGGTCGAGCTGGCCCTCGGTGACCGTGCGTCGCAGGCCGGGCTCGGCGGCGACCACGGCGATGTGCAGGTCGTCGATCCGCTCGAGCTCCTCCAGCAGCTCCCGCCCCTGGCCGGCGAACGCGTCGGCCACCTCAGGGTCCAGGATGCGTCCCGACCAGCGCCGGACGGTCTCGACCGCCGTGCCCGACCCGAGATCGGCGAAGCTCACCGCCGCGTACGCGACCGCCGCGAAGCGCGCGGCCAGCGGGATCTGCTCGCCGCGCAGGCCCCGGGGGCCGCCGTGCCCGTCCCAGCGCTCGAAGATCGCCCACAGGGCCGCCTCGACCCGCTCCTCCAGCCCGAAGCGCCGGGCCATGCTGGCCGCGACCTCGCAGTCGGCGCGCACCCCTTCGGCGGTCACCCGCTTGGCGCGGGGCAGGGCATGGGCCAGAAGGCGCAGCCGCCCGAGCGGGGACGAGCCGTCGCCCAGCCCCCACAGCAGGCCGAGCACTTCGGCTGGAACGGTAGGGTCGACCTGGTCGCCGCGGCCCCGCACCCTGACGTCGTCGCCGCCGAATGCCTGGGCATACTCCAGCGAGGTGGCGGTGCAGCCCACGAAGCGGAGCAGGGTCGTGGCGTACACCACGGCCGCCTCGGGCTCGCGCAGCCCCTGGATGCGGGCCATCCGGGTGGCCAGCAGGCAGGCACGCATCGCCTCCTCGGGCGGGCGGCCCCTGGCCAGGTCGGTGACCAGCGACAGGGCGGCGAGCAGCTCGGCCAGGCGTGCTGGCGCAGGCGCGTCCGGGGCGGGTGGCGTCACCCGGCAAGCCTACGGCCCGGCCGTCCCAGGCTGGGGGACGGCCGGGCCATAGCGCCGCCGAGCGGTACGGCCGGCTAGGACCAGAACTGGTCGACGGCGCGGCCGTCGCCGACGAACTGCCAGACCTCGAGGACCCGGTCGCCGTCGAGCCGGAAGACGTGCATCTGGCGGTCGTCCAGGACCCGGCCGTCGCGGTCGGCCTGGGAGCGGACCATGCAGGCCACCCCGTCGGGGTTCGCGTAGCGCTCGGTCACCGTCACCCTGAACGTGCCCTGGCTCAGCTCCATGGTGCCGCCGAAGAAGCCCAGCAGCTCCGGCCAACCCTTGTGGTCGCCCGACAGCGCTCCCAGCCGCTGGGCGTGCCAGACGACCTCGGGGTGGAACAGCTGCTCCAGGGCGGCCAGGTCGCCCCTGGTGAAGGCGTCGTAGCCGGCCTGCACGAGCTGGATGTTCCTGGCCGTGCGGTCGGTGTCGGTCTGGATGGTCATGGCTGCCTCCTTGCCCGAGGTGATGTGTGTCTCGGAGGCTAGAAGCCAGCTCGACCGCCGCCCATCCACTGGACAGTGGAGATTCCGCGCCCAGCTCGAGGGTGCGTGATCGCCTCGTGAGGCGCCGCTCTGCGTCCCCGCCGGCGACCCGCTCGGCTCAGACCGGTAGGCTGCGGGCCTGGCCCGTCAGCGGCCGCCACGGTCCGGGCGGGCCTGGGTGAGCGGTGCCGAGTCGGCGGCCGACGGGCGCAGCCACAGTGATGTCGCCGTCGGTCGCATCGTGTGGTCGACCACCGCCAGCAGCTCGGCTGACAGGGTCGCCAGGTCGACCTGGTCGCGGAGGCGGGCGCTGAACCGCTCGATGGTCAGCGCCGCGTCGTACTTGCGGCGGTTGAAGCGCAGGTCGACCACCTGCTGGATGCGGCGGCGGGCCGGCTGGAACAGGGCGGCCACGGCCAGGGTGGCCCCGGCCACCGCCCAGCTCGGCGTCCGCTCGCCGATCCCGCCGGACAGCTGCCCAAGGGCGAGGACCAGTCCGGCGTAGACCGCCCCGAGGAGCGCGGTGAGCAGACCGTAGACCAGGGTCCGGTTGAGCAGCCGGTCGATGTCCCACAGCCGGAACCGGAAGATGCCGATGCCCAGCCCGGCCAGCTGCAGGGCCGCCCCCAGGAGCTCGAGGTAGGGGCCGTAGGGTGGCACCTGGGCGAACAGGCCGAGCGGGACGCTCGGGGCGGCCAGGTAGGCGAACCACTTGATCTGCTGGCGCTGCACCGGCCCGGCGCGGCGGAACCGCAGCACCAGCGCGACCACGCTGATGGCTCCCAGCGCCAGCGTCGTCATGAGCGTGATCCCGAACACGGCGGTGACCAGCTCTGGTTCCTCACCTTCGGGCGTGACCAGCGCCGGCCCCCGCAGCGGCCAGGTGCCGATGGCCAGGACGACGGTCGGCACGGCCAGGGCCGCGGCCCCGGCCAGACCGAGCGGCCACCAGCGGCGCGACGGCAGCCGCCCGTCGGGGAACAGCAGCACCAGGAACACCACCGAGATGACGATGCCGGGCACATTGGTCCAGCTGGTCAGCCAGCTGGCCAGCTCCCCGCCGGGCAGCGACAGCCGCGCCGGGGTGAGCCCAAGGGCCAGGGGTGCGTACTGCTCGCTGAAGTTGAAGGCGCCCAGGGTCAGGCTGTTCACCAGCAGCAGCCAGGCCAGCAGGTGGCGCCGGTCGCCAACCACGATCAGGGCCCCGATGGGCGCCAGGACCAGGGCGGTCATGATGCCGATGGCATGATGGTCGGCGACCAGCTCGCCGAGGTCCTCGCCGTTGAAGGCGGCCAGGGGGACGGCGGCCGCGGCCAGGCCGACCGACAGCAGGCACAGGGCCCAGGCCAGCCGGGTCACCCCGGGCCGCGGGGCCGCCTCCCGGGCCACGCCGACCGCCGCCACCGCCTCGCCTCCCGTCGCGCCGCCGTCAACGGGGAGTCTCGCCCGCCGTCATCACGGCAGCGTTACGGCGGCGCTCGACTCCCCCGGTCGCTCAGGTGACCAGGCGGACCAGCGCCGCGGTGACGGCGGCGACGGTGATGACCAGCAGCAGGGGGGCCCGCAGGAGCAGGGCGACGGCGCCGGCGGCCAGGCCGGCCAGGCGGGCGTCGACGGTGAAGCCGCCGTTGTCGCCGCCGACGGCCTGGGTGACGACCAGGGCGGCGAGCAGGGCCGGGGCCAGGTGCTCGAGGGCGGCCTGGGCCCGGGGGGGTGGGGTGTGGCTGGCCAGCAGGAGGGGGCCGGCGGCCTTGATGGCGACCGTGGCCAGCCCGACCACGGTGACGCTGACCCAGACGGCGCTCACGAGGGCCTCCTGGCCTCGTTCCTGGCCCCGACCAGGCAGGCCAGGCTGGCGGCGACGATCGGCACCCCGGGGCCGGTGAAGGGCATGAGCACCAGGGCGATGGCGGCCCCGCCGAGGGCGGCCAGGAGCCGGGAGCGGTCGCGCACCTGCGACCAGAGCAGGGCCAGGAACAGGGCCGGGAAGGCGGCGTCGAGGCCGAGCGACTCGGGGTCGGCGACCAGCTCGCCGGCGAAGGCGCCGACGGCCGTGCCGGTGGTCCAGGTGACGAGCAGCAGCAGGCCCGCCCCGACCAGCAGGTGGCGGTCGGTGCGGCCGTCGTGGCGCTGGGCGATGGCCCAGGACTCGTCCACCACCAATTGGGCGGTCAGGGCCCGCTTCCACCACGGCCCCTCGAGCGCGCTCGCCGCCGACAGCCCGATGGGGCCGTAGCGCAGGTTGAGCAGGACCGCGGCCACGATCGCGGTGACCAGCCCGCCCCCGGCGCCCAGGATCGAGGCCACGGCGAACTGGGCCGACCCGGCGAAGGTGGTCACCGACATCACCACCGGCGCCACCCGGCCCATGTCGGCCGACCGGGCCAGGACCCCGAACGACAGCCCGAAGGCGAAGGCCGCGACCCCGATGGGCGCGGCCGCCCGCACGCCGTCCAGGTAGGACGGCCGTGAGCGTGGGTGCTGCACCGAGCCTCCTGCGGTTGGGGGCGATCAAGGGGGGAGACACCAGCGTACATGGATCACTGGTGACAGGCTACCCGGCGGGTGGGACAGGCTCGGCCAGGGCGGCGGTGGCCAGGGCGACGACCTCGCCGGCGTGGGGGACCTGGCCGAGGATGGCCCGCTGGAGCAGGAGGCCGTCGCCGACCACGCTGAGGAAGCGGGCCGCGACCGCGTCGGGGATGGAGGCGGCGACCCGGCCGGCGGCCCGCTCCCGGCGGACCAGGGCCAGCAGGGCGTCGCGGACCAGGTCGGTGCGGCCCTGCCAGCGGGCCTGGAACGACGGGTCGGTGCGCCGCCGGCGGCTCTGCTCGATGACCACGGTGGCCCAGTCGGGGTCCTCGGCGGCCAGGCCGGCCAGGACGTCGGCCGACGACCCGGCCGCCCAGCGGGCGGCCTCGCGCTCGGCGTCGCGCTCCAGGACGGCCAGGAACAGGTCCTGCTTGGTCGGGAAGTGGTGGAAGATCGCTCCCCGCGAGCGGCCGGTGGCCTCCTCCAGCCGGACCACGGTCGCCTCCTCGTACCCGAACTGGGCGAAGCAGCGCCGCGCCCCCTCCAGCAGCTCGGTCCGCTGGGCGTCCAGATAGTCCTGGCTGACCTTGGGCATGACCCCTCCTTTACAAAACCGTACGTACGGTTTAGTTTATCGGACATGGACGTGACCTTCGAGAGCCAGGGGACCCGGCTCACCGGCGTCGTCCGCGGCCCCACGGGCCAAGGCCGGCATGCCGCGGTGGCGTTCGTGGACGGCTCGGGCCCGGCCGAGCGGGACGGCTGGGACGACGAGGCCGAGGCCCTGGCGGCCGCCGGGTTCGCCAGCCTGGCCTGGGACAAGCCGGGCTGCGGGGGTTCGGGCGGGGACTGGCGCGACCAGAGCCTGCAGGACCGGGCCGCCGAGGCCCTGGCCGCGGTGGCCTGCCTGGCCGCCCAGGAGGGCGTCGACCCGGCCCGGATCGCCCTGCTCGGGGGCAGCCAGGGCGGCTGGGTGGGCCCGTTGGCGGCCTCCCGGTCGGCGGAGGTGGCCGCCGTGATCAGCCTGTCCGGGCCCGGGGTGAGCCCGTACGCCCAGGAGGCCTACCGGGTCGAGCACATGCTGCGGGCCGCCGGGGCCCCCCAGGACCAGATCGCCGACGCCCTGGCCTTCTTCCACCGCCGGGCGGAACGCCTCCGCCGCGGCGACGACCTCGAGGAGGTCCTGGCCGACCAGCTCGCCCACC
>Ga0081539_10006203_pt1 | contig 11602 bp, 10 predicted proteins | sample TabmetS4T2R2_FD_71023 | JGI IMG/M metagenome (GOLD analysis project Ga0081539, IMG submission 71023) | Tabebuia heterophylla rhizosphere microbial communities from the University of Puerto Rico - S4T2R2 | ecosystem: Host-associated > Plants > Roots > Rhizosphere ...
AGTCCCACTGCGAGTTCCACGCGCCGCTCGCGTTCCCGGAGACCGTGAGCGCCGGCCTGCGCGTCGCGCACCTCGGCCGCACGAGCGTGCGCTACGAGATCGGCCTGTTCGCCGAGGCCGGCACGCTGGCCGCGACGGGATGGTTCGTGCACGTGTTCGTCGAGCGCGAGTCGAGGCGCCCCATCGACATCCCGGCCGACGTTCGCGCTGCCCTGGAGCGCCTGGTGGTCCCGGACGAAACGGCGGCTGGGTAAGGAAGCGCCGGGATGTCGGTCCGTGGCGACTTGACAACCCATACGGTTGCGAACTCGCCACGGTCGGTCCTGCCTCCCTTCAATGCGGAAGTTCGTAGCGCCATACTGGCGGGCGTGCCGACACCCGAGGACCTGCTCGCCGAGGCGCCGCTCGAGGCAGCGGTCGCCGCCCTGGCCGAGCGCAACCACCACCATCTCGCGCAGATGAGCCCCGCCGAGCGCCAGGACGCCATGGTTCACTGGCGCCAGCTCGCCGTCGCCGTCCTCACGGCCGCCGGCGCGGCGCTCGGCGACGAGCCGGCCGACGTGCCCGGCGAGGTGCCCGGCCGGGCGGTGATCGTCCTCGAGGACTCCGGCCCGGAGGAGATCGCCATCCACGCGACCTTCTTCCCGCAGCTTCAGGACCTCGGCGGCGGCGAGGTCGGCGCCACGCCGGCCCAGGCCGCCGCGCTCGAGATGCTCGAGCAGATCTCCGACGAAGACGATCCACCCGCCGGCTGACATCGCACCGCAGGGCGCCTGGCTCACCCAGACCCTCGAGCAGATCGTCGCCCAGCTGCGGCGGGCGTTCGACCTGACCGGGTGCGCGTTCCTGATGGTCGACTGGCACGAGCGCTACATCCGCCCGGCCGCGCAGTGGTTCTCGACGCCCGAGGTCGGCGACGCGTTCGGGGTCGTGCTCAGCCGCCCGTACGACCCCGCCCGGGCCGGCATCACCGAGGCCGCGATCGAGCGCCGCGCGCCGCTGCTCGTCGAGTCGATCGAGGACTGGCCCGGCGCCGCCGGGCTGCGAGACCGCCTGTACGACCAGCTCCCGGAGGACCAGGCCCGCCACACGTGGGAGTGGTACACGGCGTCGTGCCTGCTCTCGGTGCCCGTCGAGGCGCCCGACGGCCGCATCCTCGGCGTGCTCGCCCTGTCGAGCGCGGCGTTCAGCGACGAGGACGTGCGCGGCGCGGAGGTCTTCGCCAACCTCGCGGGCATCGCGCTCGACCGCTCGCGGCGCGCCGAGGAGGACAGCGAGCTCAACCGCGCGATGCAGGAGCTCGGCCGCTCGCTCGAGCTCGACGACGTCTACCGCGCGATCGTCGACCAGGCCGCCGTCGTGAGCGGCGTCTCGACCGTCCTGCTCACCCGGCAGGAGCCCGCCAGCCGCGACCTGCGCGTCGTGGAGTCGCGCGGCGCGTCCGAGCGGATGCGCACCGAGCGGTACGTGGTCGGCGAGGGCATGATCGGCCGCGTCGCCGAGACCGGCGAGCCGTACGTGAGCCGGGAGGCGGACCGCGAGCGCTTCCTGCCGTGGATCGTCGCCGAGAGCAACCTCGGCTCCTTCGCCCACGTGCCGCTCTCGATCGGGCCGCGGCTGTTCGGCGTGCTCACCGTCGCCGACGAGGACCCGCACATCTGCGACCAGGCGATGCTGGACCGCATGATCGCGTTCGGCCGCGCCGCCGCCGGCGCGATCGCCAACGCGCTCGACTTCCAGCGCGAGCGGCGCATCGCGCTCGCGCTCACGCGCGGCTTCATCCCCGGCCCGCTGCCCGAGCTCGAGGGCTTCGACGCGGGGCTCGTGTACGCCCCCTCCGGCCACGCGGCGGGCGGCGGCGACCTGTTCGGCCTGTGGCGCCTGCCCGCCGGATCGGTCGCGCTGCTCGTGGGCGACGTCAGCGGCAAGGGCATCGAGGTCGCGGCGATCAGCGCGATGGTGCGCTTCTTCGTCGAGGCCCGCACGTGGGACGCCGCCGACCCGGCCGCCGTGATGTGCCAGACGAACGCGCTGCTGCGCCGCCGGCTGCCCGGGACGACGTTCGTGCCGATCGTGCTGGCCGTGATCGACGACGCCGCGATCCGCTGGTGCAACGCCGGCCACCCGCCGCCGCTGCTGCTGGCCGCCGGGGGCGAGACGCTCGAGCTGGGCGGCACCGGGCTGCCGCTCGGTGTCGACGAGGGCGCCGGCTACGGGGCGGCCGAGGCGCCGTTCGGCCCTGGCGACGTCGTGCTGGCCGCCACCGACGGCCTCACCGAGGCCCGCCGCGAGGGTCGCCAGTTCGGCGACGAGCGCCTCGGCCCGCTGCTCGCCGAGCACGGCCGGACCCTCGACCCCGAGGCGCTGGTGGCGCTCCTGCACCGCGAGGCCGAGGCCTGGGCGCCGCGGCTCGACGACGACGTCGTGATCCTCGCGCTGCGGAGGCGGGCGTGATCGAGGTCCGCCACGAGCCGCCCGACAGCCCGGCCGCGCGGGCGCTGTTCGCGGCGTACATGGAGGACGTCGCCCACCGCCTCGGCGACTTCACGCCCACCGAGCAGATCTTCGCCACCACCGAGGCGTTCGACGGCCCCGGCTCGGCCTGGCTCGTCGTCTACGAGGACGGGGAGGCGGTGGCCTGCGCCGGGCTGCGCGCGCTCGGGGACGGCGCCGGGGAGATCAAGCGCATGTTCGTCGCCGAGCACGCCCGCGGGCGCGGCCACGCAAGGCGGCTGCTCGCCGAGCTCGAGACGATCGCGCGCGCCGCCGGGCAGGAGCGCATCCGCCTGCTCACGACCGAGGTGCTGACCGAGGCGCGGGCGCTGTACGCCGCCGAGGGCTACGAGGTCGTGGAGTCGTTCCCGATGGACGACCCGCCCCGGACCGACTTCTGGCTGGAGAAGACGCTGTAGCGTCTCTGAGGCCATGGCCGAGCAGTTCTGCACCCTCAGCGACGACGTCGAGCTCTGCTACGAGACCTTCGGCGACCCCGGCGACCCCACGATGCTGCTCGTCATGGGCCTCGCGACGCAGATGGTCGGTTGGCACCACGAGTTCTGCGCGAAGCTCGCCGAGCGCGGCCTGCACGTGATCCGCTTCGACAACCGCGACATCGGGCGCTCGAAGAGCCAGAACTACCCGGTGCCCACGCTCAAGCAGCTGTTCCTGCGCGACAAGCGCGCGGCGGGCTACACGCTCGAGCACATGGCCGACGACGGCTTCGGCCTGCTCGACCACCTCGGCATCGAGCGCGCCCACGTGGCCGGCGTGTCGATGGGCGGCATGATCGCCCAGACGATGGCCGCGCGGCGGCCGGACCGGGTCCTCTCGCTGGCGTCGATGCTCGCGAACACCGGCGCGCTGTGGTCGGGCCAGCCGTCGCCGCGGCTGTACCCGGTGCTGTTGAAGGCGCCGCCGAGGGACCGCGCGGGCTACATCGACCACGCCGCGTGGGTGTTCTCGAAGATCGGCTCGGCCGACCTCGCGCCGGAGGACCTGCGCGAGCTGGCTGCGCTGAGCTACGACCGCGGCCTGAACCCGGCCGGCTCGAGCCGGCAGCTCGCCGCGATCATCGCCTCCGGCGATCGCACGCCGCTGCTGCGCACGATCACGGCGCCGACCGTCGTGATCCACGGCACCAAGGACAAGCTCGTGCCGCCGTCCGGCGGCCGCGCCACGGCCAAGGCGATCCCGGGCGCCCGGCTCGTCCTCATCGAGGGCATGGGCCACGATCTCCCGCGCAGCGCCTGGCCGCGGATGCTCGACGCGCTCGTGGAGAACGCAGCGCGAGCCGGCGAGCCGCTGGCGGCATGAGCGCGGGGGTCGGCGGCCCGGCGATCTCGTATCCGCCGGAGCTGCCGATCAGCGCCCGGCGGGAGGAGTTGCTGGAGGTCATCCGCGACCACCAGGTTGTGGTCGTGGCCGGCGAGACCGGCTCGGGCAAGACCACGCAGCTCCCCAAGCTGTGCCTGGAGCTCGGGCGCGAGCGAATCGCGCACACGCAGCCGCGGCGGCTCGCCGCGCGCACGGTCGCGGCCCGCATCGCCGAGGAGTTGCGCGTCCCGCTCGGCGAGGACGTCGGCTACGCGGTGCGCTTCCACGACCGCTCGACCGCCGCCACCCGCATCCGGCTGATGACCGACGGCCTGCTGCTCGCCGAGGTCCGGCGCGACAAGCTGCTGCGCCGCTACGACACGATCGTCGTCGACGAGGCGCACGAGCGCAGCCTGAACATCGACTTCCTGCTCGGCACCGTCCACCGGATCCTGCCGCGGCGGCCGGATCTCAAGCTCATCATCACGTCGGCGACGATCGACCCGGAGCGCTTCGCCGAGCACTTCGGCGGCGCGCCGGTCGTCGAAGTGTCGGGACGCACGTACCCCGTCGAGGTGCGCTACCGGCCGATGGAGGACGCCGACCGCGATCAGGAGGACGCGATCGCCGACGCCGTCGCAGAGCTCCAGCGCGAAGGCCCCGGCGACGTGCTGGTCTTCCTCTCCGGCGAGCGCGAGATCCGCGACACCGCGGACGTGCTCAACGGCCGCCTGCGGGCCGACGTCGAGGTGCTGCCGCTGTACGCCCGGCTGTCGGCCGCCGAGCAGCAGCGCGTGTTCCGCACCGGCCCGCGGCGCCGGGTCGTGCTGGCGACCAACGTCGCCGAGACGTCGCTGACCGTGCCCGGGATCCATTACGTCGTCGACCCGGGGACGGCGCGGATCAGCCGCTATAGCCCGCGGCTGAAGGTCCAGCGACTGCCGATCGAGCCGATCTCCCAGGCCTCGGCGGACCAGCGCAAGGGCCGCTGCGGCCGCGTGGCCGCGGGCATCTGCATCCGCCTCTACGGCGAGGAGGACTTCGACGAGCGCCCGCGCTTCACCGACCCGGAGATCCAGCGCACCAACCTCGCGTCGGTGATCCTCCAGATGGCCGCCGCGGGGCTCGGCGACGTCGAGGACTTCCCGTTCCTGGACCCGCCCGACCGGCGCCAGGTCCGCGACGGCGTCGCGCTGCTCGAGGAGCTGGGCGCGCTCGACGCGCGCGGGCGCCTCACGAAGCTCGGGCGGCGGCTCGCCGACCTGCCGGTCGACCCGCGGATGGCGCGCATGGTGCTGGAGGCCGACCGTCTCGGCTGCGCGACCGAGGTGATCGTCGTCGCCGCCGCGCTGTCGATCCAGGACCCGCGCGAGCGCCCCGCCGACAAGACCGCGCAGGCCGACCAGTCGCACGCCCGCTTCGCCGACGAGACGTCGGATTTCCTCGCGCTGCTGAACCTGTGGCGGTACCTCCAGGGCCTGCGCCGCGAGCTCTCCAGCAACCAGTTCCGCAAGCGCTGCCTCGCGGAGTACCTGCACCACCTGCGCGTGCGCGAGTGGCAGGACCTCGTCGAGCAGCTGCGCCAGTCCGCGAAGGCGATCGGGGTCACGCTCAACCGCACGCCGGCCGAGCCCGACGACGTGCACCGTGCCGTGCTGTCGGGCCTGCTCTCCCATCTCGGGCTGCGCGACGAGCGCGGCCGCGAGTACGCCGGCGCGCGCGGGGCGCGGTTCATGATCTTCCCCGGCTCCGCGCTCGCGCGGCGGACGCCGGACTGGGTCATGGCCGCCGAGCTGGTCGAGACGTCGCGGCTGTGGGGGCGGACGGTCGCGCGCGTCGACCCGGGCTGGGTCGAGCCGCTGGCGGGCCACCTCGTCAAGCGCACGTACTCGGAGCCGCGCTGGTCGGCGAGCCGCGGTTCGGTCGTGGCGACGGAGCGCGTGACGCTGTTCGGGCTGCCGATCGGCGAGCGCACGGTGCAGTACGGGCGCATCGACCCGGTGCTCTCGCGCGAGCTGTTCATCCGCCGCGCGCTCGTCGAGGGCGAGTGGCGCAGCCGCCACGCGTTCCAGCAGCGCAACGAGGAGCTCGTGGAGGAGGTCCGCGCGCTCGAGGACCGCACGCGCCGGCGCGACATCCTCGTCGAGGACGAGGCGCTGTTCGCGTTCTACGACGCGCGGATCCCGGCGGACGTGGTGTCGGCCGCGCACTTCGACCGCTGGTGGCGCGACGCGCGGCGCGAGGATCCCGAGCGGCTGACGTTCACGCGCGAGCTGCTGATGGACTCCCGCGCGGCCGCCGCGATGGACCCGCGCGACTGGCCCGAGACGTGGAGGCAGGGAGACCTCGAGCTGCGGCTCAGCTACCGCTTCGACCCCGGGGCGGTCGACGACGGCGTGACCGTGCACGTCCCGCTCGACGTCCTCGGCCGGCTGCGCCCCGACCGCTTCGAGTGGCTGGTGCCGGGCCTGCGCGAGGAGCTCGTCACCACGCTCCTGCGCTCGCTGCCCAAGGAGCTGCGGCGGCCGCTGGTGCCGATCCCGGAGACCGCGGCGGCGGTGCTCGCGGCGCTGCGCCCGCGGCGGCGGCCGCTGCTGGAGGACATGGCCGAGCAGATCGAGCGCCTGCGCGGCGTGCGCCTGCCGGCCGGGGCCTTCGACCTCGAGCGGCTGCCCGACCACCTGCGGGTGACGTTCATGGCCGAGGACGCGGCGCGCGGCGTGCTCGCCGCCGACAAGTCGCTGGAGCGCGTGCGCGAGCGGGTGCGCCCGCGCCTGCGGGCCGAGCTGACCGCCGCGTCCGGCGCGCTCGAGCGCCACGGCGAGCGCACCTGGGCGTTCGGCACGCTGCCACGGACCGTGACGCTGCCGGGCACGGGCCAGGCGGTGACCGCGTACCCGGCGGTCGTGGACGAGGGCGACGCCGTCGGGGTGCGCGTGCTCGAGACGCCGGCGGCTCAGGCGGCGGCGATGGCGGCCGGGACGCGGCGCCTGCTGCTGCTCACGATCCCCTCCCCCGCGCGCGCCGTCCACGACCGGCTCGGCAACGCGGCACGGCTGGCGATCACGCCGGACGTCCTCGACGATGCCGTGGCCGCCGCCGTCGACGACCTCGTCGCTACGGCCGGCGGACCGGCCTGGGATGCCGCCGGCTTCGCCCGGCTGCGCGAGCACGTGGCCGCGCGCCTGCCCGACCGTGCCGCGGCGATCGTCGCGGACGTCGTCGCGGTGCTCGACGCCGCGCGCGAGGTCGAGCGGCTGCTCGACGCGCTGACCGCGATCCCGCTCCAGCCCGCGCGCGCCGACGTCCGCGAGCAGCTCCGCCGGCTCGTCCACCCGGGCTTCGTCAGCGCCGCGGGCGCGGCGCGGCTGCCCGACGTCGAGCGCTACCTGCGCGCCGCCGCACGGCGGCTCGAGCGGCTCCCGAACGCGGTCGCCGTCGACCGCGACCGCATGAACGCGATCCACGAGCTCGAGCGCGCGTACCGCGAGCGCCTCCGCTCATCCCCGAGCCCGGCCGTCGCCCGCGAGGTCCCATGGATGCTCGAGGAGCTGCGCGTGCACCACTTCGCGCAGAACCTCGCGCGCGGCGGCGTGTCGGCGAAGAAGATCCGCCGCGCGCTGGCCGAGGCCTAGGAGCCCGACGAGCGGAAGCGCTCGAACACGGTCACGACGACCGACTCGCTCCCGCAGTCGAGGCACACCTTGTCGCGCAGCGCCGACGGGCGGATCAGGCTCGTGCCGCCGAGCCCGCACTCGACGCAGTGGAACACGCACTCGACGAACGCGCCCGTCGCCAGCAGAGGGTCCTCGGCATCCATGCCCGGCCATCGTGGCACCCGTACGGTCGACGCGCAACGGCTTCCCTAGCCTCTTGACGAGTGCCCCGCCCCCTCGTCTGGACGTTGTACGCGCTGCTGGTGCTGATCTGGTCGTCGACGTGGGTGGCGATCAAGTTCGGGCTCGAGGACGTGCCGCCGCTGCTGTCCGCGGGGGTGCGGTTCTCGCTCGCCGGCGCCGGCCTGCTCGTGCTTGCGCGCGTGATGCGGCGCCCGCTGGGCACGGACCTCAAGCTGGCCGCGGTGCTGGCGACGTTTCCGTTCGCCGCCGCGTACGGGCTGATCTACTGGGGCGAGCAGTACGTGCCGAGCGGGCTGGCGGCGGTGCTGTTCGGCGTCATGCCGCTGTACTCGGCGTCGATCGCCTCCGTGGCGCTGGACGACGAGCCGCTGCGGCCGCGGCTTGTCGCGGGCATCGCCGTGGCGATCGGCGGGCTCGCGCTCGCGTTCGGCGAGAGCCTCGCGCTCGGCGACGCGAAGTGGGCGCCGCTCGCCGCCACCGCGTGCGCCGTCGCGCCGCTGGCCGCCGCGATCGGCAACGTGAGCATCAAGCGGCGCGGCGGGCGGCTGGACCCGATCGCGCTGAACGCGTGGGGCATGCTCGGCGGCGGCGCGCTGCTGCTCGCGGCGAGCGCGCCGACCGAGGACTGGGGCGCCGCCGCGCTGACCGGCCACTCGGTCGGCTCGACGCTGTACCTGGCGATCGTCGGCTCGGCCGTGCCGTTCGTGACGCTCACCCGGCTCCTCCGCGAGCTGCCCGCGGTGACGGTCTCCTACATCACGCTGCTGCTGCCGTTCGGCGCGCTCGCGTTCGGCGCCGCGCTGTACGACGAGCGCATCACCGCCGCCGCCATCGGTGGCGCGCTGCTCGTCGCCACGGGCCTGCTGATCGCTCAGCTCAGAGCGATCCCGCGGGCTCGCGCCGCAGGTGCGCGGGCACGTCCGTGACCGTCTCGAAGTGGTGGCCGACGGCCGTGATCTGGAGCAGCCGCTGAACCGCCTTCGTCCCCCGGACCAGCACCAGCTTGCGCTTCTCGCGGCGCGCCCGGCCGTTGGCGGCCAGCAGCCGCGCGAGCCCGGACGAGTCCAGGAACGACAGGCCTCGCAGATCCAGGACAAGGCACGAGGGGCGCGCCCCCTCCACGCGGCGCATCTCCTCGTCGAACGTATATGCGTGCTCGAGGTCCAGCTCACCGCGAAGCGCCACGCGCACCGCGTCCCCAGCGAGCGGCTCGATGGTCAGCGCGAAGCCTCGCATCGGTCCCCTTCCCCCTATTTGGTCGGCCGTAAAGGTACCCCCTTTGGACCTTCTCACACCGCCCGGCGAATTCTGATCCCCATCCGCGATCATCGACAGCGTGGAGGAGCGACGCGCCAGAAAGCGGCGCCATGAGGCAGCCGTGCGCCGCCGGCGCGTCGGGCTGGGGCTCGCGGCGCTGCTCGCCTTCGTGCTCGGCGCCGTGCTCGGCGCGGGCGGCGATGGCGGCACGAGACCCTCCCGCGGCTCGTCGAGCGCGTCGACCGAAGCGCCGGACAAGGCCCGCGCCGCGGTCGACCGGCTCACGCTCGAGCAGCGGGTCGGCCGGATGGTGATCCTGCGCTTCAACGGCACGCAGCCGCCCGGCTACGTGCGCCGGGTCCTGCGCGAGGGCCGCGCCGCCGGCGTGATCCTGTTCCGCGACAACGTCGTCTCACCCGGCCAGCTCGGGCGGCTCACGGCGCGGCTGCGCGAGTCCATGCCGGATGCGATCGTGTGCGCCGACCAGGAGGGCGGCGAGGTGCGCACGCTCTCATGGGCGGGGCCCGACGTCTCCGCCGGCGAGCAGCTCGCCGGCCACAGCGTGCACGAGGACGCCCGCACGGCGGCCCGGTACATGCAGGCGACCGGCGTCAACGTGACGCTCGCGCCGGTCGCCGACGTCCCCAGCGTCGCGGGCGCCGCGCTCGCGAGCCGCGCCTTCGCGACCGAGCCGGCGGCGGTGGCCGCCGCCGTCACCGACGCGATCACGGGCTGGCACGACGGCGGCGTCGCCACCACCGTCAAGCACTTCCCGGGGCTCGGCGGCGCGACCGTCAACACCGACGACGGCCCTGCCACCATTGCCCGCACCCGGACCGAGCTCGACGCGGACCTCGAGCCCTTCCGCGCGGCGATCGCCGCCCGGACCGAGTTCGTCATGGTCGGGCACGCCACGTACCCAGCGCTCGACGGCCTGCACATCGCGTCGCAGTCGCCGGCGATCGTCGACGGGCTGCTGCGCCGGCAGCTCGCCTTCAAGGGCGTCGTCATGACCGACTCCCTCGAGGCGGCCGCGGTGCAACCGACCGGCGACGTCGCGCAGGCCGCGGTGGCCTCGGCGCTAGCCGGGGTCGACGTGATCCTCACGACCGGCCGCGGCTCGTACATCCACGTCTACCGCGCGCTGCTCGCGCGCGCCAGGCGCGACCCGCACTTCCGCGAGCGCGTGCGGGCCTCCGCGGCCCGGGTGCTCGCCGCGCAATCATCCCTGCATGGCTGACACCGCGACGACGTTCGGGATCGGCGACCCGGTCCCGTCGTTCACGTTGACCGACACCGAGGGCGAGCGCCACCAGGTGCCCGCCGCCGAGGCGCCGCCCGCGACCGTGCTGATCCAGAGCTGCAACCACTGCCCCTACGTCGTGGCCTGGAACCCGCGGCTGCGCGCCGTGGCCGAGGATTACGCGGACCGCGGCGTGCGCTTCCTGGCGATTCACTCCAACGACCCGGTCCGCTATCCGGCCGACTCGCCCGAGCGGATGGCGCAGTTCGTGCGCGAGCAGGGCTGGCCGATCCCGTACGCGTTCGACGAGTCCCAGGACGTCGCCCGCGCGCTCGGCTCCGAGCGCACCCCGGAGGTCTTCGTGCTCGACGCCGAGCAGCGGCTGGCCTACCACGGCGCCCCGGACTCCGACCACACCGACCCCTCCCAGAACGCCGCCTGGCTGCGCGCCGCGCTCGACGCCGTGCTCGCCGGAGGCGAGGTCGCGCGCGCCGAGACGCCCGCCCGAGGGTGCTCGGTCAAATGGCGGGATTGACCGGTACGTAAAATCGGGCCGTGGCTCGCCGGGTCAACGAGCACAGCATCGCCCTCGCGCGCGAGTGGAGGAAGCTCGGGCGCGCCGCGACGGTCGTCGCGGTCCTCACCTCGCCGGCGCTGTTCATCGTCCTCTGGGACCGGTTCCAGTGGCCGAAGCTGTGGGCCGTCATCGGCACGATCCTCGGCGTCGCCGCGCTGCGCGGGCTGATCGACGTCCTCGCCCACAAGCTGATCCCGGCGCCGTCGCTGTACGGCGCCGAGGACGAGCTGCGCGAGCAGGACGTGATCTCGCGCCGGCGCCTGTGGTACTGGCGCAGCAAGTACCGCCGCGCGCTGTACCTCTTCGTCGTCTTCGCCATCGCGGTGGCGATCGCGATCGCCATCAACTCGTTCAACGGCGGCGACGCGTCGGTGGCGGGCGGGATCGCCTCGATCGGCGACCTGCTGGGCCGCTACGGGCCGGTCGTCTTCGGCTACCTCCCGATCCTCGTGCTGTTCTTCCTCATCAACTTCCTGATCCTGTTCGGGCCGATGCTCATCCTCGGCATCCAGCAGATCAAGGCGTACGAGCCGGGCGAGGCGGACTGGGGCGTGCAGCTCGGCGACGTGCGCGGCCAGGCCGAGGCCAAGCAGGAGATCACGCGCGTCGTCTCGCTCTGGCAGTCGGGCGAGGAGTTCGTCAAGGCCGGCGGCAAGCGCGAGCGCGGCGTGCTGTTCCTGGGCGCGCCCGGCACCGGCAAGACCATGCTCTCGAAGGCGATCGCGACGTCGTTCAACTGCCCGTTCGTGACGATCCCCGGGTCGGGCTTCGCGCAGAGCTTCATCGGGATGGACGCGGTGCTCGTTCGGTGGCTGGCGTGGAAGGCGCGCCGCCTCGCTCAGAAGTGGGGCG
>Ga0081539_10006204_pt1 | contig 11601 bp, 2 predicted proteins | sample TabmetS4T2R2_FD_71023 | JGI IMG/M metagenome (GOLD analysis project Ga0081539, IMG submission 71023) | Tabebuia heterophylla rhizosphere microbial communities from the University of Puerto Rico - S4T2R2 | ecosystem: Host-associated > Plants > Roots > Rhizosphere ...
CTTCCCCCGCAGCCCCGAGAAGGGCGAAGGCTGCAGAGTCTACTATACACTTACTCACTGTTTGTGTCTACTTCCCCAAAGTCTTTGGTCTGGCACAGAGTCAACCAGCAGCATCCTTCAGCCGCAGAGGTTTTTCGACAGTCTCGTTAGTCAAGTTTATTGTCTTTCAAGATCGTTCGCGTCAGTCCGTTCTTTGTCCCGCTCACGTTTCCTCTGTGAGCAGCGCCTTGGCGTCCTCCTCCGATAGCGCTTCGATTGCGGACAGGATGCTATCTAGTGCTTCGTTGCTGATCTGTCGCTCCTGCTGTTTGTCAATGAGTGTGGCCAGTGCCGCGATGGTCTGGCACTCAAACATCGCCCGCAGCGGCACGACGATTTGCACCCGCTTGTTGATGCGCGCAACCACTTGTGTGGCTTTGAGCGAGTGCCCACCCAAAGCAAAGAAGTTGTCGTGCACGCCGACCTTCTCTAGCTTGAGAATTTCAGACCAGATGGCTGCGAGCAGTTCTTCTGTCGGACTCCGCGGAGTTACGTAAGTTTCTTCGAGTTCCGGTCGGGGCAGAGCCGCTGCTTGCAACGCTCGGCGATCAAGCTTCCCGTTCGGTGTGAGGGGGAACTTGTCGAGAAAGACAACCGCGGAGGGCACCATATACTCGGGCAGCTTGCCCTGCACGAAACTCCGCAGCTCACTCACGGGGGGAAGCTGGGATTGGGCGGGAACGAGGTAAGCCACGAGGCGTTTGTCGCCCACCATCTCTTCGCGGAGCACCACAACGATATCTTGTATAGCGGGATGCGGGCGAAGGACGCTCTCAATCTCGCCCAGTTCGATGCGATAGCCGCGCAGCTTGACTTGGTGGTCACTGCGGCCCACGAACTCAAGGTTGCCGTCTGGCAGGTAGCGTGCCAGGTCCCCGGTCTTATACAATCGCGCACTGGGCTCTCGGCTGAAGGGATCAGGCAGGAACTTCTCTGCCGTTAGCTCTGGCCGGTTGAGATACCCGCGCGCGACTCCATCGCCGCCAATGTAGACCTCACCCGTGACTCCAATTGGTACAGGGTGCAGATAAGCATCCAACACATAGACCTGCGTGTTCTGAATCGGCCGCCCAATCGTTTGCGGCCCGCCCACCGTTCTCAGCGTATACGTCGCATACGTGGTGCATTCCGTGGGCCCGTAGAGGTCATAGACGCGCTGCGCGGCCGTCGAGGCATAGAGTTGGTCCACCAGCGTCGTCGTTAAGAGTTCACCAGCCAGATTGATCGTTTGCACCGTGGGGGGAATGCGTTGCAGCCGTAATAGCTCTGCGATCGCCGACGGCACGGTGTTGAGCAACGTCACCTCTACGGGACTTGCGGCGCGGGCCAGGGCTAGCGCATTGTCTACCACCACCACCGTCCCGCCACCGGTGAGGGGAGCGAACAGCTCGAAGACCGAGAGGTCAAAACACAGCGAGGTGGACGCGAGTACCCGTGAGAGTTCCTCGGGGCTGAACGTGGTATGCACCCAGGCGAGGAACGCGGCCACGTTGCGCTGCGCGATCGCCACGCCTTTGGGTTGCCCGGTAGAGCCCGAGGTATAGAGCACGTAGGCCAGGTGCTCGGCAGTCGTGGGGACCGTGAGGTTCTCCTGACTCTCCCGACTCATCATGCTCCAATCGCGATCGAGGCAGAGCACGCGGGCGTGGTGGGGAGGCAGGGCGTCGGCCAAAGCCTGCTGTGTGAGTAACACCGAAGCCTGGGTATCAGCGAGCATGAAGGCTAAGCGCTCTGGGGGGTAGCTGGGGTCGAGGGGCACGTAGGCGCCGCCAGCTTTGAGGACGCCTAGGAGGCCGACGACCATACCCAGAGAGCGGCCCATGCAGATGCCGACCAACACCTCGGGCCCCACGCCGAGCTTTTGTAGATAGTGCGCAAACTGATTAGCGCGTGCGTTGAGTTCGCGATAGGTCAGCTGCCGGTTTTCATACTCGACTGCCACTGCGTCTGGTGTGCGCTCTACTTGGGCTTCGAAGAGGCGATGGACACACTGCTCGCTCGGATAGTCCTGCTGGGTGTCATTCCACTCCACCAGCAGTTGCTGTTGCTCGGCCCTGGTGAGGGTCGGCAGCTCAGAGATGCGGTGATCGGGGTTCGCGGCGATCCCCTCTAGCAACACGTGCACATGTCCGAGCAATCGTTGGATCGTAGCAGCTTCGAACAGGTTGGAATCATAGGCAAATATTAAATGCGTCCCGTCCTCATACTCTCTTACGGAAAACTCTAGATCGAACTGTAGTGGGGTTTCCCCAAACCCCGCCAGAGGTCTCACGCTTAAGCCCTCAAGCTCAAGGCCGGCCTCTTTGAAATTGTACATGTTGATGAAGACTTGAAAGAGGGGAGTCCTCTGCAAATCTCGCTCTGGCTGCAATGCCGCCACCAGTTTCTCAAAGGGAAGTTCCTGATGATCGTACGCGCCCAGCACAACCTCGCGAACCCGTGCTAAAAGTTCACGAAACGTAGGATTCCCTGAAAGGGTTGTGCGCAAGGCAAGGGAATTAAGAAATAAACCAATGAGGCCCTCAGTTTCGGAGCGTTCCCTCCCGGCTACCGGAGTCCCCACGACAATGTCGTCCTCACCGGTCATCTTATGCAGCAGCGTTTGGAACGTTGCCAAGATGGTCATGAACAAGGTGACATTCGCCTCTTTGCTAAAAGACTCTAGAGCACTCCTCAATTCTTTGGGAAGAACCAAGACTTGGCGGAGCCCACGGCGATTGTTCAGAGGCTTATGTGGATGGTCAACGGGCAAAGGCAAACTGGCCGGGGCATTGGCAAGCTGCTCTCTCCAGTACGCCAAGGAGTTGTCAAACTCCGTGCCGTGAAACTTTTTTCGCTGCCACAGGGCATAGTGCTTATACTGAATCGGCAGCTCAGCAAGCGGAGACGGTTTTGTGGTAGCGAACGCTTGGTAAAGAACTTCGAGTTCGTGAAAAAATACCTTGATGGACCAGTGATCCCAGGCAATATGATGGCCACTGATCACTAATACATGCTCGCTATCGCTTAACCGTAGTAAGGTCCCTCGCAATAGTAAATCAGTTGAAAGATCAAACGGCTGACGCTGTTCATTCTCAAACAGCTCTTGGGTTTGTGTGTCGAGATCCACTGCTGGTTCCTGCCTCTGGTCAATCACCTTCAGACGGAACGGCCACTGCTCGGACACGAGTTGAATCAGACCACCTTGACTTTCGTGAAACGTCGTACGCAGACTTTCGTGCCGTCGCACGATCTCTGCCAGTGATTTTTCAAGTGCCTCAATGTCAAGTGGTCCTGTGAAGTGAAATCCAGAGATACTCTTGTAGGCTGCGTTGTTGGGTTCAAGTTGTTCCAAAAACCAAAACCGTTCCTGAGAAAAGGACAGCGGATATTCTTTATCGAGGGATTCGTGCAATATCGGCAGGGCACGTATCCTCGTTTCTCTTTTGCGAGCCGAACCAATCTGCTCAGCCAACCCGGCGATAGTTGGCGCTTCAAACACACTCCGTAGTGGCAATTCAAGTCTAAAGGTGTCGCGAATGCGAGAAATCAATTGCGCGGCCAACAGTGAATGTCCACCCAAGTCAAAGAAGTTGTCATGGATGCCAATCTTCTCCAGTTTGAGGACTTCCGCCCAGATAGTTGCCAGCAGTTCCTCTGTGGTGGTACGTGGCTCAACCAAAGCTCGACCTGGCTCTGGCGTACTCTCCGCCGGCATCGGAAGTGCGCTGAGATCCACCTTGCCGTGCGGCGTCAACGGTAGCGCGCTGAGCCAAACGAAGCTCGTGGGCATCATGTAGTCGGGCAGTCGCGTCTTGAGAAATTGGCGCAGCTCACTTACTGTAGTTTCTTGCCTGTCCGGCGCGACCAGGTAAGCCACCAAACGCTTATCTCCAGACACGTTTTCACGAGCCAGGACCACAGCGGTGTGCAAAGCCGGGTGGTCGCTCAGCACTGCCTCAATTTCCGCCGGTTCGACACGAAAACCGCGAATCTTTACCTGGTGATCGGTGCGACCGAGAAACTCGATGTTCCCATCGGGCCGATAACGCACCAGATCTCCTGTTTTGTACAGCCGTGCTCCCAACTCCATCTTGAACGGGTGAGGGATGAATTTCTCAGCGTTGAGCTCGGGACGGTTCAGGTACCCGCGCGCCAGACAACTCCCACTAATGTACAGCTCGCCGGCAATGCCAATCGGGACGGGCTGCAAGTAGCTATCGAGCACATAGGCTTGGGTATTCGGTAGTGGCCGTCCTATTGGTATTGTTGAAGCAGCTTCACTGTTGGTGTCTTTTGGTACGCGATAGGTAAGCATTCCTACGGTGGCTTCAGTCGGGCCATAGTGATTGAAGATGGTGCATTGGGCAGTTGCGAGGAATCCTTCCACCCAGTCTCGCCGCGATGCCTCACCGCCAATGATCAGCCAATGGCGTGGCAGGAGTTGATCAGCATGAGCGGAAGCTTGCAGTAGCGCAGCCAGGTGGGAGGGCGCGATCTTGAGTAGATCAATCTCGCAGCAAGCAAAATAGTCGGTGAAGGCTTGTGCATCTAGGGCTCTTGCTTCGGAGACAATATGCAAGACGCCGCCTGAGATCAGTGGAGGAAAAATTACGGTTTGACTGGAATCCACAGACAGAGGTTGCACCATTGCATAGCTAGAGCTGGGCATGAGGCCATACGTCTCCTGAATACCTTGAACATAATTGAGGATCTGTTGATGCTCAATCAGAACTCCTTTGGGCTTTCCGGTCGAGCCTGAGGTGTAGATGACGTAAGCTAAATTCTCTGTGGTTATTGCGCAGTCGGGGGTTGTTTCTGGCTCTTGACTGATGACCTCCCAGTCCGAGTCGATGCACACAGTGGAATGCTGAGTCATGAAGAATGAGTCCTGAGTCCTGTCTGAAACTTCAGCATGCTGATCGCCAACTGCTAACTGCTGAGCCCTTGTTCGCAGTCTTTCCTGCGTCACAATCACTGAAAGCCGAGCATCCTGCAGCAGGAACGCCAAGCGAGCTGTCGGAGCTCTCGGATCAAGCGGCACATACGCTCCTCCGGCTTTGAGTACACCGAGTAATCCGACGATGATCTCCCAGGAGCGCTCTATGCAGATGCCTACCAACGTCTCTGCTCCTACTCCTAGCTTTTGCAAATAGTGCGCGAGCTGGTTGGCTCTCGTATGCAGTTCTCGATAGGTGAGCTGTTGGTCTTCAAACACGACTGCGACCGCTTCGGGGGTCCTCTCGACTTGGGCTGCAAACAGCTCATGAAGACACTTGTCTCTGGAGTAGTCGCGCTCGGTATCGTTCCATTCGATGAGCAGCCGCTGGCGCTCGACTTCCGTCAGGATCTCGAATTGTGAAATCTGTTGTTCGGGATTTTTCACCATCCCTTCAAGTACAGTTCGGTAATGCCCGAGCATGCGCTCGATAGTCGCAGCATCAAACAAATCCGTGCTGTATTCGATGTGCCCTGTCAGGCCGTTCTCGGTTTCCTTCAGGGAAAGGGTCAGGTCGAACTTCGCTGTGGCAGTGTCTATGTCAATCGGACTGGAGGTGAGCCCCGGTAATGCTAAAACTTGCTGTTCCTTGCTTTGCAGAACGAACAGCACTTGAAAGAGTGGTGACGTGCTCAGGTCGCGCCCTGGCTGCAGTATCTCAACCAGCTTTTCGAAAGGCACGTCTTGGTGCGCGTATGCGTCTAAGGCCACGTCCTTCACCTGTTTGAGCACTTCGAGAAAACGCGGATTGCCAGAGAAGTCAGTACGAAACACCAAGGTGTTAACGAAAAATCCCATCACCCCTTCTATTTCAAACCGTGACCGACCAGCGATCGGAGAACCAACGGTGACGTCATCTTGTCCCGTATAACGGTGGAGCAACACGTGAAAGGCCGCGAGCAACGTCATGAACAGCGTCGCCTCCTCTTTGCGGCTTAGTTTGTGGAGCTGGTCAGAGAGAGTCCGAGGCAAGGTCAAGCTTTGCTTCGCACCACGGAAACTTTGGACCCCAGGGCGTGGGTGATCTGTCGGGAGTTGCAGCGCCGGGACATTGCTGAGCTGCTCTTTCCAGTAGGCCAGCTGGTTCCCCAAGCGCTCGTCTTGCATCCATTGACGCTGCCAGACCGCATAGTCCGCATACTGAAAAGGAGGCGCCGGGAGCGGCGAGGGTTTCTCCGTGACGAACGCTTCGTAGAGAAGAGAAAGCTCTTGGAGAAAGATCGTCTGCGACCAAGCGTCGGAGACGATATGGTGCATGGTGTAACTGAAAATACAGTCGTCATCAGCAAGCTGAAACACGATCGGCCTGAGCAGAGGCCCTTGTGTAAGGTCGAACGGGCGTTGGATATCTTCACCGATGAGTCGGTGAGCTTCGATTTCTCGTTCGTCCTTGGGACGCCCCACAAGGTTTACGACGGCAACGGGCAGGTTGAGGGATGCTGAAACCACCTGAACCGGAATTCCATTACGGGTTGTGAAGATGGTGCGGAGCGCTTCATGACGCCGAATGATCTCGTTGAGGCTTCGTTCGAGCGACGTAATATCGAGTGGCCCACGAATACGCACTGCTCCAGGAATGTTGTACACGCAGCTCTGTGGGTGAAACTGGTCCAGGAACCACAGTCGTTGTTGGGCAAATGACAGCGGGCATTCGGTATTTCTGGGAGCACGGGCAATGGTCTTTGCAGGTGAATGCTGTTGACGAGAACGACGCTCTTCGAGCACTCGTCCTAACTCAGCGATGGTGCGTGTCTCGAAGAGGCAACGCAAAGGGACATCCACGCCAAAGGACTTTTGCAATCGTGAGGCGACTTGAATAACCAACAGTGAATGACCGCCGAGTTCGAAAAAGTCTTCATCCACGCCGACCCGTTCTAATCCGAGCACCTCTGACCAGATCCCGGCGATAGTCGCTTCGGTTGAGTTGCGCGGCGCACCGAAGTCTGACGCTGACGACAATCGGTTATCGTCGGGGGCTGGTAACGCGTGCCGGTCGACCTTGCCGTTGGCAGTGAGTGGCAGAGCGTCTAAAAACGTAAAGGTTGAGGGAACCATGTAATCGGGGAGCTTGCTCTTGAGGAACGTACGCACCTCAGCGAGCGTGGGAGGAGACTCTCGCTGACATACGATGTAGGCTGACAGTTGTGTTTCTCCATGTGTGAACCCACGCGCAATGACCACAGCTTCTTTCACCGCGGAGTGTTGGGCCAACACCGCCTCGACCTCGCCTAACTCGATCCGATAGCCACGAATCTTCACTTGATTGTCGAGACGCCCGAGAAGCTCAATATTACCGTCCGACAGGTAGCGCGCGAGATCGCCAGTACGGTACAACCGTGAGCCTGGCTGGGTGCTGAAGGGATCAGGGATAAATCTCTCGGCGGTGAGGTCTAGACGACCGAGATACCCCCATGCGAGGCCAGCTCCGCCAATGTACAACTCACCCACGACGCCGACAGGTACGGGCGTTAAGGAGGGGTCCAAGATGTATACTGTGGTATTGGCGATCGGGCGGCCAATGGGAATGGATGTTGCTGTCTCCTCAATATGTCTCGCAATAACGTGCGTGCAGGCGAAGGTGGTACTCTCTGTTGGGCCATAGCCATTGATGAGCTGTGTGTGTGGCAGCAGTGTCAAGGCGCGCCGCACATGCGCAACCGACAATGCTTCTCCCCCTGCTACGAGCAGGCTGACCCCAGCCAAGATTTCTGGGGCCTGATCGATGAGATTGTTAAACAACGAGGCAGTGAGCCATAAGGTGTTCACATGATGTTTGCATAAGATAGTGCCTAGTTGTTCGGGACTGGAAATCCGCCCGGGGAAGAGGGCACACGTAGCGCCCTGTAGTAACGCGCCCCACAACTCGAACGTGGCCGCATCAAACGAAATCGGTGCGAGTTGTAGGAAGACCTGGGCGGAGTTGAACGGTACGTAGTCTGTTCCGCACACCAGGCGGACAATACCGCGATGTGGGACCGTCACGCCTTTGGGCTGACCGGTCGACCCGGAGGTATAGATCACATAGGCCAGATGCTCGGCGGTCGTTTGGACGGCAGGATTCTCTGCACTCTCGTGGCTAATCGTCTCCCAGTCGCGATCAAGGCAGAGTGCGGTGGCTTGGTGTGGGGGCAGAGAATCAAGCAAGTTCTGCTGAGTGAGTAAGACTGGCGCCTGAGTATCGGCAAGCATGAACGCTAATCGTTCCTGCGGATAGCTGGGATCGAGGGGCACATAGGCCCCGCCGGCTTTAAGAATGGCGAGCAGGCCGATGACCGTCTCGACGGAGCGATCCATACAGAGAGCGACCAGTACGTCTGGTCCAGCGCCGAGTTTCTGTAAGGAATGGGCGAGTTGGTTCGCACGCCGATTGAGTTGACGATAAGTCAGCTGCTGATCCTCCAATACCACCGCCACGGCATCGGGCGTGCGTTCGACCTGCTCTACAAAGAGTTCGTGAAGGCATTTATCTTTCGGATAGGCAACCGCCGTGTCGTTCCATTCGACAAGCAATTGATGTCGCTCGGCATCGGCGAGTAATGGGAGTTCAGCAATTGCTGTCTCTGGATGTGACACCGCCGCGCACAATAACGATCGATAGTGACCAAGTACACGCATGATCGTAGCCGACGCAAACAACTCCGCGTCGTAGTGACAGGAGATGGTAAGCTTTTCTGCATGTGCGGCAGCGACACATACGATGTCACACTGACTCGTATACTCCTCAACCTCAGCGAGATCTTCCTCCTGGAGTGTGGATTCCGCACTGCCGGAGTTCGCACTGCAAAGGGCAAACAGATTGTGAATTATTTTTGACGAACGATCAGACTGCTTGGCACAGACACTCTCAAGGACTTGCTCGAACGGGTAATCGCGATGACGGTTGGCTTCCTCGACTGTTTTTGCCGTGCGGGAAAGGAGCGCGAGAAAATCTGGGTTTCCCGCCAGATACGTGCGCAGCACGAGAAGATTGGTGAAGCGTTCTGGTTGCTTCAGGTCCGACCACCGTCGGCAGTTCGGTGCGACCGAGCCGACAAGGATATCAGTTTCACCTGTGTAGCGGTGGAGTAAGGTGTTGTACGCCGCTAAGAGCACGACTTTAAGCGAGCACTGTTGCTCCGCGCAGAAGTGGAGCAATTGATGGTAGAGTGACTGATCGAGATCAAGTGATTCGACCTCGCGGATAAAAGACGATACCGGAGGACGAGGATAGTCTGGAGTGAGCCGCAGGACTGAAAGATCACCGCTGAGGGTTTCGTGCCAGTACCGTTCCTGTCGTTCCACGTCGCCGGGGGCGCGCCCGCCCGGGAGCGAAGAAGTTGTCATAGATTCGTACCGAGCCTTTCACGCTCCTCAGCTCCGAACGGGGTGGTGGTTGTCTGACCGTTTGTCTGGCTCGTCACTAAGAAATCGCCGATCACGAGTGCATCGAGTTGTGCGTTGAGAAAAGTCTCAAGCGCTTCCTGAGGCGTCCGAACGATCGGCTGGCCACGGACGTTGAATGAGGTATTGAGGAGAATTGGTACGCCACTGATTTTCCCGAAAGCATTGAGCAGTTGCCAGAACCGCGGATGGTCTGCCTGCGCGACGGTTTGCACCCGCGCCGAGCCGTCGACATGGGTAACCGCCGGGAGTTGGGACTGATAGGGTTTGCGCACGTGGGCAATAAACAACATGTGGGCATATGTCGGCTCGTCACCGGCGCGGATGTCAAAATACCGCCCTGCGGCCTCAGCAGTCACCGCCGGAGCAAACGGGCGAAACTCCTCACGCTTTTTGACCAGCTGGTTAATGCGATTGCGCATAGTGGGGTCACGCGGGTCTGCCAGGATACTACGATTGCCCAGGGCGCGGGGACCAAACTCCATGCGACCTTGGAACCAGCCGATGATCTGTCCGTGCGCTAGCTGTTTCGCTACTTCTTGTACCAATTCAACAAAGGCTGTGTACTCGACAACGTAACAATCTGTCCGTGTGCGGAGAAGTTGTACTATGTCCTTACGGTCATACTCAGGACCCCACAACGGCATTGGCAGTCGGGAATAGCTCACGGTTGGTTCCTGTGCGCGTTGCACGTACAGTGCTGCCCCTAGAGCCGTGCCCTCGTCGCCAGCGGCGGGTTGCACAAACATCCCTTTGAATAACCGGCTGCGTCGCAGGGCACCATTGACACTACAATTCAACGCGACCCCTCCGGCCAGGCAGAGGTTGGTCTGAGCGGTTATTTTCCTAAAGTGTTGCAAGACATGCAGGGCCGAGGTTTGCAACACGGCTTGCAACGCTGCGGCAATGTCCCTGTGATCCTGGGTGATAGTGGATTCCGGTTCTCTGGGCGGACCGAAGCGCTCGGTCAACATCAGTAACGTTCTCGCGTAGGTTTCCTTTTCTTCCAACGTACGATTCTGCAAGAGAATAGGAATCTGATAGGTGCCATCATCGTTGAGTTTCACTAGTTCCATCAATTTGTTGAAGAAGCGGCGCGGATTCCCGTATGGTGCAAGGCCCATCACTTTGTATTCATCGAGTCCCAGGTAAAAGCCGAGATACAACGTGAAGACACCGTAGAGAATTCCCAAAGAATGGACAGCGGGGATTTGGGCAATCGTTTGCATCTCAGTCCCTCGCCCTACTGCCACAGTTGCGCTGTAAAACTCCCCCATCCCATCAGAGACGAGAATCAAGGATTCCTCAAATCCACTCAAATAGAACGCACTCGCCGCATGGGCTGTGTGATGAGCAACACCCACAAGCTTCTTGTCCCAGTCCCACGAAGGGAAGTGCCGCTGGGCAGCTTTCCGCTGTGCCTCACGCGAATACACCTCAGTGAATTGTTTCTTGAGGAACTCGTCCTGCGCAAAAAAGGATCTAAACGGCTCATAGGAAAATCCATGGGCGATAGAATCGATAGCATCCGCAGTCAACTGTCCCACTTCCAAACAATAGCGCATGGCATTCACTGGGAAAGCACCAGTTGCTTTCTCCCTGGTGAAACGTTCTTCAGCCGCCGCTGCTTGGATCCCACGACTGGTCAATAAGACCGCCGCGGAGTCAAACCCTTGAGTGATACGCAATTGGCGGGGAGAAAGATGAGGAAACTCCCGCTTCTTAAAGCGTACGCTGTTCTCTAATCCGCTGATGCCCAGGATATTCATACCGTTACACTGATGAATGATACAGTTGCAGTCACATCAAACGTCCCTAAAAGCTCGGCATAACTCAGGGAGGGGTGTCCTGGGGCAGTGAAGGCAACGGCCTTTGGTCTCTGCTCAGCCCAAATCTTTAGCACTGCAAGCATAGGCATAAGGAGAATACTGTAATAACAAAATGTTACTATCTTACCCGTCTTTTTTTCTGCAAAGTAACCTCCGACCAACTCGTGTTGTTCTTGAGTCGCTTCGTAAAGCTCTAAGGATGTGCTCTATTCGTCCAGTCCTTCGACGTCTACTCCTCGCGTTGTTTTCTGAGACTGAGCGGACGCATGTCTGTCCAGACTTCCTTGATGTACGCTAAGCAGTCCGCCTTCGGGCCGCTCTTGCCTACATCTCGCCAACCCAGCGGATTCTCTTTCTCCAGCGGCCAGATCGAGT
>Ga0081539_10006205_pt1 | contig 11601 bp, 10 predicted proteins | sample TabmetS4T2R2_FD_71023 | JGI IMG/M metagenome (GOLD analysis project Ga0081539, IMG submission 71023) | Tabebuia heterophylla rhizosphere microbial communities from the University of Puerto Rico - S4T2R2 | ecosystem: Host-associated > Plants > Roots > Rhizosphere ...
GCCCCACGGGTCCAGCGGGAGGGCGGCCCCGACGAGACCGAGGACTACGCCCAGCCCGAGCACCCCCCAGGCGACGCCGGCGAACCGGGGCGCCAGCCCGACCAGGGCGACCGCGACCGCCGCCAGCACCCACACGGCCGGGACCTGGACGAGCGCCCCCTCCAGGACCCGCGACAGCTGGCGGCCGAGGTCCGGGGTGGTGGCCCCGTAGGTCAGTCCCACGGTCAGCCCGGCCGCGACCAGGACCAGGGCCGACCCCATGACCGAGAACACCAGGTGGCTGGCGGCCCACTGGAGCCGGCCGACCGCGGTGGCCAGCACCGGCTCGGCCCGGCCACTGGTCTCCTCGGCCCGCAGCCGCAGGGTGGCCTGGATGGCATAGCCGGCCGCCAGCAGCCCGAGGATCGACATGACCGACACCAGGTAGGCGTCGACGATCCCGGTGCGGCCGCCCATGCGGGTGAAGATCTCCTCCAGGTTCTGGTTGTCGGCGACCAGGTCCCCGACGCTGGAGGCGGCGCCGCCGAGCACCACCCCGGCGACCGCGAACCCGGCCGTCCAGCTGACGAGCAGCCCCCGGTGCAGCCGCCAGGCCAGGGCCAGAGGGCTGCGCAGCCCAGGGGCGGCCGCGGCCGGTCCGGGCCGGTCGGGCAGCAGCCCGGCGCCCACGTCGCGGCGGGCCTCCAGGGCCACGGCGACCGCGGCCCCGAGGGCGGTCAGGGCGACCGGAAGGAGCAGGACCCACCACCGTTCGCCGGCATAGGGGCGCAGCTTGTGGGCCCAGCCGATCGGTGACAGCCACGACAGCCAGCTCACGCCGCCGCCGGACAGGCCGCTGACGTCCCCGATGACCCGCAGCAGCCAGGTGCCGCCGAGGACGCCGACGGCGATCCCCCTGGCCCCGCCGGCCCCGCTGGTGAGCTGGGCGGCCACCGCCCCAACGGCCGCGAACGCCCAGCCGGCGGCGGCGAGCTGGAGCCCGGCCGCCACCGACCCGGCGACGGGCAGGTCCTGGCCGGCCATGGCCGCCGCCACCAGCACGGCCAGGACCAGGTTGGCGGCCAGGGTCACCACCAGCGCCGCCGCGAGGGCGGCGTGGCGGCCGACCACGGTCGCCCCGAGCAGCTCGCGCCGGCCCGACTCCTCCTCGGTCCGGGTGTGGCGGATGACCGTCAGCAGGGCGACCAGGGCGATCAGGACCGGGTAGAACCCGGCCCGCCAGACCGACAGCTCGCCGAGGCTGGAGCCGTGCAGGGGCCCGTACAGGGAGATGAAGCCGGGGTCGGCGGCGCTGGCATCGGCGTAGGACTGCCGCTCGGCGGCGGTCGGGAACAGCCCCTGGAAGGAGGCGACGATGGTGGCCATGAGCCCAGTGAAGGTCAGGATCCAGATCGGCAGCAGCACCCGGTCGCGCCGCAGGATGAGCCGGACGAGCTTGCCGGTGCCGGTGAGGGCGGTCACCGGGCCACCTCCGCCTTCCTGGCGCGGTCGTAGTGGCGCAGGAACAGCTCCTCGAGGGTGGGCGGCTGGCTGACCAGGCTCCGGACCCCGGCGCTGGTCAGCTCGCGCAGGGCGGCATCCAGCGCCCCCGGGTCGACGTGGAAGCGCACCTGCCCGTTCTGGGCCTGCAGGTCGTGGACCCCCGGCACCCGGGCCAGCCCGTCGGCCGGCTGGGCCAGCTCGGCCTGGATCGACACCCCGGTGAGGTGCCGCAGCTCGGCCAGGGTCCCGCTCTCCACCGCCCGGCCCTCGCGGATGATCGTCACCCGGTCACACAGGGCCTCCACCTCGGCCAGGATATGGCTGGACAGCAGCACCGTCCGCCCCTTGGTCCGCTCCTCGCGGATGACCTGGCGGAACACGTCCTCCATGAGCGGGTCCAGCCCTGAGGTCGGCTCGTCCAGCAGCAGCAGCTCCACGTCCGAGGCCAGCGCCGCCACCAGGGCGACCTTCTGCCGGTTCCCCTTGGAGTAGGTGCGGCCCTTCTTGCGCGGGTCGAGGTCGAACCGCTCCAGCAGATCGGTCCGCCGCTGGGCGTCCAGCCCCCCGCGGAGCCGCCCCAGCAGGTCGATGACCTCCCCCCCGGAGAGGTTCGGCCACAGGGTCACGTCGCCGGGGACATACGCGAGGCGGCGGTGCAGCTCGGTGGCCTGGGACCAGGGGTCGCCCCCGAGGAGACGGACCGTTCCCTCGTCGGCCTTCAGGAGCCCCAGCAGCACCCGGAGGGTGGTCGTCTTCCCAGCCCCGTTGGGCCCCAGGAACCCGTGCACCTCCCCGGTCTGCACGACCAGGTCCAGCCCGTCCAGGGCCCGGGTCCGCCCGAAGTTCTTGACCAGCGCCTCGATGCGAATGGTCTCATCCATCATTCCGCTCCTTGGGCCCCCCTGGGCCCTGCCGGGTTGCGGGTTGAGGTTGGTTCGGGAGCAGCCGTTCGACCTGGGCGTAGGCGGCGCGTGCCTGGGCGGCGAGCTCCGGCCCGAGCAGGGGGTGGGAGTAGAAGTCGACCAGCGCCTTGCTCATCCGTAGATGCCCCTGGGGGCTGAGGATGTCCGCGTCCAGCGCCCGCGAGAGGTGCTCGTGCAGCGCCAGCAGCCCCGTCTGCATGGCCACCAGCACCGCCGCGTACGCCCTCGGGTCCTGGGCATGCCCCGGCTGATGCTTGGCCAGCCACTGGTCGGCCAGCTCCACCATGTCGTCGAACATCGCGGCGGCCGCCTTGGACCCGTCGACCATCGCCCGCGCCAGGTACCGGTACAGCAGCAGGATCGTCGGATGGGTGGCCGGCAGGAACCCGGGGTTGGCCAGCTGCCCCTCCAGGACGGCCTGCTCCTTGATCCGCATCAGCCGGTCCAGCGCATAGGCGTCACAGGCGTCCCGCAGCCCCTCCTTGGACCCGAAGTGATGGCGCACCAGGCCGCCGGACACCCCGGCCGCCTTGGCGATGTCGCGGATGCTGGCGCCGTCGATCCCCCGTTCGGCGAACAGGCGGAGGGCGGCGTCCCGGATGCGCGCCCGGGCGGTGAGGTCCTCGTGGGCGGGACCCTCGTGGGCGGGGTCGCCGACCGCCTGCACCACTGCCGCAGCTCCTTCCTATACGAACTCGCAGTAGGCTATACGAATGTATAGCCTACTGCAACGGCGGTGCAGCGTGCGTTGGGGTCCAGGCCGGTGGTCAGCTCGTCCAGGATGGCCAGCTCGGGGTCGCCGACCAGGGCCAGGGCGATGGACAGGCGCTGGCGCTGGCCGCCCGACAGCTTGCCGTAGCTGGTGTCGCGCGTGTCGGCCAGTCCCAGGTCATCCAGCAGCCGCTCGGCGTCCGCCGGCCGGTCGTAGAAGGAGCTGTAGAGCTCCATGGCCTCCCCGACCTTCAGCCTCTCGGGCAGCTCGCTCTCCTGGAGCTGGGCCCCGACCCGCCGCCGCAGCTCGGCCCGGTCCCGCCGGGGGCCCAGGCCGAGCACCCGGACGGTGCCGCCATACCGGCCTGCCTCCCTGGTCGTGTCATGTCTGGTGACCCGAGGATGCGCCGAGGCAGTGGCGGGCCGGATCGACCCGTCGGCTCGAACCGCAGCCACGTCCGGCGGCGCGCTGATCGGTGCTGGCTACACCCGCCTCGAGGACCTCACCAAGGCCAAGGAGTCCGAAATCCTGAGTTGCACGGCATGGGGCCGAAGGCGATGCGGGTACTACGCGATGCCCCGACTGAGCGCGGCCTATCCTTCCGCGACGGCTGACTCGGGCGGCCACCGCCGGAGCGGACGATCATCCAAGGTCACAACGCGGCTGGAGCGGCTCGCCTCTGACGGGTCAGGTCGGAGAACAGCTCGGGCGGGAACAGCTGCTGGCGGAGGTCGGCCAGGAGCTCATCGGGGGCATGGCGCTGGGAGCTCCACGACCGTGAGTCTGCCCGCTGGCACCCGCCGGCGCGAACTCCAGGATCGACCCAAACAAGCCACGCCGACCAGCCGGCAAGCCGCAGCTCCCACCCTGCTCAGGAGCGCCAGCGCAGCCAGACCAGCGCGACCAGGTAGGCGAGGCCGGCGATGGCGCCCAGCAGGGCGTAGGGCTGGCCGCTGCGGCCGTGGGCGATCTCCCAGATGAAGGCGACGATCACGACGGTGATCACCGCCAGCCCGGCGGTGGCGGTTGCGCGCAGGTCGATGGAGCGCCAGCGCTCATCGGCGCGGTGCCCGGCGGCCATCATGCGGATGGACTCGCTGCGCCGGCCGACCACGAAGATCGCGCCGAACGCCACCATGATCAAGAAGCTGAACAGGCCGGCCACCGGGTGACCACCGATCCAGGACGCCGCCCACAGGATCCCGCCAAGGGCCAGCGAGACCAGCAGCGCCCACCAGCCGCCGCCAGCCTGGGGCCGCGGACGCCTGCCGCCGGTGACCTCAGGCGGTTCGGTCGGCATGGAAGACCTCCTCGACCGGCCGGCCGAAGAAGCGGGCCAGCGCGATCGCCAACGGCAGCGACGGGGTGTAGCGGTCGTTCTCGATCGAGTTGATGGTCTGGCGCGAGACCCCCATCGCCTCTGCCAGCTGTCCCTGGGCCAGGCCCCGCTGGGTCCGCAACTCCCGCACCTGATTCTTCACTGGCGCCGGTCAGCTCAGCCGGCCTGACCACTGCGGCGGGGCAGGCAGCGCCGGCGATCGTTGCCAGGCCAGGTCGCCACGATGACCGCGGGAAGCCAGCCCATCGCAATGATGGGCTCCCAGCTGCCCTGCCGGACCGCCGCCACGACCGAGCTGACCGCGACGAACGTCGCGGCGACCGCGGCGAGCAGGTACAGCCAGCTCGTCCACCTCCTCATGGCGAGCCTCCCTTCTGTCAAGCTTCCTTGTCATGACAAGCTAGCTTGTCCTCCCTGCGTTGTCAAGGACGCTTTCCACCTTCAACTGATCGTCGCGGGGCGACGTCCTCGAGTTGGTTCGCCTGTACACCATGTAGCTGGGCTATGGCGGCTTCCGGGCTGCGAGCACATGTCGGCGGCACTAGGCAGCTGGGTGCTGAAACGACCCAAACGGGCTGGCGGGATGCTTGGTCTGGTCTCGGATAATCCTCCTGTTCGTCCAGGGATATCGGCCGAACAACCGGTCCGCTCCGGGCCCGGCATCGCAGCCGGCCGCCGCAGCACGAAAGGGATGCGCCGTGGCAGCCCAGCGGCAAGGGCGCAACCACCTACCCCAGCTACCTTCAGCCCGCCGAGGTGGCTGAGCTCCTCGATGTGTCGCCCAAGACCGTGTCCCGCTGAAGGAACTCCGCGAGGAGACGACCACCTAGCCTGGGAGATCTGCCAGCACGGCTCGCGCTCGGCCGGCAGACACGACGTTGCCCTTTCGCTTGTAGCGGCTGAGGGCTTCCTCGGCCGCTCCTCGGGCTGCATGTGGACGCCCGGCGAGCCCCAGCACTTCGGACAGGTCCATGAGCACGTCGCCTTGCATGTCGATGCAGTCCACCGTTCGGCCGAGCTCGACCGCCTCTTTCCCGAGGCTCTCGGCCTCGGAGGTGGCGCCCCTTGTGGCGAGCACTTTCGCTCGGAGCGCCCGCCAGTACATCTGCGACGTGATGTCTTCGGGGGAGGCTGCCTCGCGGCTCACCTGGGTCAGCCCGAAGGCCTCGTCATAGCGGCCTTGGGCGTACACCGCGTCCCCAAGCAAGACTGCCAAGGTGGATAACAGCGACCGCTCGCCCATCCGCTCATAGCTTTCATACCCTGCTCGGTACAGGTGTTCCGCGGCCTTCCACTGTCCTGCCAAGCGTTCGACATCGCCGGCCATCCAGAGCACCAATGCCATGTTCCACTTCGAACCGAGATCCTCGGCGATGGCCTTTGCCCGTGCCGCAGCCTGACGGGCCTGCTGGAAGCGACCCAGCATTGCGCGGGAGACGCACATCGGCGTGGTGATCACGAGCTCGAATTGCGGTCGCCCGGGGAAGCGGGCGAGGAGGTCCTGCGACTGTTGAACGGCCGTCTTCGCCGGGGTCGACCCATGCAGCATGGCGAAGGCAATGTGGCTGACGCACCTCGAGGCAAGCTGGAGGTCGCCTGCCCTCGTCGCATGCTCCAGGGCCTGCTGGGCAGCTTGAAGGCGGGGGCCGTGATGGCTCCAGAGATAGTGCGCCGCAGCGATCAGATACCAGGCCAACGCGACTCCGCCGTCGTCACCGAACTCCGTGAACGTCGTGACCGCCGCTTCACCCTCCGCTAGGAGACGCGCGAGCGGTGTTTCGGTCGGATGGGTCAGCGACCGCAACCATTGCCGCTGGATCCGACTTCGCAACTCCAGCGGTCGCTCCCCCATTGCGCCCGCTTGGTCGGCGATCTCGCCAAGAAGAGCTTCCGCGCGCTCGATATCGCCGGCGGCGCTGACGGCCAGCGCGAGCTCCAAGCGGACCTCTCCGTATCGGGGGTCCTCCCGGTCAATCAGGTTCTCCACCCGGCCGAACAGGTTCAGTTGAGCGGCGACGTCGCCGCGGGCGGACGCCCTCCGTGCGGCGGGGATCAGCCACCTTGCCGCCCGGCCTGCCAGGGCTTGGCCCTCCTCGTCGACGGGCCCGAGCGCCGCCCGGTGGCGATAGGCCTGCTCCAGGTGGTGGCCGAGGATCTCCTCGTACTCGGACAGTCGCTGGCCGGCCGTGGCCTCCAGCCAGTCAGCGAAGCGCTCGTGCAGCTCTGCCCGGGTTCGCTTGAGCATGCCTTGGTAGGCCGAGTCCCGAATCAGGGCGTGGCGAAAGGCCAGGGCCGGTTCTCCCAGGACGCTGGAGGGCTCCGGGCGGACGAATCCCTTGCGTTCCAGGGACAGAAGAGACATCCCGACCTGTTGGCCGAGTTCCTCGGGGAGCAGGGCGACCACCGAGCTGCGCGAGAAGACCTTGCCGACGATCGCAGCCCGCTCAAGGGCGCTCCGCTCGCTGGTGCCGAGCTGATCAAGCCGGGTTTCGAGCAGGCCCGAGATCGTGGTCGGCACACGGACGGTGGAGAGGTCACCGCGACCCACCCAGTGCCCGTCGTCGCGGACGAGCCGTCCCTCATCGATCAGCATCGACACCAATTGCTCGACGAACAGGGGGTTACCGTCGGCGGCCTGGACGACCTTCGATTGGATCCTGCTCTCCATCCCACCGGCTCCGAGGAGCCCGGCGATAAGCCGCTCGACCTCATCGTCCGAAAGCGGCTCCAGACGCAGGACCTCACTTTCCTCGGGGGGCCAACCGGGCCGCCGCTCGGTGACGTCAGGGCGCGCCGTACACAAGAAAAGGACGGGTGCGTCGCTGGTCAACCGCACCACATGGTCAAGGAGATCGAACAGCGCCGGCTCGGCCCAGTGGAGGTCCTCGATGAGGGCAATCAGCGGGTGCCGCCGAGCCATGGCCTCAAGGAGCTTCCTCGCCGCCCAGAAGGTCTCCTGGATCGGGTAGGTGCCTGACGTCAGTCCGACTGCGGCAGCAACCCTGGCGGCGATTCCATCAGCATCTGGCTCCCCTGCCAGGAGGGAGCGGACAGCGACCAAGCCCCTCTCCGGCGCCTCGTCATCCGAGATCCGCGCCGCCTGACGTACGATCTCAGCGACCGGCCAGAACGTGATGCCTTCCCCGTAGGACAGGCACCGCCCCCGAAGGACCCTGGCGTCCGGTGCGAGCTGATCCAGCAGCTCTCCCACCAGCCGGGTCTTCCCGACCCCGGCCTCGCCCATCACAGCTGCCAGACAACACCGGCGCTCGCCGACGGCCGTCCGGAAGACCATCTCCAACGCGCGCAGCTCGTCACCTCGCCCAACCAGGGGCGCGTCCAGGCGCCGCCGCAAGGGCTCCGTCGGCCCCACCACCCGGAGCAGCCGGAAGGCACGGACCGGGATGGCCTTCCCCTTCACCTGGAAGCGCTCCAGAGGCTCCGCCTCCACCGCGTGGCGCACCAGGCCGTAGGTTGCCTCCCCGAGCAGGATGTCGCCGGGGCCGGCGTGCTGCTCCAGGCGGGCCCCAAGGTTCATCGCGTCGCCGATGGCGATACCCTCCCTGGGATTGAACGTACCGACGATGACCTCGCCGGTATTGATGCCCATGCGGATCTCGAGTCGCACTCCCCACTGCCCAGTGAACTCTTCGTTCAGGGAGTGGAGGTCTCGCCGCGTCTCATCCGCGGCACGGATCGCCCGGAGGGCATCGTCCTCATGGGAACGGGGGGCACCGAATACCCCAAGGACCGCGTCGCCGATGAACTTCGCGACCGTGCCTCCGTGGCGCTCGATGATTGCCTGCGTCCGGTCGAAGTAACCACGCATCAGTCCGGTGAGTGCTTCGGGGTCAAGGCGCTCTCCGAGTCGCGTCGATCCCACGACGTCGCAGAACAGGACCGTAACGGTCTTGCGGACCTCCAGGGGCGCCGTCTGGCCAAGTGGTGCGCCACACGCCTGGCAGAAGCGCGCACGGTCCGAGTTCTCCTCCAGGCAAGAAGGGCAGGTACGCATTACCTCCAGCCTAGGACGGCCGACCTCGCACTTCTAGTGCCGTCGCCGGCAACCGCCGCCCTGTTCAGCGAAATAGCTATCAAGCAAGGCAGCCGCCGGGAACAGACGACTCGGCGTCGTCGCGGCGCGCTAGCCTTGCCGGTGCCGCCGGCCCCAGCCGACGACCCTCCTGCGGCCTAGGCGCCGCCCGTCCAGGTATCCTGCTCGGCTTGTTCCACAAGGACGTCCTGGTGCCCAGCTCGAACTTGGCGCAGCAGGGCCTCTGTTGGGTGAGAGGGCGGTACAGGGATTGGGCCTTGGGCGAGGGGTTACGGTCGACGTCGCGAGAACCCGATTGGGGGCTGCCCGCGGCTAGTGCCATTCAGGAGCTTGCGGCCTGACGCTGACACCGTGTGGTCAAAGTCCCGGCTGGTTCGCTCGCTCCTGTAGCGGGCTTCGGTCAGCCTTCGGGCTCGGCCGAGTGGGTTCCCTCCAGTGACGAACGCCGCTCTTTCATCAGGCTCCCAGGCCGCGCACAATCAGCTGGTATGACCGCGGGTGCGAGGCACCGAGGAGGGGCGATGCGGGCACGCAGCCTCGTCGTTGCCATGCTGGCTGTGATTCTGGCGGCGGTCGTCGGCTGCGGCGCAAGCGGAACCCGGGCCAGCGGCGCCACCCTCACGTTCTGGACCGCTGAGGACAACCCCGACCGGGTCAAGGCCACCCAGGCGATCATCGACCGGTTCGAGCAGCAGACCAACATCAAGGTCAAGCTGGTCCCGGTCAGTGAGGACCAGCTCCAATCCCAAATCACCACCGCCAGCGCCGCCGGGTCACTACCCGACGTCCTCGCCGCCGCGTCACTCGGGATAGTGCATTCACTTGCGGCCGACGGCATCACCGACTCTGATGCGGCCGCCGCCGTCATCAACACCCTCGGCCGCCAGACCTTCTCCCAACGGGGGCTCAGCCTGGTGGAGGCGAACGGCAGGCCGGTGGCCGTGCCCAGCGACAGCTGGACCCAGCTGCTGGTCTACCGCAAGGACCTGTTCAAGGAGGCCGGTCTGGCCGCCCCCACTACCTTCGACGCGATCGGGACGGCGGCCACCACCCTCGCCCACGACCACGACGGGATGGCCGGGATCGTGGCCGCCACCAAGCCGGGCGACTCCTTCACCCAGCAGACCTTCGAGTATCTCGCGCTGGCCAACAACTGCCAGCTGGTCGACCACGCCGGCACCATCACCATGACCAGCAAGCCGTGTGTCGACACCTTCCGGTTCTATTTCGACCTGATCCGGACCGCGTCAGTCCGGGGCGACCAGGACGCCACCAGCACCCGGGCCGCCTACCTGGCCGGCAAGGCGGCCATGATCATCTGGTCGTCGTTCCTACTGGATGAGCTGGCCGGGCTCAGCAACGACGCCCGCCCAACCTGCCCCCAGTGCCACCACGACCCGTCATTCCTGGCCGACCACAGCGGCATCGTGACCGCCATCACGGGCCCGCACGGCGAACAGCCCTCCCAGTTCGGTGAGCTCACCTGCTTTGCCATCACCAAAGATGCCGACAAGGACGCCGCCAGGCTGGTCGAGTTCATGATGAACGACGGCTACCTGGACTGGCTGGCCCTGGCCCCCGAAGGCAAGGTCCCGGCCCGGACCGGGACCCCCGACCAGCCCAGCAAGTTCACCGATGCCTGGACCCACCTCAAGACCGGCGTCGAGAACAGAAAGCCGCTGTCAGAGGTCTACCCACCCGAGGTACTCAACGAGCTCGCCACCAGCACCGACACCATGAACCGATGGGGATTCCCCCAAGGCCAGGGGCGGCTGGCCGGCGCCCAGCTTGCCACCCTGCCCATCCCCAAGGCCCTGGCCGCCGCCCTCAACGGCACCCTCGACCCGGCCGCCGCGGCCAAGCAGGCCCAGGCCAACCTCGAACAGATCGCCCAGTCGATCACCTGAGGCCCCTCCGGCTCACCGCCTTCATGGGCTAGCAACAGGTGCCGGCGGGCACGATAGGACGGATCGGCTCTGGACGGGCGGCTCACAGCAGCCCTCACACGCCCCTCAACGCCGGTTGGAGGCCACAAGCCCACTCGCACGTCAACAGGCAGCTGGACCGTCCAAGACTGCGGTCAGGAATCCAGCTCGGCGAGGCGAGCCGCCGCCTGCCGCAGCGCCTCGTCCAACTCCTGTGGGTCGGCAAGGACGGCCATCACCAACGCGTGGATCATCGCCAGCCGACGCAGCCGCTGCTGGTCGTCGCCACGCAGCACCTCCGAAAGCACCAGATCCAGATGTTGAAGGAATGCGAGGACGGCTTGGTCGTCCGCCATGAGGCTGCCTGTCTGGGGACATCACTATTGGTCGATAGAGCGTTTCCAACGGTTCGGCTGTTACAGCTGCGTAGAAATGAACACCCCGGTCGTGGCGAGCCTGCTCGCGCAGGCGTTTCGGCGCTGGAGAACGACGAACATGCACAGCTGCGATGATCGATGACCGGGCGAGCTGGACCGACCAGGTGAAGAGGCCATCGCTGAGAACGCCTTACTTCGCCCCTGACGGTCGACAGCGACCTGGGAAAACGCAGGTCCGCACAGCGGTGAGGGCGTTCTTACTCGCATGGAGGTGTTCTGCTGGGCAGGTGCGCCACTCGGCTCTCCCCGGTTGCGGGGGCGTCACCGAGGACTGGTTCAGGGGACCTCGGGCCGTCCGTCGCTGCCGAGGTGGTAGAGCGGGTGGTGGATGACTTCCCAGAGGTGGCCGTCGGGGTCGGCGAAGAACCCGTAGGCGCCGCCCAGCGGGGTCGCAGCGGCCTCCTTGACCATGACCCCACCGGCCCCGACGGCTGCCTGGAGCGCGGCGTCGACCTCCTCGTCGCTGGCGACGTGGATCGACAAGATGGCCCCACTGGTTGGCTCGCCCGCCAGTGCGGCGGCCACCTCCGGACCGCCGAGCTGGGCGAGCAGGTTGTCGGTGCAGACCAGCAGGAGGCTGCCGGCCGTCCTGAACAGCGACATGGCATCGGTGGAGGCCGGTGACAGCTCCCACCCCAGCCCGGTATAGAACGCCGTCGCCCGGGCCAGGTCGGCGGTCCGCAGGGCCACGGCGCTGACTCTGGGCGCAATGGGCATCAGGTGGCTCCT
>Ga0081539_10006206_pt1 | contig 11600 bp, 15 predicted proteins | sample TabmetS4T2R2_FD_71023 | JGI IMG/M metagenome (GOLD analysis project Ga0081539, IMG submission 71023) | Tabebuia heterophylla rhizosphere microbial communities from the University of Puerto Rico - S4T2R2 | ecosystem: Host-associated > Plants > Roots > Rhizosphere ...
AGCCCCACGATCACGTAATAGGCCGCTTCGAGGTAGCCGTTGCCGGCGTGGATCACGAACTGCGCGAATGCCATCGCGAGAAAGGCCCAGACCGCGACCAGCACCAGCAGCGCGATGCCGCCGACGAATTTGCGCGCACGCACCCTCATGACACTTCGAGCGGCTTTCCGGCTTGACGACTGACGGCCCGTCTATATGGTCCGCGCCGTTCCTCGGCAAGCACATGCGCGCATCGTCCGAAACCGCCCACCGTGTCATCCGGCTCTGGCTCTATGCCGTCGCCGCGCTGATCTTTGCGATGGTCGTGGTCGGCGGGGCGACGCGATTGACCGAATCCGGTCTCTCGATCGTCGAGTGGAAGCCCGTGACCGGCACGCTGCCGCCGCTGAGCGAAGCGGCCTGGCAAGCCGAGTTCGACAAGTACAAGACCATTCCGCAGTTCCAGCACCTGAACAGCGGCATGACGCTTACCGAGTTCAAGACCATCTTCTGGTGGGAGTGGGCGCACCGGCTGCTCGGGCGCGTGATCGGCGTCGCGTTCCTGCTGCCGTTTCTTTGGTTTCTGGCGAAGGGCTGGGTCGAGCCGGGCCTGCGCGGGCGGCTCTGGTTCATCTTCGGCCTCGGCGCGCTACAGGGCGCGGTCGGCTGGTGGATGGTCGCGTCCGGCCTCGCGGATCGGGTCGAGGTCTCGCAGTATCGCCTCGCGACGCATCTCATTCTCGCCTGCGTGATCTTCGCCGCGATGCTATGGACGGCGGCGCGCCTGAATGGACGTCCGCGCACCGACGTGCCGCCACGCGTGCGCGCCGGCGCCGTTGCGCTGCTCGGGCTGATCCTCGTGCAGATCTATCTCGGCGCGCTGGTCGCGGGATTGCGCGCGGGGTTGATCTACAACACCTGGCCGCTGATCGACGGCAGCTTCATTCCGAACGCCGCGCGGCTGCTGCACGCGACGCCGGCGTGGCGGAACCTGTTCGAGAACACGCTCACCGTGCAGTTCAATCATCGCATGACGGCCTATGCGATCTTCGTGCTCGCCTGGCTGCACGCGATCGATGTGACCGTGGCGTTGCGCCGCGGCGCGGTCGCCGGTCGCGCGCTGGCGCTCGCGCTCATCGTGACGCTGCAGGCCGTGCTCGGCATTCTCACGCTGCTCGCGATGGTGCCGATCGGCCTCGCGCTCGCGCATCAGGCGGTCGCGATCGTGGCGCTCGCGCTCGCCGTCGTGCACGCCGAGCGCGTGATGCTCCGGCGCGATGTCGCGCCAGCCGTCGCTCCGGTTCAGGCGCGCGCCTGAACTTAGGCGCTCAGCGCCTGCTCCAGGTCCGCGATGATGTCGGCCGGATCTTCGAGGCCGATCGAGAGCCGCACCACGTCCGGACCGGCGCCGGCCTGCACCTTCTGGGCATCCGAGAGCTGGCGGTGCGTGGTCGAGGCCGGATGGATGATCAGCGAGCGCGTGTCGCCAATGTTCGCAAGATGCGAGAACAGCTTCACCTCGGAGACCAGCTTCACGCCGGCCTCGTAGCCGCCCTTGAGCCCAAACGTAAAGACGGCGCCCGCGCCCTTCGGCACGTATTTCTTGGCGAGCGAATGATACTTGTCGGCCGGCAGGCCCGGATAGCTCACCCAGGCGATGTTCTTCTGCTCGACGAGCCATTTCGCCACCGTGAGCGCATTGTCGCTGTGGCGCTGCATGCGCAGCGGCAAGGTCTCGATGCCGGTGAGGATCAGGAAGGCGTTGAACGGCGAGAGCGCCGGGCCGATGTCGCGCAGCCCGAGCACGCGGCAGGCGATCGCAAACGCAAAGTTTCCGAACGTCTCGTGCAGCACCATGCCGTTATATTCCGGGCGCGGATCCGACAGCATCGGATAGCGGCCTTCGCGCGACCAGTTGAACGTGCCGCCGTCGACGATCAGGCCGCCGATCGAGTTGCCATGGCCGCCGAGGAATTTGGTGAGCGAGTGCACCACGATGTCGGCGCCATGCTCGATCGGGCGGCAGAGGTAGGGCGTCGCCAGCGTATTATCGACGATCAGCGGCACGCCGGCCTTGCGGGCGATCTTCGAGACCGCCTCGAGATCGGTGATCACGCCGCCGGGGTTGGCGATCGATTCAACGAAGATCGCCTTGGTCTTTTGCGTGACGGCGCGCTCGAAGCTCGAGATGTCGTCCGGATCGGCCCACACCACGTTCCAGCCGAAGCTCTTGAACGCGTGGTTGAACTGGTTGATCGAGCCGCCATAGAGCTTCTTCGAGGCGACGAACTCCTCGCCCGGCATCATCAGCGCCTGCATCACCAGCACCTGCGCGGCGTGACCCGACGCGACCGCAAGACCCGCGGTGCCGCCTTCGAGCGCGGCGACGCGCTCCTCCAGCACCGCATTGGTCGGATTGCCGATGCGCGTATAGATGTTGCCGAAGGCCTGCAGCCCGAACAGCGACGCGGCGTGATCGACGTCGTCGAACACGAACGAGGTGGTCTGATAGATCGGCGTCGCGCGCGCTCCCGTGGTCGGATCCGGCTGCGCGCCGGCATGAATGGCAAGCGTGTTAAAGCCGGGCGTGCGGTCTTCGCTCATGGGTGCCTCGTTGTCGGGGGGCTCAGCCGGACGACGTGAAGTTCCGGTTTATCCGACCGAAAGGGGACGTCAAGGCGGCACTGCGCCTTGAAAACTGTATCGCCTTAGTACCAGCGAAACGGGGGGTAGTTCTGCGTCGCGGCGCCGCAGGAGACTTTTTTGTTTACCGCGACGTCGAGCAGTGCCCGACGCTCCGTTCACTGCGGGTGACGCGAACGCGAGTGCAGCGAAAAATCGCTTCGTCCGCCGTTCTCCTCCTGGAGGCGCGGTCGTTTGGTGACCTGCCACTTTCGGCATTGTGGCGAACATTCGTTGTGATACGACTTCGGATGGGGAACCACCGAACGGGCGATTCAGGTGGGCGGGGGTTATCGTGGCTATGGTTTCAATGTTGCGCGCCGCCTTGGCGGCGCTGACTTGTGCATTCTTGACGGCATGCGCCGCCACGAGCGCGCTTGAATCGCAAAGCAAGCCGGCCTCGGCGCAGAGCGCGCGCATATATATTGTCCGTCCGGGTGCGATCGCTGGAGCTGCGGCGGCCGCCAATGTGAAGATCGATGGCGCTGACGTTGGATACGTAGCGAATGACTCGTTTTTCTTCGTCGACCGCCCGCCGGGCCGCCACAAGATCGAACTGAGGCTAACGGCCGCGCTGGCAGGCGTTGAGCATGAAGCCCAGTTCGAGGCCGGCCGCACCTACTATTTCGCCTTCAACGCTGTCGATGCGGCGACGACACTGCCTGGAGGCGTCCCGCTCGTCATCCCTGGCCCAACGGGCGGACGACGGGTCGGCGAGGCGAGCCTATGGGCCAACGGCCACCTCGCGGAGCTTGATGAGGCGGCCGGCGCGGAGGTCGTTGCGCGGATGAAGGCGGGGGCGCAGCGGCAGCGAGCGGTCCATGTGGGGCGCGGCGAGTGAACCGGCCGCTCTGATCAGCTGTTTTCGCGGGAGGCGCGGTCGGTCGCGCCGGTCGACCCACCGGCGAGCGTTGGGCGGCTCAGCGACATGCGTTGAACTCCTCCGCCGAGCAACTTGGCGCGCTTCGAGCTCAATATCCGCGAGTTGACCCCGATCCAGCCGATCTCGGACGAGAGCCGGCCGTACTCGATCTTGGGGCAGCGGTTCATCACCACCTTCATGCCGTTCTGTTCGGCCAGCGCCGCCGCCTCGTCATTGCGGATCGTCAGCTGCATCCAGATCACGCGCGGACGCGGGTTCAGCGTCAGCGCTTCCTGCACGATCGGCAGCGCATAGTTCGCGGCGCGAAAGATGTCGACCATGTCGATCGGCTCAGGGACATCGGAGAGCTTGGCGTAGATCTTGCGGCCGAGCAGCTCCTTGCCGGCGAGGCCCGGATTGATCGGGATCATGTTGTAGCCGCGCTCGCCCAGGTACTTGAAGGCAAAGTAGCTCGGGCGGTTGTCCTTCGCCGACGCGCCGACCATCGCGATGGTCTTCACGGTGTTGAGGATGCCGCGGATGTAATTGTCGTCGTAGTGGTCGTGATTCATGATGCGTCCGTTCAACGCATCATATGGCGTTTAGGGGCGCAAACGTAAACCCGTCGTCGGGGCTCGGAGCTGCAGGGCGGGCAAAGGCGCGCGCTTGCGCGCCGTGCCCGCCGTCATTCATGCGCTGCGGCGGGCACGTCGCTACGCTCCTTTGCCCGCCCTACGAACTCAGCGGTCGAACTACCGCATCAAAATGTTCAGTGGCTTGCCCGGGCGCTGCGCCGCGACGGCGGTCTTCACTGGCTTCATCGCGGCGTTCTTGGTGCGGATCGGCATCGTGGTCCGCGGCGCGGCCACGGCGGTCTGAACCGGCGCCGGCTCGGCGGGGGCGTATTTCGCCATCACGGCCTGGCAAGCGGCGCTGAGCTGCGCCTTGTTCTGCACCATGCAGGCGATGGTGCGGTTGCGATCCGGGATGGTGGCCGAGCAGACGCGGAACGCGTCATTCATGCAGGCCTGCTGCTCCTGCGCGGTTTGCGCGACGGCAGCGGTCGACAGCGTCGCCAAGGTGACGGCGATAGCCAGTGTCCGGTTCATGGAAAATCCCCTGTTTTCAGGGGGATCGGTCCTTTCGCCCGTGCCGCCCGGCACGCACGGAAGCGTACCCCCTTTGTCGGTTAGACGCTGGCGGCGACGAACAGGTTCAAAGGCGCGCGGCGGGGGACCGAACAACAGGCTTAAGGGACCGTTTCCGGCACCGCGCCTTTGGCCTCGAGCGCGGCCCGCAGCCGGGCGTTCTCGGCCTGCAGCTCCCCAATCCGCGCTTGGACCTGCTCTTGCACGGTGCCGAGCAGGCTCTCGACCTCGGGAACGGTCAGCCGCGCGGTGATGTGCTGCGAGCAGTTCACGTCCCAGGCCTCGATGGTAAACAGAATGACGCGCTCGGGTTTCGCCTTGTAGCCATGGTCGAACAGCTGCGCGATCAGCGCATCATCGTTCTCGACAACACGGGCGCGACCCCACAGTTTGATGCGCTGGCGGCGCGAGAAATCGAGCAGGAACAGGTAGGCGCGGTCGTTCTCGGACAGGTTTCCGAGCGTGATGTACTGGCGATTGCCGCGGTAGTCGGCAAAGCCAAGCGTGCGCTCGTCCACCACCTTGATGAACCCCTTCGGGCCGCCGCGGTGCTGGATGTAAGGCTGACCGTCGCCGGATGTGGTCGCCAGAAAGGCCGTGTCCTGCTCGGCGATGAAGGCGGCAAGCTCCGGCGTGACGGAGTTGGGAAAGCCGTGCTCGGTCTTGCGCGCATAGGCGGCGGCCGAGCCGCGTTCGGCCTGGGCGCGGCGCACGGCCGGCGGGAAAACGACCTCGCTGTTGTTGGACGTCATGGCACACCTCTCAGGTCCGAAAGATAGGCCTGATCTGGTGCGCGATAATCTGGCTTGTTCACAACATATTATTCCGGTATTCGGCATAATATGGACCGGATCGAGGACATCGAGGTCTTCGCCGAGGTGGCCGAGCGCGGCAGCTTTGTCGCGGCGGCACGGCGGCTCAATCGGTCGCCGACCGCGGTGACGCGCGCGGTTGCGGAGCTCGAGGCACGGCTCGGCGTGCGGCTGCTCAATCGCACCACACGGGCGGTGAGCCTCACCGAGGTCGGCGCGCGCTTTCTCACCGGCGCCAAGCGCGTGCTCGCGGATCTGACCGAGATCGAGCAAGCCGCGGCCGGGCAGGGGACCGCGCCGCGCGGCGAGCTTGCGGTGACGGCGCCGTTCCTGTTCGGACGGCTGCACGTACTGCCGATCGTGACGGCGTTCATGCGCGCCTATGCGGACGTCACGGTGCGGCTGACGTTGCACGACCGGTTGGTCGATCTCGTCGAGGAGCGGCTCGATGCCGCGATCCGGATCGGGCCGCTCGCGGACTCAAGCGCGATCGCGACCCGGCTCGGCGCGTTGCGCCGCGTCGTGGTGGCGTCGCCGGCTTATCTCGCGGCGCGCGGCGTGCCGGCGACGCCGGACGACCTCGCGGCGCATGACGTCATCATGTTCGGTGGATTAGGGTCGGGCCGCTGGGACTTCGGCGAGCACGCGGCGCGGCTGTCGCCGCGGCTCGCCGTCACCACGGCGGAAGCCGCAATCGACGCGACTGTCGCGGGTCTCGGGATGACGCGGGTCTTGAGCTATCAGGCCGTCGATGCGCTGGCGCGCGGCGAGGTCGTGCAGGTGCTCGAGCGCTACGGGCGCGACGATATCCCGGTGCATCTGCTCTATCCGGGCGGCGCGCATCCGCCGCCGAAGCTGCGCGCCTTCATCGATCTCGCGGTACCAAAGCTGCGCGAACGGCTGGACGCGATCGCGCGGGCGCTGAACTGAGAGAAGAGAGCGAAGCTACTTCTTCTCGTCTTTCTTTTCAGGCGCCGCGGCCGGCTTGTCGTCCTTCTTCTCAGGCAGCGCGGCGGGTGCGTCCTTCTTCTCGGCGGTCGGTGCCGGATCGTCGGCTTCGGCGATCACTTTGCGGCACTTCTCGCTGATCTTGTCCTTGTTGTCCTCGAGACACTGCAGCAGCACGCCCGGATCTTCGCCCTTGCCCTTGCAGAACTTGCTCACGTCGGGCCGGCAGGCCGCCCGCTGCTGCGGCGTCCCTTGCGCGAAGGCGCTCGACGACAGGGCGAATGCGACGGCGGCGGCAATCAGACGGAGCAACATCAATCAATCCTCGTGATCGTGAAAGCGGGCGTACACAGCGGCGAAAAGTGTTCGTATCGTGACATTGTTCCCGGATCTTGCGACAAACAGCTGACCGATCCAAATGCGTGGCGGGCCCCAGATCAAGCCGGGGCAAGCTTCTTCCGCCTCACGCAGTTAACGGTCTTCCCAGCTCGGCGTTCGCTTCTCGATAAACGCCCCAATGCCTTCTTCGGCATCGCGCGCGAGCATGTTTTCGACCATTACGTCGGCCGCATAGCGATAGGCGTCGGCAAGGCTCATTTCGAGCTGGCGATAGAACGCCTCCTTGCCGATCTTCACGGTGAGCGATGATTTTGAGGCGATTTGTCGCGCCAGCGCGAGCGCAGCATCGCGTTCGGTGCCGGCCGGCACGACGCGATTGATGAGCCCGATGCGGCGCGCCTCCTCGGCGTCGATCAGGTCGCCGGTGAGCAGCATCTCCATCGCGTGCTTGCGCGCGACATTGCGCGAGAGCGCCACCATCGGTGTCGAGCAGAACAGCCCGATATTGACGCCAGGCGTTGCGAACTTCGCGGCGTCGGAGGCGATCGCGAGATCGCAGCTGGCGACGAGCTGGCAACCGGCGGCGCTCGCCGGTCCATGCACGCAGGCGATCACGGGTTTCGGCAGATGCACGACCGCCTGCATCATGGTGGCGCAGGCATCCATCAGCTGCTTGAAATAGGCGCGACCGCGATCCGGATCGATGCGGCGCGCCGTCATCTCCTTCATGTCGTGACCAGCCGAGAAGGCCGGGCCGTTCGCCGCCAGCACGACGACGCGCACTTGGCTGTCGTTGGCGATGTCGGCGAGCGCCGTGGTCAGCGCGGCGATCAGCGCTTCAGAGAGGCTGTTGCGCTGCTGCGGCCGATTGAGCGTGAGGACGGCGATGGCGTCGGCGTCCTCGCGCAGCACAACCGGCATGGTGACGGGTGCGTTCATGCGGCGAATTTAGCCCCGCGGGCGGCTTGCGCAAAGCCCGGAACACCAGCCGACGCCCGGCGTTGGCCGGGCAGGGCGAAGTGATATGCGAGGTGCCATCATGGCGAGAATGGCCAAGAAGGCGACGAAGACAGCGGCGAAGAAGCGCGCGTCGCACGCACGCCGCAAGACCACGCGCAAATCGGCACGCAAGTCAGCGCGTCAACCTGCCCGCGGCGGACGGCGCTGGTCAAAGCGCGTCACCGAAACGAGTGATGCGATGGATCTGCGCGGCGGCGTGTTCAAGCTGCGCGATCCGAAGCAGATCGCCGCGTCGCTGAAGCGCTCGGCCGAGCGCAGCAAGCGGCGCAAGACCAACCCGTACCGCTCGGCGCTCTCGATGCTGACCTTCTATATGAACCGTGCCGGCAAGAACCTGCCGGCGTCGCGCAAGAAGGTCCTGAACCGCGCCAAGGACGAGCTGAAGAGCCAATTTCATCGCGAGTGAGTGCTTGCTCTCTTCCGCTTGCCGGGCAGGTTCGCCACGGCCTGCTGGACATAGCGCTCCATCAGATTGGGCGCGGAGGCGCCGAACATGCGGATGCGCCCTGTATGAGCCAGCAGTAGGAGCCCGGCCGCATGAGCGAAGATGTCTGCCACCAGGACCTTCGCGTCATCGTGCTTCGCGCCGAGCGCCAGCGCGGCGTCGACAATTGGTTGCAGCGCGGCCTCCAGCGCCGCATTGAGAACTTCGTCGCGCGCCCTGCCGAGACCATGCGGTTTCATGCCGCCTCGGAACAGGTAGAAGCCGAGATCGAGATCGCGCGGGTTGTCGTCGTAGTAGCGGAAGAACGCCATTGCGGCTGCGGATAGCCGCTCGGTCGGCGTCTTGGCGCGCAGGGTCGCGCGGCTTACCGCGGTGCCGAGGTTGACGAGCGAGTCGCGAAGAACCTGCGCGTAAATCGCCTCCTTCGAGTCGAAATGAAAGTAGAGCGCGGCCGGCGTGTAGCCTGCGGCACTGGCGATCGCCCGCAACGAAGCGCCGTCGAGTCCATCGGCCTCGAACACCTTGCGCGCCGCATCGAGGATCAATGAGCGCTTCAAATCGCTCACCGCCTGCTGGCGGACGGACTTACGCTCCCTGGCCATTGCGACTCGCGGTCAGACTTGACGGCATTTTAACATTGTTAGAAATTTGAACATCGTTAGAATAATCGATTGATGGAGGCTTGTCATGACGGTCAGGATCGAGAAGGACGGCGCGGTGTGGACGATCGTTCACGACCGGCCTGAGGCGCGCAATGCGATGGATCCGAAGAGCGCAGATGAATTGACTTCCGCGTTCCTCGCGTTCGATGCCGCGAAGGAGGCCTCGGTCGCGGTGTTCTACGGGGCGGGCGGTGCGTTCTGCGCCGGATGGGACCTCAAATATGTCAGCACGCTCGACGCCGCCTATCCGCTCGGCGAGCTCGACATTCCGGTCGCCGGGCCGCGCCACAATGGTGGCGAGATCCCGCGCGGCCCGTTGGGGCCGTCGCGTCTCGAGCTCGACAAGCCCGTCATCGCGGCGATCGAAGGTCCGGCGGTCGCGGGCGGGATGGAGCTCGGCCTGTGGTGCGATTTCCGTGTGATGGCGATGGAATCGTATTTCGGCGTCTATTGCCGCCGTTGGGGTGTGCCGTTGATCGACGGCGGAACGGTGCGGCTGCCGCGCATCGTGGGGCAGGGGCGTGCGCTCGAGATCATTCTCACCGGGCGAAAGGTGCCGGCCGAGGAGTGTCTGAACATCGGGCTCTGCGAATATCTGACGCCCAAAGGCGGCGCACGTCAGAAGGCCGAGGAGCTGGCCCACGACATCGCGCGCTTCCCGCAAGTCTGCGTGCGTGCGGATCGCCGCTCCGCGATCAAGAGCCATGGGCTGAGCGTGCGCGATGCGCTGATTCAGGAGTGGTACAACGGGCGCGAAGCGCTCATCAAAGACGGCGTCGCGGGGGCCGGCCGCTTCAAGGATGGGCTTGGCCGGCACGGTGACTTCGCCAAGATTGCGTGACTTTGACCAGGTCAGCAGGCGATTGAACGCTCCCCGCATTCCAGCCTATCCGTGGACGCGCACGGAGGGAGTGAATGAATCAGGCGAACCGGCCGGGCGTCCTGTCGGCGAAACAGGTCGAAGAGTTGCTGGCGCGCGAGTTCTCGCAGGCGTTCAGTCCGGACTCGCCGAACGTGATCGAGGCTGCCTGGCATGGCGGTTGCCGCGTGCGGCGCCGCTTCAATGCGCGCTCGTTGCGCCCGGGCGGCACGATCTCCGGCCCAACGATGATGGCGCTGACGGATTTCGCCATGTACGTCGCGATCCTCGCCTCGATCGGCCCGGTGCCGCTCGCGGTGACGACCAATCTCAACATCAATTTCCTGCGCAAGCCGGCGCAGCGCGACCTGATCGCCGAGGCGAAGCTGATCAAGCTCGGCAAGCGCCTCGCGGTCGGGGATGTGGCGATCTATTCGGACGGCGAGGAGGAGATGGTGGCCCATGCCACGTCGACCTACTCGATCCCCCCGCCGGACGGGCGGGAGTGATGGTTCTATGATACCTATTTTCCAACTAGATGATTTTACTACCATTTTGTAGGTCGAAGTGCATTGACGACGGGTGGGGGGCTGTGTAGAACGCCGGTCCAATTGGCCGGCCCGGCGTGGCCGGCTCTCGTTTATGGAAAATCCTCATGTCCACTTATTCGGCCAAAGCCGCCGACATCGAGAAGAAGTGGGTGCTGATCGACGCCAAGGGTCTGGTGGTCGGACGGCTCGCCTCGATCGTGGCGCTGCGCCTGCGCGGCAAGCACAAGCCCACCTACACGCCGCATGTCGATGACGGCGACAATGTCGTGATCATCAATGCCGACAAGGTGGTGCTCACCGGCCGCAAGCGCGAGCAGAAAGTCTATCACCACCACACCGGCTATATCGGCGGCATCAAGGAGCGCACCGCGAAGTACATTCTCGAGAGCCGCTTTCCGGAGCGCGTGGTCGAGAAGGCGGTGCAGCGCATGCTTCCGCATGGGCCGCTCGGCCGCCAGCAGTTCGGCAACCTGCGCGTCTACAAGGGCGCCGAGCATCCGCACACGGCGCAGAACCCCGAGAAGCTCGACATCGCCGCCATGAACCGCAAGAACGTGAGGGCCTAACGCATGGCCGAGACCATCCAGTCGCTCGATCAGCTCGGCACGCTCAAGCCGGCCGCGCCCGAAGCGCCGAAATACACCCAGAAGCTCGACAAGCAGGGTCGCTCCTACGCGACCGGCAAGCGTAAGGACGCCGTCGCGCGCGTGTGGATCAAGCCGGGCAGTGGCAAGATCGTCATCAACACGCGCGTGATCGAGACCTACTTCGCCCGTCCGGTGCTGCGCATGCTGATCCAGCAGCCGCTCGTCGCCGCGAACCGCAACGGCCAGTACGACGTGACCTGCACGGTCTCGGGCGGCGGCCTCTCCGGTCAGGCGGGCGCCGTGCGCCACGGCCTCTCCAAGGCGCTCACCTATTTCGAGCCGGACCTGCGCGGCGTCCTGAAGCGCGGCGGCTTCCTCACGCGCGACAGCCGCGTGGTCGAGCGCAAGAAGTACGGCAAGGCCAAGGCCCGTCGTTCGTTCCAGTTCTCGAAGCGCTGACGGCTTCGCATATCACTCATCACTGAAAAGGGCGCGCCTCTGGCGCGCCCTTTTTGTTACCTGCCCTACTTAGCCCTACTGCGTCACAAACGCGGCGCTCGCATTTGTGCCCTCTCCCCTCCGTGGGCAGGGCTATCGCATATGACTGATGGTGGCCATGAGATAGGCGTCGTCCCATCCAGCGCGTTTGATTTTGCGGCGTAGCGAGGCGCGATAAGGATGAGCTCGATGGATGTTGAGAGCCAGC
>Ga0081539_10006207_pt1 | contig 11599 bp, 10 predicted proteins | sample TabmetS4T2R2_FD_71023 | JGI IMG/M metagenome (GOLD analysis project Ga0081539, IMG submission 71023) | Tabebuia heterophylla rhizosphere microbial communities from the University of Puerto Rico - S4T2R2 | ecosystem: Host-associated > Plants > Roots > Rhizosphere ...
CCACCCGGCGGCAGCGGCTGCTGGCGCGCTACACCCTGCTCCAGCCGTTCTTCCAGGCGCTGACGTTCGCCGCGCTGCTGGTCGCCGTCGTCGCCACGGTGACGGCGGTCCTGCCGCTCCCGGTCGCCATGCTGACCTTCCTGCCGCTCGTGCCCACCGTGGCGATGGTCATCTTCGAGTGCGCGGTGCTGCGCGAGTTCGGGCGGGATCTCGGGCTCCCGATCGACGTGCGGGACTACGTCCGCCTGGTGCTGTCGACCCTGCCCTACGTCACGGTCCTCGGGTACGCCGCGCTGCGGGCCCTGGTCCGCGAGTGGGGTGGCCGGGACGACTGGGAGAAGACGCCGCACGCGGGTCACCACATCGTGCCCGTGCCCGGTGTCGGCGGGGTGACGGCGGCATGAGCACGACCCTCGTCGCGTCGTCCGACCCCGCCGGCGAGCCGACCACCGACGCCGGCCCGCCGGACGCGGACGCCGGGGAGCCACCCGGGCGACCGGAAGCCGAGGCGGCCCCGGCGAACCGGTGGTCGAGGCCCTCCGACCGCTGGCTGCCCGTCCTGGTGGCGGTGATCACCGCCACCGTCCACGCGGCGGGAGCGTTCCGGTTCCCCGCGCTCGCCGACGACGAGGGCACGTACGTCGCCCAGGCGTGGGCGGTTCGCGGGGGAGAGCTGGCGCACTACACGTACTGGTACGACCACCCGCCCGCCGGGTGGATCCAGCTCGCCCTCCTCGACTGGCTGCCCCAGGCGCTGTTCCCGGACTCCCACCCGGTGGCCGCCTCCCGTGCCGTCATGGTGCTCGCCTGGGTCGTCTCGGGCGTGCTGGTCCACGTGCTCGGGCGACGCCTGGGCCTGCACCCGGCCTGGGCCGCCGCCGCGGCGCTGCTCACCACGCTCTCGCCGCTGACGGTCACGCTGGGGCGCCAGGTGTACCTCGACTCGCTCGCGGTGCCGTGGGTTCTGGGCACCTTCCTGTTGATCACCACCCGCCGGCACCACCTGTGGATGTACGTCGCCGCCGGTGCCAGCTTCGGGATGGCGGTGCTCACCAAGGAGACCGTGCTGGTCCTGTTGCCCGCGATGCTGCTCGCCCTGTACCAGCACAGCCACCGGGCCACCCGGGCGGTCTCCGTCGCGGGGTTCCTCGGCGCGTTCACCATGACCGGGAGCGCCTTCCTGCTGATGGCGGTCCTGCGTGGCGAGCTGGTGCCGGGGGCCGGGCACGTGAGCCTGATCGACGGCATCCTGTTCCAGCTGGTCAACCGCCCCGGCAGCGGCTCGGTCTTCGAGCCGGGCAGCGCGAGCCGCGTCGTCCTCGACGGCTGGCTGTTCTTCGACCCGTGGATCATCGTGCTCGGCCTGGCCGGGCTGCCGATCGCGCTGGCCGTGCGCCGGCTGCGACCGGTGGCCGTCGGCCTGCTGACCCTCACCGCCGTGGCCTGCAAGCCGGACGGCTACCTGCCGGCGATGTACGTCATCGTCGCCCTCCCCCTGCTCGGGCTGGTGGCCGCGGGCGCGGCAGACGCCGTCCAGGGCTTTCTCCTGCGCCGGCGACCACGGCTGAGGATCCCCGGCCTCGCCGTGCTGGCGGCGGCGGCCGCCGCCGTCGTCCTCGTCGCGACGCCCCAGTGGGCCGCCGCACTCGACGGCGCCACCACCCGCTCGACCAACGGCGACCGGATCGCGGCGGAGGCCTGGCTCACGAAGCGGGTCCGGCCGGGCGACGTCGTCCTGGCGGACGACGTCTCGTGGGTGGGTCTCGTCCAGAACGGAGTCACGCCGCGAGCGGACACGATCTGGTTCTACAAGATGGACACCGATCCCGAGATCGCGGCCGCACTGCCGGGCGGGTGGCGCGACGTGGACTACATCGTCAGCACCGATCAGCTCCGCCTGGCCGTGGCGAACGACCCGTCACTGCGGCAGTCGGCCGAGGCGCTCGCGCGTTCCCGGGTCGTCGCCTCGTTCGGCTCCGGCCCTTCCGTCGTCGAGATCCGCCGCGTTTTCCCGGAGCCGGAGGGCAGCCTGCCGTGACCGAGCAGACCGACCGCAACGTCCTGACGAACGCCGCGACGCCGACGGCGCCGAGCCCGGGTGCGTCCGTCACCGTCATCATTCCCACCTTCAACGAGCGCGACAACGTCGTCCCGCTGCTCGCGCGCCTGGACTCGGCGCTGCCCGCCGGCATGGCCGACGTGCTGTTCGTGGACGACTCCACCGACGACACGCCGGACGTGATCCGGCACGCGGCTTCCCGGACGTCGGTTCCCGTGGGGCTTCTGCACCGCCCGCCGGAGGAGCGGGCCGGCGGCCTCGGCGGCGCGGTGCTCGCGGGGATCCGGCGCGCCGGCACGCCGCTGGTGGTGGTGATGGACGGCGACCTCCAGCACCCGCCGGAGATGGTGCCCCACCTGGTGGAGGCCGCCTCCGCCCCGGCCGTCGACGTGGTCGTGGCGAGCCGGTACGTCGGCGGCGGTTCGGCGTCCGGGCTCGACGGCATGACCCGGCGGGGCGTCTCGCGGGCCGCCGCCGCGGCGGCTCGCCTGCTCTTCCCGCGTCGCACGGCCGGCTGCTCGGACCTCATGAGCGGCTTCTTCGCGGTCCAGCGCGAGGTGGTGGACACGTCGAGGCTGCGGCCCGACGGGTTCAAGATCCTCCTCGAGATCCTGACCCGCAGCCACCGCCCGCTGCGCGTCCACGAGATCCCGTTCGCGTTCGCCCCGCGCATCGCCGGGCAGTCCAAGGCGGGACTGGCGCAGGGTCTCGTCTACCTGCGCCACCTCCTGCGCCTCCGGTGCGCTGGCACCGGCGCGCAGCTGGCCGGGTTCGTCGCGATCGGTGCCAGCGGCGTCATCCCGAACCTCGCGGCCATGGCCGTGCTCACCCGGGCGGGCGTCCACTACCTGGTGGCGACGGCGCTCGCGACGATCGTGGCGGTCTCGTCGAACTTCGTCCTCACGGAGCAGTTCCTGTTCCGCGGCAGGCGCGGCCGATCAACGTGGCGGCGCTACCTCGACTACACGACGCTCGCGATCCTCGACATCGCCCTGCGGGTCCCGCTGATGGCGGTACTCGTGCAGGTGGCCCGAGTGCCGCTGCTGGCCGCCACGACGCTGTCGATCCTCGCCGTCGCCGTGCTCCGCTTCCTCGCCCTCGACCGGTTCGTCTACCGCGAGGGCCCGGCACGGCCGCCGGCCGTCGTCCGCCTGCTCGACGACCCGATACCCATGGGAGGAGCCGATGCGGCGTAACAGCCGGCGCGCCGGCCGCGCCACCCGCGCCACCCGAAGGGGCTTCGTCGGGGCGTGTCTGACCGGGCTCCTCGCGCTGGCCGTGGTCCCGACGGCGTCGGCCGCGCCCCCCACGGTGCCCAACCCCGGTCTCGAGAACGTGACCGGCGCCGTTCCCGACTGCTACTCCAGGTCCGGCTGGGGAAACCACACGGTCACCTGGGCCGTCGTCGGCGACGCCCACAGCGGCACGCACGCGTCGTCGGTCACGGTCTCGGGCTACGTGAGCGGGGACCGGAAGCTGCTGATGTCGGAGAACGACACGTGTGCACCCGCCGTGACGCCGGGACAGACGTACGTCATCGGTGCCTGGTACAAGTCGACGTCCGCGGCCAACGCCATCACCGTGTTCCGTCACTCGGCCGCGGGGTGGACCTACTGGACCGACCTCAAGTCGTTGCCCGCGGCGGCGGCGTGGACCGAGGCGACCGCCGTGACGCCCCAGGTGCCCGCGGGCACCGACCAGATCACGTACGGCATCTCGTTGGCCGGCAACGGAACCCTGGTCACCGACGACTACATCTTCCAGTCGGCGTCGTCCGGCGGCGGGTCGCAGGAGCTCACGGCGAACGGCGGGCTCGAGCTCGGCGACAGCCCACCGACCGGCTGGGCCCTGTCCGGCTGGGGTGACGGCACGGCAACCGGCACGGTGACCGCGGCGGCGCACACCGGCACGCGGGCCTACTCCCTGACGCTCGCCGGCCGGACGGTGGGCGACTTCAAGCTGCTGCCGACCGAGACGGCGTCCCCGCCGGTCCAGCCGGGCGCGACGTACCGGCTCTCGCTCTGGTACAAGTCGACGACGGCGAGCAACAGCGTCACGGTGTTCGCACACACGGCGTCGGGCTGGCAGTACTGGACGGACCTGGCCGACCTCCCGGCGAGCGCCGCCTGGACGCAGGCGACGGTGGACACCCCTGCCGTCGGGGCGGGGATCGACCGGATCGCCTGGGGCGTGTCGCTGCACGGTGACGGGACTCTGGTCACCGACGACTACTCGACGACGGCGGCCGGCACCGTCCCGCCGCCACCCACGACCGGACCGGCCGCCGTGGGCTCCTGGACGGTGCTCCAGACCCAGATGCCGATCCGCGCGATGCACGCCACGGTCCTCAAGAACGGCAAGATCCTGCTGATCGCCGGCTCCGGGAACGACCTCGACCAGTTCCGGGCCGGAACCTTCAAGGCATCGGTGTGGGACCCCGTCGCCGGCACGTTCGCCACGCTGCCGGTGCCCAAGGACATGTTCTGCGCCGGGCACGTGACCCTGCCCGACGGGCGCGTGCTCATCCAGGGCGGGACGAAGTCCTACCCGACCATCGCGGGTGGCGCGGACTACGGCGGGCTGAGGGACTCCTGGATCTTCGACCCCGACACGAACACGTTCACCACCGTTCCCGCCGCGAACGAGGGGCACTGGTACCCCACGCTGACCGAGCTCGGCGACGGCGATGTCTGGATGGCGGGCGGCCTCAAGGAGGACACGACGGGGGCCGTGAACACCGAGTCCTGGGACACGCGGGCCGGTACCTGGCGGGGAACCGGCCAGGTGCCCCAGACCTGGTCCTACTGGGGGCTGTACCCGCACATGTTCCTGCTCGCCGACGGCCGGCTCTTCTACAGCGGCGGTCACGTCTTCGGCAACGGCCTCCCCGGCAGCGGCGCCTCGGTCTACGACTCCGGGGCGGCCACGATCGCGGACGTGCCGGGGCTGCGGTCCAAGGACCTGCGCGACCAGTCCGCGTCGATGCTCCTGCCGCCGGCGCAGGACCAGAAGGTCATGATCACCGGCGGGGGCAACATCAACACCAACATCCCCGGGATCAACCAGACCGACCTCATCGACCTCATGCAGCCGACCCCCGGGTACGTCCCGGGCCCCGACCTGCCCGGTGAGGGAAAGATGTACGTCAACGCCACGATCCTGCCCGACCGGACGGTGCTCACCACCAACGGCGGCAAGTTCAACCGCGACGACTCGGCGAACGTGCTGACCGCCGCCGTCTACGACCCGGCGGCGAACGCCTGGACGCCGATGGCGGCCGACCCCGTCGGACGCAACTACCACTCCTCCGCCGTCCTCCTGCCGGACGGCCGCGTGGCGGTGTTCGGCTCGAACCCCGGCGACGGGACGTTCGAGCTGCGCATCTCGGTGTACTCGCCCACGTACCTGTTCAAGGGCGACCGTCCCGCCATCTCCGGTACGCCGGCGTCGGTCACCTACGGCCAGCAGCTCACCTTCGCCGTCAGCAGCGGCCGGACGATCCGCTGGGCACAGCTGATGCGCCCGATGTCGGTGACGCACCAGATGGACTCGAACATGCGCCTGGTCGACCTGCCGCTCGTGGTCCAGAACGGTGTCGCGACGGTTCAGGTCCCCGGCAACCGCAACCTGCTCCCACCGGGGCCCTACCTGCTCAACGTGACCGACTCGGAAGGCATCCCGTCGACCTCGGAATGGGTGATGGTTCGATGAAGCATGTGACCAGGCGGCGGGCCGCCGCCGCGGCGGTGGCCCTGACCGTGCTCGCCGCGGGGCTCCTCCTCCTGCCGGGCTCGGCGTCGGCCGGTGGCGGCGACCCCCGCCTGACGCCCTACCAGCGGATCCTCCGAGCCGAGGTCGCGAACCCGGACGGGTCGCCGAGGAAGGGTCGGGACCCCGCCGTTCAGCGGCAGACGAGCCTGGCGGCGGCCGCGTCCCGGCCGAACGCCGGGCCCGGCGGGCGCGTCCGCACGCCGGCCGCGGGGCTGCCGGGTCGCACGGTCCGCCGCCCCGCGCCGAGCCCCGCCGCGGGGACCGTCGTGGCCGGCTGCGCGACCGGCTACGGCACACCCGGTGACCAGTGCCTCCCGCTGAGGGCTCCGGGGAACCGGCCCATGACGTGCACCTACGTCGTCCGGCTCTTCCCGGCGGGCATCGCCGTCACCGGCAAGGACACGCTGGGACTGGACGGCAACCGTGACAAGGTCGCCTGCGGGCCCGGCGACAGGGACGTCCCCCAGGCCGCCCACGAGCACTGACCCGCCCGGCCGACCGGCGTTCGTCGTCTACTGGCCGTACGAGAAGCGCAGGTCGGCGAACAGCAGGTGGTTGACGCGCCGGCGGATGTGACCTGCCTTGCTCGGGTCGGGCGGGTCGTCAGGCGTGCGGAGAGTGAATCTGAGCAGTGTCTCGGCCTGCGCATCCGAGATCTCCAGATGCACCTCGTCACGAGGGCGGCTCGGCCACAGCGACGACCAGACGACCGTGGTCGGCTTGTGGGAGCTGAGAACTCTGGGCTCGACCTCGTCATCCAGCAGAACCAGCCACGGCCGGGCGCCGGGCTGGTGAGGGTGGACCAGCGACTCCCAGACGACATGTGGTGGGGCCGGCAGCCTGCGAGCCCTGGAGCCGAATTCGATCACCTGGCCGACCCTAGATCAGCGGCCACTCCTGGCCCCCGACCGTGGTGCCGGGGTTCGGCGCCTTAGCGCACGCGACGCGGCGGACGCGCGGACAGGCCGGCTCGGAGCGGCCGGGTGGGTGCCGTGCCAGCTCCGTCCGGAATGCCCTTCCCCGCATGAAGCGCCTGAGCGTCTTCGGGCTGGTCGTTGTGTCCGTCGGCCTCGTGCTGATCCCGCTTCCCGGCCAGGGCTGCTCCTGGTGGCCGTCGGCGGACCGCTTCTCGCTGCCGGCGTCGTCGGTGGGGTCATGGCGAGGATGACCTCCGCCGCGCCGGTCCTCGACGACGCTGACAGCGGCACGATCGCGCGTTGCCGAATCGAGAGGGCCGCGCTGGTGGGTTGCCCCTTCCGCGGGGGGTGTGCCGGTTATGCGGTAGGTCGCTACGCTGGCGGCTGCTCAGGACCGGGGACACCTCGCAGGGGGTTGAGGGGCATGGCGGAGCGGCTGGTCGTCGATCACACGATCCTGGCCGGGTCGGCGGATGCGCTGGAGCGCATCAAGGGAGAGCTGGACAAGGCCGAGCAGCATCGTGAGGAGATCCACGGTGTCCTCGGCTCGGGCACGCTGGCCGAGGCGATGAAGGAGTTCACCGGCAACTGGGATCGTCACCGCGGTGAGCTGGTCGAGGAGCTCGGCACGATGGTCGGTACCTTGCGTTCGGCGAGCGAGACCTTCCGCAAGGCCGACCAGGACCTCGGGCAGGTACTGAAGGTCGAGCCGTCGCAGCAGCCCGCGTCCCCGGGCGGGCCGCGGTGAGCCGGCCGACGGACTGGGCCCCGCTGGCGGACCGCGACCCGATCCCCGGCGACCCCGATCGGGTCCGCGCCGAGGCGAAGCGGCTCGGCGCGGTGGCCGACGAGATCGCCGGCCAGGTGACGCAGCTCAAGAGCATCGCCGCTGCCGACGGGCTGGAGGGCGACTACGTCCAGACCCTCACCGACGGGGCGACGAAGCTGTCCGACTCGCTGTCCAAGGTCACCGGCCGATACCGCGAGGTCAGTGGCGCGCTCGTCACCTACGTGCCGCTGCTCGAGGCCGCGCAGTCCGAGTCGCTGCGGATCCGCGAGCGTGCGCAGGCCGCCGAGGCCGAGCGCCTCAAGCAGCAGAACCTGATGAACGCCGTCGTCGTCCCGGCGGAGCCCCAGCCGCTTCCGCCCGACGCGGACGCGACCCAGAGGGCCGCCCACGACAAGGCCGCGCAGGACCGCACGGACCAGCTAGAGGCCTCGGGTCGCCACCGGCGCGCGATGGAGTCCGCCGAGGGCGAGATCGAGAAGGCGCGGACCGATCTGCGCCGGGTCGAAGGCCAGCGCGACGACGCCGCCGACGCCGCAGCCCGGCGGATCAAGCAGGGCAGCGACGACGAGGTCAAGGACAGCTGGTGGGACAACGTCAAGGACTGGATCCACAAGAACTCCGGCTGGATCTCCGAGGTCACGAAGATCCTGGGCTACGTCGGCGTCGGGGTCATGGTCTTGTGCCTCTTCGTGCCGGGGCTCAACGTCCTCGCCGCGGCCGGGCTCGCGCTCTCGGTCGCCAGCCTCGCCGGTCATACCGCGCTGGCGCTCAGCGGTGACGGGTCGTGGGCGGACGTCGGCCTCGACGTCCTCGCGCTGGCCACTTTCGGCGTCGGCCGGATCGCCGCCGGCGGTGTCAAGGCCGCGCAGGCGGCGGCGCGCTCGGCCGGTGCGGTGAAGGCCGGACGGGTCGCGGCCAGCGAGGCCAGGGCCGCGACGAGCGCGGCCCGGTCGGCGGCGGGAGCCGCCGCGGCCCGCGGCGGGCCCGGCGCACGCCAGGCCGCAGCGGAGCTCCGCGCGCTCCAGGCGCAGATGAGGGCCGACATGGCGGCCGCGCGCGCCCAGGCCCGCGCGGCCTACGAGGCCGCGGACCTCGGCCGCGTGGGCCCGCTCGACCGGATCCTGGCCGGCACCGACGACGACATCGCCAGGCTCGCCAGCGACGCGCGCCGGATCGGCGCCGAGTTCCCGAACACCGCGAAGGTCAGGGACGCCGTCTCCAAGGTGGCCGGCCCCGCCTTCAACACCGCCCGCCTGGGCTACGGCGGCGCCGCGCTCACCGGCGTGTTCAGCGCGACGATGGACGCCACCAACAGCGCGTTCAAGCCGTGGAAGAGCCTGCAGGACAAGTGGACGCACCAGGTCGGCTCCTCGTGGTGACCCGACCCGTCCGCGTCGCGCGGCCGGTCGGGTCACGACGCTCGACGCGCCCGGCCCGGCCGACCTCCCCGGGCGGCTGGGCGCTGTTCGCGGTGCGGACGACCGGCGTGCCGGTCGCCGCCGTGGCGGCGGTGGCGGTGCGGTCGTGAAGGACCTCGAGCTGGTGGACGTCGACACCGACGTCTGGCTGCGGGCGCCGTCGCCCTGGCACCTGCAGCCGGACGGCCCCACGGACGAGGAGTGGGCCGCCCTCCTCACCGACGCGGTCTGGACCGGCGTGGAGCCGGCTCCGGAGGCCGCCGACCGCGAGCGCACCCGGCGGCTGCTGCTTGCCGCCGGCAGCCGCGAGACCCCGGATCCGGCGTCCGGCTGGGCCTGGAAGTACCTGCACCTGCCGGCGCCGGACGACGAGCCGGTGCCTGCCCTCATCGCGTTCCTGCCGCCCGACGGCCCGCGCGACGAGGTGCTGCGCTCGCTGGTGCGCGCGAACGACCCGACCTGCGTGGAGCCGCCCATGGTCGAGGAGGTCGAGACGCCGATCGGCCAAGCCCTGCGCGCCCTCGCCTACCACGTGACCGCGGACGCGAACGGCGACGAGAGCCTGCTGGCCACCCTGTCCTACGCCTGGCGCGCGGAGGACCCGGACGGCGACCCGTCGGCGAGCCTCGACGTCCGGCTGTGGACCGGCTACACCCCCGACCGCGTGATCGCGATGGCGGACGACGTCGAGCGGCTGGCCCGGTCGCTGCGCTGGGTCGACGTCCCCGGCGAGACGGCGGGATGAGTGAGACCGCGGGATGAGCGAGACCGCCCCGTCTCGTCCCCCCACCGGGTACTCCCTGGTGCTCCCGCCGGGTTGGCTGCGCCTGCCCGCGCGGCCCGGCGCGGCGGAGCCGGTCCTGGACGAGGCACTGGACGAGGCGTTCGCCGGCCTGCCGCGCGACTCCGTGGGGCCGCTGCGCGCGGAGCTGCGGCGCCGCGCGCTGGCGCTGGTGGCCGAGGCGCGATTCGCCGACGCGGTCGACGTCTACGTGCCGCTGCTCGGTGTCCGGGGCCGGCCGCTGCCGGCGTCCGTGATCGTCGCGGTGACGACGCTGCCCGATGCGCTGTCGACCGATCTCGGCACCGATGCCACGGCGGACGCCGCCACAGCCGGCCTCCTGTCCAGGGTCGCGGCGAACGGCCGCGGCGCCGTGGTGACGCTGCCGGCAGGTCCCTGCGCGCGGGTCGAGTCGCACGAGCCGCCTCGTGACGAGGGGGAGGGCCACGGCACCCGACGGGTGGTGTTCCACCTGCCGGTGCCGTTCGCGACACAGCGCTGGGTGGTCGTGAACTGCACCGTCGCGGACGGCCTGTCGCCCATGACCGAGACCGTGGTCGACCTGTTGGACGCCCTGCTGAGCACCTGGCGCTGGCGCGACGGCCTCGTCCTCTGACGCTCGCGCCGGCGGCGCGCACCCGCCGGAGCGGTCGGCCGGGCGTCAGGTCGCCTTCCGCGCCGCGTACTCGTCCCCTGCCCGGCCGTGAGCGCGGCGCGAGTGGATACGCCGTCGGGGGCCCTGCAACGCACACGAAACGCGCAATCACGGGTCCTGCTACGGTCCGCGCGTGGGGGTCGTGATCGTCGTCGCCCTCCGACTGGCGGTTCCGCTGGTCATACTTCGGCGGCCACTGCTCGGCGGCGTGCTCTCGTTCGTCGCCGACACGGCGGACCTGGTCGTCTTCAACGTGTTCGGATTCCCGCGGGACTACCAGCGCCTCGACAAGGGGCTCGACCTCTACTACCTCACGATCGAGCTCTACGCGGCCCGCGCGTGGGCACCGCTCCCCCGGGCCGTCGCCGCCGGCCTCTACGGATGGCGCGTCGTCGGCGCCGTGCTCTTCGAGCTCACCGGCGCCCGCTGGATCCTGCTGGTCTTCCCCAACCTGTTCGAGCTCTGGTGGCTCTTCGTCGCCGCGGTACGCCGCTTCGAGCCGGCGTACGACCTGACGCCGCGCAGGACGGCGCTCTGGCTCGCCGTCCTCCTCGTCCCCAAGCTGGCGCACGAGTACGTCCTGCACGTCTGGCGAGTGCTCGACCGCTACACACTCTTCGACGTCCTCGACCGGGCCTGGCCCGGCTGAGCAACACGCGTGGCGTCACGGGTACTCGCAGCGGCGGCCAGGAGAGACAGTCAACTTGCCGCTGGACCTCGGCGACGGCCGGGTCCGTGCGCTGAACCGGGGCGTTCCGCGGACGGCCGCCGGGCTGCTGTCGCGGGACCGCCGCGGAGCCGCGGACGCGCGGACCGGCCCTGACGAACCCCTGGCCGGCAGGACACCCCAGGCGTTGCCCGTGGGGTCTGGCCTCGCCGTCGCCGGCTCAATTAGCGTTCGACCGGCGGGGTCGGTGCGGTTCGAGGAGGATGTGGGTGACGGGCTCGGAGGGGCGGGCCCGTTTCGGTGAGGTCCTCCGGTCGTTGCGGGTCGCCGCCGGGCTGACCCAGGACGAGCTTGCCGAGCGTGCCGAGCTCAGCAGCCGCTGGGTCCGGCAGCTGGAGCGCGGCCGGGGCGGCGTGCCGCGGCCCGGCTCGCTGCGCCGCCTGTCCGCCGCGCTCGGGCTGTCGGACGAGGCCAGGGACGGGTTCGAGCGCGCGGCCGCCGGCGGCCCGGCTTCGGTCGCCGCCGTCGCCGCGGCCGGTGT
>Ga0081539_10006208_pt1 | contig 11597 bp, 12 predicted proteins | sample TabmetS4T2R2_FD_71023 | JGI IMG/M metagenome (GOLD analysis project Ga0081539, IMG submission 71023) | Tabebuia heterophylla rhizosphere microbial communities from the University of Puerto Rico - S4T2R2 | ecosystem: Host-associated > Plants > Roots > Rhizosphere ...
GAACCCGCGCATGCAGCACCGGCTGGCGCAGATCGCAACTGGCGCCGCGCACAAGATCCCGCAGCGGTTCGGCCCGCCGGCGGCGGAGCTGCGCGCGGCGGGGAGGGAGCCGGTGCTGATCGAGCAGGTGGTCGCGGCCGCGACGTAAGGAGGGACAGTCCCCCCTTGGTTTGTGGGGCGTAGGGAGGGACAGTCCCCCCTTGGGGTATAGTGAGCCGGATGGCTAAGTATGAGCCTGGCTCACTGGACGCGGTGTTCTCCGCCCTGGCCGACCCCACCCGGCGGGCGATGACCGAGCGCCTCCGGCTCGGCGAGGCGTCTGTGAGCGCGCTGGCCGAGCCGTTCGGCTTCGCGCTGCCCACGGTGGCCAAGCACCTGCGGACGCTCGAGCACGCCGGCCTGATCGAGCACTGGAAGGAGGGCCGCGTACGGCATGTCAAGCTCGTCCCGGCCCCCCTCGAGCAGGCCGACGCGTGGCTCGCGCAGTACCGGATCTTCTGGGGCGACCGCTTCGCCGGCCTCGCGGATCACCTGGCGCGCAGGCATGACTGAGGTCCGCATGACCGTCGTCGTGGACGCGCCCCGAGCGGACGTGTTCCGCGCCTGGACCGACCCCGACGAGCTCGCGCAGTGGTGGGGCCCCGGCGCGTTCATCACTCCCACAGCGACGATCGACCTCCGCGTGGGCGGCCGCTACGAGCTCGTGATGCAGCCGCCCGGCGACGCCCCGCCGCTCCTGCTCGCGGGGGAGTGCAGGGAGATCGACCCGCCGGCCCGCCTCGTCTACACGTGGCGATGGGAGGCCGGCGTGCCCGACCTGCGCGAGTCGCTCGTCACGGTCGAGTTCCGGGACCTCGGCCCGCAGACCGAAGTGCAGCTCGTGCACGCGCGCTTCGCCGGCCCGGGCCCCATGGAGCCGTACACGACAGGCTGGGAGAGCGGCCTCGCGAAGCTGCGCGCGCACTTCCGTCAATGACGACCACGAAGGAGCCGACGATGCCCGAAGCGTCCAACGAGATCACGATCGCCCAGCCGCCCGAGGTGGTCTTCGCGTACCTCGCCGACGCCGAGAACGATCCCGAGTGGCGGCCCGGCGTGGTCGAGATCACCCGCCAGCACGGCGAAGGCGTCGGCACGCGCTACCGGCAGATCATGGGCTCCGGGCGCCGCCGCATCAACGCCGACATCGAGATCACCGAATACGAGCCGGACCGTCGCCTCGCGTTCCGCACGGTCGTCGGGCCCGTGCGACCGGCCGGCGCCTACGAGCTCACCGCGGCCGACGGCGGCACCAGAGTCCGCTTCAGCCTCCGCGCCGACCTCACCGGGCCCAAGCGGCTGATGGCCCCGATGGTGCGCAAGACGATGGTCTCCGAGGTCGGCAACCTCGAGAATCTCAAGCGCAGGCTCGAAGCACGCTGATCCCACCGATGAATCACGGGGGCCGCGGCGGTCCGTACCGTGTAGATCGATGACCACGAGAGAGCGGATCGAGGATCTGGCCGGGCAGATCGTGCGGCTGCGCGAGGCGTACTACCAGGGCGAGACGCTGGTCGCCGACGCCGACTACGACGCGCTCGAGGACGAGCTGCGCGGGCTGCTCGCCGAGCACCCCGACCTCGCTCCCGACCCGAACCCGCTCGAGCAGGTCGGCGCGCCCGCGACCCTCCACGCGCCCGTCCGCCACAGCCGCCCGATGCTCTCGCTAGAGAAGGCCACCAGGCCCGAGCAGGTCGAGGCCTTCTTCGGCCGCTTCCCCGGCCAGCCGGTCGTCGTGATGCCCAAGCTCGATGGCGTGTCGCTCGCGCTCGTCTACGAGGACGGCCGCCTCGCCCGCGCGGTCACGCGCGGCGACGGCACGACCGGCGAGGACGTCACGACGCTCGTGAGAGCGCTCGGCGACGGCATCCCACCGACCATCGACGCGCCCGGCCGCACCGAGGTCCGCGGCGAGCTCGTGATGCTGCGCAGCACGTTCGCCAACTACAACGCCGCCCACCAGGACAAGCCGCTGATCAACCCGCGTGGCGCCGCCGCCGGCACGCTGCGTGCCAAGGACCCCGCCGTGGTCAAGGAGCGCCGCCTGCGCTTCTTCGCCTTCGACCTCGATGCCGAGGACGGGGCCCGCGCCGACCTCGAGGACGCCCTCGAGACGCTCGGCTTCGATGCCGCGGACATGCGCCACACCGACGACGCGCAAGCGGCGCAAGAGGTCATCGCGGAGATCGAGCAGACGCGCAACGACCTCGACTACGACCTCGACGGAGCCGTGCTGCGCCTCGCCGACCGCGGTGCCTACGCAGCCGCCGGCACCCGCTCGAACAGCCCCCGCGGCGCGCTCGCCTACAAGTTCGCCGCCGAGGAGAAGACCACCGTGCTCGCCGACGTCATCTGGGACGTCGGCAAGACCGGTAAGGTCGCCCCGGTGGCCCGGCTGGAGCCCGTGTTCGTCGGCGGGACCACCGTGACCCGCGCGACGCTCGCCAACCAGGAGGTCATCCGCGCGCGCGACATCAAGATCGGCGACACCGTGCTCGTCCGCCGCGCCGGGGACGTGATCCCGTTCGTGGCCGGCGTGCTCGACGCCTCCAAGCGCACCGGCGCCGAGCGCGAGATCGAGCCGCCCACCCACTGCCCGTCCTGCGGGCAGCCCCTCACCGAACAGGGCAACAGCCGCGAGCTGTTCTGCACGAACGTCGCCTGCCCGGCCCAGACCGCCCGCCGCCTCATCCACTGGGCCTCCCGCGCCGCCGCCGACATCGAGGCCATCGGCCCCGTGTGGATCGAGCGGCTCGCCGAATCCGGCGACCTCGAGAAGCCCTCCGACTTCTACGCGCTCACCCGCGAGCGGCTGCTCGAGTTCGAGGGCATCGCCGACATCTCGGCCGACCGCATGATCGACTCGATCGAGCGCAGCAAGCCGGTCGGCCTGCGCCGCGCGCTCATCGGCCTCGCGATCCCGATGGCCTCCGAGGCCACCGCCACCCGCCTCTGCCGCGCCGGCTACACATCGCTCGAGCAGATCGCCGACGCCGACGAGACTGCGCTCCAAGAGGTCGAGGACATCGGCCCCAAGGTGGCCGCCAGCCTGCGCGAGCACCTCAACCGCGACACCACCCGCGCGGAGCTCGCCCGCCTCCGAGAGCTCGGCGTCGACCTCGACGTCCGCGAGGAGGACCTGCCGCCGCAGGTCGCCTCCGACGCCCCGCTGGCCGGCAAGACCGTCGTCATCACCGGCACGATCGCCGACCCGCGCAGCGGCGAGAAGATCCCCCGGCCGACGTTCCAGCGCCTGTGCGAGCGCGCCGGCGCGGCGACGGCCTCCTCGGTGTCCGCCAGCACGGACATGCTCATCACCGGGGAGAACGTCGGTGCGGCGAAGACGTCCAAGGCCTCCAAGCTCGGCGTCCAGGTGATCGACCAGGGCGAGATCTGGAAGCTGCTCATCGACGGCGGGGTGGCGTGATGGCCGTCGTGCGGCTCCGGGGACCCTTGAAGCAGCTCGCGGGAGGCGCCGAGCACGCGCTCGAGGGCACCACGGTCAACGACGTCCTGGCCGCCCTCGAGACGGCCAACCCCGCCATGAAGGGCTGGGTGCTCGACGAGCGCGGCGTGCTGCGCCGCCACATCAACGTGTTCGTGAACGGGGAGCCGGCCGCGCAGGACACCGCGCTCGAAGCCGACGACCGGGTGGACGTGCTGCCCGCGCTTTCTGGAGGAAGATGACCGAGCTGCTCGTGGGGACCAAGAAGGGGCTGTTCGCGCTGGCCGGCGAGCCGGGCGAGCCGTTCGAGATCACCGACCGCGCGTTCCCGGGCGAGCCGGTCGAGTACGCGCTGCACGACCCGCGCACGCAGAGGCTGCTCGTGTCGGTGACCTCGCCGTTCTACGGGCCGAAGCTGTGGTACGCCGGCGACGGCTGGGAGCAGGCCGAGGGGCTCGAGCTGCCGGCGGCCGGCGAAGCCGCGCTCGAGCGCATCTGGGTCATCGCGCTCGGAGAGGCCGAAGGCGTCGTCTACGCGGGCGGCGATCCCGGCTGCCTGTTCGAGAGCCGCGACGGCGGCGCGACGTTCAAGCTCAACCGCGGGCTGCACGAGCACCCCTCGCGCGCGCACTGGGCGCCCGGCGCGGGCGGCCTGTGCCTGCACTCGATCGTCACCTGGCCCGGCGACCCGGACCGGCTCGCGGTCGCCGTCTCGGCCGGCGGCATCTGGCTCACCGACGACGGCGGCGCGAGCTGGCACGCCGGGAACGAGGGCATCACCCCGCGCTACATCCCGGAGGACATGCCGCCCGACCAGATCGCGCTGTGCGTGCACAGCCTCGAGCGCGCAAGCCGGCGCCCCGAGCGCATGTTCATGCAGTTCCACGGCGGCGTCTACCGCTCCGACGACGCCGGCGCGAGCTGGACGAGCATCGCCGGCGGGCTGCCCTCGGACTTCGGCTTCCCGCTCGCGCTCGACCCGGCCGACCCCGACAGCGCGTACGTGATCCCGCTGAGCGCCGACGTCGACCGCGTCACGCCCGAGGGCCGCGTGCGCGTGTTCGAGACGCGCGACGGCGGCGCGAGCTGGACGCCGCGCGGGGACGGCCTGCCGGCCGAGCAGGCGTACCTGACGATCCTGCGCCAGGCGTTCGCCGCGACCGGCGAGGGCGACGCGCTCGAGCTCTACTTCGGAGCGACGTCGGGCGGGCTGTACGGGTCGGCGGACGCGGGAGCGACCTGGTACGAGGTCGCGACGAACCTGCCGCCCGTCCTGTCGGTCACAGCGGTATCTGCGCCCTGACGATGGTGCCTTCGCCCGGCGGCGAGTCGACGGTCAGCTCGCCGTCGAGCGCCTCGATTCGGTCGCACAACCCCGCGAGCCCGCTGTCGGCCGACGAGCGGGCGCCGCCGACCCCGTCGTCGCTGATCGCGAGCGTGAGCTGGTCGCCGTCGACGTCGAGCTCGACCCTCGCGGTGCAGGCGTGCGCGTACTTGGCGACGTTGGTGAGCGTCTCGGACGTGACGAAGTAGACGGCGGCCTCCACCGCGGGCGGCAGCGGCCGCTCGGGAACGCCGCAGACCTCCACCGGCACCGGCGCCCGGGCCGCGAGCGCCTCGAGCGCCGGGCCGAGCCCGCGGTCGCTGAGCACGGCTGGGTGGATGCCGCGGGCCAGCTCGCGCAGCTCGCTGACGGCGGCCTGCGCCTCCTCGCGCGCCTGGGCCACGAGCGGCGCGATGTCGCTGTCGGCGCCGAGCTTGGACTCGATGATGCCGAGCGTCAGGGCCAGCGAGACCATCCGCTGCTGCGCGCCGTCGTGCAGGTCGCGCTCGATCCGGCGCCGCTCGGCGTCGGCCGCCTCGATGATGCGCTGGCGCGCCGTCCGCAGGTCGTCGACGCGCTCGCGCAGCGCACGGGCACGCCGGTGCTCGGGCGACTCACCGGGGAAGCGCACGGTCCGCATCACGTCAGGGAGCCTACGACGTCTCGTCCTGGCAACAACCCGACGCGGGCGATTCGGTACGGTCGCCCGACGGTAGGCAGCGGCGGAAGGGGGAGGAAATGGCGCAGATGTCTCGCAGGTCCATGCTCGCCGGCTCGGGGGCGGCGCTCGCGGCGTTCTCGTTGCCCAAGAGCGCGACGGCGCGCGGCCGGCGTCCCAACCGCGGGCACATGCCGATCGTCATCGGCCACCGCGGCTCGCCGGCCTACCGCCCCGAGCACACGATCGCCTCGTACACGCTGGCGATCGAGATGGGCGCGGACTACATCGAGCCCGATCTGTGCTTCACGAAGGACGGCCAGCTCGTCGCACGTCACGAGCCGGACATCGGCGGCACCACCAACGTCGCGGACCACCCGGAGTTCGAGTCGCGCCGGCACACCGAGGTGATCGACGGCACGACGTTCGCGAACACCTGGTTCACGTTCGACTTCACGCTCGCCGAGCTCAAGACGCTGCGCGCGAAGGAGCGCCTGCCCGACATCCGCCCCGCCAACACGGCGCTCGACGGGCTGTTCGAGGTCCCGACCTTCCAGGAGGTCATCGACCTCGCCAAGCAGCACGGGGTCGGCATCTACCCGGAGACCAAGCACCCGACGTTCTTCGCGTCCAAGGGCTTCGACTTCGACGGGCCGCTGCTGAGCACGCTGAGCGCGAACGGCCTCAACCGCCGCGGTGCGAAGGTGTTCATCCAATCGTTCGAGGTCGGCAACCTCCAGCGACTGAACACCAAGACGCCGCTGCCGCTCGTGCAGCTCATCGACGCCCGGGGCGGGCCGGCCGACATGCGGGGCCGCACGTACGACGAGATGGTCACGCCGCAGGGCCTGGCGGAGATCGCCACGTACGCCGACGGGATCGGGCCGGAGAGGAGCCGGATCGTCACCAACGACGTCGCGAACGGCACGCTCGGTCCGCCGACGACGCTGATCCGCGACGCCCACCGCGTCGGGCTCGTGCTGCACCCGTTCACGTTCCGGCCGGAGAACAACTTCCTGGCCGCCGACTTCCAGGTGGGGAACAAGGCCAGTCCGGAGTTCAAGCGCGCCCGCGGCGACCAGCCGGCCCAGCTCGCGCTCTACTACGAGCTCGGCGTCGACGGCCTGTTCGCCGACAACCCCGACACCGCGCGCGCGGTGCGGGACCGGGTCTTCAGCTAGGGCGCGAGCGTCCACGCGTGGTCTGGGTCGTTCGCCACGACCCAGGCCCGCGTCGGGCCCGCCATCACGTTGAGGTAGTAGAGCTCGTAGCCCGGCGGCGCGGAGACCGTGTGGTAGCCGCGCGGGACCAGGACGATGTCGCCGTCGCGCACGGTGACGGTCTCGTCGAGCGAGCCGTCGGCCGTGTAGACGCGCTGGAATGCGAACCCGTGCGCGGGCGCGATGCGGTGGTAGTAGGTCTCCTCGAGCAGCGACTCCTCGGGGAGCGCGTCGCGGTCGTGCTTGTGCGGCGGATAGCTCGACCAGTGGCCGGCGGGCGTGAGGACCTCGCACACGAGCAGCGAGTCGGCCTCCTGGTCGCCCATGAGGATCGGCCGCACGAAGCGCTCCTGGGCACCGTGGCCGCGCGTCTCGGTCTCGATCGCGTCGCCGCGCAGCACACGAGCGGTCGCACCCTCGCGGGCGGGCGCGCTGCATATCGCGACCTCGCCGTCGCCCTCGATCGTGTAGCGGGTGCCGGGCGGCAGGTAGGCCGCGTCGGGCATCCCGGACCACGGGTCGGCGCGGCCGCCGAGGTCGCGGAAGTCGCCGACGCTCACGGTGCCGGAGAGCACGACGACGCAGTGCTCGCCGGAGCCGGTGTCGCGCTCCACCGGCGGGCGGACGACCTCGAAGCCGACGTACGTCCAGCCGGCCGACTCCGGCGTCACCCTGTCGCGCGCGACGAGGCTCACGGCGCCTCCACGTAGGCGCGCTGCGCCAGCCGCGCGCGCTCGTAGTCCTCGCGGGCCGCGCGCACCGACTCGTCGGCGGCGATCTGCGCCACCGGCACGTCCCACCAGCTCTCGTAGCTCGGCACGCCCGCGTAGCGGTCGACCTCGACGTGCACGACCACCGGCCCGTCGTGCGCGCGCGCCGCGGCCAGCCCCGCGCGGAACTCGTCGATCGTGCCCGCCCGGATCACGCGCGCGCCGAGGCTCTCGGCGTTCGTGGCGAGGTCCGGCGACGGCGGGTAGTGCGTGCCGAACTCGGCCGAGCCGATCGAGCGCGACAGCGCGCCGATCGACGCATACCCGTGGTTCTGCACGAGCACGACGACGATCTTGATGCCCTCGGCCACCGCGGTCGCCAGCTCGCCCGGGAGCATCAGGTACGAGCCGTCGCCGACCATCACGAAGACCTCGCGCTCCGGCGCGGCGAGCTTGACGCCCATCCCGCCGGGGATCTCGTAGCCCATGCACGAGTAGCCGTACTCGACGTGGTAGCCCTTCGGTTCGCGCGCGCGCCAGAGCTTGTGCAGGTCGCCGGGCATCGAGCCCGCGGCGCAGACGACGACGTCGGCCGGCCCGGCGGCCGCGTTGACCGCGCCGATCACCTCGGCCTGGCTGGGGAGCGGCGCGTGCCCGGCGTTCACGAGCCGCTCGACCTCGCGGCCCCACGCCACCGACTCGACCTCGGCGCGCTCGGCCCACGCGGCCTCGGCGCGGTGACCGGCGAGCGCGTCTTGGAGCGCCTCGAGCGCGAGCCGCGCGTCGGCGACGATGCCCAGCGCGCTGTGCTTGGCGGCGTCGAAGGCGGCCACGTTCACGTTGACGAAGCGCACGCCCGGGTCCTGGAAGGCCGACTTGGAGGCGGTCGTGAAGTCGCTCCAGCGTGTGCCGACCCCGATCACGAGGTCGGCGTCGCGGGCGAGGCGGTTGGCCGCCGGCGTGCCGGTCGCGCCGATCGCGCCGAGCGCGAGCGGATGCTCGGAGGGCAGCGCGCCGCGACCCGCCTGGGTCTCGCCGACCGGGATGCCGGTCGCCTCGGCGAGCGCGGCCAGCGCGTCGGTCGCCTCGGCGTAGATGACGCCCCCGCCGGCGACGATCAGCGGCCGCCGCGCCGTGCGCACGAGCTCGGCGGCGCGGGCCAGCGCGTCGGGCGCGGGCGGCTGGCGGTAGACGGTCCACACGCGCGACGCGAGGAAGGCCGCCGGGACGTCGACGGCCTCGGTCTGCACGTCCTCGGGGAGCGCGAGCGCGACCGCGCCGGTCTCCGCGGGGTCGGTGAGCACGCGCATCGCCTCCAGCGCCGCGGGCACGAGCTGCTCGGGCCGGTCGATGCGGTCGAAGAAGCGCGACACCGGCTTGAAGCAGTCGTTGACCGAGAGCGTCGCGTCGTGCGGCGCCTCGAGCTGCTGGAGCACGGGGTGCGGCGTGCGGGTCGCGAACGTGTCGCTGGGCAGCAGCAGCACGGGGAGGCGGTTGATCGTCGCCAGCGCCGCCCCGGTGACCATGTTCGTCGCGCCGGGGCCGACCGACGTCGTGCACGCGTAGGTGCCCAGGCGGTTGCGCTGGCGCGCGTAGCCGGATGCGATGTGCACCATGGCCTGCTCGTTGCGCGCCTGGTGGTAGGGCAGCAGGTCCTGGTGCTGCTGGAGGGCCTGGCCGAGGCCGGCGAGGTTGCCGTGGCCGAAGATCCCGAAGCAGCCGGCGAAGAAGCGGCTGCGCTCGCCGTCGCGCTCGATCTCCTGTGCGGCGAGGAAGCGCACCAGCGCCTGGGCGACGGTCAGGCGGACGGTCATGCCCGGACCTCCTGCGGGTCGATGTCGGACAGGGAGGGCATCGCGTCGGCGCACGCGAGCCGGGCGGCGACGTGGGCGCCGGCGGCGTTGGCCAGGCGGATCGTGCGCTCCAGGCTCCAGCCGTGCAGGAGCCCGTGGACGAGCGCGCCGCCGAACGCGTCGCCCGCGCCGAGGCCGCAGACGACGTCGACGGGCACCGGCGGCACCTCGACCAGCTCGTCGCGCGTGCGCGCGAGCACGCCCTCGGGCCCGCGCTTGACGACCGCGATCTCCACTCCGAGGTCGAGCAGGTGCGCCGAAGCCGCGTACGGGTCGCGCGTGCGCACGGCCACGGCGACCTCGTCGCGGTTGCCGACGGCGACGGTGGCGTGCTTGAGCGCCGCGCGCGCCCAGTGCCCGGCCTGCGTCTCGTCGGCCCAGAACATCGGGCGATGGTCGAGATCGTGGATGGTGATGCCGTTGGTTCGGGCCTCTAGGGCGGTCAACGTCGCGGTGCGGCTGGGCTCGGCGGAGAGCCCGGTGCCGGTGGTCCAGAACACGCGCGCGGAGCGGATCGAGTCGAGGTCGAGCTCGCCGGCCTCGATCGTCATGTCGGGCGCCTGCGGCTCGCGGTAGAAGAGCAGCGGGAAGTCGTCGGGCGGGTGGATCTCGCAGAACACGACCGGCGTGCGCAGGGTCGGGTGGGTGCCGACCCAGCGGTCGTCGACGCCGAAGCCGCGCAGCGCGTCGCGCACGTACGGCCCGAACGGGTCGTCGCCGACCTTGGTGATGACCGCCGAGCGCGCGCCGAGCCGCGCCGCCGCGACCGCGACGTTCGTCGCGCTGCCGCCGAGCGACTTGGCGAACGTGCGCACGTCGGCCAGCGACACCCCGATCTGCTCGGGGTAGAGGTCGACGCCGACGCGTCCCATCGTGATCAGGTCGTGCACGCCATGCTCCTCTCGAGGCGCCGCAGCTGCTCGTCCACGTCCGGCAGCTCGACGCCGAGCGCGGCGGCGGTGGCCCTGGCGTCCAGGCTCGTGTCGTACGGGACCGGCCACGGCTGCCGGGGCGGAGGCCCGAAGTCCAGCAGATCGCCGTCGAGGCCGAAGGCCGCCACCGTGCGCTCGGCCAGCGTGCGGCGGTCGACCGCCTCGCCGCCGCAGCAGTGGAAGATCCCGCCGTGGCCGCCCGCGACGATCCGCGCGATCAGGTCGGCGGCGTCCGAGGCGAGCGTCGGCGTCGCGACCATGTTGATGTCGCGGCCCTCCCACACCGTGAACCGCTCGCCGGCGCGCAGCGCACGCACGAGCGCGGCGACGAAGTAGCCGAAGCCGGCGTCCTGGCTGCGCGGCGCCGCCGAGGCGCCCTGGACCGCCGCGATCCGCGCGACCGCGTGCAGGCCGGGCACCATCTCGGATGCCGCCTTGAGCATCCCGTAGAGGTTGACCGGGTTCGGCGGCGTGGTCTCGTCGGCCGGCCCGCGGAAGACCCAGTCCGTCGACACGAGCACGACGGGGACGCCGGTGGCGACGAGGTTGCGCGTCGCGCCGACGTAGGCCGCCCAGCCGTCGCGCTCGAGCCGCGCGAAGTCGTTGAGGATCGCCGCGTGCACGATCGCGTCGGGCGCGTAGGCCTCCACGCTGCGGCGGACGGCGCCGGCGTCGGTGACGTCGACCTCGGCGTGGGACGGCGCGCACACGTGGTCGAACGCCCGCACGAGATGCGAGCCGACAAACCCGCTGCCGCCGGAGATCCAGACCCTCACAGACGGTTACCTCCGCGGGGCATCCGGCCCCGCGCTCTGATGGGATCGCGCGGCGTCCGGCCGCTCGACACTGTCGACGCGCACGGGCCGGTCCTCGCGCAGGGAGCGCCAGGCGGCGAGGCCGATGACGAGCGGGGCGCGCGCGTCGGGCCCCGTCACCGGGGGCGTCTCGCCGGCGCTCACGGCGGCGACGAACGCCTCCCACTCGCGCACGTAGCTCGGGATGTAGCGCTCGAGGTAGAAGTACGGGAGCGTCGCGGCGCGCGCGCCCGCCTCCGAGCGCACGACCGCGGCGTGCGCGAGCGGGTTCTCGGACGCGGCCATGCCGGCCGAGCCGAACACCTCGACCCGCTGGTCGTAGCCGTAGACGGCCTGGCGCGAGTTGTCGATCGTGGTCAGGCATCCGTTGGCGTGCTCGAGCAGCACGACCGCCGTGTCGACGTCGCCGGCGTCGCCGATCGCCTGGCTGATCCGGACGCCGCCGCGCGCGTAGACCTCGACGACCTCGCTGCCCGTGACGTACCGCGCCATGTCGAAGTCGTGGATCGTCATGTCGAGGAAGATCCCGCCGGACCGCCGGATGTACTCCACCGGCGGCGGCGCGGGGTCGCGGCTGGGGGTCCGCGCGGGGTGCGGGTCC
>Ga0081539_10006209_pt1 | contig 11596 bp, 9 predicted proteins | sample TabmetS4T2R2_FD_71023 | JGI IMG/M metagenome (GOLD analysis project Ga0081539, IMG submission 71023) | Tabebuia heterophylla rhizosphere microbial communities from the University of Puerto Rico - S4T2R2 | ecosystem: Host-associated > Plants > Roots > Rhizosphere ...
GTCGTGAAGCACTAGGAAATGGCGATTGCCGAATGCCGATTGCCGATTGCCGAATGATCGGCATTCCAATCGGCAATCGGCAATCGGCAATCGGCAATGGATGACGTTCGTTACATCCCCGCCATCCACCGTATCGCGCTGCTCACCGCGGCCGCGACGTTCCCGCTCATCTTCATGGGCGGGCTGGTCACGTCGCACGGCGCCGGAATGAGCGTGCCGGATTGGCCGAACAGCTACGGCTACAACATGTTCACGTTCCCGCCGAGCAAATGGGTCGGCGGGATCTTTTACGAGCACACGCATCGCCTGATGGGGACCGTCGTCGGGATGTGCGCGATCGCGCTGACGGTCGCCGCGTGGAAGCTGGAGTCGCGCCGCTGGGCGCGATGGCTCGCGACGGGCGTGCTCGGCGCGGTGGTCTTCCAGGGCATCCTCGGCGGCCTCCGCGTCGTGTGGGTGAACCTGGACCTGGCGATCGTGCACGCGTGCTTCGCGCAAGCGTTCTTCTGTCTTGCGACCGGCGTCGCGGTCGTGACGAGCCGCTGGTGGATCGAAACGGACGAGCCGACGATCGGGGACCGACAACTAACCCGTCTCGCAGCCGCTTGCGTTTTCGCGGTCTTCGCGCAACTCGTCATTGGCGCCGTGATGCGACACGAGAAAGCGGGTCTCGCCATTCCCGACCTTCCGCTCGCATACGGGAACGTGCTTCCGCCGACGACTACGGCTGAGCTTGACAGGGTGAATCAGCAACGTGCCTGGACGTACGAGATGGACCCGGTATCGCTGTGGCAGACCTGGGTTCACTTCGCGCACCGAATCGGCGCGGTCGCGGTGTCGATCGCAGTCATCACGCTCAGCGGGATCGTGATCGTCCGACACCGTCACGAGCGCGCCCTGTTCGTTCCCGCGGTTACCTTGGGCGTCCTGCTGCTGGCACAACTGTCGCTGGGCGTGTTGACCATCCTCATGCGGAAGCCCGCCGACATCGCGAGCTTGCACGTCGCGGTCGGCGCGCTCGTGCTGGTGACGAGCTTCGTGATCGCGATGCGCGCCGCCCGGTTAACGCGCCGGCGCGCCTTCAGGAAACGCCACGCGACCGAACTGTCCGCACGCCCGGAACTCGCTGCCGCATAGCTTGAAGAGCGATGCAACACACGGCTGACATCTCCGCCGCAACCGACCTCGACGCCACGTCGATCGCGCAGACGCGCGGCGCGGCCGTCGCGCAACCGTCGCGGCTGGCGGACTTCTACGAGCTGATCAAGCCGCGGATGAACTTCCTCGTGCTGATCACGACGATGGTCGGCTACTTCGTCGCGGCCGGGCGCGAGGCGACTCACTGGACGCTGTTGTTCAACACGCTGCTCGGCACTGCACTCTGCGCCTCGTGCGCGGCCGTCCTGAACCAGTTGATGGAGCGCGATTACGACGCGCTGATGAAGCGTACGCGCAACCGCCCGCTACCTGCGGCTCGGATCGCGCCGCGCGAGGCACTGGTACTCGGCATCGCGCTTGGGGTCGTTGGCGTTGCTTACCTCGCGATCGTCGTAAACGCGCTCACCGCCCTGCTCGGGCTGATCACCGTCGCGTGGTACCTGGGCCTCTACACACCCGCCAAGCGCATCACGAGTCTCAATACCGTTCTCGGCGCCGTGCCCGGCGCGCTGCCGCCGGTGATGGGCTTCGCCGCTGCAACCAACGCGATCTCTCCGGCGGCGCTGGCGGTGTTCGGCATCCTGTTCCTCTGGCAGATGCCACACTTCCTGGCGATCGCGATCATGTACCGCGACGACTACCGCGCCGGCGGGTTCAGGATGCTCCCGTGCGTCGAGCCCGACGAAGACCGTCTGCGCTTCACCGGGTTGATGATGGTGCTGTACGCGATCGCGCTGGTGCCCGTAAGCGTGCTGCCGTCGATGCTGAACGTCACCGGCCCGGCGTACTTCACCGCCGCGGTATTGCTGGGGCTGGGGTTCCTGAGCTTCGCAGTTTCGTGCGCGACCAGCGGCGGCGCGCGGATCGACGCCAAGAAACTGTTCTTCGCGTCGATCATCTACCTGCCGCTGCTGCTGGCGGCGATGATGATCGACCGGGTTTGAGGATTGCGGACGTGCGATTGCCGATTGCCGAATCTCTCGTCCTGGGAATGCTGCTGGTGACCGGGTGCGACTCGCGCCCGGCGCCCAGCGCGGTTTCGCCGGCGCGGCCGCGCGTCAAACCGCAGGACGTGCACGGCGCGGGCGTGGTCCGCGGCCACGTGAAGCTTGACGGCCCGGCGCCGGAGATGAAGGTGATCCCGAACCAACCGTGCCACGACGCCGCAGAGCCGATCCGCGACGAGACAGTCGTCATCGGCGCCGGCGGCGGGCTCAAGAACGCGTTCGTGTATGTGACGTCGCAGGACGTGCAGCCCGTGGACGGCGCGACGCTCGATCCAGCGGTGCTCGACCAGAAGAGTTGCCAGTACGTGCCGCACGTCGTGGGCGTGTGCGTGAACCAGGCATTGCGAGTTAGGAGCAGCGACCCGACCGTGCACAACGTGCACTACGCGCCTCAGGGCAATCCATCGGGCAACCTGACGATGAACGGGCCGGACGAGAAAACGGTCACGTTCACGTCGCCGGAGTTCGTGCGGATGAAGTGCGACGTGCACCCGTGGATGACCGCGTACGTCGGCGTGTTCGACACGCCCTTTTTCGCCGTGACCGGCGACGACGGCGGCTACGAGATCAAGGGCCTGCCGCCCGGGCAATACGAGTTGCTCGTCTGGCACGAGCGGTACGGGCAATTACAGCAGAGCGTGACGGTGAGCGAGACGGCGTCGAAAGTCGAGTTGAGCTACCGCGCGCCGCAGTGAACCTGATGGAAAACCCGAATGACGAAACCAGAATGACGAAGCATTGAGGAATCAGTGGCGTGGGCGTCTCGCCCACGCACAAGCGGCTATAGCCGCAAGCGCGAGGGCGAGACGCCCTCGCCACTGAAACAGTTGGCCTTCGCCATGTTGAATGCGTCCTTGGCATTCATTCGGATTTCTGGTTTCGGATTTCGTCATTCCGCCCGAGAACTCGTGGCGGCCAAGGAGCACAGATCGTGTCCGAAGAATCGATTCTCGACCACGGCTACGTGCCGGAAGAACACGCGCCCGACCCGGTGATCGGGCACGGCGACCCGACCCCGCCGGGCAAGGTCGCCATCTGGATGTTCCTCGCCAGCGAAGTGATGTTCTTCATCGGCATCCTCGGCAGCTACATCGTGCTGCGCTCCGGCTCGGCCGAGCTGTTCAGCCGGCACGCGGCGGTCCTGAACAAGTGGCTCGCCGGCACGAACACGATCGTCCTGATCCTCTCGTCGGTGACGATGTACATCGCGGTGGACGCGGCCCACAAGGGCAATCGTTCGCGCACGATCTTCGGGCTGCTCGTGACGCTCCTGTGCGCCTGCGGGTTCATGTGCATCAAGTACATCGAGTACAAGGACAAGTTCACCCACCACACGATCGTTGCGAAGCTCACCGCCGACGAGCAGAAGGAACTGACCGGCAGCACGAGCGCCACCAGCGACGCGATCTTCGCGATGGAAGGTCACGTCCACACGGATGAGAAGGGCGAGCGTAAGTTCAACGGCTACGGCGTGCCGATCCCCGGCGGGAACAACTTCAACATCCACCTCGTGAGCGAGCACGACATCCACGAGATGGCCGCCGAAGCAGCAGGGAAGAAGCCGGAGGAGCTGGCGCCGCGTGAGATCACAGTCCCGCCCACCGACCGCATCACGCAGGACATCACCTACGGCCCGTGGAAGAACGTCTTCTTCGCCAGCTACTTCACCACGACCGGCGTACACGGCCTGCACGTGATCGGCGGCATGGTGCCGATCACCATCCTGCTGATCTACGCCCTGCGCGGCCAGCTCAACGCCCCCGCGACCGAGTACGTCGGCCTGTACTGGCACTTCGTCGACCTGGTGTGGATCTTCCTGTTCCCGTTGCTGTACCTGATTTGATTGCGAGAGGTCAGAGGTCAGAGGTCAGAAAAGACCTCCGTTACTGACCTCTGACCTCTGACCCCTGACCTCTGGAGTCGTCGATGACCGAAGCCACCACCCGCATGCCCGAGCCCGAGCACGGCCACACCGAAGCGCCGCCGCACCACGAGATTCCTTACGGCTTCGTGTTCGTCGCGCTCGTCGCGCTGACGGTCGTCACCGTCGGCGTCGCCATGAAACGGTTCGAGCCCGAGGCCATCAACGTGCTGATCGCGCTGGCGATCGCGTCGGTGAAGGCGTCGCTCGTCGCGCTCTACTTCATGCACCTGAAGTTCGAGGGCAAGCTGATCTACCTGATCGCGATCGTGCCGGTGTGCCTGTGCGTGCTGCTGATCTGCGCACTGTTGCCCGACATCGTCATGACCGACCCGATCAACAACCCGGACAGCAGCTCGCTGAAGCTCTTCAACCCAGTGCGCCTCCTGGAAAGCAAGCCGCACGCGGAAGGCGGCACCGCAGGACATTGACCGCGCCGACGCGCTCGTCCCGAAGCCGGCCCCTTCAGGGCCGGGTCTCCGCGTGCTCTGACCCGGCCCTGAAGGGGCCGGCTTCGTTTCCCCGGCAACCATGCCCGACCACATCGTCCAGATCGATCACGTCACGCACCGCTACGGCGGCAACCGCGTCGCGCTCGACAACCTCTCGCTCGACGTACGACCCGGCGAGATCTTCGGATTCCTCGGCCCGAACGGCTCGGGCAAGACCACCCTCTTTCGCATCCTCAGCACGCTTGTCCCGCCCACATCGGGCACAATCCGCATCGGCGGGCACGACGTCACGCGCGACCGCGACGCGGTCCGCCGGCACATCGGCGTCGTGTTCCAATCGCCCAGCCTCGATAAGCAGCTCACCGCCGAGGAGAACCTTCGCCACCACGGGCACCTCTACGGTTTACGCGGCGCTGAGCTTGCGACGCGGACGAGCGAACTGCTTGGTGCCCTCAAGCTCGGTGACCGTGCCCGCGAACGCGTCGGCACGTTCAGCGGCGGCATGCGCCGCCGGGTGGAACTGGCCAAGGGCATGCTCACGCGGCCGCGTATCCTGCTGCTGGACGAACCGAGCACCGGGCTCGACCCGGCCGCGCGGATCGACCTGTGGGATTACCTCACGCGCGTCCGCGCCGAACAGAACGTGACCGTCCTGCTCACGACGCACCTGATGGACGAGGCCGACCGCTGCGACCGATTGGCGATCCTCGCGCGCGGGCGTCTTCTGGCATACGACTCGCCGGAGGCGATGAAGGCGCGCGTCGGGGGCGACGTCATTTCCATCGAAGTGAGCGACGCGAGCCGGAGCGACGCGCGTCGGGCGATCGAACGAGTCGTGGGCACGCCAGTGTCCGAGGTGGACGGCTCGCTCCGCGTCGAGCGGCACGCCGGGCACGAGTTGGTCCCGCGGATCATCGAGGCGCTTCCTGCCGGAACGGTTCAATCCATCTCGCTGAGTCGTCCGACTCTCGAGGACGTGTTCGTTCAATTGACGGGGCACCGGTTCAGGGATGAGGGATGAGTGCGCGCCAGGTGTGATCGGACATCCTTGGCAATCGATGCCGCCGGACCGCCGCTTGACTTCGGCGAGCTCAGTCGAGTCGCGTTTTCGCGTCCGTCGGAACTTCTCGGCGCGGCGGTCCGGCGGCAGTGCTGCGTACGGCAACCGAGTTGGCGCGCCTAGGTCGTCGGAACGGTTCGCGGCTTGATCGCGATCTCGTAGCGATCGACGCGGATCTGCATCTCCGAACCTGCCGACACGTGGACCCGACCGTTCAGGTTGTAGAACACCTGTTTGCCGCTGCGGCGGTTGCCGATCACGTTGTGCATCCGGAGCAGTCCGAGGTGGTGGCTCACGGTCGGTTGTGGGAGCGCGAGCGTGTCGCAGAGATTCTTGACGTTCCGCTCGCCGTCGGTGAGCAGCATGAGAATGTTCAGGCGGGTCTTGTCCGACAAAAGGCGAAAGAGGCTCGTCAACTGCCGAAGGTCCTGGTCGCCAGCGCTCTCGACGCGCTTGGTCATGTGGGTACTCCTCTGCGTCGCGCAACAAAAGCGGTCGGCGCTCGATGCGCGCCGGCCGCGGGGTTCCCGCGGGACTATAGGGAGCGTTCGTTTCGCCGGTCAAAGACGGTACGCGCAGAATCTCGACGGCGATTTCAATAGACCGCGATACAGGCGTGCTCGTCGATGATCTCATCGCGATGTTTAAGATTTCGTTATGAGATGTTCGTGCACTCGTGCACACGAGCGGGCCTGGAACTTGTGCCAGTCCGCACGGCTTAGGCTTTCGCGTAGTCGCCTGCCGAAGCTCGTATCGCAGCACGCGCCGAAATCGATGCAGCCCCATTCGCTGATCCGGAAGCCGATCAAATGCACTTTCGAAGAGCTCCGCATACGCGCCGTCAGCTTCGGTGAACTCGGAGCGAAAACTCCGTGCACACGCTCCAAGCGATCGTGCTCGCTGACGAGCTTGCCGCGAGCGCAGCGATCCTGACTGAGGTCGCACATTGACGAGAGCGATGATCAATCGTTGCCCGGCACCTTGACGCACCGCGCTGAAGCCATAGAATCCTCGTCTGCCCGATTGCGGGGCGATGGTCTAACGGGATGACGGCTGAATCGCATTCAGCAAATCGGGGTTCGATTCCCCGTCGCTCCAATTCGCTTTCCTGAACATTCAGCGCCCTTTTTCTCGTCCGTCCGCGCGCGCGGGGATGTGGCGCTCACGTCGGTGCGCGCCCGCGCCACAATGCCATGAGCACTTCGCCGCGCCCACAGCTCCTGATCACCGACCGCGGCCAACGCACGCGACGGGTTGATCTGGGCGAGCGGCCGATGGTCATCGGGCGGTCGTCGGAGGCGCAGATCCAGATCGACCACGAGACCGTCTCCAAGCGGCACGCGGAAATCTTTCACGACCCCTACGGCCGGTGGTGGATCCGCGACCTCAACAGTCGCAACGGCGTGCGTTTCCAAGGCGCGCGCGTCAGCGAGCGGGTGTTGCGCGCCGGCGACCGCGTACGCATCGGCGACTTCTACTTGTCCATCTCCGAAGCCGACGCTCCAGCCGAAGGCGAAGGCGAAGGCGAAGGCGGAGGCGACGCCGAAGCCGCACCCGACTCCGGCGCGGTCGTGCCAGCCACGGGCGCGCGGCCCGACTCGTTCCGGCGGTACATCCCGCACCGCCCGCCGCCGCGCTCGCACGCGCCGCAGGTCACACTCGTTGACGAGTCGCCCAGCTCGATCTGCACGCTCAACGAGGGTCAGTCCCCGCGCCTCTCCGCCGAGCAGTTGTCGTACGTGATCGACCTGGGCCGGCGGCTGCTGGAGACGGCGGACGTTCAACAGCGGCGGCAGATGCTCTGCACGACGCTGCTGGCCGAGGCGTTTCGCAGCAACACGGCGATGGTACTGCGCGTGCCGCGCGGCCGCGCGACGGCGACGCCGCCCGCGGTGCTCGCGCACAGCGCGCCGCAGCGCCCGGGCGCAAGTACCGCAATCCCGCACATCTCTCGTAGCGTGCTCGGCCGCGCCGTGCAGGTCATGCAGCCGATCCTCGCGAGCAACGCGCCGAGTCTCGGCCCGGTGGATGCGCCCATCACGATCGCCCACGGCCGCGCCGAGATCGCGGCGGTCGCGTGCCCGCTGCTCAGCGACGACAACACCGTTGAGCTGCTCTACGTCCTGCTGCCGCCGTCGTGCGGGACGAGCGAGTGGCTCGCGCTGATCTCGTTGTGTGCCGGTCAGTACCAACAAGCCGCAGCGGTCTGGGCCGAGCGGTCGCGCGCGGTCACCGACGCGCTCATCGACGAGGAGCTGAAGAAGGCCAAGCTCATTCAGGGTCGGCTCGTGCCGAAGGTCTCGGCGATCGAGCGCTGCGACATGGGCATCGGCTACAGGCCGTGCCGGTGGGTCGGCGGCGACTATCTCGACGTGATCCAGATGTCCGACGGCAAGGAGTGCCTGATCGCGATCGCCGACGTCTGCGGCAAGGGACTCCAGGCAGCGCTCGTCGCCGGCACCATGCACAGCATCGTCCACACCGCGGCCGCGGTGCAACTCCCGCCGCTGAACGTGTTGATGGATCACCTCAACACCTACTTGATGACGAACTTCTCCGGGATCAGTTACGCGACGTGCGCCCTGATGCGACTCGACCTTGAAGACGGCAAGGTCGAATGTCTCAACGCCGGCCACCTCCCGCCGATCATCATCGCCCGCGACGGCACGCCCCGCCGCATGCCCATCGGCGACCACATGCCCCTGGGCCTCGACGGCCAGGAATGGATCATCCAGCAAGATCGTCTCGAAGAAGGCGAATGGCTCGGCCTCACGACGGACGGCGTGACCGAGCTGACGCGATCCGACGGTTCGATGCTTCGCCTCGACGGATGGGAGCAGACTCTCCGCGAATGCGTGCAGAAGCTCCAACCGAGCGACGGCGCGAGCGAGTTGGCGGCGAAGCTGATGACGACGCTTGACGTGCAAGGTGAGAACGCAACGCCGCAGGATGATCGAACTTTCCTCGTCGCGCGACGAAGAACTTCCTCGTGACACGGGCGTCTCGCCCGTGCGAGCGGTCCACGCACGAGCGAGACGCCCGTGTCACGCTGAAGCCTTCTAAAGGACTACCCGAGGAACGGCGAGCGCGACTGCTCCTGCGCCGGTGGACGAACGGCCGTGATCACCGCGCCGGCGGGCGACATTTGCTTGACCGCGCGTTCGGTCTGCGGGGCTTCCATCGCGTCCTCGTACATCTGGAGCATCTGCGGGAGCACCGCCTCGAGGCTGTAGCGGTCGATGATCATGCGCTCGGCCGCGCGACCGAGCGGGCGGAACGAGGCCGGGTCCTTCAGCACCTCGACGGCCTTCTTCGCGAACTCCTCGGGCGAGAAGAAGTCGGCGAGGATGCCGTTCTCGCCGTCCTTGATCATCTCGCGCACGGGCGACGTGTCGCTGGACAGCACGACCGCGCCGCAGCTCATCGCGTCCATCATGCTCCAGCTCAGCACGAACGGCACGGTCACGTAGATGTGCAAGTCCCCCGCCGCCAGCACGCGCGACAGGTCAGCCGTGCTCAAGCGGCCGACGAAGTGGAACTTGCTCATGTCGTACGTGTCCTGCTCGAGCACCCATTGCTTGAACGTCTTGCCTTGCGGGAGGTACTGCTCGTCGCCGCCGTAGGCAATGCGGTCTGTGCCGACGATCACGAACGCGACGTCCGGGTACTGCTCGTAGATCTTCTTCGCCGAGCGCATGAAGATGTCGAACCCGCGCATCGACTCGAAGCCTCGGCTCACGTACGTCACCACGCGCGTGTTCGGCCCGAACTCGACTCCGCCGATCGTGCGCGTGCCGCGGATGGTCGGCGGCGGGCGTAACGTCTCGTCGAAGCCGTGATACACGCCGCGGTCGACGCCGTCGAAGATCGTGCGCAGCTTCGGCGAATACTCTTCGGGAAACTTCGATCGCTGGAACTCCGTCGGCGTGTAGCCGACGCGGCAGTTCTGAAGGTCCAACAGGATCATCGCGTTGCGGCAGCGCGATCGCAGGTACTTCACCTCTTCGATCTTCCACCCCAGGTCGCGGCGGAAGTCCATGTCGCTCTCGGGATCGTGCGGGATGTAGTAGTACTCGAAGAAGTTCACGATCGGCACGTCGGGGTACAGCTCCGGCAGGAACAGCGTGCTGCCGAACCCGCTGTGGCCGACGATCAGGTCGGGCTTCACTTCCGGGTGCGCCTTCATCGCGCGGTAGACCGCGTCGCAGTGCCACACCGTGTTCTCGAACGTGCGCGAGCAGAAGTGGTTCTGCTTGGTCGCACCGCCGGTCAGGCGGTAGCCGATCCGCTCGATCCCGTTCACGCTTCCCGGCACCGGGACGTTTCCCGTCGGCGCTTCGCTGACGAACGTGCACCGCCAGCCCATTCGCTTGACCAAGTGCTGCGCGATGTGACCGAACTGGGCCGGAAAGTTCTGGTGGACGTAGAGGACGTGCATGTCAGGCGGGGATGATACCGTCGATTGCAGAAGCACACACGCGGAGACCGGCGCAACTCCAGCCGCTGCCCTGAACAGGCCATGCCCCGATCAGGCCCAAGATCGATCCGTTGTCGCCGTATAGATTCTTGAACCATTCAGATTCCGCACCTTCCTCTCGCCCGGAGGCCGCATGGGTCGAAGCCGAACCGCCGTGTCACGGTCGTTTGATTTCTTCGAGTCGCTCGAACACCGAGTGCTGTTCGACACCACGATGGACACCGGCTTCGGCTGGAAGATCACCTACCCGGCCGGCGTCAGCATCGTCACGCCCGCGATGGTCGGCGGGCACCTGCTAATTCACGAGAACATCACCGACACACGATCGAACAAGCCGCTGTTCTTCGAGCGCGCCCCGGTATGGACCGGCCGCGAGCAAGCGCAGTTCTTCGCGCTGGAGATCGAGGCGGAGAACAACACCGGCGGCGCGTCGAACAAGTTCCAGCTCCAGCTCGTCGACTTCGGCGACTTCGTGGCCGGCTCGACCGTGCACCCGCGCTGGGCGCACTTCCACGGCGGCAACACGCTCGCGTACAGCAACTTCTCCAACATCAAGCTCGACACGACCACCGCGACCGGCCAGATGCAGATCATCGAGCTCAGCAGCGGCTCCGTCGCCAACGGTTCGACTTTCTCGATCAACGGCGGCGCTCACCCCGAGACCGGTCTTCGGCTGCACATGGGCGCCGACTACCCCAGCAACAGCTTCAGCCTCTTTCAGGCGCTCTACCACGACACGCAGCCCGACCAGTTCGAGGCCAACGATTCGTCGAACACCGCGACCAACCTCGGCTCGGTCTCGCACCGCGTCGAGAACGCGCTCACGCTGCACCTGAAACACGGGAGCAGCGATGTCGATTACTACAAGTTCACCGCGTCCGCGACCGGGACCGCGGACGTCAAGGCATTATTCTCACACGCGCTGGGCAACGTCGACATCCAGGTGCTCAACTCCGGCCTGAGCGTGCTCGCCTCAGGGACTTCGACGAACGACGACGAGGCGGTGAACGTCGCCGTCACCTCGGGGGCGACGTACTACGTGAAGGTCTTCGCCGGGCCGGGGTCGAGTTCGCAGCGCAACTACGACCTGCATATCGACGTCACCCCGACGCCCGCGCCCGCGGCGCCGGAGATCAACCTCTACCGCTTCGACGGCACGCAGATCCCGTTCGTCAGCACCGACGAGATCGACATCGGCTCGATCATGCACGGCGCGGGCGCGGGCTCCGGCGGGTCGATGCAGTTCCGAGTCCGCAACGACGGCGGCGGGACGCTGACGCTCGGCACCGGCTCGGTTCCCAATGGCTTCATCGTCGAGGGGCTTGCGAGTTCCTTGGGCGCGGGCGAAGAGGACATCTTCACCGTGCGCCTCGATTCGTCGAAAGCCGCCGGCACGTACAACGGGCGCTTCGCGATCACCAATAACGATCCGGACGAGGGAACGTCGGCCGGCAACACGTTCGGCCTGCACCTGCGGGGCGCGGTGACCCCTGAGTTCGCAACCGTGCGCGGGCGGCTCTT
>Ga0081539_10006210_pt1 | contig 11596 bp, 8 predicted proteins | sample TabmetS4T2R2_FD_71023 | JGI IMG/M metagenome (GOLD analysis project Ga0081539, IMG submission 71023) | Tabebuia heterophylla rhizosphere microbial communities from the University of Puerto Rico - S4T2R2 | ecosystem: Host-associated > Plants > Roots > Rhizosphere ...
CTCCTTGGGGGGGGGGGGCCGGGGGCCGTGTTGGGGGGGCGGGGGCCGCCCCCCCCGGGCTTTGGCCCCCCCGCGGGGCCCAAGGGGGCCCCGGGCCCGCCGCCCTCCAGGGAGGCGTCCAAGCCTGCTCACCAATCAGTTTGCCTTGAGGCTGGCACGCTGACCGAACATTTACCGTGTTCTGTGTTGGACCAACGAGCGGTGTTAATCGCGTAAATTACTCATCAGTAACAGCTTCGAGATTTCTTTTGCATCACGCGCCGCGGCGGCATATCGCTTGCTGCCGGCACAGCGCCCCTCCTCTTGCTCCCCGAGCAATTCTATTGGAGGCTCAATGATGAAGAAGAATGATTTCTCAGAGATCGCTTCGAACTTGCTGATCTTTGGCTCTGTCTCGGTCGCCCTCGCGCCATTCCTGCTCGGCGACCGCCTGATCCTCGTCGTCACCGGCTTGATGCAACAAGGCGGGGTCATGATCAACCAGCTCAGCAACTACGTGTCCTGGCTGATCTCCTAACCCCGCCTTTGAACGAAAGCCTGTCTACGACTTACTTACAACATTGCCCTCTGCGTCGTAGATCGTCACCTCACCAAACACCGTGACCTGGTCCTTGACCTTCTCCCAGTCACCAACAATCACAATCGCCGCGCGATAAGTGTCGAAATACTTCGCCGCCACTCGTTGAATATCTGCCGGCGTCAGCGCTTCAATCTTCGGTCGAAAGTCGTTGATGAAGTTCTTGTCGAGATCGTACGTGTAGATCGTGCTGATGCGGCCCGCGAGCCCGAACTGGCTCGCAAGCTCGACCGAGAAGTTACCCGTGCTGTATTCCTTCGCCGCGCTCAGCTCCTCATCAGTCACCGGCAGCACACGCATCCGATCAAGCTCGTAGAAGATCTCGAGCAACGTTGGACCAGTCACTTCATTGCGCACGAAAGCGCCCGCTAAAAACGATCCAGTTTTCAGCCGCGTGTTCGACGAGCTGAACGGCGAGTACGTGTAGCCCTTCGTCTCGCGTATGTTGCGCGTCAGCCGCGAATAGAAGGAGCCGCCGTAGATCGTGTCGGCAGTGCGAATCGCGAAGTAGTCTTTGTCTTTGCGCGGAATGCTCGCATTGCCGATGTAGATCGCGGACTGCACCGAGCCGGGCCGGTTCACAAAATAGATTTGACGCTTGTCACGCTTCGGCACTGGCGGGTTCTCATCCGGGGGCACTGTGCCACTCTTCCAACTACCAAAGGCTTTTTCGATTTCCGCGAGTGTCTTGTCGACGTCAATGTCGCCGACGACGACGAGGTGTGCAGCGTTGGGAATGTAATACTTCGCGACAAACGCGCGCAGATCGTTCCGCGTGAGCGCGCTGATCGACTTCTCATCAGGCACGACAAAGCTGTACGGGTGGTCGCCGAACACGGCTTTCTGAAAACGCTCGTTGACGAGAAAACCCGGATCGGCGCGGCCCGCGCGAATCTGCTGGATCGTGTTTTCCTGGGCCAGCTTTACTTCCATCTCAGGAAACGACGGGTGTTGGGCCACGTCGCTCATCAAGTCAAACAAACGCGTCGAAAACTCTGAAAGCGAGGTGGCGGTCATCGTGGTTGAATCGGCGTCGCTGCCGAGCCCGAGCGAGCCGCCGATCGAGCGCAGCTCTTCCTTGATCTGTTTGCTGGTGCGCGTGTCAGTGCCTTCGTTGGCGACACCGGCCGCGATCTGCGCGATGCCGGGATGTGCTTTCCGATCGCTCGCTGTCGTTGCTGATCGAAACGTGAGCATCGCGGACACTTTCGGCACGTTTGGCAACGGCGCCAGTATGACCGTCAATCCGTTTGCGAGTTTCTTCTCGGTGATCTTTGGGAGGTTCAGAGGCCGCGCCGCGCCTGGCGGTGGCGGCGTCTTCTGTTGTGCGAATGCAGTGGCTGTAAACAGTATGATCGCGAGTAGTGTTTTCATTTTGATTCCTTTCAATTCGAGGGCCTCCTTGGAGTGCGGCGGCCTGGCGCCGCTTTGGTCGGGCGCGGAGCGCCATTGCTCAGATGGCGCGCTCCGCGCGCTACAAAAGCGGCGCCGGGCCGCCGCACTCCAAGGAGGCACCCAATTCTCACTGGGCTGTCTTCGGTTGAGTCTTTGCTTCCGGAACGCGATCGATCACCGTGCGGTTCGTCGCCACCAGATACTTCGCGGCCGCAGCTTTGACCTGCGCCGCCGTGACGCTCTCAAACGGCGTTAACAACGAGTTGATCTGCTGCGGATCGTCGCGGAAGAGCGCGAGGGCTGACAGCAAGTGTGCTTTGCCCATGCTCGACTCGAGCTGATCGTAGAAGTTCGAGCGGTAACTAACCTTTGCATCCGACAGCTCTTTTTCGGTTACGCCCTTCGACGTGATGTCTGCGATCACGGCGTCCATCTCCTTGATGATCTCGTCTGCGGTGTGACCAGGCTTGTACGTCGTGCGCGTAGTCATGATCATCGGGCCGGTGTAGTCAAACTCGTTACCGAAGTAGTTGAGCCCACCGGAGAGATCGAGTGTCAGCTCTTTCTCTTTCACGAGCCGCTGGTACCAGCGCGAGCTTTCGCCGACCTGTAGGATTCGCACCAGCAACGCCATCGCGGGGAAGTCAGGCGAGTTTTGAGGCGGCAGATGGTAGCCGGTTGCGAGTGCGGGCAGGTTCGCGAGCTTGTCAGTCTGCGAGACTCGTTTCTCTTTCGTTTGCGGCGGCTCAGTCAGATCAGCGCGAGCCGGCATCGGCTGGCTCGGAATCGCCGCGAAGTGTTTCTCGACCATCTTCTTCACTTCGTTCACGTCGACGTCGCCGGCGATCGTCAGCACCGCATTGTTTGGCGCGTAGTAAGTCTTGAAGAAGTTGCGCACGTCTGCGATCGTCGCGGCGTTGATCTCCGCGAGATCGCCGTAACCGTTGTGTGAGTTGTTCCAGTTTGTGAAAGCGTTCTCCCAGAGACTGATCCACTCGAAGAACTGGTAAGGCTGGTTCAGCACGTTGACGCGCACCTCTTCACTCACGACTGCCTGCTGGTTCTTGAGGTTCTCCTCGCTGATGTCGAGCGAGCGCATGCGATCGGATTCAAGCCAGAGTCCGAGCTCGACGCGATTGCTCGGCATCGTCTGGTAGTAGTTGGTGTAATCAAAATCCGTGTGGCCGTTCAAGCTGCCGCCGTTCGCTTCGACGAACTTCGCGTGTTCAAACTTCTTCACGTTCGCAGAACCCTGGAACATCATGTGTTCGAAGAGGTGCGCGAAGCCGGTGCGGCCCTTCGGCTCGAGACGGAAGCCGACGTTGTAATAGACAGCGACCGTCACGACCGACGCGATGTGATCTTCGGAGATTACGACCTTCAGACCGTTCGGAAGTTTGTAATAGACGACAGGGATGTTGAGCGGTTTAGCTTGAGCGCTAAGAGTATTTGCGATCATGGCTATCAGCAGGAGCGCGGATAGGCATGTCACGAGTAAGCGTCGCATATTTTGGGAGCCCTCACTTTGAAACGATAGAGATAGAGACGAAAAACCGAATTGAGCTACGCAGATTTGGATGAAAGGTCGTTCTCACCCGCAGTGTAGCGTACTACGCGATGAGTTGTACTAAAGTTTCTCTGCTCGTACCGGGCGCCACCTTGGAGTGCGGCGGCCTGGCGCCGCTTTGGCCTCGGTCGCGCCTCATCAATACCAAAGCGGCGCCAAAGCCGCCGCACTCCAAGGTGGCATGAATTGAAACTGCATCACTACTGTCTTCTCTGCGTCTTTGCGTGAAACTTTCCCTGAGCCATACAATGCCAGAGCTATGTTTCGAATAAAAAGCATCGGCGTTCTGCTCGTTGGTTTGTTGTTGTTAACCACTGTCACCGCGGAGATCCGAAAAATGCAACGCGTTCCCACCGGAACCTGGGGCGGCCAGCACATCAATATGAAAGTCGGCGCGAAGTCGGCGACGATTGAATACGACTGTGCGACTGGTGTTATCAAGGGGCCCCTCGTCATCGACAGCGATGGCAATTTCAATCTGCGTGGGACGCACCGCATGCAACGTGGCGGGCCCACGCGCGCGGATGAGACCCCGAATGGCCATCCGGCGACTTACACCGGATCGATTAAAGGCAAGACGATGACGCTCAATCTCAAACTCAGCGATGCAGACGTTGAAACGTTCACCCTCGAGAAGGGAAAACAGGGCGAGCTGGTCAGGTGTAAGTAGGTTGATTGAACATGGGAGTAGCGAGAAAGTTTTTTATCAGAGGTGAGGTACAGGGCGTCGGGTATCGTTTCTTCGCGCAGCGCGCGGCCGCGCGGCATCAGGTGGTTGGTTACGTGCGCAACTGTGTGGATGGCAGTGTTGAAGCATTTGCGGAGGGACCGGCAAGCAGCGTTGAGGCTTTCAAACACGATCTCGTGACTGGACCGCAGTGGGCAGTAGTCGATCAGGTTGAGGAGATAGTACTGGAGCCGACGGGCACTTATTCTGCGTTTAGAATTGAGAGATAACTGAGACGATGGACCATCTAAAATCTTTGATTCGTGAAGTGCCGGACTTTCCCAAGCCCGGCATCAATTTTTATGACATCACGACGCTCTTGAAGCATCCTGAAGGTTTGCGCAACACGGTTGACGCGCTCGCTTCCGAGTTTGAGGGAGAGAAGGTTGATTCAGTGATCGGCATCGAGGCGCGCGGGTTTATTTTTGCGCCCGCGCTCGCGTATCACCTCGGAGCCGGGTTTGTTCCCGTTCGCAAGCCTCGCAAGCTGCCCGCGGAGTGCGCTTCGATTTCTTACGATCTCGAGTACGGCCAGGACACGTTGCAGATCCATCGCGACGCGATCGGTGACGGACATCGTGTGATCATCGCTGATGATTTACTTGCGACTGGCGGCACTGCGCGCGCCGTTGTTGAGCTTGTGGAGCAGCTTGGTGGAGTTGTCGTAGGGCTTGTGTTCGTCGTTGAGCTGGAATTCTTGCCTGGCCGGGAAAAGCTCGCAGGCTATGATGTCCGTTCTTTGATCAAGTACCAATCTTAAATCCTTTGGACAGGATTACATGAGCGCCGGTCGAAAACTACTCGCCTGGGGCGTACATATCTTCACTGCCAGCGGAGTGGTTTTGGGATTACTGGCGCTGGTGGCAGTCGTCAATCGCAACTGGCGCGGAGCACTGTTGTGGCTCTTCGTCGCGGTACTGATCGACACCGTTGATGGGGCTCTGGCCCGGATGATTCGGGTGAAAGAGGTGTTGCCCCATATCGACGGGAGAATGCTCGATTATGTAATCGACTTCACCAATGACGTAATCGTGCCGACGCTCTTAGTGTACGCCGCCGGCCTGATCCCTTCGTCGCTTCGTCTCATTTGCTGTGGCGCGATGCTGCTGGTGTCGTGTTACCACTACACAAACCTGAAGGCAATTACCGATGATTTCCGGTTCAGAGGCTTCCCTGCGATGTGGAACTTCGTCGTGTTTTATATATTCGTCCTGGAGCTCGACCCGATTTGGAACGTCGTCATCATTGCAGTGTTTTGTTCTCTTCACTTCATGCCGATCGATTTCATCTACCCGACTCGAACAATCCGGCTTAAGAAGTTAACGTTGGCTTTAGCATTGGTGCTTGCAGTTGTTAATCTCGCGATGCTGATTCAGCACCCGCTGCGCAACACTGCGCTACTCGCTGTCTCGCTGGCTATTGTTGGATATATGTTGGCGATCAGTTTGTATCAAACGTATCTCAGTCATCGAAGTATTAATGAACAGAGCGCCTGAAGTCTCCAAGGCGGCGATTTTTAATGTAGAATGATGAAACTGTTGGTCTCAAATGCTCCCGTAGCTCAGCTGCATAGAGCGTCCGCCTCCTAAGCGGAAGGTCGCGCGTTGGAATCGCGCCGGGGGCACCATTTTTTCCTAAGGAATTAGCGCTTCGCCTCTCTCAAACGCGGTTTGTCCCGCAATTTGTCCCGCAAATTTTTCTGGAGTCTGTGGCACGAGCCGTGAATACGTGCCGGAGGAACATGAAAAATTTCTCCCAGCATTCAACGTTGGAAGCGCGGTAGCGTACGGAGTACCTTGCCAGAGTCACTTATCCGAATTATTCAACGGCAGCTTCGCGACCAGTGTTTGAACGTCAACTGGTTTCTTTTGCTCGAGGACGCAAAAGAAAAAACCCCAGTTGTTTAAGGAAGAGTATAATGGCTTCAGACCACATAGTTCTCTGTCCGGCCTGACGCCGAATGAGATGATCCAACAACACTCGCATGGCCCAACTTCTTCTATTTTAGGCCGGTAGCGGAATTGGGAGGACTCGACCTGAATCGGTTAAGTTCCTCTAATCTTCTCTTAGGACCAACGTGGTGCGATACATCATTCAGACGCGGCTGAAGTTGGCCCGTTGATTGTTTCGCAAATCCAGCTAAACCCCGGGGTAACAATTCGTCCGTTTCCTAAACTGAAAGGAGATAAGTGTGTTTACTTCACTAATCCGTTCTAAACGCGTCGTCGTGTCGGCTGCTCTGCTCATCACGGCCATGCTACTAATCATCTTCATCATTTCAGCACGCACGCGAAACTCCACCGCGTCTGCTCAATCCACAAAACGCGTCGACGTAGTAATCCTGGGGCTACGGCCCACCGGCTTTGAGCCCAACGAGATCACGCGTAACCGTGGTCCATTCATGCTGGTGGTGCACAACCGCAGCAACAACCCCGACATCTCCTTCCGCCTGGACCATGAATCAGGACGTCGCGAACATGAGGAACACCTTCAGCGCGGTAAAGTTGACTGGAGTAAGCCGTTAAATCTGCATCCCGGCAAATACGTGCTTTCAGTAGCCGATCACCCAGACTGGACCTGTCAAATTACGATAACTAACGATCAGTAGCTCAGGCTTGCGAACCCAACTGATTATCAACCACTACTAAGCTGTACCAACCGCTACTAACCGGGCCCTCATAGAGAAGGAGTTTGGCGATGTGTCTTAGAACGACCCACATTTACAGAAGTGTCTCCCACAGATTTCTGCCACTATTCATATTGCTCATAACAATCGCAGCACCCGTTGCAATGGCTCAAACGTCGGCCACTGACGGGACCACTTCCGCGGCCGTGGCTCCCGGCGCTCCCGCCGGCGCCTACGGCCTGAGTGAGTTTGAACATATCAATCTCTACAACGGAAATCTGAACGCGAGCTTCAAATTGGTCCACGTCGGTGGACGTGGTGCCGCCGCGTACACGATGACGTTACCCATCGACCAACACTGGAAAGCCGTTAATGGGTCCTACGATCCCCTGCACGACGGCAACATCGTCTATTACAGCGGCGCCGATTCGCACTGGTGGGACGGACTCAAGCCGGGTTACAGCCCAGGCGTAGTGCAAAGTCGCACTGTCGCCGGCCAACCGGGTAACTGCAATCCGCAGCAATTCGGGGGCGGCGGCTTCAACTCCGAGGTCTTAACGCGGCTGACTTTCACGGCGCCCGATGGCTCGGAGAACGAACTGGTTGACTCGCAAACCAACGGCGCACCACACAGGTTCGGCATCTGCGGTTACGAGACCTATTCCCGCGGTAAAAACTTCATCGCCAAAGACGGAAGCGCGAGTACTTTTATCTCCGATCAGCCCATTGTAGAGAACAACACCAATTACGGAGTCGATGTGGTCACCGGCGTACTGCTCTTTGCCGACGGTACCCGCTACCGCATAGATAATGGCCTGGTTTCCTGGATTCGTGATCGCAACGGAAATAAGCTCACCTTCGGGTACGGAACCAATCCCGCCGATCCAATCAGTTATCAAAGGCTAATCAGCGTAACTGATTCATTAGACCGGCAGGTCACGATCAGTTATGCCAACATGACGTCGGTTTTTTATGACCAGATCAGCTTCAAAGGTTTCAACGGCGCTTCTCGTACGATCCGCGTTTGGTACTCCAGTTTGGGCTCGGCGTTACGATCAGGTTACGCCCTTTCAAACTATTACCACTTGTTCCCGGATTATGGCACTAACCCGAACGATCCTACTCTCTTCAACCCGACGATAATCTCGCGCATTGAGCTGCCCGACACTCGCAGTTACGACTTCAAGTACAACCCGTATTCTGAACTCGCTCGCGTGGTGCTCCCTACCGGCGGTGCAATTGAATACGACCACACCGCCGGTTCCGGTGTGTTGTGTTACGACTACCCCTACTGCACGATGTCGGAGGTTTACCGGCGCACAATTGAGCGTCGCGTCTATACCAACGGCACGTCCGGGAGTCTCGAGAGCAGGACTACCTATGGCGGAGAGGTGGTGAATTGGGTTGCTCCCGATTCTGTCGTCGTGGATCATCTGAATCCCGCCGGAACCCTGCTGGCCCGGGAAAAGCATTACTTCTATGGCAACGGCATACCCTCTTCGCTCCAGCCCGTATATTGGTCGTTCTGGAGCTTTGGCAAAGAATTTAAAACCGAATATATCAGTGTCGTGAATGGCGTCGCCGGCTCGGTGTTGCGGCGCCAAGAGTTTCTCTGGCAGCAGCGGGAGAACGTCTCATGGTGTGCCTATCCGTTTGACTGTACTCAAGCCGGCGCTCCACCAAACGACCCGCGCCTGGTCCAAACCACCACCACGCTCGTGGATACCAACCAGGTCTCAAAGACTACCAACCTCAACCCGCAAACCAACGTGGCCATGATGGATCAGTTCAATAATGAGACTGATACATGGGTCTATGACTTCGGCCCGGGTGCGCCTGGCGCTCTACTGCGGCACGTACACGTAGATTATGTAACGACAAATTCTGTCAACGGCGTCGACTACACCAACCGAATCTCAACTACATCGCCACATCTCCTGCGCTTGCCGCGAATAGTGTCGATCTACGATGCCGCGGACGTTTTACAAGGTCGTTCGGAGATTGAATACGACGGCTACATCGGTACCAACCGGGCATTCCTCGTCGATCGTACATACATCAGCGGCCTCGATCCTTCCTTCACGTCGAGCTATAAGACGCGTGGTAATACGACGGCAGCCACGCGTTATCTGATTAGCAACGGCTCACCTACCGGTTCCGTAATTGTCTATTCGCAGTATGACGTTGCCGGAAACAAGGTGAAGCTCGTCGATGCGCGTAACTATCCGACCACCTTCGACTTCTCCGATCACTTCGGGGGACCCGATGGCGAAGCGCGCGCAAATGCCGGTGGCCCGGAACTGAATAACGCCGGCCATTACTCTTTCGCGTATCCAACAGTAGCCATTAATGCATTGGGCCAGACCGCATATGCGCAATACGATTACTACACCGGACAAAAGGTTGACGCCGAAGATGCTAACGGTGTTACCTCGAGCATTTCCTATAACGACTTGCTCGATCGTCCCACTCAATCAGTCATCGGCGCCAACCGGCTCGCGCCCATGAAGATGCAACAAACGATCGGTTATCAGGATGCGAGTCACCTGATCACGGTCACCTCCGATCAGACGACCTTCAACGACAACGCGATGAAGACCGAGCAGCTCTACGACGGGATGGGTCGCCCCATTGAAGATCGTCAATATGAAAACAGCAGCAGCTTCATAGCCACTCAGACACGATACGACAGCTTCAGCCGCGTCTATAAAACCTCAAATCCATTTCGGCAAGGCGAGCCAATCTTCTGGACTATCACCAACTTTGACTCGCTGGGACGCGTCGATACGGTTACGACGCCGGATAATGCGGTGACTCAGAATTTTTATTCCGGTAATCGGACGCTGGTCAGGGATCAGACTGGAAAAGAGCGCTTGAGTCTCGAAAACGCAATCGGGAAACTGAAAGACGTTTGGGAGATTACCACTGCGGATCCAGCCACGGAGGCAGTCTCGTTTCCGGGTCGCGCCGAAGTAACTGCCGGTTATCACACCATTTATAACTGGGATGCAATTGATAATCTCAGGACGGTAACTCAGGGTCCTCAAACTCGGACCTTTGACTACGACTCACTCAAACGCCTGAAATCCACCACGCTGCCGGAAACCGGGTTCATGCAGTATGGCTACGATAACAATAGCAACCAGACTTCGCTGATCGACGCTCGAAACATCACGACCACCTACGCCTACGATGCTCTGAACCGCCGGATCAGTAAGACGTTCACAAACGACCCCAACAACACACCGGCAGTCAGCTACTTTTACGACAATCAAACGATACCGGGAACACCGCCCAGCTTTACTCGCGGAGCGTCAATCGGTCGTTTAGTGGCGGTCATTTATGGTAGTGGGAACTCCGGCGACTATTTCGGTTATGACGATCGCGGGCGTTTTATCCTCAAGCTGCAACAGCTCGGCGGCATCAACTATAAGATCGAGCGTACCTACGACGTCGCCGGTGATCTAAAGACTCACAAGTACCCGTCAGATCGAGTCGTGAACTTTGATTACGACGTCGCCGGACGCGTTACTTCTGTCACGGGAAATCTCGGCAGCGACCAAATACTGCGTAACTACGCGATAAACATCCTCTACTCGCCGCTGGGCGGCATCGCTAAAGAGCAGTTTGGGATGGATACGCCCGTCTACAACAAACTCTTTTACAACATTCGCGGCCAACTGGCTGAGATTCGCGTCAGCACCAGTTACACTGGTCCAACCGACACCAACTGGAACCGCGGCGCGATAATCAACAACTACAGCGATCAATGTGCCGGCGTGTGCCTGGGTTCGAGCATGACCGACAACAACGGCAGCCTCAAGAAGCAGGACGTCTATATTCCCAGCGACGACCAGATCTCAGGCTTCACGCTGCGCTCGCACAGGTTTGATTATGACCCCTTGAATCGTCTGAATTACGTGAGCGAGCTCAACGGCAGCGGGAATGAGTTGTGGCGCCAGAGTTATACGTACGATCGATTCGGCAATCGCAAAATCAACCAGGGCGCCACCACGCAGGGCATCGGCCTGAACAGTATGCAGGCGGCGGTGGTGGCAAACACAACCACGAATCGGATGTACGCGCCCGGCGAAACTGAAGCCAGCCATCCCCTCATGAATTACGACAGCGCTGGTAACCAGACGAAAGACTATTACACCGACAGCGCGATCGGCATCGTCTACGATCGCACTTACGACGCGGAGAATCGGATGACGACCTCGGTGGCAAGCATCTCCTCTCCGCTCAGCACCAAGACTTCCACTTACACGTACGACGGCCAGGGCAATCGCGTGAAGCGAAACATCGCCGGTAAGGAAACGTGGCAGGTGTACGACGTCGACGGAAAACTCCTGGCGGAATATGCGGCTAATGGAGCGGCCAACAACCCGAAAAAGGAGTATGGCTATCGGAATGGACAGTTATTGGTGACGGCGGACCAAACTCAGGCACAACAGACTACTCAGAGTACTCAGGCTGTCAGTTGGACCAACGCCACCGGAGTTTCAGTATCGGGTAGCAATTTGACCAAGGTCGGGTCCGATGCCTGGGGCAACAGCGGCGCGTCGTCGAGCCAGGCAATCGTGTCCGGCGATGGTTATGTCGAGCTCACCGCGACTGAGACGAACACGTGGCGCATGATCGGATTGAGCAATGGCGACTCGAACCGGGATTACACCGACATCGATTTTGCTGCTTACCTCG
>Ga0081539_10006211_pt1 | contig 11596 bp, 12 predicted proteins | sample TabmetS4T2R2_FD_71023 | JGI IMG/M metagenome (GOLD analysis project Ga0081539, IMG submission 71023) | Tabebuia heterophylla rhizosphere microbial communities from the University of Puerto Rico - S4T2R2 | ecosystem: Host-associated > Plants > Roots > Rhizosphere ...
TGGTCACCGGGGCGGATAGGTAGCTGGGTCGACGGACAGGCGAGCGTTGGCCCCATCTACCCCCCATCTACCTATCTACCCATCTACCCATCTACCCATCCACCCATCTGCCCATTTGCCCAACTGACGAGCTTACGATCGGCGCGCTTCGACCGATACGTCGATCAGCTGTCCCTACAGGCCCCTTCGGCGTATCGATGAGATCTTTTTCCCTGCGGTTTCAACTGCTGGTCGCGTTCGTCCTCCTCGTCGTCAGCACGACCGTGGCGCTCACCACGCTCGCCTACCAGACGATGTTCCAGACGCTCGAAACGGAGGCCAGAGGAGCTGCGCGTGTGGTCGCGCAGACGCGCGCGCAGATGCTCACGCAGGCATTGACGGGACGGCAGCTTCGCGCCGCGCGGCTGCTGCTCTCCGCCGAATCGCTGTGCAGCGAAGAGACGGACCATGGTCTGGCGTGGGCGACCGACTGCCTGCGGCCGATGCTCCGCGACTTTCAATCGGCGGAACACGCCCAAGGGCTGCGACTCTCGTATCGCGATCGGACGCTTGCGACCTATGGCGTTCGCGTGATCCGCGAGCTGCCTGCTCCACCGGCGGCCGCGACGCTCGTGACACGCCCCGACGGAAGGCCCGATTTCCAGGTGCTGACCACGCACGACGACCTTGCGCTGGTCGTGCAATTCAGCGGCGACGAAGTGCAGGCGTTCTTCGAGGATCGAGGCGGACTACGTCGCGGAGGCGAGATCTTCCTTGCCGACCCATCGGGACGATTCCTCACCGAGCCGCGGTACTGGTCTTCGCCTTCGTCCGTGACGCCTCCAGGCGCTTCCGTTGAACCGCTCGAACGGTGCATATCCGCGCCGGGCGAGATCGTCGACGTCGACTATCGCGGCGTGACGACGATTCACGCGCTGCAGCCCGTCGACGGACTGAACGGCGCGTGCATCGACGCGCACATGAACTACGACGAGGCGCTCGCTCCGGTCGAGCGCCTGCGCGACAACCTGCAGCGCCTTGGCGCCTGGTGCGCGCTGTTCGGCGCGGTCCTCTCCTTGTTCGCCGCACACGGGATTTCCTCGCCGGTCGGCAGGCTGGTGCACGCGGTCGCGCTGATGCGTCAAGGCCAGTTCCGGGCGCCGATTCCAGTCAGCGGCCCGGCGGAAGTGCGCGGGCTCGGACGGGCGTTTCGTGCCATGGCCGGCGATTTGTCCGATCTCGTCGGACGCGAGCAGGCGGCGCGGCGCGAGGCGGAAGCCGCCAGCCGTGCGAAGGATGAATTCCTCGCCACGGTGTCGCACGAGCTGCGAACGCCGCTGACCGCGATTCTCGGCTGGGCGCGCCTGCTGCGCGGCGGACATCTCGATCGCGTGCGTACGGAACGGGCCGTCGAGGCGATCGAGCGAAGCGCCGAGGTGCAACGCCGCCTGATCGAAGATCTGCTCGACGTCTCCCGCATCGTCTCCAACCGTCTTCGCCTCGTCCTCAATCCGGTCGACGTCGGCAGTCTCGTCGACGATGCGCTGGACACCGTGCGACCGCAGGCCGCAGAGAAGAACGTCACGATCGAGGTCGTCGTTCCGCCGGGACTGCGTGTGCTCGGCGACGCCGAACGCCTGCAGCAGGTGATTCGCAACCTGGTATGGAACGCGGTGAAGTTCAGCGGCGCGGGTGGTCGCGTCACCGTCAGCGGACGCCATGTGGGCGGCGCCGCCGAACTGACGATCGAGGACAACGGCGTCGGCATCGCACCGGAGTTCCTGCCGCACGTGTTCGACTGGTTTCAGCAGGCCGATCCACGCGTTGGCGGATCGCAGGCAGGGCTGGGCCTCGGCCTCGGGATCGTGCAGCATCTCGTCAAGCTGCACGGCGGTTCGGTGCATGCCGACAGCGCGGGACCAAACCAGGGCGCAACGTTCGTCGTCACGTTGCCTTTCGACGAGGCGCCCGCGAGCGAGGTCGCGCCACCGCACCTCGACGTCCGGACCGAACCTGAAGATCTGCCTCGCCTGAATTCCGTTCGCGTGCTCGTCGTCGATGACGATGACTCCACGCGCGAGGTGCTGAAGGCCATCCTCGAAGCCGCCGGCGCGACGGTGCAAACGGCCAGCAGCGCGGCCGAAGCGCGTCGGAAAGTCGAGACGGCAACGCCCGACGTGCTCATCTCGGATATCGCGATGCCCGCGGAAGATGGGTACGCCCTGCTGCGGTCGCTCAGAGCATCGAGGGTCACGGTGCCGGCAATCGCGTTGACCGCGTTGTCGCGCCGGCAGGACATCGCCACGTCGCGTGACGCCGGCTACCAGATGCACATGATCAAGCCGGCCGATCCAGTGAGCCTCGTCGCGGCCGTCGCTCACCTGGGCCCCGAGGGCTCCGGAAGGATGGACGCCAGCGGGCGGCACGCCTAGGCGTATTTTCCAATTCTCGCCCGTCGTCAACGCGGTAACAATTGCCGCAATTTCCCCTCACCGATTCAACTTCCGGCCTGTTTCAGCGGGGCATGGTGCTCGCATGTCTATGGCGGCGAGGAGTGACGATGTACGATGCGGCCATGCAGAAAGAAGTCCTACAGGGAACCTCGCCAGACGCGCGGATCACGTACGAGGACCTATGTCGGATGCCGTACGACGGACTACGGCACGAAATCATCGACGGAGTTCACTACGTGAGCCCGTCGCCAGGCGTTCGCCATCAGCAGCTGACACTGCGCCTCGCCTTCGAGATCGAGCTGTACCTGCGACAGCATCCCGGGAGCGGGCACGTGTTCTTCGCGCCACTCGACGTGGTGTTCACGCAGTGGGACGTCGTTGAACCGGATGTTCTGTTCGTAGCAGCCGATCAGCCGCACGTGATGACCATGGCGAACATCCAGGGCGCTCCGGCGCTGATCGTTGAAGTCGTCTCGCCGGGAACGCGCAAACGCGACGAACACGTCAAGCGGCAGCTCTTCGACCGTGGCGGTGTGCGCGAGTATTGGATCGTCGATCCGAAGCACCAGAGCGTCGCCGTCTTCCGGCGCAGTGGCGATCAGGCGTTTCCCCGTGTCGAAGAGCTCACACGCGCACGTCGCGACGTGCTCACCACTCCACTGTTCTCCGGATTCGCGCTCGCGTTGGCAGACCTGTTCGCATGACGATGCGAATGCGAGGCCTTGTGGCGACCGCAGGGTTGACAGTGTGTGCCGCCGCCGCGCTGCAGGCGCAGCTGCCACGGCCGGCGGCTGTCGCGCGCCAATGGCGCCAGCAGCACGAGCGCGCCATCGTCGACGAGTTCGTCGCGCTCCTCGCCATTCCCAACGTCTCGTCGGACAAAGCCAACATTCAGCGAAACGCCGAGGCGATTCGCGACGCGTTGATCAAGCGGCAGATCGAGGCGAAGCTCGTCTCGGTTGCCGACGCGGCGCCGGTTGTGTTCGGCGAGATCCGGACGCCAGGAGCCACGCGGACGATTGGTTTCTATGCGCATTACGACGGTCAGCCGCTGAATCCGCGCGAATGGACGACGCCGCCGTTCGAGCCGACGCTGCGCGATCGACCGCTCGATGCCGGCGGCCGCGCGATGCCTCTGCCGCCGGCCGGCACCGCCTTCGACCCCGAATCGCGCATCTATGCACGCGGAGCTGCGGACGACAAGGCGCCGATCATCGCGCTCCTCACCGCGGTCGATGCGCTGCGCAGCGCCGGTCTGGCGCTGCGCTCCAACGTCAAGTTCATGTTCGAAGGAGAGGAAGAGGCCGGTTCACCCACCCTGCGGCGGACGCTCGAGGCCAACGCGTCCTTGTTCACCGCCGACGTGTGGCTGATGTGCGATGGGCCGGTTCATCAGACGCGTCGTCAGGCGTTGTACTTCGGATCGCGAGATGGCGTCCGGCTCGACGTCACGGTCTACGGTCCGAGGAACGAGCTGCACAGCGGTCACTACGGCAATTGGGCGCCCAATCCGGCGCTCATGCTGGCGCAGCTGCTCGCGTCGATGAAGAGTCCCTCGGGGCGCGTCGTCGTCGACGGGTTCTACAACGGCATCACGCCGTTGAACGCGGCCGAGCGGAAGGCGCTCGATGACGCACCGAACATCGACCAGGAGCTGATGCGTGAATTCTGGCTTGGATCGACGGAAGGTGACGGGGTGCCGCTCACGCAGCTGATTACGCTGCCGTCCCTCAACATCAGAGGATTCTCCAGCTCGCACGTCGGTGCGGAAGCCTCGAATGTCATCCCAGCCACCGCCACCGCGTCGATCGACATTCGGCTGGTCAAGGGGATGGATCCGCAGCGCACAGGCGACCGCGTCGTCGAGCACATTCGCAAGCAAGGCTTCTACGTGGTGGACAGCGAGCCGGGCGCCGAGATCCGGATGGCGCACGCCAAGGTGGCGTGGGTCCAGCGTGGGCGCGTCGGACTCGGCGCTGTACGGACGCCGATGGATCTGCCGATCGCACAGGAAGTCATCCGCACTGTCGAATCTGTACGCGGACCAACTGTGAAGCTGCCGAACATGGGCGGCAATCTTCCGCTCGCGGACGTCGAGCTTCCGCTGCGGACGCGAACGATCGTGGTGCCGATCGGCAATCACGACAACAACCAGCACAGCTCCAACGAGAATCTGCGGCTGCAGAATCTGTGGGACGGTATCGAGCTGATGGCCGCCCTCCTTGCGATGTGAGTTGACCAGCGACGAAGCATGGCAAGCGTCGGCCACATAGCCGTCGGCCTGGCCGCGGCGCGCGTCAATTCCGGTCGGCTCGCCCGGCTGCCCTCGGCCGGTCACATGCTGTTCTGGTCGGCACTCTCGATGCTGCCCGACGCCGACGTCATCGGATTCCCCCTCGGCGTGAGGTACGCCGACGAGTGGGGGCATCGCGGGGCGACGCATTCGCTGGTGTTTGCGGCAGCGGTCGGTATCGTGGCTGGCCTGGTCGCGCCTCGGTTCCACGCTCCCGCGTTCCGCACGTTCCTCGTCGCGACGCTGGTGGTTGCCAGTCACAGCCTGCTGGACACCCTCACCGACGGCGGATTGGGGTGTGCGCTGTTCTGGCCGTTCGACCAGACGCGCTACTTCGCGCGGTGGCGCCCGATTCCGGTTGCGCCAATCGGGCTCGGTTATCTGTCGCCGTACGGGTTGTACGTCGCCTGCACCGAGCTGGCCGTCTTCTCGCCATTGGTGTGGTTCGCGCTCGTCGCGCGGAGATCAGCGTCGATCGAGACGCGCGCGCTGCTCGTCGTGGCGTGGGTGGGAGCGACCTGGCTGCTGTTGTCGCGGTAGGCAGGCGTCGGATGTTCCCGGGTTGCATTAGAAAGTCTTGAGCGCTATTATTTCAATTGCAATGACGCCCTCAGGCCAGACTCGTCGCGCCGATGACGCCCCGGACCCTGGCGCTGTCTTGTCGCAGGCTGCCGTCCAGGCGGCGCGCCTGCTGGCGATCCCCCAGGCGGATCTGGCGGACATCATCGGTGTCAGCGCGCCGATGATGTCGCGGATCGCCAACGGCCATAAGCAGCTCGAGCCCGGGTCGAAGGCATGGCAGCTCGCGGCGCTGTTCGTCCGTGTCTTTCGCGCGCTCGACGCGATCGTCGGGTCCAGTGATACCGCGGCGCGGGCGTGGATGCGCGGCGAGAACCATGCGCTGGGCGGCATTCCTCTGCACCTGATGCGCGACCCGGCTGGTCTCGCCCGAACGCTTGACTACCTGGACGCCGCGCGCGCTCGCCTCTAACACCCATCCCTTCACGTCCGAAATCTGGCGCGTGGTCGAGGCGCAGCACGTCGTGTCGACGATGCGCCTCGTCGACTCGCTGGCGGAGCAGACGGTACTCGAATCGATCCTCGAGGAGAGCAAGCCTCCGCTGCCCCCCGACGTCGAGGACCTTCACTATCTGCTGTCGACACCTTTCCGGTATCGCACGGCCATCGGCTCGCGATTCCGCGCGCCGTTCGATCCATGTGTGTGGTACGGCGCCGAGGAGATGCGCACGGCGCTGGCGGAAAAGAGCTACTGGCGATTGCGCTTTCTGCTCGACTCGCCGAACACGCCGGATCTGGGTCCGGTACCGCACACCGCGTTTACGGCGTCGATTCGCGCGGCCGCGGTCGATCTCAGACGCTCACCTTTCGCCCGCGATCGTGCGCTATGGACCGACCGCAACAACTACGCCCCGACGCAGGCGTTTGCTGCCCTCGCGCGCGAGGTACACGTACAAGCCATCCGCTACCAGTCCGTACGCGACCCCGAAGTTGGCGGATGCGCGGCGGTCCTGACGCCAGAGGCGTTTGCCGCTCGCAACCCGCGGAAGCAGGAGACGTGGTTCATCGCTGCCACTCGTGCGCGCGTGCGCTGTGCGCAGGAGCTTCGCACCGCTGTCGGCTGGGAGTTCACGCACGAGGAACTTGCCGGCTCCTGACATTACTCTGCGGCGATGCCCGTGCGCAGCCGCATGATCGCGTATGCCGCCACGTCGTCGACGTTCGCTCCCTGGTGCTGGAACTGTCCGTCAATCGCGAGCATGGCCACACCATGGACGGTGGCCCAGACGAACTGCGCCAGCTGCATCGGATCGTCCGCTTTGACCAGCCGTTCGCGTTGCAGCGATACCACCGCGTCGACCAGCAGCTGAAACGCACCTGATGCTTCCGTCAGCAGTTCGGGCGTGCGGCAGTCGCCGCGCAGGAATCCCCCGAACATGACGCGATAGTGCGACGGGTTGTCGACCGCGAACCGCACGTAGGCCATGCCCATCGCCGCAAACTGTGCGTGGTCGGCGCCCGTCGCCGACCACGCCGCGGCGAGCTGCTCGCGCAGCATGCGGAATCCTTCCGTGGCCACCGCCTCGAGCAACGCCGACTTGTCGGCGAAGTGGCGATACATCGCGCTGCGCGACACGTTCAGCCGCGCCCCCGCGGCGCGTAAGGTCAGGGCGTCGACACCGTTTTCCCGGATCGTACGGACCGCTTCGTTGAGCAGCGCGCGGCGCAGGTCACCGTGATGGTAGCGGTTGCGTGGTTTGCGTCCTGCGCGCGCTGCGCGTTGCGTCGTGGGTGCCATGCCGGTGGGCGCCATCGAGCTCATCGTAAGCCGCACATGTTGACATTGTCTACATCTCGATCTATTCTTCCTTCGTTGGATGTTGACAGTGACAACATTTGAGGAGACATACCGATGAGAACGCCGCTGCCGACCCGCCGCTCTGCGCTATCCCGTCTGTGGACAGCCGACCGCCTGCTGACGGCCACTGGCCTGCTGATGCTGGCGGCGCTCGCCCTTTCGGCGGCCGGCCTGGTCCTGGACCCACGCGTGATCGCGGGAACGCCGGCGTGGCTGAAGCCGGCCAAGTTCGCCGCCTCGACCGCAATCTACAGCTTCACGCTCGCCTGGGTGTTCTCGTATCTCGGATCGTGGCCGCGCGTCCGGCGCATCGTCAGCTGGACGACCGCTGGCGTCTTCGTGCTCGAGGTCGCCATCATCGACCTGCAGGCGTGGCGCGGTACGACGAGTCACTTCAACGTCAGCACGCCGCTCGATGCCGCGCTGTTTACGACGATGGGAACGGCCATCGTCGCGCAGACCGTGGTGTCGATCCTTGCCGCGATCGCGCTCTGGCGTGAACGGTTCGCGGATATGGCGCTCGGCTGGGCGCTGCGTCTGGGCATGATCATCACGATCGTCGGCGCCGCAAGCGGCGGCATGATGACGCGACCCACGCCGGCCCAGCTTGCACAAGTACATGCAACCGGTCAGATGCCGACCGCCGGCGCTCACACCGTCGGCGCCCCGGATGGCGGACCGGGGCTGCCGGGAACTGGCTGGAGTCGCGAGCACGGGGACCTGCGGATTCCGCACTTCGTCGGACTGCACGCGATTCAAGTGCTGCCGATCATTGCGTTTGCAATCGGCAGAAGGACGACGATCGGACGCCGCCGCACGCGCCTGGTGCTCGTGAGCGCGGCCAGCTACGTTGGCGCGTTTGTGCTGCTGATGTGGCAGGCGCTGCGCGGTCAATCGATCACCGCAGCCGATCCGACGAGTCTCACCGCGCTGGCGGTATGGCTTGGACTCACCGCCGCCGCCGCGTGGCTCGCCGTAGTTCCCGGTTCCAGGTTACCGGTTCCGCGTTCCCGCGGTTCCAGTTACGGTTCACCGTTCGGCGTTCAAGATTCTAGTTCCGGCTGTTAGTTGCAAGTTTGACGACTTCGCCACCCTTCATGACGAAGGTCACCGATTGGAGAACGTCGACGTTGCTGAGCGGGTCGCCCGCCACGGCAATGAGATCGCCAAACCGACCGACGGCGATCGCACCCACGTCGCCGGATCGGCCCAAGGCTTCCGCCGCCGTGGCGGTCGCCGCCTGGATCGCCTGCAACGGCGTCATCCCCCATTCGACCATCTTCGCGAACTGCTTCGCGTTGTCGCCGTTGGGATAGACGCCGCCGTCTGTTCCAAAAATCATCTTCACCCCGGCGCGAAACGCCGCCCGAAACGTCTCGCGCTGCTTGAGCCCGATCGCGCGCTCCTTTTCGAGCGACTCGGGAAAGACGCCGTTCTTCTCCCCTTCGGCCAGGATGTAGTCGTCGTTGTAGATGTCCATCGCGAAGTAGGTCCCGTGCTGCTTCGCGAGCGCGAAGGCCTCATCGTCGGCAAGGCTGGCATGCTCGACCGTGTCCACGCCGGCGCGGATGGCGTCCTTGATCCCTTCAGGCCCATGCGCATGCACGGCAACCTTCAGCCCGAGCATGTGCGCCTCGTCGACCAGCGCCTTCATCTCCGCCAGGCTGTACTGTTGACCGCCGACCGTATCGCCCTTCGAGAGAACGCCCCCGGTGCCGCAGAACTTGATCACTTCGGCGCCGTACTTGCGCAGCAGGCGGACCGTGGCGCGGATCTGGTCGGCACCGTCCGCGACCGCTGTCGCCGGCGTGCGGATGGAAGGCGGAAACTCGGTGTCGTCACAATGGCCGCCAGTGGCGCCGATGGAGTACGTCGCGGGAACGATCCGCGGGCCCGGGACATATCCCTGCTCGATCGCCTGCTTGAGCGCGACGTCGTTGTAATTCGACGAGCCGACGTTGCGCACGGTCGTGAAGCCGGCGTCGAGCGTCTTCCGGGCGTTGGCAACACCGACCACGGTCCAGAAATTGTCGGTGAACTGCAGCCTCTTATAGCCGCTGAAGCGCGGATCGCTCGTCAGGTGCACGTGCGCGTCGATGAGGCCGGGCAGCAGCGTTGCCCCAGGCAGATCGATGCGACGGGCGCCTGCCGGAATGGCCGCGCCCTGCTGGCCAACAACGGTGATCCGTCCGTTGACGATCGTAATCTGTGGCCGCGCGATCGTTCGTCCGGCGACGACGTCCACCATGCGATCCGCGGTGACGACGATGGTCTGCCCGTCGACCCTGCGTGCGGACGCGAAGAGGAGAAGGACGATCGAAAAATGCAGCAGGACACAAGCGCGATTCACGGTCGATCTCTCAGGGCGCGAGCGCTTCGGTCACCTCGATGTAGGTGCCCCACGGATCGGTGAGAAAGGCCACCTTCGCGCGCGTGTTTTGGATCTGTCGTGGCGGCGCCTCGAACTTCAGCCCTTGTGCCGCCAGCCTCGTCTCGAAATCAGCGAGGTTCCGGACGTCGAAGCCGATGTGGTCGAGCACGCGGCCCTTGCTCGGCGCAAGCTTCCCTTCTCCGGCTGAAAACGACAGATTGAACCGGTGGAAGTAATCGCAATCGGTCAGCCCGGGGCGGGCGACGCGCTGGCGCTTCCCGGGCAGGCCGCCGAAGACCTTGGCGTACCACGCCTGTATCGCCGGGATGTCCGCTTCAGTGGGAAACAGATGAATGTGATCCATGCTGACCGGACCGGGCAGCGACGGATCGCCGAACACTTCGACGCGGATGGCGGGGTCGGGACCGTAGACGTATCCCTGATTGGGATTGGTTGCGCCGACGTCGTACTTCACGCCGGCGGCCTGCCAGCGGGCGCGCATGGCAGTGAGGTCCTGGTAGACGAATCCGAAATGGTCGGCGATCGATCCGACGGCGGGCGGCGCGCTGTCGGCTTGCCGCAGCATGATGAAGACCCCGGGGAACTGAATCAACGTCAGCGGCCCGTTGGTGACGAGCACGCCGCCGAGCGAGGTCGTGAAGAACTGTTTGTTCGCCTCGACGTCTTTCACCGCGAGGTGAATGTGACCGAGCGCCACGCCGAGGTCGTTCGGCGGCGCCAGCTGGGCGCGCGCTGCCGCCGGCGCCCACGCCAGCACGAAAAGGATGACGAGGAATCGCGTCACGCCATTACTCGACGATCACGTGAATCGTGGTCGACGCGCTGAGCGTAGTCGAGCTGCCCACGGCTGTTCCGCTGACCCGGACGACGTAATCGCCTGACGCGAAGTAGTTGTGCGCTTCCTCGGGGAGCGGGGAGTTGGTCGCCCCTCCGCCATCGCCGAAGTCCCACGAGAAGGTCCGGAACGTGCCGGCGCCGCTCGACGGGACGGCGACGAACGCCCATTCGGCATATCCCACGCTGCGAATCTTCTCGCGCGCCTGGATGGTGAGCGTGGGCGGCGGCGGTGGGGCCGCTGGCAGCGTGAAGTTCAGCGTATTGGTGCCGTTGATGAACGTGCCGCGGCGATCCTCCTGGTACCCGGTCGCGGTCGCCGTGAAGTTGGCGTTGGCGATCGTGAGCGACTCGAACCGATATTCACCATTGCTGTTGGTCGTCGCGCTCTTGCCGGCATCGACACCGTCCAGGACGGTCACGGTGGCTCCCGCAATCCGCTGACCTCCCGCGCTCGAGACGGTTCCTGTCAACGACGCAGTCGTCGGGGTCGGTGTGGGCGTCGGCGTCGGCGTGGGAGTCGGCGTCGGTGTAGGAGTCGGTGTTGGTGTCGGCGTCGGCGTGGGATTCGTCGGCGAATCGCCGCAGCCGGCAACCAGGACCGCAAGGAACAGGAAGAGGAAGGCGTAGCGCACGCGTCCTTATATCATGCTGCCGGCGATGTGGCAGCTGACCAGAACGCAGTGGTGGAGCCTGTTGGCGACCGCGGTCCTTCTGGTGGCCGCGTGGCCGCCCGCAGACGATCGCAGCCTGCTGCTTACGCTCGTGAACTGGGCGGTCGATCCCCGGGATCGGCTGCCGACACTTCCCGGTCCGCTGCGGCTGGGCGAAGGCGACGACCCCGCCATCGTCGACGAGCACGATCTGCGAACACGGATGTACGACGAGCTCTATGCAAAAGGTGGATGGACGCGCCTGAGACTGGAGCTCAAGGTGGCGCGCGACCCGCTGGCGCCGTACCCTGAGCGTCACCTGCTGGTGATCGCGGGAGTGATTGCGGGGTTTGTGATTTTGCGAGGACGCGGCGGGTCTAAAGAACAAGACCCACCCTACAAACGTTTGTAGGGCGGGTCCTGCTTTGTGGACCCGCCGTCGATCGATGGGAAACTCTACCGAGTCCCTGTCGTCCTCGCCGCGCCGCCCTGGATCGTGATCTTCTCCACCGTCCACGTGGAGCAATCACCCTTGTAGATGGCGTTCTCCGATTCGCAGTGCAGCTCGTGAATCAGACAGGTGGCCTGGCCATGTCCCTGGCTGGTTTGCGCCCA